>Ga0310914_10003791_pt1 | contig 10492 bp, 10 predicted proteins | sample GREbulkMGAN108_FD_203450 | JGI IMG/M metagenome (GOLD analysis project Ga0310914, IMG submission 203450) | Lab enrichment of tropical soil microbial communities from Luquillo Experimental Forest, Puerto Rico - GRE.bulkMG.AN108 | ecosystem: Environmental > Terrestrial > Soil > Tropical forest >...
CCTAAACCAGAAACTCGCAGCCAAGCCAATTGACCTGGCTGCCTGACCCCGTATCCTCATCCTGCCGGAGACCGCGCCATCAAATTCCAACCCATTTCGCGACAGCACCTATGCGCCGGTGATCAACAACGGCACGAGCACGCTCGCGCTGCCGGTCGACTACTACATACTGCACAACGGCTTCTACTTCCAAGCCGACCCGGACGTGCCGGCGGCGATAGTCGCCGCGCGCAAGCAGCAGTTCGACAACCATGGCTGGCCGCGGTGTGACGACCCTGCGCTCGCTACTGTGTTTTTCAACCTCGGCTATGCGATCGACATCCGCGACGTGCGGCGGGGCGATCTGATAGGCATCGACTGGGCGAACGGCCACGGTCACGCCGCCTTTGTATGGGAGGTGCACACGGATGAGGACAACGCGGTCGATTGCCTGCAGTTTCTCTCGGCGAACGGCTCCGCCGCCAGTGGCGTCTACCACGGGCCCGGCGTGTCGGTCTCGGCGCCGAACGACGCCGCGTCATTTATCGATCACGCGGGCGACCAGTTCACGAAGAAATTCGAGCTCTTCGCCGACAATGACCTCTACCTCACCGACGCGTGGTGGTATTGCCTGCCGGGGATCACGCGGAACGATGTCAAGCTGGAGACGTTCCGCTCGCCGAACCCGCCCGCGAGTCACATCGTCGACAAGCCGAACAACGACGGCAACGCGATGGCAAAGCTGCGCGCGGTTCGATTCTGGGGCTTCGCGCCGCCCGACGCTCCGCACGGCGACGCGCTCACCGACGAGACGCGTGAGCTGGCGGAGCAGCTCTGCCAATGGCAGATGTCACCGCCGTACAGCATCGCCGGATAGCGGGTACGAAGTGACTGGCGCTGATCGATCCGCCGACGCGTCTTTTCATATTCGGACATGGATTCTTCGGGTGCATCCCCGTTCACATGTCCGGCGCCCAAATTGTCCTTGGCGGGCACGATACGACGACGGTCCGCTCGGCGCCGAAGAAGACGAAATAACCCGCTTCCGTGACATTTGGGAAAAGCGCCGCGAGATCCGCAGCTTTCGGCGGTGAGATTCAGGAGACGCAAAAAATGCTCCTAGTGTGAGCTGGATCACACTTCCCTCCGCTGAGCAACTTAGATTAACCACGGTTCCCGGGAGACGGTTCGCTCCGAACGCGAGGGACCTTGGATAAGAGGGAGGATTTTATGGCTGGACCATTCGGGCCGTTTGAGTCGACTTTCGAGCGGCTGGACGACACGCTTATCAACAAAGTGGCAGACGAGATCTTTGGCGACAGCGGCGCTGCTCGCCAGACGATCGTGGTGGTCTAGAACCACGGTAGCCAAGATTTCTTCTACCTGTCGAGTTCCTTTGAGTCGGGTGGTTTTACCGCAGGCGCGCAGCCGAGCCAGATCGCGGCCGGCACAATTGGAGGCTACAAAGTCGAATCGCATGGCATTGCCACTGGCGTGACGGGAGCCGACGTTCGCTTCGGTTTTAGCCCTTCCGACAGCGACTATTGCCTGCGCATCGTTACCTCCAACCCGTACGCCGGCGATAACAGTGCCCAAGCGGATGCGCAAGGGGGGATCACTGTAAAATCGACCTTTTCGGTCGGTAATACCAATCAAGTCGACGTGGACGTCTACTCAAGCAGCTGAGACCACTCATGAACAGACATCCGCTGACGCGCACGTATCGGGAACATGCATCAATAACCCAACTGATTCTTCCGCGGCCATCGCGCGTCCATCTGTGAAGCAGTTCACAGACAGGACCTCTGCTCGCGCTAGAATTTTAACCACGCTCACGATGATACGTTACATCGCGCCGCTGATGGGCGTGAAGAACACAGAAGACCAGCGTGTTACGCAAACCCGTCAAGACGATCAGTGGGTCGGCCTCTCCGATCACTCGGATCTCGAGCCAACGGAGGTAGAAATGGCGAACGAATCATTCGACGTAAACTGGACGGATGTGGACCTAATGAACCAGCGCATGAACATGTCGTGCTGGGCGGCGTCCGCAGCAATGGTGGTCGGCTGGCGCGATCGGGTCTGTATCGATCCGGCCGCAATCGCTGCCGGCACAGGTGACTGGGCCGCCTATGCGAATGGCCTGCAGCCGACCGACATTCCAACGCTGGCAAACGTCTGGGGCCTCACTGCAGAAGCGCCGCAGTGCTACACGATCGATGGCTTACGCGACTTGCTGCAAGCGAAGGGCCCGCTATGGGTCGCCGCCGCCGTCCCCACTCTCCATGCCATCGTCGTAACCGGCATGTACAGTGACGGCACAGCCGACAACACCTTTGTGCGGATCAACGATCCCTGGGATCGTGATCCGGGTACCCCGGGTTCACCCGGCGCCTATCTCAATACGCACGATCGCGGCAGCCAATACGTCCTGAGCCTGCAGCAATTTACGCAGGAGTATGAGACACCCGGCACATATCCCAGTGTCACGGTGCAGATCCTTCATCCCGAGAACCGGTCGTGACTGCTGCCTGCGGTCGTAAGCTCGGACCTATGCGCTGCTGTAAGGGTGTCGAGGCGGATACCATGCTCAGAAAAGATCGCGCTGTTGTATGAAAATAACTCAGCGTCTACGCATTCCGATATGTTAACCATGTCTACTGAAATCCCACTATGGGGTGCGATGAGACTTGAACAGCGAAAGGAGTAACGAACGACTGCCAGAAACGCCGATCAAGAGTGTGGCGCAGATCCCGCTCTGGGTAGAGGTGCCACATTTAACACACCGAACTAGCTCTACGGATCCTCAAGACATCAGGAGGCCACAAAATGCCTACGCTTAACGATCTCGGAAACCTAATGCTCGCTCAGCTCTATCAGAGCGTCGGCGGGGGTGACAATGCGTTCCCGGCTCCGAAGAACACTTTCGTGGCCTGGGCGATGCCTGCGATTCCCTACGGACCCGAACAATTTGATTTCGCGGTGCAAGGCCTCGGCGGTGGCGCGGATGCCGCCGCGTCCCTAGCCATTCAGCAACATGCCTCTGAATTCTCCACCATCGTCGACTTTATTCCAGACGTCTCGCAAGTCTTTACGCAGGACCATCAGCAAACCGTGCTGCGCAGCTCCGAGGCTCGCCTCAGCTTTATGTAAGGTGAGATCTTAAGAGCTGCTCGCGTCGTGAAGCAGGAACTCTCGCAAGAGGACCAAGAAAAGCTCGCAAAATTCCGCGGACTGCTGAGCGTCACGAAATCGGTGAAGGACATCGTTACGGACGAGGTGAAGCAGGTGACTTCTCCTAGTCCAATGATGCAGGCATACACGGAAAAGTCACAGGATTACATTCAAGCGGTGATGAATTACCATAATAAGAGGGTCGCAGCGCAGAGCGCCGTCGGTCCTGACGGCAAGGCGGCCGTCCTCGATTTTGCAAACAATGCCCAGCTTTATCGCATGCAAGCTGAGCAGGCCCTACGCGCGTGGGAAGCCGACGGGCTACAAGGGTGACGTTGAGGAGATACAAGATTATATCTCCCAGGTAACTCAGCGCAGTATGGTCTTATGGTTACAGGGCCTTACCGACAGCTATCATGACGCCTTTATGACCAATCCGGGCGGGGCCGGGGATAATTATTTTTACGCCACGCCAATTCCCGGAAACTTCGCCACATCGCAAGGTTGGACTACGATCGAAACTTACAGTGACCAGCTGCAATCATCGACCCACTATGACTCAAGCGCCTGGGGAGGAAGCGTCGGTGTTAACTGGGGACTGTGGAGCGCCTCTGGCGGCGTGCAGCATCAGGACGCACATTAACGACAGCAACCTGCATGTATCGAATTTCCATCTGAAAGGGGATATGGCGCAGGTGATCATTCACCGGCCGGGGTTCTTCCCCGAGTTCTTTATGAACAGGGGCTGGACTCTGACACCCGGTCACGGCTGGACTTGGCCTTCAATGCCATCCGACGGCGGGAAGCCGCCAGCTACAAACGGCACCTGCATTGGTTATCCGACAGCAGCGCTCTTCGTGCGTGGCGTCGAAATTACGTCCGCCGAGTTAACCCAGGCCTACCATCAGTTTTCGTCGTCGACGAGCGGCAGCGCCAGTGTGGGCTGGGGGCCGTTCCAGCTTTCGGGCAACTATTCCAATAAGCAGGGCGGCACCTCGTTCAGTTCCAATGCCGTCGGAAACACTTTAAAAATTCCAGGGCTGGCTTTGATTGGCCTTGTATGCCACTTGTTCGACAAATGTCCCAATCCACTGCCGACGCTGAAGGATTCGGATTTCACTGCCGGCTAAACTTCAGTCGGGAAGCGGGGCGGCTCAGGGCAGGAGCCGCCCCGTTATTCAAAATGAGGATCGAGTCATGGATTCAGATGTCTCTCTTGCTCTAATGGCGAAGGTTACGGCAGTATTTGCTCAACAAGGCCAGTTCCTTACGTTTCCTATGACACCGATTGCCTGGCAGGCCGCGCGGTTGGGCTTTCAGGACGGGTGGTTGTCCCCCGTCGATACTCTCAATGCGATGGCCGAATTTTCTCACATCGTAAATGTGGTCCCAGTCGGGGTGATGTATCCATCCAGCGAAGAATCCATCATTTCGGATGTGCTACACGATGTGTTCGCCTCGGGCGTCCTCGCGCGCTCAATTAGAACGCCGCAAGAAGAGACTGAGTATCAGGCGGGCGTTACCGAACTTTTTACCACACGCCCGGATGGACTGCGTGACCCGACACCAAAATATCAAGCGTATCATCAGTGGCAGGATGCTTGGACGTCGGTCAAGCAGACGATAAACCAACGCACGATCGAGGCTCAATCGAGCTCCGATCCTGCCGTAAAGCAGCGCTGGCAGCAAGATGAGCCGGCGCTCGACGCGCATCTCAATGACGTTATGGCGCAGTGGCAAGCGCAAGGGTTCAAGGACGAAATAGAACGCGCCCTCCGGGTGATAGGGGATCTGGGCGCGAAATCACCCGACCAGACCTGGGCGGCATGGCGCGCGCAGTTCGGTGACGCGGCAGGCATTGGCGCGGCCGGCGCGAACATCAACGCTCTAACGACCCCGGCCGGCGAGACATTCTTGCCCACCGGATTCACCCCAACCGATGCGCTGCGCGAGGGGGCTTGGCAACAGTTCGCTTTGTCGCGCGCCGAGATAACGAACCTGGTAGCGCTTGCCCCACCCGAGCTGCGCGCTCGCCTCGACCCAACGCAACAGCTCGACGTCGACCGGATCTCGTTCGAGTATACCTCAGCTCAGGTGACGCGGCCCTGGGATCCCCCTCCCGATATGTTCTCGGCGAAGTTTTGGAAGCTTCCGCCAACAGCACGGGCACTCAGCGACGGCGCACCAGCCCCGTCCGGTCGCCTCACGGCGTCTATCACGGGCATCGTATTCGCGCGGAACATTCAAACCATAGCGGCGGCCCCCCCGCCGTCTAGGCCCCCTGTTCCACCTCCGGCGCCACCTCCTCGGCCCCCTGCCTCTGTACCGGTACGTTGGGGGCCGGTCGTCGGACGGCCACCCTTCATGGCGTTCCATCCGGCACTCGCCGGCTCGGTCGCGCGCGTCGCGACGCCGGCGGCGGGCGCGCCCGCTCGCATGATGATGGCGGCAGCTCCGGCGCGAGCGCCAATCGCCGCAATCGCCACTCCGGCATCAATGCCAGCGCAGAAGGTGCAGCTCGTCAATACGGCAGTGACTCGGCTCCAGATGACAGGCACCCAGCGAATCGTAGTGCCGCCCCCTAAGCTCCCGTCACCGCCCCCGCCACCTCCAGTTCCACCAGACATCTATGTCCTCGCGTTGATCTGCCGTCCCACTCCGCGGTGTCCCGATCCAGATCCCACCTTAACATGGTGAAAAGCGCGTCACTCGGCTACACGCAGAGATTATCAGAATGGCTCTGATTTGCGACACTCACGACGGTGCGAAAGATTTATCACCGGCGAATGTTGGCATGGCGTATCAATAGAGCTGTGCGGATCTCGCCAGTGATTTCAGCACTCTGGCGCTCCCGGATTACGGTTCCTGGCGCGTGTTGTATCTCTCGTCGCAGTGAGCGCATATTGCGGGGGATCGAGGCCGTGCTCTAGTTATCTTTGCGACAATGTGAACTGTCTCACACGCTTTGACCAATCCCCGAGCTAATTCCCTGCGGGCGGGCGAATGATCCGTCTCACGGCCGGCTAAAAGTCTAGACGGATTTGAGAGGAGAAGAGACACCACGGTCGAGTTTGCGGCAAAGGGACTATCATCGGGAGCGCTCGATCGGGGCTCACGGGCTGCGGGAGCGCGATAGGAGGAGCCAGGCCCGGAAGCGGCACCGTCGTCGAAATGTTTTCGACGAATGTGAGGTCTGTCACACATCAAAAAACGACTAACACAATCATTATTGTGGCAAACGAGGTTTCACTGGGTGCCCGCGGGCGCACCCGACGACGAGAAGAGGACAGGCCATGACCGCCGAGGCGTTTCGCCCATGAACACAGCTTCCTGTCCCTGGCCGCCGACCTCGCTCTCTTCAAACAGACGCTCGGTTATATTGGCAAGCCGCTCGGGCACACGCTAATGCTGGCAGCGTATGTGAGCATTTCATTGTGTCGATCGCAACTTTGGCCCTGATAGAAATTCGCGAAGCAAATATGAAGGATTTCGATGCTCTGATACAATACTAGAGCAACAAGAACCCTATTTTACCAAAGGACGTCTCGACCAGGTGCTGACCAGTCTTGCAAATAACATTGACCATTATCGGCGACTGGACGCCGCATTGCCGTGCTCGGACAAACCCAGCGTGCATTTTTGACAGGGCAAACGGGCGCGATCGGAACCACCTCTCAACTTCCGAATGGCGGGGCTACCACCGGACAAACAGCGGAGCCCAAATCGTATGCGGAGGTCAAAACAATTGCCGATCAGCAGTTGTATGGATTGTTGTCGTTGCAGGACAATTTGACCTTCGAGAAGGCAACGCTGCCGAAGTTTTACGATGAATATACCGATGGTCTACGAGACAAGGCGCCACTCATTCCGCTGCTGCGCTATGTCGACTCCACGTACAAGGTTGTGACGGTGTGGGTGCGATTGCCGTTGGAACTGTTGGAAATGGCGCTGCTGGTGGGCATGGGCGCGCTCGGCGGCGTCATTGCCGTGACCCGATGCTCGTCGATACGTCGACCCCGAACCGACCGCACGCGACTTGCGTTACCGGCCGGTGGTCGGCGCCGTGATTGCGCTCGGATTAGGACTACCCGCAACAGTTTCTGCGAGTGGGTTTGTACCGGCCGCTTTGGGATTGGCATCGGGCTTTTGCGCTCGCGAGGCAGTTGCTCAGATTGAAGTCGCAGCGGCGCGAATACTGCATCGTGCAGAAAGCGGTCGCGACGACGACCACCATGGAACGAGCTCCACCTGAAGGCCAGCATCGCACGACACGATACGATTAGCCGGATTTTGGGCCGCCAGCGGCGAGATAGAGTTCGCCTATGGCCTCTGGTGGAGCCTAGAGCCCCAAGCCCTCACGCCGGCTCATCCTCTCTCACCTGGAACACGCCACCTGCCGTCTTAATTATGGAACCGCGACACACGACCGCGCAACAAACGCGGTCGCAAGCGCCGCATCCACGAATAGATCGAGATCGTGTCGTTCAGAACCCCGCGCATCCCCGAAAGCGCATCACCCAGATATCGGACCCGCAATTCTCGCCTGACCAGGAGTGATTTGAGCGAGCGCCGACCGAGACCGCCGGGGCGGAACGGCGATTGATCGCCGCGTCGTCCCTCAGCGCATGATGGCGGAGCCTGCCTCCTCCGGCGACTTAACACAACGGCTCTCGGCTTGTGCAGGATATCTTCACGGTCTATCACTCTCTTTTCTGCGGCGTATGAGCCGGCGCAGCGAGCCGGAACGGGAAGATGCCGATACTCAACATCCGGGACGGCGAGATTTATTACGAGGTGCACGGGAGCGGCTTTCCGCTGATGGTCTTCGCGCCGGGTGGGCTGCGCTCGGAGCTCGCCTTCTGGCGGCACAGCCCGTCGAACCCATCGGCTCCTGCCGTATGGATGGATCCGATGGCCGTATTGGGCAAGAAATACCGGGTCGTCGCGATGGACCAGCGCAATGCCGGCCGCTCGCGTGCCCCCATCTTTGCGAGCGACGACTGGCATATCTACGCCGCCGATCAACTGGCGCTTGCCAACCATCTCGGGCTCGACCGGTTTCATGTCATGGGCGGCTGCATCGGCGCCTCCTTCTGCCTGACGTTGTGCGAACTCGCCCCGAGCCGGATTACCTCGGCTGTGTTGCAGAACCCGATAGGCCATGCCTACAATCGCGACGTCTTCGCCAATCTGGTCCAGACTTGGGCGAAGGGCATCCGCGAACAGCGCCCCGAGATCGAAGAGCACGTCCTGAACAACTTTGGCGACAACATGTTCGGCGGCGACTTCGCGTTCAGCGTCCACCGCGAATTTGTGCGCCAGTGCAAGACCCCTCTGCTGGTCATGCCGGGCGACGACCCGTCGCACCCGAAGGTAATCGGCGAGGAGATCATCGAGCTGGCGCCCAATGTCGAAGCGTTGCGCCAATGGAAGGGCCCGGAGCACCTGCAGACCGCGATCGAACGCGTCTCGGCATTCCTGGACCGCCATACGCCACGATAGGAGGATCCGATGGCTGACCTCCGCGCAGACTATGTGATCGTCGGCGCCGGATCGGCGGGCTGCGTCGTCGCCGACCGCCTGAGCGAGGACGGAGCGCAGGTCGTCTTGCTCGAGGCGGGCCCGACCGACTGGCACCCGATGATCCACATCCCCGCCGGCGCCTTGCACCTGCGCGCCAATCCGTTGGTCAACTGGAATTACTATGCAGAACCCGAAGCGGAGATCGGCAACCGGTCATTGCATTGGCCGCGCGGCCGGGTGTTGGGCGGCACCAGTTCGATAAACGGCATGCTCTATGTTCGTGGCAACCCTGCCGACTACGATGGCTGGGCACAAATGGGCTGCCGCGGCTGGAGCTATTCCGACGTCTTGCCCTATTTCAAGAAATCGGAGCGCTACGCGCCGGGCGATGGGCAATACCGCGGCAAGAATGGCCCGCTCCTCGTCGAGGATTATCGGACAATCTTGCCGCTGACCCATCGCTTTGTCGAAGCAGCACAGCAGGCCGGCTTCCCATTGACCCGCGACTACAACGGCGCGGTGCAGGAAGGGGTCGGCTATTCGCAGATGACCCGCAACGGCCGATTTCGCGGGTCGACGGCGCGTACCTTTCTCGCCGAAGGAAGGCGGCGGCCTAATCTGCGGGTCGTGACCAAGGCGATCGCGACACGGGTACTGTTGGATGGCAAACGCTGCATCGGGGTCGCTTTCCGGGAAAACGGAGCGGACAATCGGGCACTGGCGGTACGCGAGGTGGTGATTTCCGGCGGTACCGTCAATTCGCCGCATCTGCTGCAGATCTCGGGAATCGGACCGGCCGCTGATCTGCAGTCGATTGGCGTGGTGGTGACGCACGATCTGCCGGGGGTCGGCGGTAATCTCTCCGATCATTTCGCCGCCCGGATCACGCACCGGGTCAAGGACGAAGTCTCGGTCAACCAGCTGGCGCATGGCTTGAAGCTTGTCGGCGAGATCGGGCGGTTTGCCGTGACCGGACGCGGCGCGCTGACGTTCGGTGTCACCACCGCGATGGTGTTCTGCCGCAGCCGCGAGGGGCTCGAAAGTCCGGACCTGCAACTGCTGTTCACCCCGGGAAGCTACGATCCCAACGGGATCGGCCGCCTCGAGCGCGAGCCTGGAATGACCCTCGTGGTGTGCATCGCCCGGCCCGACAGCCGCGGGACGATCATCGCGCATTCGGCCGACCCTCTCGATCGGCCATCGATTCGCCCGAACTATTTGTCCGCGGCGAGCGACCTGCGCGCGCTGCTCGCCGGCATCGCTCACGCGCGGCGGATTTTCGCCGCCCCGCCGTTGGCGCGGCACAGCGCGGCGGAAGTGATGCCGGGAGCCGACATCCAGTCCGACGGGGCGTTGATCGCGTTTCTTCGCGATGCCGGCACGAACCTCCATCATCCGGTCGGCACCTGCCGGATGGGAGAGGACCCGATGGCCGTCGTCGACTCACGACTGCGCGTGCGCGGGCTGGAGGGGTTGCGCGTCGTCGACGCCTCGGTGATGCCGACCGTCACGACCGGCAACACCAATGCACCGACAATCATGATCGGCGAGAAGGGTGCGGCGATGATCCGCGAAGACGCCGCTTCATTCACGGCAGCCGGGGCAGCACCTCCTCGGTCAGCAGCATGAAAGATTGGTGGCTGAGCGGCGCGCAGAGCAGATAGTCGAGACCGATCTCCTCGCGCAGCCGCAGGATGTCGTCGAGGACTTTGTCGGCCGTGCCGTGCAGGATCACCTCGTCGAGATAACGCTGAACCGGGTCGACTCCCGCCGGCGTGAAGCTTGCCTGCATGACCGGCCGGTGCTCCGCGCCGAG
>Ga0310914_10003792_pt1 | contig 10492 bp, 14 predicted proteins | sample GREbulkMGAN108_FD_203450 | JGI IMG/M metagenome (GOLD analysis project Ga0310914, IMG submission 203450) | Lab enrichment of tropical soil microbial communities from Luquillo Experimental Forest, Puerto Rico - GRE.bulkMG.AN108 | ecosystem: Environmental > Terrestrial > Soil > Tropical forest >...
GATGGGCACGGCCATGCCATGACCATTGCAGATTACAGCGCGATCAGCGTTCTAATTGTATTGGCGATTTGGGCCGGGGTGACGCTGTATTTGTGGGGCAAGTTATAATAGGTGCGCGCGTCTGGGCGCGATCCGCCGCGCGCCCCATCGCGCGTGAGGTCACAAACTTGGTTTAGCTTCTTTAATAGACGGTACGGCTCCCCCGCTGCCCTTCCAATTAGCGCCCCTTTCTTCTTCGAGAGCGAAACAGCCGGACTGATGTTCGTCCGGCACTGCTGGCCGCAAAGTATCCCTTAGTGGCTTCTTTGTCGGTTTCCGCGTGAGGATGCAGCCGCAGACAATGAATGCGGTCACGATCGCCCAGAAAATCCAAAGTTGCATCTGTTGCATTGTGGTGTTCTCCGTCGCCTAACACCACTACGAGCCATTATAAGAGGTTTCGCATATCAAGTCTTGCGCAATAGCTCCGGCAGCTTGGCAATGTTGGCCGCGATACGTCGCGCCTACGTAAACATCCGTAATTGACAGCCAAAGCGTCGTGAGCAGATAAGCTTATTCACCACCTGACTGACGGGTACGGGTGCCTATTCTTCATACACGCGCTCCAGTCAGCGCCCCTACGCTTGGCCCCGGCGATTGTCGGTGTTTTTTATTTGCGTAAAAGTTCGGGCAGCTTTGCGATGTTCGCCGCAGTCCTGCGCGCTTTATCTTTTGTGATGGAAGCGGGGCTGACACAGCTGAGGATTTAGACACTTCTCACCATGCTCAACTAGCTGACGAAGCTCGTCCGCGATCTGCTGGACGCTGCCAGCGAGTTGATCCGATTGCGCTTGCACTGGTCGAACCAACCAAATCGCAGCGTTAGCCCAAAGGCCGAAGGCGATTACAGCAAGAAGTAGTTTGTTGGTCATGGTTGCTTGCTCCCTTGTCTGAGCGGAGATCAATCCGGCAGTTTCGCTATCTTCGCTGCGATCCGCCTTAGGGCCAATGAGGTTGCGCCATTAGTAGCTCTGGAAGCCTCGCAAGGTTCACAGCGATCCGGCGAGCTTCATCTTTGCTGGGGAGCTTGCCAGCTGATCTTCGCCCTAGCTCTTCCTCGAAGTAGACGTAAGCCAACTTCTGCTCTGCGCTGTCGATCACGACGAAGCAGGCGTCGAGTTCTTCAACGGTCCAAGGTGGTGGGAAGCGACGAGGCTGCGCCATACACTCATACTACCACGCGGCTGCGTGCCTGCTTCGCCAAGCGAGATCATGCGAGGGCAAGGCTTGATATCATGCACTGGCAAGGCAATGAATGTCTGGGGGTACTCGATCCTCGTTCCTATAGTCAAATTAGACTTTGTTGGATTGTGCCGAGCATTAGACCTTGTTGGGTTGTGCCAAATTGTCGGATTGCGTCGAGCTTCTTTTAAGGAGAAGCTGGCTGTATCACCGGCATAGAACAACATCAATAAATCCCCAGGCGTCGGTGGCTGAGAGATAAGTGCGCTCCCGCCTGTATGGCTAGGAGCGCGTTTCATGCCGATCACCCCATATCTTGCTGGTCAGGCGTTTGACCCTGAGGTAATTGAGACCATGTCTGCTGCCTTCGTAGCAGCGTGTGAGGCTCTGCATCTGAAAGCTGGTGACGACCCGGCGACAAGATTTGTCGCAGAGAAAGTCATCGAACTCGCGCAGCGTGGCGTCCGCGATCCGGAGGAGCTTCGCACAATGACGCTCAAAGAGTTTGGTTTGAGCGATGAAAGCTGCGCGCCAAGGGAGTGGACCCGAAGGCTTCGCATGTGGCCGGATAGACGACGGCAGGGGCAGAAAAGTTAAAGGCCTCGACCGAATGTCGAGATCCTTGAAGCTGAGCGCGTCGTCATGACAAATCCGCCCAGCCTTACTCCAACAATACCGTTATCGGCGTTCAGTTCCCCGAAGTGCACAGCGCCTGCGTGGCCCCTGATAGACGCCGAGGGCAGGGGCAGATGCGCTCACGACTACGCAACGACTACGACTATTGTCGCAACCAGGCTTCCCTTTACATTCAAGTAGTTAGCCTGCGCTCGCCGCAGTCCTTGAGGAATGAGACCTTTTCCTTTGGCACCCCGGTGGCCGTAAATCGCTCTATCACGTTACTCTCGATCCCCCAGGTCATCGGGCTGACGAAGCCTCCCGGCGGCGGCGAGTATGCCGTACTGATTTTCAAGATTTGAGCCAGCAATGTCGGATCGTGTGGAATCCAGTTTCTCATCACGATGCGCCCGCCGGGCCGCGTCACCGCACCATCTCTTTGGCGACGTCAAAAGGCTTGGGGGCGAACATTGCGCCAAAGATGGTTACGACGAGATCGAAGCTGCGATCTTTGAGATCGTGCAGATTGGAGGCATCGCCTTCCTGAAACTTGCAGTTGCCCAGGCCCTCGGCAATGGCGCGCTGCCTGCCGGCCGCGACGAGATTGCTTGCTATGTCGACGCCCAGGACCTCGGCGCCGAGCGTGCCTCCGGCAAAGCCGTCGTCCCGTCGCCGCATCCCAGATCCAGCACCTTGAGCCCCTTTGTGATCCCGAGTGTGCTCACGAGAGCCTCTCCGCTTTCTCTCATCGATGGCGCAATGCGGGTAAAATCGCCCTTTTCCCAAAGTGCTTTGTTCGGATTCATTGCAAGCCCCCGGTTTCCTCATCAGGAGAGCTAGCCATAGCATCTATCACGTCTGCCTAGGCGGCGCGCAAAGCCGCACCCCGTTCTGGAAGTGCGATGACAGCAAAAAAACGGTGCGGCACAGTGCAGCGCGGAATCCTAGAAAGCTTGCGCGGCGATTTTGACTGTGTGAGACTGACATATTGCCAAGGGCAATTTTCCAAGGCGTCTTGAGAGGGGAGAGGAACTCATGCGTCGTTATGGACATTCTTTGTGTCTAACAGTCGCGTTGGCTCTGGGCCTTGTTTGGTCCGCATCGCAGGCTTCGGCCGAACCCTGCGCCGTCGGCGTGAACGTGCATCCTCATGCGTGGATCGTGCTCCATCGCCACCGGCTTGCGCAGTGCACGGCGGGAGCCGGCTGCAAGTGCGTATCGTGTTACAACGCGAACGGCAGTGTCAGTGCAACGTGCTACCCGCTGGCAGCGCCGATTCCGCGCTGACTGCACACGGCTCGATTGATCGAGTTTCGTAGGGTGGGCAAAGGCGCCGTGCCCACGCGACGCGCGTTGATACTTCGCTGGCGTGGGCTTCGCTTCGCTCAGCCCACCCTACGACTACGAGCGCTAAGGTGCGTGCGCGTTAGGCTTGCGGGGCCGGCTTGAAATCCGGCGGCACGGCTTCTTGCGCCAAAGCAGCGAGCGCCGCGTCCAAGCCCATGACATGCTGCGCCTCCCTGCCGAGGCGACGGATCGAGACCGTGCGCTCGGCGGCTTCTTTTTTGCCGACCACCAGCAGCACCGGAATTTTCGCCAGCGAGTACTCGCGCACCTTGTAATTGATCTTCTCGTTACGCAGATCTGCCTCGACGCGAAGCCCGGCGCGCCGCGCCTTGTCGATAGCGTCGCGGGCATAATCGTCGGCATCCGAGGTTATAGTCGCTACAATCGCCTGCACCGGCGACAGCCACAGCGGCAAATGGCCGGCGAAATGTTCGAGCATGATGCCGGTGAACCGTTCCAGCGAGCCGAACATCGCCCGGTGCAACATCACCGGCGTGACCTTATTGGAATGCTCGTCGATGTAGAAGGCGCCGAGCCGGCCGGGCATGTTGAGATCGACCTGCACCGTGCCGCATTGCCAGTCGCGCCCGATCGCGTCGCGCAAGACATATTCGAGCTTCGGCCCGTAGAAGGCGCCTTCGCCTTTGTTCAAAGCCCATGGCCGGTCGGAGGCTTCGAGCGCCTTTTTCAGCGCGGCTTCCGCTTTATCCCACACTGCGTCTTCGCCGATCCGCTTTAACGGCCGGTCGGAGAATTTGATGGTCACATCGTCAAAACCGAAATCCTTATAGATGCTGAGGATCAGGTCGTTGACCTTGATCACCTCTTCGGCGATCTGCTCCTCGGTGATGAAGATATGCGCATCGTCCTGCGTGAACGCGCGTACCCGCATCAACCCGTGCAGCGCTCCGGACGGTTCGTAGCGGTGCACCTTCCCGAATTCGGCGACTTTAAATGGCAGATCGCGGTAGGACTTCAAGCCGTTCTTGAAGATCTGGATGTGACCCGGGCAGTTCATCGGCTTGATCACGAAAGTGCGCTCGTCCTCCTCGCGCGGCTGCACCAGGAACATCGAATCGCGAAACGTCGCCATGTGACCCGAGGCGACCCACAGCGATGAATCGATCAGCTGCGGCGCGTTGACTTCGGCATAGCCGGCGGCGTCCTGGCGGCGGCGAATATAGCTCTCCAGCGTCTGGAACAGGGTCCAGCCTTTCGGATGCCAGAACACCGAGCCCGGCGCCTCCTCCTGGAAGTGAAACAAATCCATTTCGCGGCCGAGCTTGCGATGGTCGCGCTTTTCCGCTTCCTCGACCTGCTTGAGATAGGCATCGAGCTCTTCCTGCTTGGCGAAGGCCGTGCCGTAGATGCGTGAGAGCATTTCGCGCTTTGAATCGCCGCGCCAATAGGCGCCGGCGGTTTTCATCAGCTTGAATGCATTGCCGACCTTGCCGGTCGAGGTCATGTGCGGACCGCGGCACAGATCGAACCAGTCGCCCTGCTTGTAGATCTTGATCGGCTGATCTTCGGGAATGGCGTCGATCAGCTCGACTTTGAACAGCTCGCCCTTGTCGCGAAAAACCTTCTTGGCCTCCTCGCGCGGCCAGATTTCCTTGGTGAAGGTTTTATCGCGCGCGATGATCTCGCGCATCTTCTTTTCGATCGCGGCAAAATCTTCCGGCGTGAACGGCGCGTTGCGGAAGAAATCGTAATAGAAGCCGTTATCGATCACCGGCCCGATCGTGACCTGCGTGCCCGGCCATAAGGTCTGCACCGCCTCGGCGAGCACATGTGCGGCATCGTGGCGAATGAGTTCGAGCGCGCGCGGATCCTCGCGGGTGAGAAACTCGATTCTAGCGTCGTGCTCGATCGGATCGGTGAGGTCGGCGAGCTTACCGTCGAGCGCCATGGCCACAGTGCGCTTGGCGAGCGACGGCGAAATGCTTTTGGCGATATCGAGGCCGGTGGTGTTTTTTGGGTAGGCCCGACGCGCGCCGTCGGGAAAGGTCAGCGCGACCATCATTTCACTCCTGTTGCTCACTCGCTGCCTACGAATGCAGGTAAGCGTGGCCGGACGCGTCGTGTGTTAGGACCCTGCCGCCTTCGGTCGGGCAAGGTGGTGCGAGGTCGATGGAACGGAATTCGTCCCGCGCCACCGGCCGTAGTGCCACGGCATATACCAGCGCGATTTTTCCGGCAACGCCTCGGGCACGAAATCAAGCCCCGAGGTGCCCCAGGGCTGGCAGCGCAGGAGCCGCGCCAGCGTCATCCAGCCGCCGGCCCACAGGCCGAAACGCTCCAAGGCCTGATCGCCGTACTCGGAGCAGCTCGGCAGATGCCGGCAGCGAAAGCCGACCAGCGACGCGATCGTGTACCGATAGAGCGCGATCAGGCCGCGCCCGAACAGGCGCGGCGCGTTGCGGCAGGTTTGGTAGAGCGACGGCAAATTACCGTCCATTTTCACTGGGGGTCGTTTACTGGGGTTGGGTACTGCCGGTGCGCTTGGCCTCGATCTGGCCGATGGCGTCGACTACGGCGTCAAAGGTGAGCAGCGTCGAGGCGTGACGCGCCTTGTAGCCGCGCACCGGTTCGAGCACCGCGATGTCGGTCCATTTGCCGTTTGCCGGCGGGGCACCGTTTTCTTTGAGCATTTTGCGCACGCCTTCGCGCAAGGCCTTAAGCTCGCTGGCTTTGGAGCCGACGATGTTACGCGCCATGATCGAGGACGAGGCTTGGCCGAGCGCGCAGGCTTTCACCTCATGGGCGAAATCGGTCACCGTGTCTCCGTCCATTTTCAGATCGATGGTCACCGTCGACCCGCACAGCTTGGACAGCGCTGTGGCGCTGGCGTCCGGCTGCTCCAGCCGCCCGATCCGCGGGATCGCGGCGGCGAGCTCCAGAATGCGGCGATTGTAGACCTCGTTGAGCATAGGTAAAACGCAGATTTGTCCGCGTTACAGGGGGTTTATTGAGTCTCTTTGACAATCAACTATATAGGCGCTGCGCTCCTTAATTTGAAGTTCCAGAAAGGCGAGGGCGCAAATGGAGGGCGACTTGGCCGATACTTCACTATTCGCGGCGCCTGCGGCCGAACTCGAAGAGGGAACGGCGCTCACGCCCAAATTCGACGCCAACGGACTCATCGCGGCCGTTGCCACCGATGCGAAATCGGGCGACGTGCTGATGGTCGCGCATATGAATGGCGAGGCGTTGGCGAAAACCATTGCCAGCGGCGAGGCCTGGTATTTCAGCCGCTCGCGTAACGCGCTTTGGAAAAAGGGTGAGGCCTCCGGCCACACGCAGCGCGTGGTCGAAATGCGCATCGACTGCGATCAGGACGCCGTTTGGATCAAAGTCGAGCAGGTCGCGGGCGCTTGCCATACCGGACGGCGTTCATGCTTCTATCGCGCCGTGCCGCTCGGAACGTCGGAGGGCAAATTACGCGCGGCAAAGCTCAAATTCCGCGACGCGTGCGTTTTCGATCCGAAAGCGGTGTACCCGAAAAGCTCTAATCACACGTAGGGTGGGCTGAGCGAAGCCCACGTGGTGAAAGATCAATCTGTGTATGGCTGGGCACGGCGCCACGCGCCTTTGCCCACCCTACGAATGGTTTGGCCCAGAGGAGGGCGCCCGCGCCAGCAATTGCTTCGCTCGCGCCAGATGCGGACGGTCGTACATGACGCCGCCGATGCCGACGACGCCGGCGCCCGGCGCTGCGGCAAAAGCAGCGACGACGGTTTGCGCATGCGCGATCGCGTCAGCGGAGGGGGTGAACACCTCGTTGATGATCGGCACCTGCGCCGGGTGAATCGCCATCTTGCCGACGAAACCGTCGCGGCAGGCCTCCTCGCATTCGCGGCGAAATCCAGCGTCGTTGCGGAAATCGACGAACACCGTATCGATCGCCGGCACCGCGGCCGCTGCCGCGCCGGCGAGGCATAGACTGCGTGCCAGCCGATAAGGATCGAGAAAGCGGCCTTGCTCATCACGGTTGGCCCGTGCCCCGAGCTCCGCGGAGAGATCCTCGGCGCCCCAGGTCATGCCGATCAGGCGCGCCCTCGCGCCTGCAAACGTGCCGACCATAAACAGCGCCGCCGCGGTTTCGGTGGCGATCGGCAAAATCTTGATGTGACTGTCCGGCAGATCGCTTTGCGCTTCGCGGACCGCAAGCTTGGCAGCGGCATGAACGATCGCGGCCCCGCCTTCCGCCTTTGGCAGCATGATTGCATCCGGCTTTGCCGGCGTAATCGCATCGAGATCGGCGTCGGTCAGTCCGGTTTGCAAGCCGTTCACCCGCACTATCAGATACGGCCGTTGCGTATTCGCCATCGCATCTTTGAGAAAAGCCGCGGCGGAGTCGCGCGCGCGCGCTTTGCTGTCCAAAGCGATCGAATCCTCAAGATCGATGATCAACGCGTCGGCGCCGCTCGACATCGCTTTGTTGAGCTTGCGCGCGCTGTCGGCCGGGGCGAACAAGAGTGAGCGCATGCGTGACAAACTACTTCGGCCGCATGCGCATAAAAGCCTGGCGGCGGCACTCGGCGACGAGCTTGTTATCCTGGTTATAGGCACGGTGATGAAATTCGACGATGCCGGCGCCGGGCCGCGATTTCGATTCGCGCTTGCCGATCACCTCGGTCGTGCAATGCACGGTGTCACCTTCGAATAAGGGATGCGGGAACTTGACGTCGGTCATGCCGAGATTGGCGATGGTGGTGCCCACCGTCATGTCGGAAACCTGGATGCCGATCATCAGGCCGAGCGTGAACAGCGAGTTCATCAGCGGCTGGCCCCATTCGGTTTCCTGCTCGCAGAAATGCCGGTCGATGTGGAGCGGCTGCGGATTGAGCGTCATGTTGGAGAACAACATGTTGTCCATCTGCGTGACGGTGCGGGTATAGCGGTGCTCGACGATTTCACCGGGAAGAAAATCCTCGAAATAGAGGCCGCCGCGCTTGTGCCGCGTCGCTGTTTGCTGCGCCATTCGATGCCTCCTTGGGGTTTTAGCGACTCTTGAACTTGGGGCCGGTTTTCTCGGGGCCCGTTTTCGGCCGACACTTAGCACAGTTGTTAATGTTCCCGCATTGCCGAAGTGGCGCTTCGGGGAGGGGCCAAATCACGCAAAACCCCGCCTGATGCTGGCTTACCGGCACGCCGCGCCACCAGATCGGCTCGAGAATGCGATGGATGTGGCCGATATCGGCGGCAGCGTTGGCGAGCCTACGAAAAATGGGTGTTGATGAAGCAATCCCTCGAACTCACGCGCGAGTGTCCAGCTCCAGGCTTCGACAGCCATTGGGCGATGACTATCAGCCGCCGCAGGGCGACGACGAGCCGCCAATGGACCCGACCGGGGCGGATCGGTTTCGGTGCCACGTCGTGCTTTCCGAACTCATGTCGCCGGGGCGCAATGGCAATGGCGATGGTGGCAATGGCCAGGACGATCAGTAACTGCAAGTTGAATTGCAGATCGGCGCTGGCATCACGTCAACGCGCGCTGATGGTCGTAGCGCTAAATTAGTAAGCAGCAGCCTCAAATCGAGAATTTTTCCCGATATCGCATCACCGAAATCGTTGAGGATTTTGTTTGGCCGATCTGTTTCACAGACAGGGAGTTGCGGCTGCACTAACTGGTTGAGTAGCGCTTAATAGCTATCGGCAGTCTGTAAATTCCGCGCGCGTTTGCCTTGCCGCGTCGTATTTCGCAATCCTGCCTGCATGGTGATTGACGGTGCTAAGTTTGAATGGACGACTGGCCGCGCCAATGACTAAGAATGCCAGCTACTGCTACTCCGTCTTTCAGGCCGCGTTAACCGGTGGCCAATACAATTCCGTGACCTTTCGAGCGTCTATCGTCAAGAATTCGGCTCGCTATGAGACTGGTAGTTTGTATCATCGCCGGAGCGGTGCTTTGCGGTAGTTTTTTCATTGCTTTATGGCTCATTGAGCGTGAGGCGCCACCGCGATTGGAAGACCAGCGGATATCACACCACGACGACCTGCCGACGGCAACGCAGAATGCCGGACTAGCCCGAAATCGCGAGCAACAGCGCCGTTACGACGACATCGATGAAATACTCGCTCAACGGCAACCGACACGGACACCAAAAGACAGCGAAGCCGAAAGGCAGCGGTTCAGGGCAGAAGCGCAGCAGCGCGCGGCGGACAAGATACTGGCCAAGAAGCATCACCCAGATCAGATCGAAGCGCTGTTGCGCAAGATGTGAATTAGCGCGCTGACTCAGAGAACGGTTCTGGATGCGGCATTGGCCAGCGGGCCATGGTGACCATCCCTTAGGTCCGGCTGCGCGGGACGCAGCGGCAGCGAGACTGAAATGACGTTAAGGCGAGAGGACCCGGAGGCCAGAAGTCTGAAAAATTCAACACGAATTTTCTGGAGGGTATCGCAAAACGAGCGCTGAGAGATTTTTGGGGGACGGCATGGGGAAGCACGCTTTTTGCTAATAGGCTTTCAGAAGGGTGGTCACCCGTCCCTTCGGTAATCCCCTAATACCGGGTCCCATCCCGACCATCTGCTTTGCATAGTCTGCTGATCTTTACTTGCGCATCCAAGCAAGATCGCGTCGCCGAGATTGATCTACTAAACTCCGCGGGGTCCATAGGGGGCTAACGTGAAAGGCACTTTCAGCAAGATCGCTCCCGTTGCTCAGCGAGGTTGGTTCGCATGTTCAACGCCACATTGATAGTCATAGAAGCCTTCATCCGCGAACTTCGGACGATGTACGAACGAACCTACAGCACGTTAGAGCCCGGCTATCCCGGGGTGATTAGCTTTGTCGCCCAGCTTGCTCTTGAAAATATCGCGACCAGCGACGCTGCATAGCACGACGTTGATCACACCATCATGGTCACGCTTGTCGGTCAGGACATTCTGCGCGGCCGGCACACGGCGGGGTGACCCCGCGCGACTGGCTACATTTCATCGTCTCAATACTATGTCACGACATCGGGTACGTACGTGGAATCCGCTGTGGTGATGGGGATAGCTCCTACGTCACCAACCTGGCGGCCGATAAGGTGAGCCGCCCGGAGGGAGCCACCGACGCATCGCTGACGCCGTATCATGTCGCTCGATCCAAGCTGTTTGTCCGCGAACGTTTCGCCAAAGCCCTCATCCACCTGGACACCGCGGCGATCGAAGCCAACATAGAGCACACCCGCTTCCCAGTTCCCGAGGACGAGGAATACGAGTCCACTGACGATTTTCCGGGCCTGGTACGTGCTGCGGATCTGATCGGGCAGCTCGCTGACATCAACTACCTGCGAAAGTTGGCTACCCTATTTAACG
>Ga0310914_10003809_pt1 | contig 10473 bp, 8 predicted proteins | sample GREbulkMGAN108_FD_203450 | JGI IMG/M metagenome (GOLD analysis project Ga0310914, IMG submission 203450) | Lab enrichment of tropical soil microbial communities from Luquillo Experimental Forest, Puerto Rico - GRE.bulkMG.AN108 | ecosystem: Environmental > Terrestrial > Soil > Tropical forest >...
CGGGGTTGTGGCTTTTGGAGTGTGAAAACAAATCCGGTGCGTCGTTCCGCCGGGCGGTCGTTCTGCGCGGGGCGCTTAGTTCTTCGACCCTTCGTGCCTCTGGCGGAGGGGCAAAATGAGCCAACCTACTCCGGATCGGGTTCCACCTTGCACACCTTGCCATCCTTAATATTCTCGATCCCGTGTGGTGAAAAAACTCGTCCCAGTCACTGCCCTGAGCAACAACTCACCGCACTGCCCCCATGTTCCTTCTTGCTTCCGTCTGCGAAGGAAACAAGATCCGATTGCCTTTGCCCTGATGGTTGCGCTCCTCGTGGTAATGTACGGTATATTGGTGCAACGCTCGCCGCAGCGACGATTCTCCAATCAGGATCAGCCTCGACAGACATTCTTCTTTGACCGACCTGACCAGCGTTCTGCGTACGAGTTCAAATTCGGGCTTCTAGCTGGCAATCGAAGCGGATTCACGCTTCCCGTCTTGATCAGGTCTCGAAATGATTTGCAGAACTTCGCATCTCGGTCATGCAGCAGATAGCGACAGCCTCTCAGGCGTCCCCACTCCTCCATAGTCATGTTTCGCGCCTGCTGCTCCATCCACTCCTGATCCGGGTATGGCGTGAATCCTGCCAAGTTCACCCGGCGAGTCTCCAAGTGGATGAAGAACAGCACATAGTAGGTCGTCAACCCTTTCAGCGTTAGGACTTCCGTCGTGAAGAAGTCCATTCCCACCAAGACGTCTCGGTGTGAGCGGATAAAGCTCTTCCATGAGACCGATTGCCTTCGCTTCGGCGCCGGAGAAATGCCATGGCGACGGAGGACGTTGCCCACCGTCTGATCCGATAGACGATGACCAAGATTGGCTAAGGCACCTACGATCCGATCGTAGCCCCAGCTGGGATTTTCCCTCGCCATCTGCAAGACCAGGCGTTCTGCTTCCTGATCTACTTTTGGGCGCCCTATACTTCGACGCCATTTCGGCCCATCAAATTTGTTTGCGATGAGCTTTCGATACCAACCCAGAATCGTATCGGGTTTGGCGATTGTCGCCACGTCCTCCAGCGCCATTCGACGCAGGCAGTGAGCGATCTCGGCCAGTGTCACCTTTTCTCCATCTGAAGGCAGTAGCCGACCCTTGATCTGACCACTCAGGATCCGGTTCTCCGCTGCCAGATATTCGTTTCGCAGCAGGAGTTCTTGATTGACCGTGCCGGTGACATAGGCAAGCAGGCGCGCCCAAAGCATCTTGGATTCCTCTGTAACCTATAACTTCGCGAACGCGAGATTGTAGGCGCTGTTTCTGGGTCGAACAAGCCTATTCAAAAAAGGGAGCCTGTGAGCCTGTGCAAAATCCTAAGCTAGCTATTTCAAGCCGTTCGAGTTTATTGACCACACGACATCCCGAGTTTGATGTAGAGGGGATCGCTCATATCTGCCGCAGCAGACGAGAAGTTGACAAACTTTTGACAGCCCGCCCAAGAGCACAGGAGTACATCTTGATATTGAGCCCCGCCTTGCTAACCCACCAATGCATCCTCCAAACTGCAAGCGAACAACAAGCGAGGCGGGGCTATCGTTGGTCGTAGCGGAACCACGATAAGCCCGCTGTGCTCAATGGCCTTGGTTCATGCCATGTATACCAGAGCCGATGGCTGGGGAGTTTTCTGCGTTGGTGCTCATCACGTTGTTGATCATGTGGTTGGTGCCGCGAAGCGGGGACGGGTAGTGCACCCCCCCATTCTAATTAGGCGAGGCGACGGCGCCGCCATTTCCGCCGAAGAGCCGTCGAACTCACGGGAGTTAAAGATGCGGAAGTGCTGCTCTTCGACGTGGCATAAGCCAAACGGCTTGCGTGGGAATGCCAAGGGTATCCCCCGCACTCCTATATTAGGCGTTGGGAGCTCCAAGAGGCTGAAACACGGCCTGGAATTTCGGTTTCCGAGCGGAATAGACCGCGTACCCAGCACCGACAAGCGCGAAAATTAAAGTTGCCACACCGTTACCCTTGCTCTCGATTTCCCAAAGGTGGACGATAATGGCGTTAAGCAGCTTGCTGGAAAACGAAACGTGCTCATGCTTCATTACGATCAGCGTGAAGCAAATCGCGTCTCCAAGCAACACGCTTGCGACCGTCAGAACCGGAATAATGATTTGGCCGAACCGGGTCACTTTTCCTGTGCCTTTCAGCACGCCCGCAGCAACCAAATAACCGATGAGAATTGCGCCATAGAGAAAAATATAGTTGATCGCATAGGCCACCAGGCCCCAAGCAAGCCCACCCACGACAGCCGCGCCGATACCAAGGACGAGCCCGTTCGGATAGTTCGGCGTAATGGCGTCGTAGTTGGCTGCGGCCATGTTGAGTTCTTGTCGCACCGTTTCCTGGCAACCGGCACAGATGAACGTGGGCAGCCCATTCATGAGTGTGAGCGACGGGGTCGAGGCCGAAGCACAGTGCTCGCAGCGTCCATCGAAGGCCGTCGCCACGGTCTTGAGGGCGGTTCGCAAATCTTCAGCTAGCTTGGCTACTTCCTCGGGCTTGGGCTTCGCGAACGAGTATTTCCACTCCCAGCGCACGAAGTCATTGCCAACCGCGCCCAGTTTACCTTTTTTTATCCCTGCGCTCTTCAGCGCGGACTTGACGGCCTGCGTCTGTTCCATCTTCTTGAAGCGCAACAGAATTGCAATCTTCATCCCTTGCCGTTCGCGCATGGTTCCGATCGTGATGACGTAACCGTCGCGCGAGCCAATGGCGCTGCCCGATTTTCTGGCCCATGGTCCCTGTTTCGGATAGTGCTGCAAGCCTGTCAGGGGCGCGAGTCGCTGCAAATAGTCGTTTTCATTCATGGAGATCCTCCATAACAACGGTGCGTGACCACGCTTGGAAAAATGCGCGAAAACCGCAAGCAATCAAACGTAGGGCTGCTATGCTTCTATCGTTACTTGAGAAGCGCGGAGACCCAATAGGAAAAAAAGCGCGGTGTGACGAATTCCACAGCCTAGCCTCGGTACGTGCGTTTCGGAGAATATCCAGTTGAACTGCCCAGTTGAGCGGGCGCAGTCTTGATCCCATGTGATCCCAATACCCGCCCGACCGCGCCTAAATGAGGAGAAATCTTGCGAGCCGGATTCGTAGTGTAGCGATCGAGTGTGGATTATGCCGCTCGGCGCGCACGCGGTGTGCCGCGAGGGAGGAAGTCGGGCGGAATTTTCGGGGCGCGTAGGTCCAACTGTCCGGCACGGGCAGAAGGGAAAAACGGCTTCTTTCCGCAACCAGGAAGCCATAGGCCGCGATGCATTTTCACAACCGCCTCAGCCATTTCTCATGATCCTGTTCAGGCAGATCCCGAGCACTTCCCTGTTCTATCAGGCTCTGGTCAGCACGATCGTGAATTTCGTCGTGAAGATACGCGGGAACGTCGCGGTAGCCCCAGCGATGCGCTCGATTTTTCACGAACTCGCATCGGACTTCGCTCTGGATAATTTCCAAACCATGCAGGAGGCCGTCGACCAGAGCAATTTCAGTTCGCGCATGGGTCTCTATCTCACCGGAGCATTCGCGGGGATGGCGGTGCTGATGGTAATGCTTGTACGGTGTTCTCGCCCAGCTCGTCAGCTATCGCCGCCGCGAATTCGGGATACGTCTCGCGCTCGGGGCCACGCCCGGTGGAATTCTGGGGATGGTGTTGCGGCAGGGGCTGGTCTTCGTCGGTGCCGGGCTTGCGATTGGAGTTTTGGCCGCCGTGTTCGCCGGCAACCTGGTGAAAAGCTTCCTCTATCAAGTGAAACCGGCGGACGCTTGGACATATTCCGGCGTCGTGCTGGTGTTGCTCCTTGTGGGAACTGCTGCGGCCGTCATTCCCGCGCGGCGCGCGGCGGCGGTCGAGCCGATGACCGCTCTACGCGAAGAATAAACAGCGTCGTATCGTTCATCTGGTTAATCTCAGAAGCGGTCAAGTTTGCTGGCAGACACTATTGCATTACCGAGGACTTATCCCGCGAAGAGTCGGTTCATCCAGCACTTCCCCGAAGCGGACTTTCTGGCCAATCTGGTTGTGGGTGGCTTCAACTTTCGAATAGCCGACATAGCGTCACTCGGAGACAATCCGGAGAGGTGCGGCTAATCGGCGGCGAAGGAGGTCACTTCTACTTGTGGCCGACTTGCCGGCCAAGTGGAAAGCTCTGACCCGAGCGTGATTCAACTTCCCGGAACCAGACAGGCGGGTCGTGCCTTGGAGATGACGATTTATCGCCAACGAGCGAGCAAGCAAGAGCGCGGTTGTTGAAGTCGATAAACCAAGGGCCGTTTTGGAGGGACTTAATTGACTCGCACTTCCGCTCATCGTAGGCTGCAATCCGGGGCACATTCCTTTTTTGTGCCCACGTATTTATGCGGCGCTGGTCCACACTGCCCCGACCCTTGCTTGCCACGCTGGCGACGTTCCTTGCGGCCGCTACGACTCTCTACAGTTTTCTTTGGATGTACAACGTGCGTCACGCGCGTCCTCAGGTGGAGCTTGGCTTCAATAAGAACGTCCTTCAGAACGGATACGACGAGATAGCACACTCGGTCGCAGTTCTGGACGTGGTCCGAGGGAGCCCCGCGGAGCAAGCAGGCCTGCGAGCCAACGACCGCATCGTAGCAGTCAACGGCCGACCTCTTGTGACGTCGGCTCCTTTCGACGAGGCCTGGAGCCGCGGGCGGCCAGGCGGCACAGTCGAGTTGACCGTGGAGCGTGTGGGCGAGCCGAAAGCGGTTGTTTTGCATGGCGTCTTTCGGGCTGTTTTGGCGGGCAACGCGTCCGAAGGGCTGGCCAGGACATCTGCGCAACAGATAACGGGGTCGTTCCCCGTTTTGTTTCTCGCGGTCGGATTCACAGTTCTGTTCCTGCGGCTCGAGGATCTCAACGCCTGGCTCCTGGCTTTGTTGTTCTGCGCGTTCGTCGCCGTCCCAAACTTTCTTAATCCGCTTCTCCTGCCTTCGCCACTGCGCGCATTTGGCCCCGCTTATCGAGCTGTCTTCGCGGGGATGCTCTCTTCGCTGTTCTACCTTTTCTTTGCGGTGTTTCCTACCCGCTCCCCTCTCGAACGTCGCTTTCCGTGGTTGAAGTGGGTCGGCCTAGCGCTAGGAGCTTTCTTCGTATTGCCCTGGATGCGAATCGACGCTCGCTTGACCGAGACGGTGATGAAGCTCATAGGCGAGCGCACCGCCGACATCGCCAACCTTTCGTGGCGTTACGCATTCTTGGCACTGGGGATGATCTCGCTGACGGGAAATGCTTCGGGAACTCTCAGCGCTCCCGAAGCTGCCCGGAAAGCGCGTGTGATTCTCTGGGGCACCGCCCTCGGCGTTCTGCCCATCGTTATCGAACGCGCAGCGATTGACTTTGCGGGATACCGCCCGCCGTTCTGGCTCGATACGGTACTCGTCCTCGTGGTGCTCCTCTACCCCTTGTCGTTTGCTTATGCGGTCGTGAAATACCGCGTGATGGAAATCCCAGTGCTGCTGAGAGTAAGCGCGCGGTACGTGCTCGTGCAAAGGGGTTTCATCCTTCTGCTTTTCATCCTGGGAGCTTCCGCCATTGTGCTCTTCACGCATACTTTCTCGCGATTCTTCCAGACCGATTCGAATACGGGGATGGCTCTGAGCGCAGTTTTTGGAATTGCACTGGTCTGGGTCGCAGCGCCCATGGTCAGGCGGGGAACCGAGCGCATCGATCGGGCCTTCTTTCGAAGCGCTTATGATGCGCGCATCATCTTGCAGGATCTCGCGGAAAAGACCAGGACCGTAACCGACCGTCACGAACTTGCGCGGCTTCTTGAAAATCATCTTCGCGAGGCCCTGCACCCCAAAACGCTTGCCTGTTATCTGGAGGGCGCCGATGCGCGTCTCATCGCGGAATGCGGTGCGATCCCGCCTGGACTTGAAACGCTCCCCGCAAAGGAGCCGGTTCTGATTGAACTTGCACGCCGGGGCAAATCGCAGGACGTGCCGCCGCCGGGATCGCCCGGCGCTACAGAATTCTCCATCCTCACTCCGTTGGCGCCGGAATGCCTGGTGCCGATTCTCGAGCGCAGCAGCAACTTGATCGGCATGCTGGTACTTGGCCTTCGTCTCTCGGAAGAACCCTATTCGGGCGAAGATAAACATTTGCTCGATTCGGTCGCTAGTCAGGTGGGCATTGCGCTTGAAAATATTCAATTGGTGGAGAAGATGGCGGAGCGGATGGAAGCGGAACGCCGCTCCCTTCATGAAGTCGAAATGGCGAGGCAAGTGCAAGCCAGGCTCTTCCCTCAGAAGTTGCCGTCGCTCCGCACGTTGGAGTACGCGGGACGCTGCATCCAGGCGCGCCAGGTCGGAGGGGACTATTACGACTTCCTGGAGTTCGCACCTGGGCGGCTCGGGTTGGTGCTGGCGGATATCGCAGGAAAGGGTTTTTCTGGGGCGCTGCTGATGGCAAATCTGCAGGCAAACTTGCGAAGCCAATACGCCGCGGCGCTGGAGGACTTGCCGCGGCTGCTGGAATCCGTGAATCGTTTGTTTTACGAGAACACGGCTGATGAAGCGTACGCGACAATGTTCTTCGCGGATTATGAGGACGCCACGGGTCGTCTGCGCTATGCCAACTGCGGACATCCCTCGGCTTTGCTCTTGCGAGCCGATGGAACTGTGGAGTGGCTCGAATCCACGTGCACTGTCCTGGGGCTGTTTGACAAGTGGCAATGCCGCCTCGCCGGGGTGGTCCTCGCCTCGCAAGACACGCTCGTCTTTTATTCTGACGGGGTAACCGAAGCGCCCGGAGACGACGGTGAAGAATTCGGCCAGGTTCGCTTACTTGACATCGTTCGCGCCAAAAAAGACCTACCTGCGTCTTATCTGCTGGAAGCGATTGTCGCTGCCGTCCAACACTACAGCGGTCAAGAACAGGCCGACGATCTGACACTCGTTGTCGCCCGCCGTCGGTAGTAGCTTATTCTCGGGTCGGCGTTGCCTGTAAGGGTCCAAAATCCGGCCGCCTATTGACCTGCTTGCCCACCCCTGCCACCCTTCGGCCATGCTCTACTATCTCCATCTGCTGCTTCTTGCGCCCTTTTACTCGCTGGTGTCCATCTTGCTCCGGCGTGACCAGGACCGCGAGATTCCCCTCCTCCGTCAGCAGTTGTTGATCTTGAGTCGAAAGCTGAGCCGGAAGCCTCCTTACGGCCGTCTGGAGAAGCTGGCCTTGTTGCTGGCTGGCTTGCGCCTCTCGAAACGGCGTCTGGCCAAGGCCTTCTTGATCGTGCAACCCGACACTTTGCTTCGCTGGCATCGAGAGCTCGTGCGCCGACACTGGACTTTTCGGCAGAAGCGTCGACCCGGGAGGCCTCCACTGACTGAGGAGGTTCAAGAGTGGGTCCTTCGCCTGGCTCGGGAGAATCCGCATTGGGGATCGAAGAAAATCCAAGGCGAGACCTTGAAGCTGGGGCTGAAGGTGAGTCGCAGCACGGTCGCGCGTCTGCTTCGGCGTCAGGGACTGAGACCTCCACAAGACCGTCGGCGATCACCCACCTGGTCGCAGTTGCTCGGCCAATACAAAGACCTTATCTGGGCCTGCGACTTCTTCACCGTCACCACGGCTCGACTGCGGACGTTCTACGTTTTGTTCTTTATGGAATTAGGCAGGCGGCGTCTGCTGTTGTTCAACGTGACGGAGCATCCTCAGGCAGAGTGGGTAGTTCAGCAGGTGCGCAATCTCTCGGTTCAGCATGACCACTTGCCCAGGTTTATCCTGCACGACCGGGATGGCCAGTTTACTGAGGAATTCGACGCTTGCGCCGAGGGAAGTGGGGCCAAGATCATTAAATTGCCGGCGCGGTCGCCCGCGGAACGCTGGGTGCGCAGCGTACGAGAAGAATGCCTAGACCAGATCATCGTTCTCGGTGAGAGGCACCTTCGGTACGTGCTGAAGCAGTACGTGGAGTATTTTATGAAACGCCGCCCCCACCAAGGCCTGAAGCAACAAGTTCCCGATCGGAGGGAGGAATTCCCAACGACCGGCCGCATCCGCTGCCACCAGGTTCTGGGTGGGCTGATCAACGACTATTACCGAGAAGCGGCGTAAGCGACGGAAGCGTCTGGTTAATGTTTGCTCCAGCGAGTCGAGTCTCCACAACCCATGGGAGTTTGGCAGAAGTCTTGCTGCCGAGTTTCATCCTGATTCCCTCCCGTCCCGATAATCCACTTCGGCAGAAATATCAGCAGAAGGCCCCAGAACTGAACTGACGCACGTCGAATCAATTCTGGACCCTTACGCCCTTTTTCGTGTGCATATATGCATACCCGTCAACGAGCGCGTGGGATAGGCGATAGGAGAAGGTAAGACTGCGCAATTTTCCCTTGCTGTGATTGTGGGTATCGCTGTTTTGAACATAGCGCCACTGAAGTTGCTCGCTGCGGTGCAGTAGGTTTGGCTGGGGCCGGACTAGGCCGACGTGGACAAAATAAGGTACCCAGGAGGCAGTATTCACGCTCAGCAGCGGAAACGATTGTCGAATTGTCCTCCAAATGTCCTCAGCGTAGCTGAGTACTTGCATATTGACGTGGCCCGGCTAGAGTCTTGCGACCGATCTGCACCCGACGGTTCTGCCGAGTAATGTCGCAGAATCTGCATAAATGCTGGAAAGGAACAAAGTTTGGAACGAAAACACAATCTGCGACTCGCAAGCTTCCATCGAGACGCCTAATTTCGCATTTGCCGTGCTTCTCCTCTCGGCTTATGCGAGACGAACCACTCCGGCCGAAGTCCAGAATCGGGCCTGAAAGAAAGACGTCAATGCTGAATTTGACCAGGTTCTTTTCCGAAACTCCGAATAACTCTAGGGCTTTCGGATTTGCAGCAACAAAACGGCGGCTATCGTTTGTCACAACAATCGCATCGAGGGAGCTCGTCAGTAACTCGCGCAATTCATTTTCCCTTAGGCGCAGCTCCTGTCGCACTCTTGTGGGTTTCTCGATGACCTTTTTTACCAGTCTTATAAGCGAGCTCTGCGCTCGCCGAAGATGTGCCGTCCCTTGGTCGAACCCATTGGAAAGTTGCCATCTGAATGTGCGTATTCTGTGGTTCATCGCCGCGATTGCATCGCGACAGCTTTCTACTACGTTCTTACGCAGCTCATTTTCGGCCGAGCGAAGTACCCATCGCAGTCTTCGGAGTCTGTCGGCCACACCCCCTCGCAACCTCGTGAGCGTGCCCTGTGCTCGCCGAAGATGCGTTGCCATTGGTTCCAACACGATAGAAAACTGTGACCTGAATTTGCGGAGGTTGTGGTTCGTGACCGCGATTGCATCGCGAGATATTCCTACTGCTTTACCCGATTCATTTTTAGCGGAATGAGGTGCCTCTCGCTGTCTTTGGAGTCTGCCGGCCACACTCCTTCCTAGTCTTGCGAGAGCTCTCTGCGCCTGCCGGACATGTCCCTTCCGTTGTTCGAACCCGTTGGAAAGTTGCGATCCGAATTTGCGTATCCTGTGGTTCATCGCCACAATCGTATCGCAACAGCTTCCTACTAGACTACGCAGCTCATTTTCAGCCAAGCGAACTGCGCGTCGTAGTCTCTGGGGCCTGTCGGCCACACCCCCTCTCGGCCTTGCGGGTGCGCCCTGTGCTCGCCGAAGATGCGTTGCCATTAGTTCCAACACGATAGAAAACCGCGACCTGAATTTGCTGATGTCGTGGTTCATCACCACGATTGCGTCGCGAGAGATTGCTCTTAGCTTCCGGGGTGTGTTTTCCGCCGAGCGAAGTGCGCCCCGCACTCTTTGAAGTGTCTCAGCGATACTTCTTCTCAGTCTCGCGAGTGCGCTTTGTGCCCGCTGATGAAGTGCTGTTACTTGTCCAAACGCGACGAACAGTCGAGATTTGAATTTCGAACTTTCCATGAGACGGTTCCAGCGAAAACTGAATCAACCACGCTTACACCGGCCTTTTGTCGTAAACAAGGACGCTTTATCTCTCGCCACTCCCGAGCGTGTACATGACCTCGAGGATAAGCCTCACACTCTCCTCTCTCCTCTTCGTTAGAGTCAGAGAGGGGATTAGAGCCGGGAATAAAGTGACCTGGACCTGTCAGAAATAACAGATAAGCAATGGTCCTTTCCTTGTTCTTGCTCAATTTTGGTGCAGCTTGGGTACACCCTCGTTGCGGTGCGCCTTTCCTGCGGCACAGATCGCAGCGCTGTGATAACCGAAAACGAAAAGTGAGCGTTTTCCGCGGCGCGCATGTTTCGATCGACCAGCAGCAGCCCCTCGCTTCGCAGAAGCCAGTGAAAACAGGCCCTCGGAGCGGCCGACAAGGCCGCAAATCTGGAAAGGTGAAAGTCCTTTCTCCGTCAATTGCCTGTATCGGGCGGATAGCATATCCAGTGCGTGCGGAGGTGACGAAGCACGTTCTCGTATGGGAAAAAACTGGTCCCGGTCGCTGCCCTGAGCGACAACT
>Ga0310914_10003813_pt1 | contig 10463 bp, 11 predicted proteins | sample GREbulkMGAN108_FD_203450 | JGI IMG/M metagenome (GOLD analysis project Ga0310914, IMG submission 203450) | Lab enrichment of tropical soil microbial communities from Luquillo Experimental Forest, Puerto Rico - GRE.bulkMG.AN108 | ecosystem: Environmental > Terrestrial > Soil > Tropical forest >...
CTCATAGGGATCCCCGGCACCTTGACCAGCAACGGAATAGTAAGAAGCGACGTAGGTTGTGTTCGCCGAGATCGGGATCGGGCTGGCGAAATTCGCGACCTGCCATCCCGGCATCGAGCCTGACTCATGCGCGAGCGTGGCCGATCCCAAAAGCACGCCGCCGGCCGAGTAAAGCTTTGCGACATAGCCGTGCGAGCTGACCTCCGCTCGATAGAAGCGAATCCCCGATATCGTGCCTGGCTGCGAGGTCCAGAACTTCAGGCCAAGCGTCACCTTGGTCCCGCCACCGGTCGGATCCTTTGGCACAGCATTGCCGAAAATACTGATTGACTGTGCTAGAGTGAATTGCCCACCGCTGAGAATTATGGATGAAAAGACGAACAATAGAGACATAGTTCGTCGAAGCATTTCAAGCTCCCATTTTGAGCGGTGATGCGCCTCGACGCCCGTCGCAGGTGGTTGGCGTCGGAAAGAAATAGGGCGATCGACGATAAGGCGGAAAGAAGCTGGTCAGCCTCGGCCTTTGGTTATGCCGAGGCCTTTAGCCCTGAGTGAGCGCTTCTAAGCAATTGGGTCGGAGACCCTCCTAATCGCGGGCATGACGCCGCCGTCGGTCCCGGTGAGACTGGAGATTACTTCGCCGACGACCAGCTGGCCGAACTGCGAAGCCACTCTTTCTTGTGGAAGATTGATAACAAATGTCACGGGAACAATGGGTAACGGCGAAGCATATGGGATCACGTCCGAAAGTCCCCCCTCGAGATTACATCCCCTTGTGGACCTCACAAGATGATCCCGATGCCCAAGGATACCTTATGGTTCCTGAAAAAAATTCTGGGATCTTTGCGGGCTTGTCAAGCATTGATTTGTTTGCCCCGACAATGCCACAGGATCGTCAACAGAGTTAACCACCTAATCATCCCTCTCGTCGGTCATCTCTTGGTTAACGACGGGCAGGGGCTTGTCATCGGCTCCCACGACGCGGACGATGTTCGACGATGTCTTCGACAGCCTAGCCATGTCTGGGTCAGCGACGCGCTGGCTGCAGCCCGGAGTGGCGTTGCCGCATTGCAGGTCCTCGGTAAGGGGTGACCTGGCACCAATACGACACCCGATGTCCGCGTCGATCAGTCGGCGTTCATTGGAAAACGACTCTGGCGATGTCTCCCGCTCAGCTTCGGCGATCACGTTTTGTTTATTTCAGAAGGTGCGCAAGTGTCGGTATTTGCCGAGTTCCAGTCCGATCCTGGCGCATGATCGAGAGATTGTCGAGTATTGACAGCAGGAACGCACCGGTGATCGGACCCTCTCCGGGAACACGAGCGCCCCCATGCCCTGATCGACCAGCGCCTTCGGCACGGGATCGCGATCAGCTAACAGGGTGTGCCGCCGTACGGTGCGCAGAGAATGGCGACGGCAGTCTAGGGTGCGGGGGATTTCGGCGACTCGTGCGAGACAATATCTCGACCAATAGCGGGCGCGACGATTAATAGACTTGCGAAATCCCTCACCGTTGATAATCGTCAGCCATGCGCGCCTTCCTACTCACGACATCGCTTCGGATCCTCACCTGGTGCTGTATCGTTTTTCTCGCGGTCTTATCCTTGTTACCAGGGCAAATGCTCGCCGCCCTGTCGTTGGCGCCCGTGCTGAGGTTGGTGCGAACCGTGCTGCCCGGCCCACTTGAGCATTTTGTCGCCTATGCAGGGGTGACGGCGATCGCGATGGCGGCCTACGGTCCGAGCCAAGGCGGCGTACTGATTATCGGCGGTCTTTCCGTGTACGCGGGCATGTTGGAATACGTCCGTCACTTTTCGCCGGGCCGGCATCCATCGATCGGAAAGTTTACGGGCTCGGTGCTCGGAGTGGTCTGCGCTGGGCTCGCCATTGTCCTTCTCCGGCGTCGCCACCTCCGACGACCGGATTCCCCTGTTCGACGGGAAAAAACAGCGAAAACCGCCTATTCAGGCCCTTCGCGGGCCAAACGCGACCTTCCAAGTGGTTGATTCAATTTGAGTCCGATGCGAAATTCCCTACGCTGCCCGACAGCGGAATTTGGCGGCCGATCAGAGCGGAACCAGCGGAACCGCAGCGGAATTTTTCTGTCCGCAGGATTTCTTCACAGCCGCTTCCGCGGGCATGCCGGTGCGGCAGCTGGTTGGCGATTAACGTCGGGCCGCGCGCAACCCAAAATCTTGCGCGAGTTACTCGCAACTCTGATCGGCTCGGTGACTCGAAGCAGGCCCACAAGGATCAAAAGATAGATTGACGTGCATACGAGGATCGACAAAAATATCCTGAACAGGCTTGTGAAATATCCGAAAAAAGCTGCTTGCAGCCACCAACCGGCGGCGCAGGCGATTGTGGCGCCGAGCAGCGGCCCGCCCACCGCCCTGATCGCCAAACCAGCCCCAATCCCAAGGGGGCGGCCAGCATAGCTGACAGAAGGGAAGGCAATCAACCAGCCTACCACGACGAGGGCCATGGCCAAGCCTTCAGCGCCAAAAGGGAGACCCACGAGAATCGCCGCCACCCGCACGATGAAGCTGACAATACCCCAATTCTTCCACCGCTCCGCTCTCCCGCTCGAGACGTGCAGCCAACCCACTGACATTTCAATGAGCGCGATAATGCCCCCCAATGCCATAATGCTCAGCAGCAAACCGCTCTGCCGCCATTTTACCGCACCGCCTCAACGCCGGATCGGTCAAGCGGGCCGCCTGTAGCATAACAGCATCAGGCCTACCACACCCATAGCCCGTCACTATGCGCGGCCTAATCTTAAGTCGGTTGTAAAACATGAAGCAGGCGTACATCGAAACATTCATGTCCAACGTGCATAATCCACCGACCACGGCTTCACCGCCTTCGGCATCGCCCGCGTCCCCATCGAGTTGCCCAGATTATAGGCGAGTGCGTGTTACCCCATCCGCTCGGGTGCAAAAATCGGTGCAAACCGGCACCTGATTTCGATCGAAAGCGGCAGGTGATTTTGCCGGAAAGCGGCAGGTGGTTTCGCTCCAATTCGGCACCGATTTCGGCGTCCTCGGCATCTCTCGTCGGCTTTGGCATCGCTGCCGAGCGGCAAGTAATGGCAGCTAGCTCTCCCCCCTTTGGCGGGTGCGAGGAGATGCCGAGACCGAGGGTGGCGATGAGCCGGATCAAGGAAGTGCTGCGGCTGAAGCAGGTGCCGGGGCTGAAGGATGCAGCGATATCGCGCGGCGCCCGGATCGCGCGGCACTCGGTGCCGACGGCACCGGCGCAGCCGTCGCGCAATCACCGGTCCGAATTCGAGCACCCAACGCCGGCGCCAGCCGGCCCGCGGCGATCGCGTTCGACAAGCACGGTGACGGCGGGTTTCGCGTCCTGCCTTTAGCGTTAACCCAGCACATGTGGCATTTTTCGGGCAACAAAATAATAACAAAATAATTGTTGCACATTCACGGATCGCGCGATAAAAACCACGAACTGGCCACTCTCAATTGGGTTCAATCGAGCAACCATGCGAGCTGGGGTGATGGCAGTCCATTTACCGGGCACCGTCCTTTGCCCCGCCCCATTCGAACGACCAGGGCCGTTTTTCCGATTTTGGACTCCCTTGATCGGGGAACTCCTCCTGACCTGGGGTGTCCTCTGACGCGAATATGACGCTGAACATGGTATTTGGCGAAAGCTCCGTAAGTCTGAGTTTTGTGGTCAGTCATGTTTACCAAGCGGCTGGTCCCTGCACCCGCGGAGATAGCGGCGCTGTAGTTTGCGGCAAAGCTCTGTCCTTGAGATTTACCTGTGATTAGGATTCTTGTTCAACATTGGACGGCACGGTACTAGCTGAGATGCGAAATCCTTCGTCAGACTCTAGAGATCAAGCTCGGAGCGCGGTACCATCGGAAAATTGCATAGGGAGTGCGACACAATGAAGTGCGCCTTTTTTCTTGCTGTGACGCTGATGACTGCGCTGCCGTCCGCAGTCGCGTTGGCCGCCACAGCTCAGAGCAATCTTGCGATCACGGTTACATCGCCGACGAGCGGAGGTGGCGGGGACTCGACTATCGGTCTGCTTCCGGCCGTCTCGGACGGTTATGCGAACTGGAGCGTGGCTGGGCTGAATGCGATTCCGTTCACCGCGTCGATTGCTACCAACGGTACGATGACCGTCACATATTCGCCTTCTCAGGCATTGGGAGTAGGTCAAGTGATCACTGGCACTGGCGTGCCGAGTGGGGCCACGATCACGGCGGCGGCGAACGACCCCTCTTCCAATTCATTGACCGGGACCGGAGCAGCCGGCACTTATACGGTCTCCCCCGCACCATCAACGGCGGTCTCTAGTGAGGCGATGACTGCCGCGGGTATCCCGAACCGCTGTGCATCGCTCAATGCTAGTTGCGTATCGGCGACTCTCAATCCATCGGGCGGCAACGACAGCTCTGCCCTTCAGGCTGCGATTAACACTTGCGGGCCCGGGAAGGTCATCTCGCTCGGCCTTGGCGTATTCCATCTCTCCGGGAGTGCGATTGCGCTTACCGGGAACGGCTGCACCATTCGCGGTTCGGGCGCGGGTCAGCAACTCAGCACTGGGTTGAACGCGGTTGGCGGAGGTGGCACGACCAGAAGTTGCACGAGCGGGAGTCTCGTTACCTATCCAGGGGGAAGCATAGGCGCCGCCTATAGCTTCTGCACCGACGCAACGGCCACACAGATAGTCAGGACGGACGGAGGATCATACGGGGATATGATCATAACCTCCTATGCTCCCGGAAACAATGTTTGGAACAACTCTTACAACCTCAGCGCCGACGCAGTGCAAGGAGCCTACAGCGTCAGCCTCTCGACAACGCCATCAGACATCCACGTCGGGGACATCGTCGAGATTGACGAGTTGACCACATCGGACCCGAATGTGGAATGGGGATATAACTACACTGGATGCAATCCCAATGCGACAACAGGTGTGTGCACCGGGAATTGCACTACCTGTGACAACAGGGGTTATGGCGCTCGTCGCGTTAACAGCAGCCTCATGGATCTCATGGAAGTGTCCGCCGTCAATGGCGCCACGATCACGTTCGACACTCCAATAACTTATGCTTACAAAACGGCCTACAATGCGCAGTTGACTACGTATCCCAACCCCTTCCAGCGCGGCGTCGGCATCGAGAACCTGTTTGTGTTGGGCAGCTCCAATAACCAAGCCCTCGGTTTTGCCTGCGCTTACTGTTGGGCCAAAGGTGTCGAGGTGGTTTGGAGTTACGGGGGTGGCATAGGCTTTAACGGGGGTTTTCGCAATGTGTTGCGGGATTCCTTTATTCATGAAGGTCCGAGCCCGGAGCCGGGTGGTGCTGGGTATTTGGTGCAGGTAAACGGAGGGACTGCGGAGTCGCTCCTAGAGAACAATCAGATGTGGAACGACAATAAGGTAGATGCGTTCCAGATGGCCGGCGGTGGCAACGTTTTCGCCTACAACTATGCGCAGGACGCTTTTGGGAAGACCTACCCGGATAGCCCCGAGGCCGGAATCAATGCTGGGCACAAGAATACCCCGCACCTTGAGCTGTTGGAGGGCAATTACAGTCACAATTTCAAAGGGGATGCCTTCTGGGGTAGTTCCATCACCATCACGGTGTTTCGCAACTGGCTGACGGCGCTGCGGGATTCGAGTCCTCCCAACACAGGCCTCGCGCCGCTAAAAACTTACCGTTATAGCGCGTGCCCTGGCACTGGTAGTGGTCTTATCTATTACGGGGACTACGCCGGCAATTCGCGAATGGCGGTCGATGTGCAAGCGTACAGCTATCATAACGCCTTCGTCGGCAACGTGCTTGGTTACAATGGACAAACTCTTCTGACGCCTCCCGCAGGCGGGTGCGATTCCGGTACCCAAGGGGCATGGTTCGTGCAGATCCTCAATTCCACGGACTGGAACACCTCACGAAATGTAAGCAACAACCCGGGGATGTGGCAGATTGGCACTTGCCAGAACTGTGGTTCCGGGAGTTCTTGGATCTTTGTACCTAATCAGATTGCTACTATAACTCGCACCGGCAATTGGGACTGGGTGAGTGCGGCGGAGAGCTGCTACGACTTGAATGCCGGCATGGGTGGAACGACGAACCAGGGCTGTTCTGGCGTTGTCATACCTAACTCGTTTTACTTGACTTCAAAACCCAGCTTCTTCGGCACTCACCCGTGGCCTTGGGTCGATCCGACGACGGGGACGACGAGCGGCGGTTCGGGCAGCACCAGCGTTCTTCTGCCCGCCAAGTACTGCTTCGAGCACAACCAGATGCCAACGTGCCTGCAATAAGATACCTGCTGCCTAAAGAGCCCCCGATGCTGGACATACAACTGCATCAGCGGTTTCAACGTAAGCGGTCGTCTAACGGCCTGCCCGCCATGGCGCTACGACAACGGGACACCTCTCACTCAACCATGAGAGGCGTTAAAGCTCGGCGCGGCCGCATTAGGCGGATTGAAAAGGCCCAATAATGGGGACACTATTACAGCAAAGCCACATGCCGCGACTGGGACGAGTGCGCATTTGTCTTCATCCGCACGAACGGCGACCTGGAGGCGTGCTTCCTCGGGTTTCCGATCCTTGGCAACGTCAAGACCCAGTCCGCACGTGAAATTTGGTACAGCGCGCAGGCGCAGGCCGTCCGGCGCGACACTGTCGCGTGCGAAAAGCTGTGCCTAATCACTTGCATGTCGCAAAGGCGCTGAAGGACAAGGTCAAGATGGGCTTGCAGCTTCTCAGAGGCACGCGGAACAGCGCACGAGGAGAGACGATCGGATCATTTTGACCGATGTCTCTGCACGATACGGGGCGATTTCCCAACACAAGCCGCTCTTCGGTGCGCAGCCTGTCGGAATTCGTTTGTCGACCGTTTGACGCATGCCCGTGGCATGACTGTGATTAGCGTATTTGGCTCGAAACCATAGCCGTGATGGAGAAACCAGCAAATTCCATCAAGAAACAAAGGCCAATATCGGCCTCGCCGAACTCCGAATGTATTGGCTTCAATCTCGTACCGTTCAGCACTACGGACTGAATGCCGGACAAACTGGCGACCATCTGCGCCGGGATGCCTACCGAGGAAGTTCAACCAATTCCGTGACCTGACCTCCGAGATAAACGAAGGCGATCCTGCACTCATTGAAGGCCACGTCCGGAACCGGGGCGACGACCAAGCGCCCACCCGCCGCGATCACCCGCGCGATTGCAGCGTCGAGATCAACGACTTCGAGCGCGAGGTGGATGAGGCCACCACTAGGATTCCTGTTCAGGAATGCCTGCAGGGGCGCGCCCTCACCGAGCGGCTCCAGCAATTCGACGGTCGTCACACCGTCGGTCATGTAGAGTTCGCGCACCTTCTGCCGCTCATTGACAATCATCGGCCCTCGACTAAATCCTTCGTACAGAGGGGCGGTCTTGCGCAGGAAGGCTTCAATGTCCGGAACGGCGAGACCGATATGGTTGATTTTTTTCGGTGCGCGGGTCACGACACAACCTCGGCAACGCGAACCGGCTTCGTCAGCAGCTCCGCATACGCTGGTTTTGTCACCGGCGACGCCTTCGCGATGTCGAACTCCCATGTCTGCGCCCCGGTCTCCTCGGCCGCGACGAGCCGGCCGCCACGCAAACGCTCGACGAAAGCGCGAGCCAGTGCGTTCTTCCTGGTGGGAATAAACAGCACGCGCAACTTGGAGAGGCCGTCGGCGCGTAGTTCCTTTACAAGCTGATCGAGGATCTGGTCCTCAATGAAGCGGCCTACCATGCGGCAACTCATGAGAAAGGTATCAAGCTCAGCCGTGTCAAGCGCTTGTCTGCGCACGATGCTCACGAACACCTTACCGTTGTCTCCATACTTGTCGGCTACCGACGCGATGAACACGTCTGCGCCTGGCGTCGTTTGCAGCACCCGCAACTCCTGCTCCGTATAGCGGCGCGTCGTCAGGTTGAATTGATTCGTCTTCTGCGTGAGCTGAGCAGCACGGGGAAGGTCTTCGTCGCACGCCCGCGTTAAAAAAATCTTCGTGCCTAGCCCGGCCAGGAATTCCTCGATTGAGGGAGCGGCGGTGCGTTCGGCGGCACGCCTAGCGTTGGCCGAGTACAACTCCGTGCGCTTGCGATCCTCCTCGGTGGATTCGAGTGCGAAGAAGTAATCCTTGTACACCCGCTCGAAAAAAGAGGCGAGCTCAGATGTGTCCGCTGGAAACTCCGGAACCGTGACCTCTGTTAGCGCCGTCCGGACAGCCTCGCGCTCCACCGGGTTGTCGTCGATGAAGACGATGCTGTCCATACCAATATCGAGATCTTGCGCGAGCTCGGCAATGTTCTGGGCTTTTGGCAACCAGTTGATCTTCGTCGCCACGAAGTCGCCTTTCCCGAGCACCATGTGCTCGTGCCTCTCGAAGGCCTCGAAGGCGTCCGCTTCGTTGTTTTTCGAAACGATGCCCAGGATGATGCCCATCTGGCCCAGTTCCCGGATACGGAGCTGAAAGTCCCTGTAACGCGCTCCCTCGCCAATTTCTGATAACTGGATCCCATTGACCCCGTCTTCACCGATGATGCCGCCCCACAGGGTGTTATCTAGGTCGACGAGCAGGCATTTCTTCCGGGCAACGAGCTGGGCGTCGAGGATGCGCTCGAGCTCTCCAGCGATGAGCTTCTCGCCCGCGGTCGAGAAGCGCAATCCCCCAAGGTACCAGCGCTTGTTGGAGTAAAGGAGCGAGCGGCCGACCTGCTCCACCAGCGCTTTGAGATCGAAAATGTAGATGTTGGCGTGGCTGGCGCTGGCACGAGCGATTCCTGCGTGCCAGTGCTGCTCTAGGCGCCGCTCGATGCGATCTTCCTTCAGCGGAAGCAACGCCCGTGCAGGCACATCTACCGTGGAGACGAAGAACTTGATCCCTGGCGAACGCTCGGCAGCCTGTTCGATCCATGCCAGGTGCTCGTCAAGCTGCTCAAGCACCGGCTCCAGCCCCCTTTGGCCGCGCAGCAACTCTGCCCCGTCGATGACCAGAAAGACGCTGGATGGTCCGAAACTAGACGTCCCGGAGGTAGGGTCGGCGAGTTCCTGCGTCCATACGCCGTATCCCTGTGCGATATGCACCTCGTGGCGCTCTATCCGTCGGGCGATGGACTCGACGTTAACGTTTGAGAGGAGTGCGCATTTCATGGTGTCTGCTCAAGATAACCGAGAAAATCTCGGATGTGTCGGATCTCTGCCACCTGCTCAATGGGAATCGAAACCGAGAACTCCGCCTCAATCTCCGAGACGACGTTGATCTGGGCGAGCGAGTCCCACGCTTGCAGATCGCCCGGCCCGGTTTCCAGCGTTAGCGCCGACGTCGGCACTCGCAACGCCGCGGCGACGGTCGCGATCAGTCTCTCCTTCATGTGCCCTTGTCCCGTTTTGGTGGCCCGAGGTTAGTAGTTCAGAAGTACGGCTTCCGTGTAGAGGCCATCAATGTCCTCAGCGGCGAGCCCCTCCGAGCGGAAGGCCGCCTTCCGTTGCCCGCCCGGTCGCATAAAAGAGTGCCACGGCACCGCCCCATGCAGCATCCGGTCATCGACGATCATCGCGACGACCTTGAGAGACGCGATGACGCGTACTACGAGCTTCTCCAAGTGCCGCACGAAGATATCAGGCGCGCCGATGTGGTGGACCCGCGCGAAAGGAAGCCGCAAGTTCCCGCGAATCGTCTTCAAGGTTCGGTTCATCATTAAATAGCAATCGCCCGCGCGCGTGCGTAGCAAAATGTGGTGATTATACGGCAACTGGTGATCCCGAAAAAACTGCAATCGCTCGCCCTCGAGAGCGTCCTCGACGACGCCCGCCTCAGTGAGGATCTCGCAACGATCCATGAAGGTTTGTGCGGTGGCGATGGGGAGGATGATCCGTTCCGACTTGTCCATCAGCGTAAAGCCCTGTTTCTCCAAGAGCTTGAGCACATGTGGGGTCGGGCTCAAGTTCGTGACGGTCACGCTCTTGTCAGCGATGACCTTCGCGTGCAGCGCTAGGCTATATGCACGGTACTCAGGCTTCACGATCCAGCTGGACGTGTTACAGAGACGCACAGTCTCACCCCGGATCGTGCGTTTGCCCAAAATGGTGCTCACGAACCCCACCACGTCGCTGCCGTCGACAAGCACCCAGCCGAAGTGGTCGTTCTGCAGTCCGCTGTGATCGACGAAGAGCTGCCGCCAATGCTCCTTGTTGAGCTGCGGGTTCTTGAACTCGAGAAGGAGCGGATAGACACGCTCGAAATCGTCGCCCCGTGCCTCGCGAATGATCGGCATACGCTCCCCCCAATCACACTACCGCGAGCGTTCGGCAGACCCCGACGAACCTTCGCGGGTCGGAAGCGAAGAGAGCCTCTGCGTAGTCGACGCCTAGCTTTAGTCCACGAAATCGGTTGAGCCCGAGCGCGCCCTCGACATAATTGACGTAGGCTACCTG
>Ga0310914_10003816_pt1 | contig 10462 bp, 7 predicted proteins | sample GREbulkMGAN108_FD_203450 | JGI IMG/M metagenome (GOLD analysis project Ga0310914, IMG submission 203450) | Lab enrichment of tropical soil microbial communities from Luquillo Experimental Forest, Puerto Rico - GRE.bulkMG.AN108 | ecosystem: Environmental > Terrestrial > Soil > Tropical forest >...
GATCAGCGCCTCGGCCTGCCCGACCTCGCTGAACTCGTAGAAGGCGTAGTGCACGGCGGGGTCGCTGCAGCTCCAACAGCGCCAGCCGCGCTCAGCCCCAAAGGTTTTGATCGCCCAAGGCAAGTGGTCGGTCGCATACCAATGATCGAAGGATGCCCGGTCTGCCATATTCGGCACCTCGGCGCGCACGACAAAACAGCCCCTGGCCATCACGCTCCTCCTCCTGTCGATCGGCTCTGTCGAGGCAAAGGCGGCGCCGCCCAAACGGCTCCCACTCCATCGCAATTCCGCGGCTCACTCGAATGATACTGACACGACATTCAGGGAATAGCTAACTTGTTGAATGAACCCGCCCCCGCCGCCACGTGGAACTCGATCTTGTGTTTTCCTCGCGCAAGGAGGACCTTCGTCTGTTGACGGCTGAGGCAGAGACACGGCGCTGGCCGCTCCGGGGATGATCGCCGTCTTGACCGGCGCCGGCTATGTCATCGAAGGACTCGCTCCGATCCCGAATGACCCAAACGTCATGGGTCCGCTCGGTCTCGAGCTGCGGTTGCGCGGCGGTCCGCCAATCATCGTGCCCCCATTATCCGATGCCGCCGGATACGGTACGATTCTTCGGCGAGCCGGTGGCTATAGTAGCGGCGGGGGCGCTCTTCCAGGTGCAGGACGCGGTCCAACCGATCGGGGTCGGCCGGGAAACGGCCTCGGCGCAGATCGAAGAGTTGGTTGTCACGCCCGCTGCCGTCCAAGCGCGCAGAAAAGCTGGGGCCAGGCCGGCTGGGAACTCGCATAAACCAGATGCTCTCAGCCCCCGCGTGCGGGCATGCCTCGACGCCGGAGGGACCTTTGTGACCATGCTGTTTGGAAATGACGGCACCGAGACAGAGGAAGACGCGACCGAGAATGGTATCCGGAAATTTCTTAGCGAGATCGACCCGAAATACAAAGACGCCAAAATCAAAGTCTGGCGTCAATCCAGAATCTGCGGCCTCCTTCGTCGGTTCCCGGCCGTAAGCCTACAAATCAAGAACCTGACCGGCTTCCAGCTGCTGAGCCACGAGCAATGGTCGGCGAGATCAGACCTGCGGCAGGATTTCGTTGCTGCTCCGGACCAGCTGGAGGTTATCGAGAACCTGCGGACGACCCTGAGGGACGACAATCAGGGCGCGATCCACATCCGGCTGATCGGTGAGCCCGGCGTTGGCAAGACCCGGCTTATTCTCGAAACCTTGCGCGCCGACGATCTCAGGCCGCTCGTCTTGTATGCGGATAGGGGCAGCAAGATTGACGGCTCGGTGATGAGCGCCCTGCGGGCGGCGAACGACGCCCGGATCATCCTCGTCGTTGATGAATGCAGCGCCGAACTGCGTTCTGACCTTACGCGCAACTTCGGCGGCCCCGGCGCTGTCCTCAAAATCGTCAGCATCTACCAGGATACCGAGGATGGAGATCGCTCTTCCGAATATCGGCTGTTCGAGGTGCCACTTCTCCCGACCGGCGAGATTGAAGCCATCATTAAGTCTTACGGCGTCGATCCCGCCTACGCGAAAGGCTGGGCGGAAATGTGCGACGGCTCGCCGCGCGTCGCGCATGTTGTAGGCCAAAATCTTCGGGATCACCCGGCTGACCCGCTGCGGGGCGACGGGATCTCAATGATTTGGGTGCGCTATCTCGCGGGCGATGTCGACCGGACTACCGATGAATACCGCAGGCGTCATCTGGTTCTTTCGACCCTGGCGCTGTTCAAGCGCTTCGGGTGGGGCCATGCTGTGAGAGCGGGCGCCTACGAGGTCCACGACCTACTGCTCGCTAAGCTCGATGCCGGCCTGTCTAAGGCGCAGTTCAGCTTGATCATCGAGCAAATGCTCGCCCGAAAAATTCTCCAGGGCGACAATTTTCTCTACATCACGCCCCGCGCTTTACAGCTCAAGCTCTGGATCGACTGGTGGAACCAGCACGGGGCGGCCATCGACTTGGTCGATCTGATCCCAAAACTGTCGCCCCAGATGCGCCAATGGTTTGGAGAAATGATCGAATACTCGAGTGCGACGCCAGTTTCGCGGGAGCTGGTCGCCAAACTGTTAGGGCCGGACGGTCTCTACGCCGACGCGGAATGGTTGAAGACGAGAGACGGCGGCCGCTTTTTTTTAGTCTTTCCCTCGCGGACCCGCCAGGCGCTCTATGGCTTTTGGAGCGCACGATAGGAAAAAAGGTCGCGCGACGAGCTGCTGCAATTTGAGCAGGGCCGCCGCGATGTCATTTGGGCTCTGGAGGGCATAGCCCTTCACGCCGATCTTTTCCGGCGGTCCGCGAAACTATTGCTGGCGCTGGCCGAAGCGGAGAATGAAACCTGGTCCAACAAAGCGACGGGCGTGTTTGCCGGTCTCTTCTCGCTCGGATATGGCGAAGTCGCGCCAACGAGCCTCGCACCGGAGCATCGATTGCCGGTGCTCATGGAGGCCTTATCCCAAGGGGAACTGCGTGCCGAACTCGCTCTGAAGGCATTCGACGCAGCCCTTAACGCTCACTCGATTTCGCGCTTCGGCGGCGATCAACCCTTTCGGTTGAACGAGCGCATAGAACGCTGGATGCCGAAAACCTACCAGGAATGGTTTGAGGCTTACAAGCTCTACTGGACCACCCTTCGGAACGCTCTACAGCAGTTTCCGCCAGAGCGACACCACAGGAGCGCCGGTATCCTGCTTTCGTACATGCGCGAGCTTCTGAGAATTGAATATCTTCACAGCGAAATTCTCGATACCGTTTCAGAGATCGCGGGCGATCTCGATTTCGACCAGCGTAAAATAATCTCTAGCATTGAATTGGTCCTCACTTACGACGCCGACGCACTACCGAAAGAAGTCGTCTCCGCGCTTGCGGCCATCCGAGACGGCCTTATCGGCACATCCTTTGGCTCGCGCTTAAAGCGCTACGCCGGGATGGAGCTGTTACAGGACGAAATTGATCGAGCCGGCAACGAGGTCAATAAAACCGCTGAAGATATTCGCCGGCTGGCGAGTGACGCGCTGCCAAATCCCGGTGACTTTAGGAATGAAGTTGCCTGGCTCGTCACCGAAGAAGCTCGAAACGGCTACCGCTTCGGATATGCTCTTAGCCAGCAAGACATTGGCAGCGCTGCGTGGCCTGACATCCTGAAGGCTTGGCAGGACGCGGGCGACGATGCTCATGACTTTTTCGTTGGCGGCTATCTACGCGCGATATTTGAGCGCGATCCGGTTCGTTGGGAAGCGATCATCCAAGAACTTTCCTCAGTTCCTGCCAATGTGAAGTTCCTCCCGGGACTAGTCTGGCGCTCCGGCATGACCGAAAGAGCTGCGAGGGTTCTTTTGGACCTAGCAAAGGCGGGCAAATTGTCTCCGCAGAGCCTCAGTATATTCAGCATGGGTCAGGCCGCCGTTCCTATCTCTGACGGCCTGTTTGGCGAGTGGCTGGATTTTCTCTTTGGTGTCCGCACCTTCGAAGCAGCAGTGACGGCGCTCCATATCGCGTCGATGAGCCTTTTGAGCAAGCGTCGGCTAAACGTCGATCAGATTCGGAACGTGATTACTCAGCCTGTACTTTTAGTACGCGAGAGCGACCACGGTCACGTGATGCTGGCATATGATTGGCTCCAACTCTCGAAGGCACTGATTAAACTCGACGCGGCGAACGAACTCACCGTCCTCGAAACACTTCTCGAAAACATCGGCAAACGTGGCGCGATAACCGATTCCTTGGGGCCGGATGGCGATCGCTACCTGGATAGACTTGTTTCCCACCATCCCCTCGAGACGTGGCGGATTGTATCAAAGCTGATACAGCCCCCGATGGATACACGCGGATTTGTCATCACTCGCTGGCTGCGAGGTGATATGGGGTTCAACAGCCGCAATCCCGGCCCGATGCGCCACATTCTCCGCGAAGAAATTTGGAAGTGGATCGAGGCTGATCCTGAAAAGAGGGCAGCCTATGTCGTGGGCATGGCTCCTAAAGATTTCGAACCTAAGACCTGGCCGGGTAGCCTTATCCGAGAACTGTTGTGCAGGTTCGGTGACAGCGATGCCGTGCAGAGCGCGGTTCACGTCAATTTCTTCTCCGGCGGCTGGAGCGGTCCCGCCAGCTTGCACTACACAACCGAGAAGGATGCGCTCGTGCAAATGCGCGCTTCAGAAACCAACCCCAACGCACTGCGGTGGATCAACGAGGCCATTAAAGCGACCGATGCCAACATCGAGCGGGCGAAAATAGAAGAAGAAGCACGCGGTTACTAACGTGGCACAGCCAGGTTCACGGATCAGAAAGCGTTTAATGGCAGCTTCTCGTTGGCGGGTGATGGCCAGCTCGGTTCTCGGCCAGGTGACTTTCCTTCCGGCTTCAATCGAGCCCCCAGATGGGTACTGGTTCGGCGCAGTTTACTGCCACCGCGCCCAGCGGTCTTGCTCCTTCGGCGGCAGCGCCGAGCGCAGCCATCATTGAATCCGAGACTATTAAGCGAGCGGAATACTCCTTGGTGAGCTGCTCGACTCGAGGAGCCTGCGCAGCGCCACGGTGCGCTCCGAGCCCTCGGGGACGACCTCGGCCAGGCGATGGGCGAGCGCGTGGAAGCCGCGGGAGACCGCCTGCAGGTGCTCGGGCAAGTGGTCGTAGGCACAAAACTTCAGCATCCGGTCCATGGGTTACCAGGGTTACCTGCCCGATTGCGGGCAGAAAGCGGGCTCCGACTCGTGCTGCCGTAATCGCTGCGATGCGACGGTTGAGGGTAGCCACCTTGAGCGCTTCGACGTGGGCGCTCAGGGAGGCGCCCACCGTCGTCGGGTCGGCGGGCAGGGCCGGTAATCCGGCGCGCTCGCACCAGCTCGAGAAGTCGGCCCAATCGGACCGGTAGGCTCGGTCGGTCGCGGCACTGCGCGAGGTGCGTGCGAAGTTGGTCGCGCGTGCGCCGAGCTCGGCCAGGTCGATAGGCCGGGCCGGCAGTGTCTCAACCATTCCGGCCCAATCCCTGATTATCGAACCCTAAAAAATGGCTTAAAAGCCCAGGCAAACGGCCGCCTTCGGGCCAAACCACTTGCCCTCGATAATCTCTCTTATCGAAGGCAACACGCCGGAAAGGGGACAGAGTGGCGTTATGACGATTTCGGGTTGAAACGGCGTAAAAGGGCCTCTGCCGGCCGCGGCGCGCGCTGCTGGTGTGCCATCGGCCTCCAAGCCGACAATCCGAGCTCGATCTCGCGAGACAGCCCGCCAGCGCCGCGCAAAAGTGGACCCATCATCCATGTGCCGTCTTGGCGACCTTCTTGCCGCGAAAATCCGGGCCTCAAGGGCCAGACTTCGATTACCCACTCGCTGTTCGCCGGGCTCCAGCTGATCCTGCCGGGCGAGGTCGCTTCGACGCGGCGTTCGCCCGCATCCGCGCTCTAGGCGTCCGTTATTACGCCGATCCGCGCGCACCAAGCCCGGCGAGATCGAGGCCGAGCAATGGCGCATTCTGGTTGGACCAGACGCCCATAAGATCGATGAACTGGTCTGCCGATCGCCCGAGCGCGCCTACGATGTCGATTTCTTCGAGCAGTTCGCGCGCGAGGTTGGCTGGCGGTTACCGACCTGACATTGCCCCCGCGCTGCGCTTCCCCACCGGGCGAGAGGTAGGCGAAGGGCCGTATCTCGAGCGGCCCCAGAAAACAAGGAAGGTGCGCATGACCGAATTCGCCGGGAGGACCGCGGTAATCGCCGGCGGCGGCATGGGCAACGCAGGGGCGGGACTTATCCACTCTCGCACCTCTACAGGCATTACGGATCTGACGGGCGATGTGGTTCGGCATATCTACGCTTTAACAAGCGATGCGCAGGATTTGGCGATTGTGGCCGTAGCGCTCTCCCGCTACCAAACGAAATCAAATAGTTAGATGGGAAAAAAGGCCGCTCTGAGCGGCCTTTTTAGTCCTTGTTGCTGCGACACGGTTTGGCGGATTTCCTTGCATTCCGGGAGGCTCCGTCTGGCTTTTAAGGACTGAGATAAGGACTGATTCGGGACCGATCCGGTGGGCTCCGTGCGGCTCCCGCACTGGCGCTTGAGGCCGTGTTGCCAACTCAGCGAGATGGCCTGAGATCACACCGAAGGGTGTTTCTGCGTATAACGGCCGCGGAGTTCACCGACGCTCGGGAAGTGGGCGGGCACCGGCAACGGTGTAAGCTCGGCGGCTTCGTGGCCTCCGGGGTGTTGCGATCCCTCTGATGGTTGTGTTGTCTGGCGCATCGTTGGGTCCACCTTTCGGGGAGTGCCTCGGCTTGGGTGGCGGCTTCGGCGGGGTCCACAGGGGAGCGGCGTCTCGTTGGAATCATACCTGCCGGGCACCGGGCTGCGTCGAGCCGCTACCGCGTCTCGATAGGCTGTGGATCACTCGGTATTTCTGAGTTATTCGGAAAGCATATCGAGTTGGCACATATAGCGAATCTAATAAATCAATTGGGTGATCGTGGCTGTCGAACAGATTATTGATAATCGCTAAAAAGAATTGGAGGAGGGTCGTATGCGTCTCTGCTACACGCTATCGAACATTCTCCGTGAGGTTCACGAAGAGTTCTAGGTTGACGAACCGCAGCCGACTCTCTACTTCTTTCTCGGCCCCCAAAAACGGTGTCCCGCGCCGCCCGGCTCTCGGGCGAGCGCGTTCCTTTTCTACCAATCTGCTGAGGAACCTTCGGTTCCCGGAAGGCGAAGCTATGCCTGAGGACACGACCCCTGCGCCTGCGCCGTCACCCGACGATGACGGCGACAATCTGCTGAACTAATTGGTTGCGGCGTTCGAGCGCTTCATGGCGTTGCCAGAGGGTGCCAGCGAGACGCTGGCTTTATGGGTTCTGCTGACCGCGACTTGTTGATGGTGTCCCTCGCTGCCTGCCTGTCGGGCCAGCGCACTCCCCCTTTCACCCTCGTTGTGTGGAACCTCCGGTTCCATAGGAAGGCGAAGCTATGCCTGATGACGCTACTCCCGAGCCTGCGCCATCCTTCGATGATGACGCAGACAAGAACCCGCCACCCACTAAGGACAACATCACCCGCTTGCCCGCCCCCAAGGAACCGCTGCCCGAACCCGAGATGGACGAAGCTGACGCCACTGGCGAGACGGACGCCAATGAAGGCGATGGCCAGGAAAGCGACGGCGACGGCTTGAAAGGCGAAGGCGACGCCAGCGACGGTGAAGGCGACGGGGAAGAAGACGAGTTCGACGACGAGACACCCGATACTCTTGATAAGGCCGCTGCCCGTATCCGCCACGATTACGAGCGGCGCACACTGCCTTACCCGGAACCCGTTGATGGCGCCGAGTTGCTGAACGAACTGGTCGCAGCGTTCGACTGCTACATGGTGCTGCCCCCAGGTGGCAGCGAGACGCTGGCCCTATGGGTTGTCCTCACATTTTGCCTCTATCCGTGCGGGATGCGGTTCGCGCCGCGTCTGATAGTGCGCAAGCCGGTGAGTAATTCCGGTGGCACCAACTTGACGATCCTGCTGCTGCACCTGATCCGTCGCCCCAAGTACAACTCGGGAATGACCGACGCGAGCTTTTATCGTCAGGCGAACAGGAGGCTTACGGGCATTATCGACGAATGCGATAACCCTCCGCTGCGCAGCAATTATAAGCTCGTCAGAATGATCAATGCCGGGCACGGCAGCACCGGAACCGAGCCGCGCACCGAACACGTGGGCGGCAAGCGGGTTACGGTCTATTACCCAATCTTCGGCCCGGTTTGTCTGTGCGGCATCGGCGATTTTGCCCCGGTCACGGTGCGCAATCGCTCGTTCGTCATCTCACTCAAACGGAAAATGGTCGGTGAGGATGTTGACGAGTTCAACCCTACCGATCACGCCCCGATGATGCGGACGCCGCGCGAGAAAATTATCCGGCGGGTTGAGGATAATCTGGAGGCAATCCGCGACTGCCGCCCGGACTTAGACCGCAACCTCTACCAGAACCGGCAGCGCGAAAATATCATGACTCTCCTACAGATTGCCGATGTCGTCGGTGGCGGGTGGGGTGAGCGTGCCCGCGAGGCCCTCACCAATGTGACGGCTCGCGACAAGCCGATTGACGAAAATGAGTTGTTAATTGGTGATATCGCCGAAATCTTGCTCGACACTGAAATTGTGGTCGGCGGCGATCCGAACGATTCGACGAAGAATCCGGGCAAGCCTATCGGTTCGGATAATGCCGTCTTTAGTTGCGATCTCTGGACTCTACTGCGTGAACGCTTCCCGCACCGGCTGCTATATGAGACGAACTTTACGCAGGCCAAGATGGCTTCAATGCTCAGCACTTTTGAGATCGAGCCGCAACGGGTCGGTAAGCGGCGCGGCAAGCACGTCCTGAGATGGTATCTCAGGAGCGACTTCGATGACGCAATTGCGCGCTACGCCCCCGAGATCGCCGCTGCGCTGCTACAAACCGAGGAAGTTCCCCGTAGTAGTGTAGCGGATAACCCGGAGCCGCAAGGCGTCTTAACCGCGGCGACAGAACCCCCGGCTTTGGAGGCGGTGATGGCCGCGCCTGTCGCTGAAGGCTCTACCTCGTCCGCGGGTGCTGCACCGCTACAGGCAGCACCCCCTGGAGCGTGTGGAGCCTGCTATAGCACGGGGCGAGGCCGTTGATAGCTCTACGGGCGCACCAGCGATCGCCTAGCCGAACGCCCGTGTCGTCGCCGTTGGTCTAGGCGAGAAGAAGCGTCTCAAACGACTCCACCGGGAGATTGAAGCGCTTGTGCTGGCGGGCATAGTGGACCGGCGAATGTCAGCTACATCACGTCCCGGTTTTGGGTCATCGGCCGCGACGGCAAGCCCTGCTACGTCCACATGGGCGGCGACCACCTCGAATGGCTCCCTATCGGGGGAGCGGGCTTGCGCGCCAAGGATGGCGTCATTCGGATCGGCCCGGATAAGACCCTGCCGGTCAGCGACGGTGATTTTCTGATCTTGCGCACTGGTCAACAAATACCGTAAACTTTCCGTGCAATAGGGGCCGATTCATCACCAGCAAACCACAGCGAACTCCTAATAATTGACACCAGAAACCCCCTTTCCGGGGGCTTTCTTGTTTCCCTTGTCTACGTGCTACTCGCTCGCAGTTGGTACTGCGCCGGGGTCTGCTCAGGGTGGTGAGCAGACCTTTCGTCCAAGCCTTTCGGAAGTAGCTCTGTAGAGCCATAATCCACGCCCAGGATCGGATCGAGGGGCTGGGGGTGAAACGCCGAAATTTCTTAACACTTCTTTCCAGCGCGGTGGCGTATCCGCTCTTGGCCGGCGCTCAGCAGAAGGCGATGCCGGTGATCGGCTTCCTCGGCTCCGACTCGCCCGGCCCTGCTGCATCATATCTGCCCGCGTTCCACCAGGGGCTGAGCGACGCCGGCTATGTCGACGGACAAAATGTGGTGATCGAATACCGTTGGGCAGAGGGCCACTTTGATCGGCCGCCTGCGTTGGCCGCCGATCTTGTCGGCCAGGGGGTCGATGTGATCGTGACGAGCGGAACCCCTCCGGCACTTGCGGCGAAAACCGCAGCTTCGACGATCCCGATCGTCTTCAACGTCGGCGATCCGATCGAGATCGGCCTAGTCGCTAGTCTCGCCCGGCCGGGTGGCAACCTCACGGGCTCAGCCTCATGTCAACCGAGCTGATGCCCAAGCGGCTCGAGCTGATTTCCGAGCTGGTTCCCCAGGCCGCCGTGATCGCTCTGCTGGTCAACCCGAACAATCCGATTGCCGAACGCATCATGCGAGACGTGCAGGAAGCGTCGCGCGCGAAGGGCGTGCAGCTCCAAATCCGGAAGGCCGGCACCGAAGGCGAGATCAACGCCACTTTCGAAACCCTCGTCGAACTACAAACAGGTGCGCTCGTCGTCAGCGCCGATCCGTTTTTTGGCGCCCGACGCGAGCAGCTGGTGGCATTGGCGGCACACCATGCCGTTCCGACGATCTACTTCAGGCGCGAGTTCGCCAAGCTCGGCGGCCTGATAAGCTATGCATCGAGCCTCACAGCTTCCTTTCGCCAGGTCGGGGGGTACGCCGGTAAAATCCTCCAGGGCGCCAAACCCGCCGATCTGCCCGTGCAGCAGCCGACGACTTTCGAGCCGGTTGTCAACCTCACGACCGCCAAGGCGCTCGGTCTCACTGTGCCGCCATCGATCCTCGCTCGCGCCGATGAGGTGATCGAGTAAGGCAGGCGAATGGCCGCTTCGGGTCGCAAGTTGCCCTTCAAACCAGATGTCAAGCGCATGATTTCCAATAATAACTGCTACACCGCTACAGGAGTTCCTTTCCTATAGCGGTGTAGCACCCCGCGTGTCGTTTAGCGAGGAGAGACTAAGGACCCGTCACAAGATTAATGCGCGATTTGGCGGATGAGTGTTTGGTGAGATGGTGTAGTTCCACTCGCCGTGGAACTCGGTGCGTTTGATGTTGATGGCGG
>Ga0310914_10003819_pt1 | contig 10458 bp, 7 predicted proteins | sample GREbulkMGAN108_FD_203450 | JGI IMG/M metagenome (GOLD analysis project Ga0310914, IMG submission 203450) | Lab enrichment of tropical soil microbial communities from Luquillo Experimental Forest, Puerto Rico - GRE.bulkMG.AN108 | ecosystem: Environmental > Terrestrial > Soil > Tropical forest >...
TCCTGAGCCGGCACGTAGACCAGGTGCGTCTTCTGGCTGTAGGCGGCCGACGGCCAGTCTTTACCGCCCCACAGCGACGGACAGAACTCGATCCGCTTGCCGAGCACAGGCTTGTGCTCGGCGTCCATGGAAAGTTTGCCCGTCTCCGGATCGACCGATTTCCACACGTTCGTGTAGACGAACGGCCATCCCGAGACGAACTTGATCCGGTCCGGACTGCGCTCCAGCACCCACAAGATCGCGTCGCGGCCGGGATGGACCAGGCTTTTGATCGTCTGTCCGTCCTTTTGCAGATCGATCAGCATCGGCGCCTCGACCTCGTCCCAGTCCCAAGAATCGTTCTGGTGGTACTGGTAGTAAGTTTTGATCCGCCCGGAGTCGGGATCGAGCGCCAAGACCGAGGTCGTGTAAAGGTTGTTGCCCGGATGAAGGTCGCCAGGCCAGGGCGCGGCGTTGCCGACTCCCCAGTATACGAGGTTCAAGGCGGGATCATAGTTGCCGGTCATCCAGGCCGAGCCACCGCCGCTTTTCCAGTCATCACCCTGCCAGGTGTCATTACCGGGTTCGCCCGTTCCGGGGATCGTGAATGTGCGCCATAATTCTTTGCCGTCATTGGCGTCGTAGGCGACGACGTAGCCGCGCACACCAAATTCGCCGCCCGAGCCGCCTACGAGCACCTTGCCGTTGATGACGAGCGGCATCAATGTCAGGTACTGGCCCTTCAGGTAGTCCTGGACCTTTTGGTCCCAGGCCACGTTCCCGGTCTTGGCATCGAGCGCCACGAGATGGTCGTCCGTGGTGGCGAGAAAGAGCTTGTCTTGCCATAGCCCTACCCCGCGGCTCGTCGGGTGGAGCTGGAACAGGTCTTCGGGGAGCTGCCGCTTGTAGCGCCAGATCTGGTCTCCGGTCTTCGCGTCGAGCGCGATGACCTGATTTTGCGGCGTTGCAACGAACATGATGCCGTTGTTGACGATCGGCGGCGCCTCGTGTCCCTCAGTGACGCCCGTCGAAAACGTCCACGCCGGGACCAAATTCTTTACATTTGCAGTGTTTATTTTATCGAGCGGGCTGTAGCCTTGCCCATCATAGGTGCGACGGTAGAGCAGCCAATTAGCCGGCTCGGGATTGGTGAGCCGCTGGCTAGTGACTGGACTGTAGTTGGTTATCTCTCCGGCGGGCACGATCATGGGCCACAAGACCGATCCCGCGGCCAGACAGCTCCACATCCATTGTCGGGTATGCATTGGTTTCCTCCCTCTTTCAGCGGTGCCGATAATCGCGACACCGGCCTATGCTGTGGCGGATTGCTGCTGCGGGGCATCTGGCCCTGCAGCATCAACGCGCCTGCGACGCCGGGCGGGAAAACCCGCCCGGAACTTTCCCTCAGGCGGCCAGCTGGTTGCCGATCGGCAGTCGCCGGATGCGCTTGCCGGTCGCCGCGAAGATAGCGTTGCACAGCGCCGGCGCAAAGGGCGGCAGCCCCGGCTCGCCGACCCCGCTCGACGGCACGTCGATCCCGTTGGGGACGATCCAGACATGCGTGATCGGCGGCGACTCGTCGATCCGAATGACCTGGAAGCCGTCGAAGTTGTTTTGCTCGACGCGTCCGTTCTTGAAGCTGATCTCGCCGTAGCGCGCGAGGCTCAGGCCCATCACCGCCGCCCCCTCGATCTGCGAGTATACGCGCTCGGGATTGGCGGCGAAGCCGCAGTCGATCGCCGTGTCGACGCGCGGCACCGATAGTCCGCCCTTCTCGTCCACCGCGACTTCGACGACGGTCGCGACGTAGCTTAGGAAGCTGCGGTGCACGGCGATGCCCTGACCGTGCCGCGGCGGCAGCTTCCTGCCCCACTCCGCCTTGTCAGCGACGAGTTCTACGACGCCCCGCAGCCGCGCGGTATCGATCGGGTATGTCTCGAACGGGTCGCCATAATTCGGGAATGCTTCGACGTTCTGCGACTTGCGGGGGTCGACGATGCGCGGCGGGCCAATCAGCTCGAGCAGCACTACCTTGGGATCCCGGCCCATCGCGTGGGCGAGTTCGCCGACAAAAGACTGTACCGCAAAGCCGTGCGGAATGTTGGACACCGAGCGGAACCAACCGATACGGGTGTGCGCTTCGGCCTCGCCGTTCTCGCAGCGCAAGTTGGGAATGTCGAACGGCACGTCGATGAGGCCCATGCCGAGCTCTCCCGCCGACTCGTGCTTTGGATCGGGGCCGAAGATTGCCGCGATAGTCGGCGCTACGCTGCGGTGCCGCCAGGCGATGACGCGTCCTTGCTGGTCAATCCCGGCGTCGATCCGTTCGGCCGAGACGGTGTGCAGGTAGTCGTGATGGAGGTCGTCCTCGCGGGTCCAAGTGACCTTGACCGGAGCGCCACCCATCTCGCGGGACAACAGCGCCGCCTCAAGCACAAAGTCGCATTTCGACTTTCGGCCGAAGCCACCGCCGAGCAAGGTGACGTTGACCGTCACATCCTCGGGCTTGAAGCCGAGCTTTTTCGCCAGCTCTTCTCGGGTATTGCCGGGGCTCTGCACCGGTGCCCAGGCGTCACACTTACCATCGGCGACGCGTACCGTGGCGCTTGGCGGCTCCATCGAAGCGTGCGCGAGGTGAGGAATGTAATATTCGGCGGAGACGGTCTTCGCCGCCAAGGCCAGCGCCTTCTCGGCGTCGCCGTCGTTGCGCACGACCTTGGCCGGCTTGCGCGCAGTCTCTTCGAGCTGGGTCTTGTAGGCGGCCGAATCGTAGCTGCCGTGCGGCCCGTCGTCCCAGCGGATGGTCAGCGCCTCACGCCCTTTGATTGCCGCCCAGGTATTGCGTGCGATCACCGCGACACCGCCGATCGGCTGAAACTTCGACGGCGGCGGTGTTCCTTCGATGACGACGATCTTCTCGACCCCCGGCACTTTCATCGCCGCCGTGCCGTCATAGGAGGCGAGTTTCCCTCCCATCACCGTTGGTCGGGCGATGACCGCGTACTTCATTCCCGGGAGCTTGGCGTCGATCCCGTAGCCGGCGCGGCCGGTCGTGATGTCGAAGAGGTCGACGATCTGGACATTTCCCTTACCGAGATAGCGGAAGGCGGCTTGGTCTTTCAGCTTTACCTGATCGGCGGGCGGGGCCGGCAACGCGCTCGCCGCGGCGGCAAGGTCGCCGTAACCGAGCCTGCGGCCCGAGGGTTTGTGGACGACCTCGTGGTTTTGCGCCTGAACCTCGGCGACATCGACGCCCCAGCGCTGGGCTGCAACGGTCTCAAGCATCTGCCGCGCTGCTGCACCACATTCGCGCATCGGCTGGATGAAATGGCGCAGGCTGCGCGAGCCGTCGGTGTTCTGGTTGCCGTATCTCTGCTCATCGCCCGGCGACTGCACGACGTGCACTCGCGACCAATCAGCCTCGAGTTCGTCGGCGACCACCATCGGCAGGCTGGTGCGCGAGCCGGTGCCCATCTCGGCGCGGTGCGCGACGATCGTCACGAGACCGCTGGGATCGATCGAGACAAAGACATGCGGGTCGCTGACGACGCCGCTCGCCATCTTGGCGGCACCGGTGGCATAGGCTGCAAGTGCACCGCGGGCCGGCAAGAATTCGGCGGCGACGACGAGGCCGCTGGTGGCGAGCAAACCCTTCAGAAAGCCCCGGCGGCTGACATTCTCGATGGTGGTGTGGGTGGCGGTCATGTCACGCCCCCGTGGCGGCCGCCTTGATGGCGGCGGTGATGCGCTGGTAGCAGCCGCAGCGGCAGATATTGCCGCTCATCGCGCTGGTGATCTCTTCTTCGGACGGGTTCTTGGTTGTCGCCAGCAGCGCCGCCGCCTGCATGATCTGCCCCGCCTGGCAATAGCCGCATTGCGGGACATTCAAGGCGCGCCAGGCCTTCTGCACCGAGTGGTTACCGTCGCGATCGAGGCCTTCGATCGTCGTCACAGCGCGGCCGGCGACATCGGTCAAGGTTGTGATGCAAGCGCGGGCGGCTTCGCCGTCGACATGGACGGTGCAGGCGCCGCACAAAGCCACGCCGCACCCATATTTAGTTCCGGTGAGACCGAGCTCGTCCCGCAAATACCAGAGCAATGGCATCGATCGATCGCCATCATAGGCTTGCTCCTGGCCGTTGACGCGCAACTTGACCATCGACGTATCTCCCGGGTGAAGCCGATGGTGGCGACTCTAATCCCCCAAGTGACATTCCGGCAACATGCTTAATCCGCCCGGCGCGACCGCGCGAAGCCGAGCCAAGTTATAAAGAAGCTACAAGTAAGGTCACTCCTACGCGTCCGTAGACGGCTAAGGGTCCGATCGATACGATCAGCAGCGCCACCTTCGCGACATTACTCTGGGGCGAAATCGAGGCGGAGAGGACCGCGTGGATTTCATCGAGACCCTTGTTCAGGAAGGCGCCCCACCAGCACCTCCCGCGGGCATTCATATGCGACGCGGCCAAAATCCGAACGAAGCCATAAATCGAGCGGCCTATGCGCGTGCGGGATCGGAGCGGCCAGTCAAGCCCCAGTGATTTAAGCACGCCCGAGCAGGTTCATTCGCTGCAATCGGTAAGGTCCTTCTCGGAGATTGAAAAGGCGTAAGGCTTTCCGGCTAGAACCTCGACATTCCGTACCACACACATCCGACCCTTCTGATCCAAGAGTTTCACGTCGTAGCGTCCGGGAACAACTTCCTTGAGTGTCAACCGCTCATCAACGTCGACAGCACCATCGGGATCGTTCGCGCACTGATCGGGTCCCCGCTCTGTGGTTCCGGTCGGTGCGAGGTGGAGTTCCTTTATTGTGGAACCTGTAAGATTCCAGAACCTCAGGCGCTCAGCCGCGGTCGCAGCAACGCCCAATGCGAGCAGAGAGAAAACTAGAGCAATCAATGATTGCGTATCGTTCTGGCTCCCAAAATGGATAACGTTGATCTGTCAGGCGTGCGATGTGACGAGAAGCACCGAGCGCCGACTTAGGTTTGCCATATCCGTTTCCTTCCCGGGTTTGGATCACCAAACAGATTGGGCCTTCCAATTGCATGCACAGAGAGAGATCGCTCAGGTGATTTCGGTTGCCTGCCGCAGTCGCCCGCTCAGAACGTCACGCGGATGCCGATGGTAGCGGCGATCGGTGCGGCAGGGCTGTAGCTGCGCGGGTTGGTGGCGCCGGGGGCCTGGACAATCGGAACGGACGAGGTCGGCGAGAAGGTGCCAAATGTATAATATGTCGTGTTGAAAGCGTTCTCGATTAAGCCGAAGAGCTGCAAGTTCTTTGTGATTTGGTAGCTCGTGTGCAAATTCAGCACAAAATAGGCTGGCGTCTTAGAGGTCAAATTGGCCTCATCCCCGAATAAAAATTGACCGCTCGCAGCGACGCCGGTCCCGCCCACTGTCCACGCGTCGGTTACCTTGTAGTCGACACCGAGCTTCCAGAGGTTGCTGGGGATGCCTGGGAGGTGGTTGCCGGGTTGGATTTCGATATTGCCGTTCGCGTCGGCGCCCGGATTGTTGTTGCTGGACGCTGTGAACCCGGTCTGGAAGGTAGCGTCAATATAGGAATAGGCAAACCAAGCGAGCAAACGATCGGTCTTCGCCTGGAGCCCGAGATCGACACCCTGACGCATCGTCGTGCCGACATTCTGAAAGAAGGCACGGCCTTGGATCGGGCTGTTCACGAACAAGATGTCGTTGTTCAGCGTGCTGCGGTAGTACGCAATGCTCGCCGTGACGGTCGTATCCTCCAAGGGGCGGAATTGGCTACGCAGACCCGCTTCGATCGTGTGCGATACGACTTGCTGCAGATTGGGGTCGCCGGTGAAGAAATTCGCGAGGCTGCACGGGCTGGCGGCACTTGAGCAAGTCAGCTCCGCCGGGGTTGGCGCTCGATTGGCGTCGGCATAGCTGGCATAGGCCGTCAGCCCGGGAAGTATTTTGTATGTTAGCCCGCCGGCCGGGTTGAAGCGGCTGTAGGTGTGATTACCCGTCAACGCGCTGCCCAGCTGGTCGCTGAGATCGATCTGTGCCAGGTTGTAGCGACCGGCTACGTTGCCCGACAGCTGCGAGGTGAAGTCGAGCGTATCGGTGAAGAACGCACCGTAGTAAGCATCGGAGATGCCGACGCGCACCGGTGCAATAGATCCGTCGGCTTGATCGATCGTGATACCGGGACTGGCGAACACCCGATCGTTCAGGGACAATCCGCCGATTTGAGTGCTCGCGCCGAACAGAGTCTGGGCACCGTCGAAACTGAAACCGGCGATCAACTGGTTGGGGCGACTAAACAACTCGTCGCGGTTGGTTACCTGGAGCGAGACACCGTACCCGTTGGTGTTGGTCGACTGCTGATCAAGATCCGAATAGGGACCGCCATTCAGAAAATCGGGGATCGGGCTGCCGCTGATATCGGTCCCAACCACGCCAGGCGCCTCGCAAAGAAAGCCGGAGCCGTCATTGCAGGGCGAGAGATTCGCAACATTACCGTTGTCGACCTTCTGTAAGAGATAGGTGTAATAGGCGAGTCCCTGCAGTGAGGTGGTGTCGTTGATATCGTATGATCCGGTTAGATTGACCTGAGTATACTTGTTAGTGATCAGATTTGGAACGGTGAACTGTGCGCTCGGATTTACCCCCAGCAGATCGACCGGCGAGGTCCCCGGGCCATTGAGCCGTGTCTGGGCAGCGGTGACATTGATGTGGACTTCGCCGCCACTGCCGCGCCAGCCGAGATCGCCGTAGAAATTGCCGAGATTGGAGGATTGCAGATCGCGCCAGCCACCCTCGTGCAGGCCCGTCGCCGCGACGTAGGCGGCCACGTTCCCGCTCTGGACACCGTATTGCAGGTTTCCTTGATAATGTGCGAACGACCCGCCGAGCAGATCGACCTCACCGCCCTGGTAGGTGAAGCCGTTCTTCATCCGCACCGATAAAGCCCCGCCTAGGGCGTTGAGTCCAAAAACGGGGTTCGACCCGACCAGGTCCATTCGGTCGATCGCGAGGTCGGGAATCAGGTCCCAATTGACCGTATCGCCGAACGGCTGGTTGAACCGCGCGCCGTTGAGATACACGGCGAGACCTTGCGGGTTTCCCTGCAATGGCGAGGCGAGGAAGCCATGGTAGATTAGGTTAGGCTGAAACGGATTGCCGGCGGCGGCGTCGAGCGTAACGCCGGGGACGTCCTCGTTCAGTGCCCGCAACGCCTGCGGATAGCCGTTGCGGCTGATGTCCTGATCGGTGAGCACATGGGTTTGCGCCGGCACTTTGTCGCGATCGACCCCTGATCCGAGCAATGGCGTGGCGCCGACCACCTCGACCGGCGGCAGGGTCAAGGGAAGCCCCGCGTCGGTTGGAGCGGTATCCTGTGCAGCCGCCACGGCTGACAGCAAAAGCAATGTGAAGGCCGCTCCAGGCGAGACTTGCCTGAGGTCAGCCATCTTGCCTCCCGTTCACGTTCCTCGGCGAAACCCATTAAGACCGAGAACCTGTCCAGACGCATTCCCGATTTATTTAGCAAATTTTCCCGATATACGCAGGAAAACTTCCCTCGCGAACGCGGTATGCAGCGATGTCGCGCCGTGGCATTTTATGCAGGCTGGAGATCAAATGGGGGACTGGGAGCCCGATGTCGCTGCGGTTCCGCCTGATCGGCCTGGTCTGCATCGCCCTCGTGGCCAGCCTCGTGCTGGGCGGGCTGATGGCTTGGGTCAATGCCTCGCGCTCGATACGCACCGAGATGCATTCGGCCCTGTTGGTCGGCCGGCAAACGATCGAGAACGCGATCGAACGGCTGCAGAATGCTCCCGGCCCGTCACGCAGTCTGGATGACCTGGTGGCCTCGTTCGAGGGCAACCGTCATCTTCGCGTCCGCTTCATCGGGGAGGCGGAGACGGTCGCAGCCCCGGTCGTAGAAAGACCCCCGTTCGGCGCCCTGCCCGGCTGGTTCGTCCGTATCATCGGGGTCGCGCCTGTCACTGATCGGGTTCCGATTGCCGTCAACGGCCGCGACTAGGGGACGATCGCGATCGAGACCGACCCGCACAACGAGATCCTCGAAGTCTGGAACGAGTTCACCGACAGCCTGGTCACCCCGGTAGTGCTCTGCGTGCTGACGATTTTACTAATCTATGTGTTTATCGGTCTATGTGTTTATCGGCCGCACCTTGCGGCCGCTGGACGGTTTGGCTGACGCCATGGAGGAGGTCGGGGCGGGCCGCTATGGCACTCGCATGCGCGGCAGGCTCGCGCCGGAGCTGTCGCGCCTGCGCGACAGCTTCAATCGGATGGCGGCGCGGTTGGCCGACGCCGATGCGGAGAATAGACGTTTGAACGAGCAGCTGCTGACCTTGCAGGAGCAGGAACGCAGCGACCTCGCCCGGGATCTCCACGACGAGGTGAGCCCTTTTCTATTCGCGATCAACGTCGACGCCGCGACCGCTTCGCGTCTGATGAGGGAGGGGCGCGCGACCGAAGCGCGCGGTCATGTTCAGTCGATCACCGACGCTGTTCGTCATATGCAGCGACAGGTGCGGAGCATGCTCGGTCGCCTGCGACCGATCGGGCTCGCCGAATTCGGTTTGCGTGAAGCAATCGAAAATACCGTCGGGTTCTGGCGGCGCCGGCGTCCCGAGATTCGCTACGAGGTGACCATCTCTGCAGAATGCGACGATCTCGGCGAGCTGGCGGGAACGACGATCTACCGCATCGTTCAGGAATGCGTGAGCAATGCCGTCCGCCACGCCGAACCGGCGCTGATCACCGTCTCGATTGATCGCGACGGCGAGGAGGTCCGAGTCGAGGTTGCTGACGATGGCTGCGGGATGCAGAAGCCAGTCAAACCCGGTTACGGACTAGTCGGGATCGGCGAGCGCGTCAGGGCGATGGGCGGCCGCTTGGCCTTCTCAAACCAACCCGGCGCTGGCTTCGCTGTGGCGGCGGTGTTCCCCTCGTCGTCCGGGCAGGGCGCTGTTTCCGTCTCCGCACCGGTGACCGCGTCGTGAAGGTCCTTGTCGTTGATGACCACCCGATCGTCCGGGCCGGATTGCGGCGATTGCTGGCTACCGAACCGGGGACCGAGGTCCTGGAAGCGACCGACGGCAAGGGGGCGCTGAGCGTTTTCAGAAAAGAGCAGCCTATCCTGGTCGTGCTCGATCTAAACCTGCCCGGCATCGGCGGTCTGGAGGTGCTCGCCCGTCTCAAGGCCGTCGATCCCGACGCGCGTATTCTGGTTCTGAGCATGCACGACGATCAGATCCACGTGACACGTGCGCTGCAGGCCGGGGCGGCGGGCTATGTCAGTAAGAACGCCTCGCCTGAGGAGCTCCTCGAAGCAATCAGACGGGTCGCCGGGGGCTATACCTATATCGAACACGAGATCGCCGAGGAGCTCGTATTCTCGCAAATTCGACCGGCGTCCCATCCGCTGAAGGATCTGACGTCCCGCGATCTCGAGATCATGCGGCTGCTCGCCGAAGGTTGCACCCTGCCGCAAATCGCCAACGCGCTCGGCCTTAGCTACAAGACGGCGGCGAACAGCTGCACTCGGATCAAAGCCAAGCTCGCAGCCACGAGCACCGCCGAGCTGATCCGCATCGCCATTCGCTCCGGCCTTACCGATCGTGATGCCGTCTTGGCAGAGCTTCCCACTGGGCCGCGGAGTTGACAGGCCGCCGAGGCCGCCATAGCTTGCGATAGTTAAAGAACTGGATAGAGGGAGAGGGATATGAAGTGGAGGACGCCGGTCATCATCGAGATCGCGGTAGGGCTGGAGATCAACGCTTACGCCTGCGCCGAGGTCCGATAAGTTCTCTGAATGCTGGCGCCGGATCGGGGAAGCGAGCCCCGAGACGGCGCCAATCGAACATCAGAAAATCGAAGGGAGGTCTTGATGCCCAAGATCCCGGCTGCCTTGTTGTGCGTCCTCACGGTTGCCTTGTGGACCATCCCCGCACTCGCCGCGATGAGCGACAAGGAGAAAGGCGAGCTCGCTCCGGCTGTCAGCGGCTCCAAAGTTACGCTTGAGCAGGGTCTGGCAGCGAGCAAGAAGAACGGCAAACCCGTATCTGCCAAGTTCGAATTCGAGAACGGCAAGCCACAGCTCTCTGTGTACACGGTCAAGGACGGATCTAAGTATTTTGAGGTTATCGTCGACCAGACGTCTGGCGAGATCGCTAAGGCGGATCCGATCACCGGCAGCGATGATCTGACTGAAGCAAAGAAGCAGAACGACGGAATGTTCCGTGCGACGCGCGAGCTCCGAGAGGCCGTCAAGGAAGCCAAGCGCGACAACCCCGGGTATAGCGCGGTCAGCGTGTGGTCCGAGATGAAAGACAACCACTCAGTGGCCACCGTAACGCTAGTCAAGGAGAATGATTGGAAGACCGCGGTGATCGACCTTACGGTGTACAAGCCGCTCATCAAAGAATAGCCCAGGGAATGGCGAACGGGGTCGCATTCGGGCTCGCATTCGGAGCGG
>Ga0310914_10003822_pt1 | contig 10456 bp, 11 predicted proteins | sample GREbulkMGAN108_FD_203450 | JGI IMG/M metagenome (GOLD analysis project Ga0310914, IMG submission 203450) | Lab enrichment of tropical soil microbial communities from Luquillo Experimental Forest, Puerto Rico - GRE.bulkMG.AN108 | ecosystem: Environmental > Terrestrial > Soil > Tropical forest >...
GACCTGTTTTGGTGGTGGTGGCTCGTCCATCTCTGGGTCGAGGCCACTTGGGAGGTCCTGATCGGTTGCATTATGGCCTTGGCCCTGATGCAGCTGCTCGGCACCTCGCGAAGGATTGTCGAGACGTGGCTTTACATCGAGGTGGCTCTCGTCCTCGGCACCGGGATCCTCGGTCTTGGGCACCACTACTTCTGGATCGGGACACCGAGTTACTGGCTGACGATCGGAGGCTTTTTCTCGGCGCTCGAACCGTTGCCGTTGCTGGGGATGGTCGTACATGCGGTATACGACGCCGGCGCGCAGCATATGAAGACGACCAACCGCCCCGCCCTCTACTGGATGATGGCCGAGGCGTTTGGCAACTTCATCGGCGCCGGCGTCTGGGGGTTCATGATCACCTTGCCGCAGATTAACCTTTATGCGCACGGGACGCAGTGGACCGTCTCGCATGGGCATTTTGCGTTCTGGGGAGCCTATTCCTGCCGCGTTATCTCGGTCCTCTACCTTGTTTTGCAGAAGACCCGTAACCTCGCGTTTGTCGACGGCCCGCTGTGGAAGTGGTCGTTCGCGGCGCTCAATTTGGGACTTGTCGGGATGACCGGGGCGCTGCTGGTGTCGGGCTTTGTGCAAGCCTTCATCGAGCGTGCGATCGGCGGTTCGACATTGAACGCGTTCATTTCGGGTCAAGAGAATGCGTGGTTCGTCGACGGTATGGTTGCACGATTCCTCTTGGCCATCGTGTTTACGGCCGGTTACGTCGTGCTGGTTTGGGATGTCTTGACCTTGGGCCGGCGCGCTCCCGCCGTTGCCGTCGTAGCGGCCGCGCAATGAGCGCTCCCGCAACCCTCGAGACGGGTTTGCTCCTTGGGCTTTACGCTCTCCTCGCAGGCATCTGGGGAGTTCTTTGGGCGCTTGCGGAGTTTCGTGAGACGCCGATCTTCGGGCCCTCGGCCATTGCTGCCTACGGGCTGCACATACTGGCCGCGCTCATTATCATCTTGTGGACGCCGCTCGGATTCGGGTGGAAGTGCCTGATCGTCGGCAGCAGCCTCGTTTTTCTAGCGATACCGGCGATTACTTGGCGCTTCCTTCAGCATACCCATCAGAACGGGAGCTCGGAACATGATCGGAAACCTGCTCAACATTCTGCTCGGGTTGTGGCTCGCCTATAGCGCCATCTTCGCGAACCCGGCGGGTGCGATAAACAATGTCGCGCTGGCCGCTGCTGCCGTCGCCGTAATTCTTTTCGCGGTTTGGGCGCGACAGACCGACCGCATGCGGTGGCAAAGCGCAACCAACATCGTCCTGGGTGTTGTGCTAGTGCTGGTCGCGGCGACGCGCTGGGCGATAGGCGTGGCGCCGCTCGTCTCTTTCTGGATTATCCTGCTCGTCGGCATCGCGGTCGCCATTGCGGCGATGTGGTCGATGCTGTATCGGCCGGAGACGGCGCAATCTCGCGCGTCGTCGTAAGCGCGGGCTCGGCTGTCCTCCGGCGCTCAGATCGGCTGCAAGCGGGGCAGCGTCAGCGGTCGCGCATAAACCAGCACGAACAGCCCGAAGGCGCCGCTCCACGCCGCGCCGGCGAGCGTTAAAACAAGGAGATAGTGCGCCTTGGCGAGCGGCGCGACGAGGCGCAGCACGGTGGCAAAGGTGACCAGGACGTAGATCGCCGTCGTTCCCGGGTTGGCGGCGAGCGGGCGCCCGGTATGGCCGAGCGAGGCCCGCGTCATGACCGCGAGCGTCATCGTGCCGATGGCGCCCGCGGTCAGCGCATGGAGCGCCGCGGTCTCTGGCAGCATGACCGCCGCGCCGCTGAGCGCGAGCAGAATGAAGCCGAGCGCGAGCCAGCCGTAGCCGAGATGGAGAACCCAGAGCAGTGGCTCGCGCCAGGTCGCAAAACCGCGCCAGCGCGCGAGACGGGCGCCGTGTGCCAGCCCCGCGGCGAGTGCCGCCCACGGAGTCGCGAGATGTGCCGGTTCGAGAACCCACAGGGCGAGGGCCACCGCCGTCACGGGGAGGACGGTGCGGTCGAAGCCGCCGAAGACCCTTGGCGGGGGGATTTCCGGGCGCTCTCTGGCGAGCCAGTTTCGTGTAAAGCTCGGGATGATGCGTCCACCGACAATGCTGATCAGCATCAGTAAAGTGGCAACGCCGAGCCGGTTGCCGATTTCTGCAGTTGCGATGATGCCGACTGCTTCGAAATGGACGAGAAGATTGCCAAGCAACAGGAAGGCGAGAGTAGCGACGATCGGCAGATTGCGCCAGTTCCGTGCGGCGGCGATCTCGCGCCCGACGAGGCCAAGGAAGGCAGTGGGAAAGGCGAGATCGAGGAAAGCCGCGGCATCCGCGCCGATCCGCACCGAGATGAGCACGCCGGCCCTGCCGGCGACCCACAGCAGCGCCAGGCATGCGAGGCGCACACCCTGTAGCGGCTGGCGGGCGGTCCAGTCGGGGATGGCGGTCAGCAAGAATCCGGCAATTGTCGCGGCACCAAAGCCGAAAACCATTTCATGCACGTGCCAAACCAGCGGCGGTAAGACGCTCGGTAAGGCGCCCTCTCCGGCAAAGGACATTAGCCAGAGAGGGATGGCGAGCGCCGACCATAGCGTGGACAGCAGGAAGAACGGGCGAAACCCGGCCGACAGCAAGATAAAGCCGGATTGCGGGCGATGGCGGGGAGCCGCGGTCACGACACCCCTCAACCGTCATCGCAGCCGATCGGTGCTGTCTCAGTTTGAACTCGGCGCGGCCTGGACGCCTCGTTAGCCGAGGCCACCCAGGTGAACCGCTCCCACGCGGATTGGCGCGAGATACCCAACGCAGCGCCAATTTGGGCCCAACTCACCTTGCGAGACCGAAGAAGCTCGACCACCCATTGCAGTTGATTATCCTTGCCTTGCAACGTGTCTTCGATTGGCTGAAGTCGCTCTAGCAAACGTTTTGTCGGCAAATCTTTGTCAGATGGCAATTTCGATTTGTCTGGGAAACGACCAGCGATGCATTCATTGCACAGAGCTACGCATTCATCGCATATGAAGATTGCTGCAGGACCGGAAATCAGCATTTTCACCTGGTGCTGTGACTTAAAGCAGAAGGTACAATAGAGGGTTTTCGCTGTCACAGAGCCGGCCTCCGCCTGCACTGCCCCTGCCTTGTCTTCGTTTCCCTCTGCCATATCGACTTCCACTTAAACGTCAGGGCTGTCCTGACAGTCAGGTAAACCCTGACGGACGTTGCGTCAAGAGGTGCGCAACGCGGCGAACTTGCTGGCCTATCTGGCTGCGACCTTGGTCAACGCGGTCTCCTCGGCGATCCTCGCCTCGATCGGCCTCGAAGTGCTCGGCCTCGGCCCGATCGATTCGCCGACCCTCGGCATGACGCTCTACTGGGTCAACTTCAATGCCGCGATGATCAATGGCTGGTGGTGGTGGACGGCGCCGACGGTGATCATCCTGACGGTCTTTCTCGGCCTGTTCTTTCTAACCGTCGGGCTCGACGAAATCGCCAATCCGCGCCTGCGGAGGACCGTCTAAACGCGCTCGTTTTGAGCGTCGCAGAATTTGACCCCTTGACTCACGGCCCTGTCCAGCACATTTATCCGAGTAGTTAATTAACTGTACGGTTTATCGGCACTGCTGAAACGAGCAAATCAACACATGCTAAAGGAGTCGAACGATGGAACACCCGATCGTATCGCACGACGAATGGCTCGCCGCTCGCAAGCAGCTCCTGGTAAAAGAAAAGGAATTAACCCGGCTGCCCGATCGGCTCGCTGCCGAGCGGCGCGCGCTGCCTTGGGTCAAGATCGAGAAGCCTTACGTCTTCGAAGGGCCGGACCGGAAGGAAACCCTCGCCGACCTCTTTGGCGGACATAGCCAGCTGATCGTCAAGCATTTCATGTTCGGTCCCGGCTGGAGCGAGGGCTGCGTCGGCTGCTCGTTCGGGCAGGATCACATCGACGGCATCCTCGTCCATCTCGAACAGCGCGACGTCAGTTTCGTTGCGGTCTCGCGGGCGCCGCTGCCGGCAGTCGAAGCCTTCAAAGAGCGAATGGGATGGCAGGTCAAGTGGGTGTCCTCCGCCGGCAGCGATTTCAATTTCGATTTCCACGTCTCCTTCAGGCCGAACGAAATCGCCAAAGGCGAGGCTTATTACAACTACGAAATACGCAAGATCGGGATCGACGAACTGTCGGGCCGCAGCGTCTTTTACAAAGACGTGAACGGCGACGTGTTTCATACCTATTCGTCCTACGCACGCAGCGGCGAGGATCTGCTCGGCACCTACGGGCTCCTTGATCTGGTGCCAAAGGGCCGCGACGAAACCGGCCCAAACCATAACCTGACCGATTGGGTCCGGCACCACGATCGGTACGGCGATCAAAAGTCCGGGGCGCGAAAGGGATAGCGATGCCTATCATACAGAAGATCACGCCCTGCCTGTGGTTCGACAACCAGGCAGAGGAAGCAGCAAATTTTTACGTCTCGCTCTTTAACAATTCAGCTGTGGGAGTTGTCACCCGTTATGGCAAGGAAGGGTTCGAGGTTCACGGCAGGCCGGAGGGATCAGTCTTGACCGTGAGCTTCCGCATTGAGGGCCAGGAATTTACCGCACTCAACGGCGGCCCCCATTTCAAGTTTTCGGAGGCGATCTCCTTTGTGGTGAGATGCGAAACACAGACCGAAATCGATCACTACTGGGACAAGCTGGGTGAGGGCGGCGATGAACGGGCACGGCAATGTGGCTGGCTGAAGGACAAATACGGCGTTTCGTGGCAAATCGTTCCAGCGGCGCTATTTGAGATGATGGCCGGTACGGACAGGATAAAATCGGAACGCGCAATGCGAGCCATGCTGCAGATGAAAAAATTGGATCTCGCGGCGCTGCGCCGGGCGTATGAAGGGAATAGCTAAATGACAGATGACCTCGTCTTCTATACTCATCCAATGTCGCGTGGCCGCATAGTCCGCTGGATGCTTGAGGAAATCGGGCAGCCCTACCGCACCGAATTGCTCGACTACGACACGACGATGAAGGCGCCAGCCTATCTCGCGATCAACCCGATGGGTAAGGTGCCGGCGATCCGACATGGCGATACCGTGGTCACTGAGGCTGCCGCCATCTGTGCCTATCTCGCCGACGCATTTCCTGAGGCTCGCCTTGCGCCGCCGCCAGGCGATCGGTTGCGCGGTCCCTACTATCGTTGGCTGTTCTTTGTCGCCGGGCCGCTCGAGGCGGCGTGGACCAACAAGGCGATGGGCTTTGTGGTTCCGCAGGAGCGCGAACGCATGATGGGTTATGGACGCTTCGAACATGTCATCAACGTGCTCGAGGGGGCGGTGTCTCGAGCCGAGTATGTGGTCGGCGACAGCTTCACCGCCGCCGATGTCTATGTCGGATCGGGTATTGGCTTTGGCATGCAATTCGGCATGATCGAGCAGCGTCCTGCTTTCGAGCGATATTGGCAGCGGCTCAGCGCTCGACCGGCTGCACTGCGCGCCAAGCAGATCGACGACGCGCTGGCGCCACCAAAGCAGCCGCAACCGACGGCCTAGATACTCACTCTTCCCCCAATCGCCTCGCCACGATGCGTTTCACTGGCGGCAATGCGTTGATCGCCCGCATCGTCAGTCGCGAGAGCATCAGCCCCGGAAGGCTGTCGGTGACCGTCTGGTGCATTGCCTTGAGCGAATTACGCACGGCACGAAAGCCGTAGTCCAGCATGCCGGTTTCGTAGTCGTTGATTGCTTCGACGAGATCGCGCTTGCCGCAATGCGCCGAGACCAGCGCACGTGTGAGGCGCGCAGCGTCCTTGATCGCCACGTTCGCGCCGATGCCCCGATAAGGTGTCATCGAATGGATGGCGTCGCCGAGGAGGGTAATTCGGCTCGTCCGCCAGGGCGCATGCGGAACCGAGGTGCGGATCGGCAGGCACGAGATCGTGGTCGGATCTGCGATCCCGACCAACTCGCGAAAAGCGCGTGACCAGCCGGCCATGGTGCGTGTGGCGGTCGCCACCAGCGCAGCGCTGTCCGCCTGCTCGACGTCGGCGAGGCCGAATTTCTCCCGCTTGGCACTGAGTGCCCACATCAGATAGCTGCGCGCGTTCTCGTACAGGTTCCCCGTCCCGGCGAGGACAGGCTCATTGCCGCCGATGCTGCCGACTGGGCCGCCGGCTATCTCCTGGATTGCGACAAACAGCCCGAGGCCCCCGCGTGACGCGACGAGGCTGATGCCGTCGAGCAGCGGCCCTGCGATCCGGTCCCGCGCGGTGTCGAGGAAAATTTTGCCCGCGATGCCGACCACGCCGGTCTCGACACGCTGCGCATCGGGTAGAAACTGCCGGCGCACCCGCGAGCCGCCGCCGTCGGCGGCGACCAGAACATCGCCCTCCGCACTGGTGCCGTCCTCGAAATACGCGGTGATGCGTCCGCCCTCTTGCTTGTAGCGCTGGAAGGTCTTGCCGAAATGCACATTATCGAGCTCGGTCAGCAGTACCTGGCGCAATGTGATGCGACTCGCCGAACGGTGGCGTGCAACCGGATCGGTACTGGCGACGAGATCCCCGTCGAACGCGAGCAGCAAGCGCATCTGCTCGGTGAAAAAACGCACTGCCATGGTGGGTGCCCCGCATGTGCGGTCGAAGACCGCGAACAGGTGCGGCGGTAGGCACTCATGCAAGGCAAGGCCGCCGGTTGGGCTGATGTGCACGCGGTAGCCCTGCAGGCGGTTGGTTAGGGTGCGATCACGCTCGTAAACCGCGGCGCTGATTCTGGCTCGCCTCAGACCCTGCGCGAGCGTGAGGCCGCCGATGCCGCCACCGATGATCAGGACATGAAATGGTAGGGACATTTGAAGCTCCTTTGGCAACAGTTGTTGGCGCTCATTGCTTGCGAATCGAGCGCGCTGTTCTCGCGGAGCCCTCGCTGCTAATTTGTGGCTGCGTGCCTGAAGCCAGCGCGCTCCGCGTGTTCGGTTTTCGGGTTCGGGCCCCGGCGATGTTCCAGCATCGCCGGGGCATCCGATGGTCGCGATCGGCTTACATGGCGCCCTCCCGTGCGAGGCCGTTTGCTTCGTGCTGGCGTGCGCAGACAGCTTGCAGCTCGCGCCACAGGCCGACTGGGCCCCAGCCTTCATCAGTGATGCGGCGGACGAGCTCGTTGACGAAGGCAAGTTCGGCCTTGATCAGGGCCAGCGCGAATTCGGTTTCGACCACGAACAGCGGCGGAAATTTCTTTCCGACGAGCTGTGGGGGCAATTCTTCGGCAAGGGCGGGTATGTCCTGCCCTGCGAGCCCCGCAAGATGCGCTTCGATCCGCGTCGCCTCGCCAGATAGGCGCAGCGCTCTGTGCCGGAGCAGGGCCGCCGCTTCCTCCGGAGCCAGCACCGGCAATAGGCTGAGCCCCGCCGCAAATCGCGGATAATCGTTCACCGGGTCGCGTAGCAGGTCTTGCATCCAGGCACGCAGTTCGTCGTAACCGGTGGGAGTGAGCGAAAAAACTGTCCGCTCCGGCCGCTTGCCCTCGCGGGAAGTCTCCTTGGTCGTGATCAAGCCCCGCTTCACCAGAAGCTCGATTACGGTATAGAGCGAGCCGTAGCGAATTTTGATGCTCTCGCCCTTGTGGCGCTGCTTCAGGGTGGCGGCCATCTCATAGGGATGCATCGGCCGCTCGAACAGCAACGCCAGAACCGCCAGCGCGAGCGGATTGGAGGGATGAGCTAGTGTGACCATTGGCAGTCTATACGGGGACGTATATCCGTCGACGGATATACGTCCCTAACAGGCCGCCGTGCAACAGGGATTCTTCCAACATGCCTGCCAAGCCGTCGGAGAAGCACGTGAGCGAGCCGATCCTGCAGATTAAGGGCCTGCGTGTCGGCTTCGACCACCCGCAGGGCCTGGTGCAGGCGGTCGACAACGTTAGCTTCGCCCTCGCCCCAGGCGAGCGGTTCGGGCTGGCGGGCGAGTCCGGGTCGGGTAAATCGACCCTGGCGCTTGCGATCCTGCGCATGATCAAACCGCCCGGTCGGATCGCGGCCGGCGGATCTCGACGAGGAGGGTATCAGAGCATTGCGGCTCGCCGGCATCGCGTTGGTGCCGCACGGCTCGATGGAACTCGCTCAACCCGTACTGCGCATCGAGCGGCAAATCGCCGATGCCTTCGTCGATCACGGGCTGCATCTGGGCCGCGGCGAAGAAGAGCGGCGCGTCGCGGCGCTGCTGGCCGAGGTCGGCTTGTCTGAAGGTGTCGCGCGAATGTATCCGCACGAGCTCTCGGGCGGGATGAAGCGGCGCGCCTGTATTGCCATCGCGATCTCGTTGCGCCCTAAAGTGATCATCGCCGACGAGCCGACCGGCGCGCTCGACGTCGTCGTGCAGCGGCAGGTGATGGCCACCCTGGCCCGCGTGCAGGAGGATCTCGGGGCGGCGGTGATTCTGATCGGGCACGACATGGGGTTGCTGGCGCAATTCGTCTACCGGCTCGGCGTGATGTACGCGGGGCGACTGGTCGAAGTCGCGCTGATCAGTAAAATCATCACAAGCCCACGGCATCCTTACACGCGAGCGCTGATCGCTGCACTGCCCTCGCTCGAAAGGCGCGGCGCGCTCGCCGGCATTCCTGGTCTGGCGCCGTTGCTGCGCGAGCTGCCGCCGGGCTGTGCCTTCCACCCGCGCTGTGCGCAGGCGACGCTGCTATATCGAAAAGCCTGTCGTGCGCGAGATAGCGGGGGCGCGCGTGGCGTGCCACCTCGCGTGATCCTATGGTCGCGCTGATCGAAGCGATCGATGTCAGCAAGCGCTTCGCCGGGGGGCTGGGGCGCGAGGGCACTCTCGCGCTGGCCGGGCTGTCTTTAGCGATCGATGCCGAGAAGCCCTCGATCATCGCCGTGGTGGGGGAAAGCGGCTCGGGCAAGACAACGCTCGCCCGCCTGCTGCTCGGCCTCGCCGAGCCCAGCGGCGGCGAAATCCGCTACCACGGGGCCGATCTGCGGGCGCTCGACCGTGACCGGCGGCGCGCCTTTCGCCACGATGTCCAGGCGGTGTTCCAAGACCCCTACAGCGTCGATAACCCGTTATATCGGGTCGATCACGTGCTTACGACGCCGCTGCGCCGTTTCCGCCTCGCCGGCGCGCGCGCCGAGGCGCGGGAGGTTATCAGCAATGCGTTGCGCGCCGTCGGGCTACAACCGGAAGAGATCCTCGGCCGCTTCCCGCGCCAGCTCTCGGGCAGCCAGCGCCAGCGCGTGATGGTGGCGCGCGCGCTTATTGCGGCCAAAGGTGATCGTCGCCGACGAGCCGGTTTCGATGGTCGATGCGTCGTTGCGCGCGACGGTCCTCTGGTCATTGCGCAAGTTGACCGACGAGCACGGCATCTCGATCTGCTACATCACCCACAACCTCGCGACAGCCTACCAAGTCAGCGACTCGATCCTCGTTCTGTACCGCACGCATCTCGCCGAGGCAGGTGGCGTGGAGCAGGTGGTAACCGCACCCTGTCACCCCTATACGCAGCTCCTGGTCTCGGAGATCCCGCGCGCCGACACTGCCCGCGGCTGGCTTACCCAGGATGAAGAATCCCGACGTGACGGTCTTGCCCTCAGTACGGCGGGATGCAGCTTGGCCGAGCGTCGCCCGTTCGCCATGCCTGCCTGCCTTGCCGCGCCACCCGGCGTCTATCGGACCGAGCCACGCCGTGCGGTCGCCTGTGTGCACTACAAGGACTATCCGACATTGCCCCGCCGTGATCCTGGCGCGGTGCTGTCGATCTAGTAACGCCGGCCACCGCGGCTACCGCTACCCGTTCCCCAGTTTTCGGGATAGCGCCGCGATGCGATTCCGGCGATCATAGGGTGGGCTTCATGTTCCGAGGGAGGCACATATGCCGAGATACTTGTTGATCGAGTCGCGCGACCCGTTCGACTCGAACGACACACGTTTTTGTGGCGACCTGGCGCGGCAGCTCGCCGCGGCAAAGAACGACGTCACCCTGTTCCTCGTGCAGAATGGCGTGCTGCCGGTGCGGCCGGGGCCGTGCTCGGCCGATCTGACAAGCTTGGCCGGCGCCAGCGTGCGCGTGCTCGCCGACAGCTTCTCGCTAAAGGAGCGCGGCATCGACGAGAAGCGCCTCGCTTCCGGGGTCGCGGCGGCACCGCTCGATGTCGTGCTCGATGCCCTCGCAGAGGGCGCCAAAGTCATCTGGCACTGAGGGAGGACGCCATGGCCGACAAAAAGACCATCACCATTGCCATCATGGATGCGCCGTACGAGAACGCGCGTTCGACGACGACCTTGCGGCTGATCGACCTCGCGGCCAAACGCGGCTACAACATCAACGTCTTCGCATACGAGGGCGCGGTCTTGCAGCCCTTTGCCGCGCAGACGCCCCACCCGAACGCGGTGCATGGCCGTAGTGTCGAGGAGGAGAACCATTTCATCCCTAAAGACGCGATCGCC
>Ga0310914_10003824_pt1 | contig 10455 bp, 10 predicted proteins | sample GREbulkMGAN108_FD_203450 | JGI IMG/M metagenome (GOLD analysis project Ga0310914, IMG submission 203450) | Lab enrichment of tropical soil microbial communities from Luquillo Experimental Forest, Puerto Rico - GRE.bulkMG.AN108 | ecosystem: Environmental > Terrestrial > Soil > Tropical forest >...
AACGCCTGACGGCTCCGGCGCATAGTCACGACCATTACGAGGAGACGGTCTACAGCATCGAGGGAGTGTTGACCTGGACGGTTGACGGAAAACTTATCGACGTCGGACCAGGACAGGCCCTATGTATTCCGCGTGGTGCCGTTCACCGATTCGATAACAATGGAATCCAGAACGCGAAAGCGCTCTGCGTAATCACGCCAGCGGCGATAGGTCCGCAGTTTTTCCGCGAGGCTGCCGAGGTAATCAACACGGCGGCTGGTGGTCCGCCGGACCGAGTAAAGTTGGCGGAAATCATGCGTCGCTACGGTCTTACGCCAGCTCCGCCCCAGGCGTGATTTGCTAAAAAATCGCGTTATCGGACGTATCCAGGGTCGTGAGTAATAGCACGTGTCATCGACAGCCGGGCGTAATGCGTGTGCTTTCCATATTCGTACCCTCCTATATTTCCACAGCCGTTGCACTAGCTCGCGAGCACAAAGCGGCGGCCACTCCGGTAACCCCGACGCGGCAGGGTCTCGATAAATCGCGGCGTCTCGGAGGAGTCGCCGAGCACACAGACGATAAGGCCGCACCTATGCAGAGGCCATCGCGGAAACAAGACCAGTTCCAGTTCGATTTCGAGCTTAGTTCGCTCTTCCTTTCGCTTTTCCTTGAATGCCTTTTAATTTCTTCTTTCTGAGAAAAAAGAAGGAAAGCAAGTAGCGCGGCAATCGCCGTGGCGAAGAATACTGCAATGGATATCGCGAAGACTGGTCAGGGCTCAGCTTGATTATAGGCTGAACATGCTGCGCCAAGTTCGACTTTTCATCGCCTGTACTCGTATTGCCCGATTGGACAAACCGTACCATTCGCACGTCTGCGCTACGAGTTCACAATTCAGCCAGGAAAATCGCAACAACTGTTCCTGGCGGGCGCAGAAATGAAAATCAAGCGTGCCGTAGCAACAACTGCAATTCTTGGCGGTCTGGCATCATTGGCTTACGCACAACGGCCATCAGCCATTTGTCCAGTGCATCATGTTTCGGGAAGCCCCACTGGCGCCCCAATCAACGACAAAGGGCAATGTGAGTTCGAGCATTCAATGAACGGGGGCAATTCAATTCATTATTTTCGAGCTTCTTGCTACTACTAAGCACGGATTGTGCAGGTGGCGAGCCGCGTAGCGGTCTTGTGCGAACACGCTTCGCAGCACCGAATTGAAATTCGAATACTCGTCTTAGGGGGACGCGTCATGTTAGACGAGATGGAACCACACTCCAGATCAGGGGTAGGGCTGGAACAATTTGCAGAGTGTCTAAGACACTTTCATGATGGACACAAGGGCATAGCACTCGCCCACATCCGCCGCGCTCTCAAGGCGGAGCCGCAAAACCCGTTTTATCTTTTCGTACGTGGGCATGCTCTGCGCTGTAGCTGAGAAGCGTTATGTCGTTGGCGAAAGAATGTGCCGCGAAGCCCTCGAAATAAAATGCAATCACGCCCAACTCTATCTAAATCTCGCTGAGGTATACCGCCAAGAAGGGCGTGATGGCGATGCGATAAAGACGCTTCGAAAGGGATTCATCTCCACAGGCTACGATTTACGAATTCGCAAGGCACTTGAAAAATTCGGAGGGCATCGCCGCCCAATAATGTCGAGGCTCGAACGCAGCCACTTTTTGAATCAGCTTTTAGGTCGATTGCGGCACAGTGTAATAGGGCCCGCAGCTTAGGCTGGGTTCTTGCCATTGAATCTGTCACCTGAGAAATTCTTAGTTACTCCCTGACATAAATATGCTATAAGTACTAGCGTGATGACCTACTCTACCCAGCAGACGGCCAAGAGAGTCGGCATCCATTGGGTCACTCTCTATCGTTGGTTGGCCGCAAAGAAGATACGACCCAGCGTTGCCATCCCAATCGACGGCGGCAAAACTCTCTGGCGATGGACAGACAAGGACATGGCGAAGCTGGAGAAGCTGAAGAAAGCGACTTACAGAAAAGGGCGCGGCAGGAAGCCGAAGGGAAGGAAGCAGGAACTGAAATGAAGAAGAGAGCAGCAGTGCCAACGCTCATCTGATCGACGAAGTGCTCTCGACCGCCCCGTTCCAAAAGGGTGGCTACCAGTACACGTACACGCCCAACGGCGTGCTGCAGCTGACCGCCGGTGTTCCAGCAGCCTGCGGAGCTTCCGGTGACACAGGGTTCTCGGTTAGCACTGGTCCGATCACTTTGAACACCGGTACTGCGGCGTATTGCATTGATGAGACGGGCGTAATTCGCGTTAACTCGGCAGCAGCTGGCGGCGGTGCAGGTCCAGCGGCCCCGTGCGCGACGTCGGGTTTTCCTCCGTTGCAGTAAGTGTTTCTTGAGTGGCAAAAAGGGGGAGGAAGTCATAGGCTTCCTCCCTTTTTTTTGAAAGGTCTTCAGTAAAGAGAAAGAAAATGTTCAAGAAGAAGCACAGTTCGGAGACAGCGCGGGACCAGCGGGCGGGTTTTTCGCTGATCGAGCTTCTGATCGTCGTCGCCATCATCCTGATCATCGCAGCGATTGCCATCCCGAACCTCCTGCGCGCGAGAATGGCCGCCAATCAAGCTTCCGGTGCTTCAACGATCAGGACCATTAACAGCGCTACTATCGTTTATTCTTCTACGTACAACAACGGCTTTCCTCCGAGCTTCGCGTCAATGGGTGGCGTTGGACCGGCCAATTGCAATGCTGCTAACTTGCTCGACGATGTTTTGACGGTCCCGCCGTTTCATAAGAGCGGATACGTATATGATTATCAGCCGCAAGGCGCCCCGATTCTGAATCCGCCCGTGGCCTGTGGCGCTCCGGGATTCAACGAATACCTGGTCACGGCGGTGCCCATCGTCGTCGGGAATACCGGGCAAGCGAGCTATTGCAGCGACGAACCCGGCGTAATTCGATTCGATGCAACTGGTTTGAAAGCTGCAAGCGTGGCAGCTTGCCAGCTGCTTCCTCCGCTTCAGTAAACCGCCTCACTTCACATAGCGAAACTTTCAGGCCACAGCTCGCTATTTCTTGCTAACCTCGTTCTCGTGCTCTTTTTTGCTCTCGTAATTATCGCCCTGGCTCTCTCGCCCGGGTCTGTCGCTGATGCAAAGTCCTCTATCCACGCTTTGGAATCGCGCTACCAACGAGTGCATACGCTGAAAGCCACTTTCTTCGAGAAGTATTCCGACGGCAAGGGCGCGGTCCAGTCTGAATCGGGTACGGTCTATTTTTCGCGTCCCGGCCGTATGCGCTGGGACTACGAATCGCCGGAACAAAAGCTTTTCATCGTGGATGGCACGAGCGTGTGGTTTTACGTTCCGGCGGATCGCACCGTCAGCCGCGCGAAGATGAAAGAGAGTTCCGATTGGCGGACGCCTATTGCCTTGCTGGTCGGGAAGGCCAATCTCTCGCGCTTGTGCCGCAGCATCGAAATTGTCACCCCAGCTTCCAGCGCCGGCGGTAAGCCGGAAGATTACCCTCTGCAGGATGGCGGCACTGTCTTGCGTTGCACGCCACGAAAGGGCACCGGCGATTCCGTCGACCCGGCTGATTCTCTGCGTGAGGTTCTCCTGGAGACGGACTCGCAGGTCCGGCTCGTTCGCGTGGTGTTACGTGAGGCGGGAAACATCGAAACAGAATTCCGCTTCGGCAACTGGGAAGAGAACATCGCCATCCCGGAGGCGCAATTTCATTTTCAGCCGCCACCCGGCGTCACAGTCGTCGACGAAGCCACAATCGCAGGCTCAATTCACTAGCACGCGAGCCCCGATCAAGGCCAACCCTCTCGACTATTCCCGAATCCCATATCCTGGCAACCCCAGCTGAGCCCCTCAATATCGGCCATTGTCACATGGTGTTAATGGCCCGTTTTCACGCCTTCACCGAAGGCCTAAAAGCGGTATGCTAAACTGAAAGCGAAACACCCAGTAGGAAGGGTGTTTACCTTAAAAATTGGCTGAATTCGTCTGCAAAGTCGGGGATATCTCCGGCCGCGTCTTCGATCAAGTCGAGACCGCCCAGTCGGAGGCCGAAGCGAGACAAAAACTCGCCGATAAGGGCTTTTACGTCTACGGTATTCGCAGCCACCTCGATGTCATTTCCCAGCTGGCCAAGCCCAAGACGGATCGCTCCATCCGGACCCAGGATTTCCTGATTTTCAATCAGCAGTTCAACACGCTGCTCAAAGCCGGTTTGCCCATTCTCAAATCGCTCGACTTGCTCGGCGAGCGAGCCGCCGCCGAACGCTTGCGGCCCATAGTCAGCGACATCCGCCAGCGTGTCCGAGACGGAGCCTTGCTATCCGATGCCCTCGCAGCACAAGGATCTTTTCCCCCGGTTTATGTCACGGCTGTTTCCGCAGGTGAGCGCAGCGGAAACCTTACCGGCGTTCTCGACCAGTATATTTCCTATTTGCGCGTCAGCACCGGCTTCAGGCGCCAGCTCATCACCGCTCTGATCTACCCTTCCATTTTGGTCGGCGCAGTCGTGCTGGTGATGTCGTATATGGTGACATACGCGATGCCCAAATTTGCCGGCTTGTACAAGGACCTCAACGTTCCGCTCCCGCGAATTACAGAGATTGTTCTGGGTTTGGCAGCGCCCCTGCGGGATTATTTCCTCGTTTTTGGCGTGATTGCTGCGGTCGCTTTTGTGATCATGAGAATTTGGACGCGCACCGATCGCGGCGCCCTCGCCGTGGATAGCATGAAGCCGCGGATCTGGTTCTTCGGCGACATCTGGTTGAAAGCGCAAATCGCACAATTTGTTCGCACACTTTCGACGCTTCTAGCCGGCGGCACTCCTCTGGTCACAGCTCTCGCGACTGCGTCGAAAGCCATTGACAGCCGCCTCGTCGCTACCTCCGTCGAAAAGGCGGCCGAGCGCGTCCGCGAAGGCGAGACGCTTCACGCCAGCCTCGCGCAGACAAACCTGATTCCCTCCCTGGCCATCGAAATGATCGAAGTGGGTGAGGCCTCCGGCGCGCTGCCTGCCATGCTCACCAGCGTCGCCGATTTCTACGAAGAAGAGGTCAACACCAGGTTGCAGCGCACCCTCATCTGGGTTTCGCCCTTGATTTTGGTCGTCATGGCCGTTGTGATAGGCTCGTTATTGATCGCCTTGTATCTGCCGATGTTCTCCCTCCAAATAGGAGCCGCAGGGTAATGACCACAGTGAACCCCATTCCGACCGGTATTCCAGACGACGCCGCCGAGCGCGATCAAGCTCGCCGTCTCGCGGAACGTTATCGCTGCCCGTTCATCGATCTCCGCGAACAGCGCATCGATCCCGAACTCTTCCGCAGCATCCCCGCGGAAATGATGTTTCGCTACAAATTTGTTCCGCTCGAAAGCCACAATGGCACTCTCGTCGTGGCCATCGCCGACCCCAGCCAGTTGCAGCAGACCGATGAGCTCGCGCTTCTCCTGAATAAGCGCCTCCAAATCAAAGTCGCCACCACCTCCCAAATCGACGACCTGTTGAAGCGCACCGAGCAATCCCAGCGCGTCCTTGATCAGGCCACCGAAGGTTTCACGCTGCAAGTCGTCGGCGACGAGGACGACAGCGACGAAAACATCACCATGGACAAACTGACGCGCGACACCGGCGTCAGCCCCGTCGTCCGCCTCGTGGACACCGTGATTTTCACCGCCCTCGAGCGCCGCGCCAGTGACATCCACATCGAAACCCGCAACACCGAAGTCGTTGTGAAGTACCGCATCGACGGTGTCCTGCAATACGCCATGCAAGCGCTCGCCAAGGAATGGCACGCCACCATTCTTTCGCGTATCAAAGTAATGAGCGAACTCGATATCGCCGAGCGCCGCGTTCCCCAGGACGGCCGCTTCCGCGTTCGCTACAAGGGCCGCTTTGTAGACTTCCGCGTCTCGATCATGCCCTCGGTGCACGGGGAAGATGCCGTGCTTCGCGTCCTCGACAAAGAAACGCTCAGCGAAAAATTCCGCAACCTGAATCTCGACGTAGTCGGCTTCGATCCGCAGGACATCACCCGTTTCCGCCGCTACATCCACGAGCCTTACGGCATGGTCCTGGTCACCGGCCCCACCGGCTCCGGCAAGACCACCACTCTCTACGCCGCCATCAACGAAATCAAAAACGACGAAGACAAGATCATCACCATCGAAGATCCCGTCGAATATCAGGTGCGCGGCATCACTCAGATTCCCGTGAACGAAAAGAAGGGTCTCACCTTCGCGCGCGGCCTGCGTTCCATCCTGCGTCACGACCCCGACAAAATCATGGTCGGCGAAATTCGCGACCAGGAAACCGCCCAGATCGCCATAAACTCGGCTCTCACCGGCCACCTGGTCTTCACCACCGTCCACGCCAACAACGTCACCGACGTCATCGGACGCTTCATCAACATGGGCGTCGAGCCTTACAATTTCGTTTCCGCCCTCAATTGCATCATGGCCCAGCGCCTGGTCCGCGTGATTTGCGACCACTGCAAAAAGCGCGTTCAATACGCCCCGGAAGTTCTAAAGGAATCGGGTCTCGACCCTGCCGACTGGAGTAGCATCCCGTTTTACGAGGGAACCGGCTGCCTGGAATGCTCCGGCAGCGGCTATCGCGGCCGCAGCGCGATCACGGAATTGCTCGACCTGTCGGACAATATCCGCGAGATGATTATCAATCGCCGCCCGACCTCGGAAATCAAGCGCGCAGCAAAAGCGGAAGGCATGACCTTCCTCCGCGATTCTGGCCTCGAGAAAATCCGCAAGGGCGTAACCACGCTGCGTGAAATCAATAAGGTGACTTTCCTTGACTAGCAACGCGCCAAACCTCGAGGCCAAGCTCTATCAACTGGGTCCCATGCGGCGTCTCGATCGCTGGCTCAACGCCATGCCGCACCCCTCGCTGGTTGCCGAAATCACTCCCAACCGTGTCGCGCTGGCTCGCTGGGGTAAAACGCGCGGCACGCTCGAGTCCTACGCCGTCGAACCCGTGCCGTTTGGAGCCATCGTCCCATCTCCGGTCGAGGTCAATATCGCGCAGCCCGATGCCGTCCGTGGCGCGTTGCGCCGCGTGTTCAGCCGGGTCACCGGGCATGGAACCGATCTCACGCTTCTGATTCCCGATCCCGTGGTTCGCGTTTTTATTCTTCCCTTTGAGACCTTTCCGCGCCGCGCCGACGAAGCGCGCCCGCTGCTTCGCTGGCGGCTAAAGAAAAGCGTTCCGTTCGACGTCGAAGAAACAGTCGTCTCCTGGATGCGCCAGCACGGGCGCGACGGCAATCTCGAAATCGTGGCCGCTGTCGCTCGCGAGAGCATCGTCCACCAATACGAAGAGCTCGTTGCCTCTCTCAACGCGCATGCGGTCGTCGTTCTTGGCTCCACGCTTGCCACCTTGCCTCTGCTCGAAGAGCGCGGCGCCACGCTGCTGGTACGCATCAGCGGCCGCACTCTCACCACCGTCATCGTCCAGGGCGGAAATCTGGCCGTCTATCGCTCGGGAGAGATGCCGTCCGACGTGGGCGCCCTTGAGCCCCAGATAATTCTCGACGAAATATTCCCGGCGATTGCCTACTATCAGGATACTTGGGAAGTAATGGTCGATCGCGTAAGACTCTCGGGCTTCGGTCCGCGCGAAGAAATATTCAGGCAGGCCCTTTCGGACGAATTGAACATACCCGTTGGCCCTCTGGCCGCCTCCGACCAGGCTCTGTGGCTTCCTTCCACCGCCCGGGACCTGATGAGCGAAGATCTCGATTCCGTAGTCGGCTGGATGATGAACGGAGGTTCCTGAACGCTTCGACGCCAAAAATTTCCTATGGAACTGCGACTCAATCTTTCCACCAGTCCACGCGAAAATAAGCGGCCCTTCCTAGCAGGCGCCGGCCTGTTGGGATTGATTGCTTTGATCCTTCTGCTGGTCCTTTCGCACCAGGCCTACCAATCCTGGCGCTCCAATCGCGATGTCCGCCGGAATATCGCGGATCTCGAGCGCCAGATTCAAGCCAGCGAACAGAAGCAGAGCGCCCTGGAAGCCTACTTCAGGACGCCGCAGGCCGTGCAGGTTCTCGACCGCGCAGGCTTTTTGAATTCGCTCATCGACGAACGCAGCTTCCCATGGACGAAAGTCTTTGCCGACCTTGGAGAGACGCTTCCGGCGGGCGTGCGTGTGGTCAGCATCTCGCCGCGTCTCGATCACGGGCGCGCTCTGGTGAAGCTCACCGTCAGCGCGCTGTCAGACGATTCCAAGGTGAAGTTTTTGCAGACGCTCGAGCGATCCAAGGATTTCGGAGAAATTCAAGTGCAAGCCGAGCATCGTGAACAGAACTCGAATGAGATTTTGATAGATCTCACCGCCTGGTATGTGACGATATGACGCCCGGCCAAACGATGAGTCCCTGGAGAAAATACGTCACGGGTGTCGTAGCCCTGCTTTTTGTGGCCGATATTGCCCTCGCTTTCTTCGTCTGGCAGGGAGGGCGCGAAGGCCCTGAAAGCAAGCGCCGCCAGAGAGATCATCTTGCCCTGCAAGCCAAGCTCCTCAAGGCCGACGTCGAGCGCGGAGAGAAAATCAAGGCGTCGCTGCCCCAGGTCGGACAAGATTGCGACGGCTTCTACAAAGCGGATTTTCTGCCAGCTTCTGCTGGTTACTCCGCGATTCTCGCCGAGCTGACGGAGATCACGCACAAAGCAGGACTGAGGACCAGTGGCGTCACCTTCCAGCAAAAGGAATTGAAGGGGCACGGAGTCACCGAAATTTCGATGAAAACCACGGTGGAAGGCGACTACCCGGCCTTAATTCAGTTTATTCACGCGCTCGAACGCTCGAAAAATTTCTACCTGCTCGATAATCTCACCCTGGCTTCGGGTGGTTCGACGGCGGGCGTCAAACTAAATCTGGATTTGCGCACGTTTTTTAGGACGTGATGTGACGAAACAAAAGACGGAAATCTCGGTGCTCGTAGGACTCCTGGCCCTCGGCGCCCTCGTGTATTTTCTCAACCGCAGCCAGATCGGCGGAGGGGTACCGCAAGTGTCGGCCGACGCGAAGTTCGTTCCCCTTAGCGTACAGGAACCTCAGTTGCGCCTCGATCTGCTTGCAAAACTGCAGAAAGAAGAAAGCCTGAGCGCGCGCCGTAATATTTTCAATGCTACGCCTCCTCCTCCAGAACCGACCAAAGCCGAACTTGAGGCTTCCCAGCACAGGTACCCGACCGGTCCGCAACCGCCGCCCCCAGCTCCTCCCGTCCAAGTGCCGGGCGAGTTTTTCGGTTACGCGGTTCGACCGGCGCCATCCGGCACACGCTTTGGGTTTTTCAAGAATGGTGACGACGTCCTGGTCGTCGCTGAGGGCGACAAATTCTTCAGCAACTATCGCCTGATTCATATCGGCAACGATTCGGCCGAGGTGGAAGAGATCTCGAGTGGCCGGCATGCGCGTGTCGCCATGGTTCAACCTCCTGCGGGCGGCGCCGGCCTCGGACCAAGCGATCAGGCTAACCCATGATTAGTAAAGCTCGAGCCTCCGGCGAAAGTCCTCGCCATTCTGGCGAACGCGGTTACGCCATGCTCATGGCTCTTTCCCTGACCATGATGATTCTCATCGCCTCCACGGCGATGATTGCCAACCTTCGCATCGAGGGCAGGCGCCAGCGCGAAGACGAAGCCATCTGGCGCGGCACTCAGTACGCCCGGGCCATTCGCCTTTATTTCCACAAGACCGGGCACTATCCTCAAACTATCGAGGATCTTCAGAAGGGTCTTCCGCAGCTTCATTTCCTCCGCCAGGCTTACAAAGACCCGCTGAATAAATCCGATGGCTCCTGGCGGTTCATCTATGTGAATGCCGCGGGACAAATTATTGGCAGCACGAAATATACGTCTATGCAGCAGATGGCGCTCTACGATAGCGGCGCCCTGCAGAACGGCTTGCCGGGGCAAGCCCCGGGCTTGGTCGGCACACCGGTTTCGAGCCTCACCAATTCGAGTGGCTTCGGGGAGGTGAACGGAAACGCGTCAGCGAATTCTTCAAACTCCGGGCAAACTCCAAGTCTTGCGCCAACTGACCCGAACGCTCCGCCGCAGCCGTCCGGTCAAGCCCCTGGCCAGGCCCCCGATCCGTCTGGACAGAATCCTGCGGGCGGGCAGCCTCCCGCGCCAGCCCCCGGGCAGCCAAACTCTTTGGGACCCGGCACTCCAGGGCAGCCAGGTACCTTGAACGGGCAGAGTCCATTCGGTACGCTGAACGGCCAGGCGGGAAATCCCGCGGACTTGCAAAAACCGACAGGCCCGGTGGACGGTCCGGTTCTCGGCGGTTTCCTGACAGGTGTCGCCAGCAAGGTGGATGCGCCTTCGCAGAAGGTGTATCGCCACGGGAAGAAATATATTCAGTGGGAATTTGTCTGGAATCCGCTCGAAGAAGCGGCGGCGAACATGCAGCAGTCGCTGAATCCCCAAGGCCAACAACCGGGAATAGGCCAGCCAATTG
>Ga0310914_10003827_pt1 | contig 10452 bp, 9 predicted proteins | sample GREbulkMGAN108_FD_203450 | JGI IMG/M metagenome (GOLD analysis project Ga0310914, IMG submission 203450) | Lab enrichment of tropical soil microbial communities from Luquillo Experimental Forest, Puerto Rico - GRE.bulkMG.AN108 | ecosystem: Environmental > Terrestrial > Soil > Tropical forest >...
TACCCTTCTCGTTGAGGTTCCGCTGCTTGGCGATGTTATCGAAATTGAAGGGGTCGGTATCGGCTTGATCCGAGAAGGTCGCGCCATGCCGGACAACAATAACGTATCCCCCCGCGCGTAGCGATTCGAGCAGCTTTTCGGGGGTGCCGATCGTGTCCACCTGCTCCTGTTGCGCCAAGGACGGCGGGACCAGACTTAACAGCAAGCTGGTAGCCAGCACTAGATAGCCAACAGATCTTCTTGAAAACATACTCATCTCATTTCTCCCTTTTGCTTTGTACGTCGCTTCGAGCCATCATCAGGGACGAGCTCATGTCGGCACATGATCCGGACTCGCACTCAGCAAACGGTATTCCACGGTTCAACTATTCGTGATTGGTGCTTGCCCGTCAAAAAAATATGGGGACCATGCAATTCTTCCCACGGGAATAAAACGTCTGCTCGCCTGATCCTACGTCCTAGTTGACGAGCTGACTCGTGTGCAACCGCACGAGAAGTGGCTAGCACGACCTCTTCGCCGCTTATGCTTTCATGTCACAGAGGAATACACCCACATGCCCGACGCCACCTCGCCGGCTCGGCCGGCCTATTATGACAAGAAAGTTGCGCTTGTGCTGCAAGGTGGAGGCGCCCTCGGTAGCTATCAGGCCGGTGTCTATGAAGCGCTCGCTTCCTCCGAATATGCACCCGATTGGGTAGCGGGCGTTTCTATCGGCGCCATCAACGCCGCCATCATTGCTGGTAACGCTCCCGAAAACCGCGTGGCACAGCTGCGCACCTTCTGGGAAGAAGTTACGCCTCGCCATCAAATGTGGCCCTCGGCCCTCGGTGGGCCGTTTGCTGAAGGCGAGCGCCGATTAAGCTCACTCGCCGCGCTGATGTTTGGTCAACCCGGCTTCTTCGCGCCACGATCGATGCTGGACTGGCTCTCGTTTCCAAATCTAATTAGTTACTACAACACAGGCTCGCTTAAGAGCACGCTCGAACGCTTGGTCGACTTCGATCGCATCAATGCCAAAGTAATGCGTTTCAGCGTAGGCGCGGTGAATGTGCGCACCGGCAGCCTCACTTTTTTTGATAACGATTCTATACCAATCCGTCCCGAGCACGTGATGGCAAGCGGAGCTCTGCCACCGGGTTTTCCAGCAGTTGAGATCGATGGCGAGCAATACTGGGACGGCGGACTTATCTCCAACACTCCGCTGCAATACGTGCTCGATTACCTTCCTCGCCGCAGCCGTCTCAGCTTCCAGGTTGATCTGTTTCACGCACACGGCCGCATCCCTACCAGTTTGGAGGAAGTCAGTGAGCGGGAAAAGGACATCCGCTATTCCAGTCGCACACGCGCGGGCACAGACGCGCTGCGGCTAAAGCACGACGTGCGTCACAACATCAATGCTCTTCGCGAAATGTTGCCGCAGGACCTCAAGGATACACCGGAAGCTAAGTGGCTCTACAATTTCGGATGCGTCACAACGATGGACATTGTGCAGCTTATCTATCGCCCACGCGATCCACAGGGCTCGTCAAAGGACTACGAGTTTGGCCGCGCGACCATGAATGCTCGCTGGGCTCGGGGCTACATCGGATGCACGTACTACGCTGTTCGCATCGCCCTGGCTCGCACCGATGCCAAAAGAGGTGGGTGTGCGCGTGTTCGATGTAATGCATGAGATTCTCATCAAGGACGTGCGGTTGACACCAGACCGCTCGACCGAGGCCGGCGAACGCCAGTCGGGTCGGACTAACATCAGAATCGCCCGATAGAGGGTCGGCGGCATGGACACGGTGGATCCGGTTCTGAATACCTGCGCGACCCCGCTTAGCGGCCAACCGCTTCCGAGCCGACCGGATCGCTTCGACGACGGATCATCGCCCATTACAATCGAAAGAAAGTGGTAGTCATGATCGTGTTGCAAGCTATTGCGCTTTACGCCGTAGCGGGCATTGCAATCGCGGCATGTTTCCTCGCGTTCGGCGTCACACGCGTGCTGCCCACGCGTAGTACAATGACGCTAGGCGCGCGGATTGTACTCTTTCCTGGAGCCGTCGCGCTCTGGCCGTACGTACTCATCCGTTGGCTGAAATCTTTCCGATGACACGGTCGCAGCGCTCAGTTCATCGCATACTCTGGCCCGTTCTGGCCTCCGCGGTCGCACTCGGATTGGCGATGGCACTGACATTGCGGCCACCGCCCAACGCGGAGGCTCCAGAGGCCGCGGCAGAGCTCAGACCATGAGTTCCACGTTTCGCGCCGTACAGTGGAATCGCGCGAAGCTGTTCTATGACGGCATCATGCTCGCTGGCGTGGCGCTCTACATCGGCACCTATTTGACCTTGTCGTATTGGCTTGATCCACCCAAGGATCTGCCGGCCGCAATCGATCTGCGGATCAGGCCTTCGGCACCTGCGCCTTTTTAATGTTGACGATCATTCTTTCGATCGGACCTCTGACGCGGCTCGATCGTCGTTTCCTACCGCTGCTTTACAACCGGCGTCATTTCGGCGTGTTTATTTTCTTCGTCGCGCTCCTGCACGCGTCCTTCCTGGTCGAATGGTACTTAGTTCAACACGCCTTGCCTAACCTCTATGACGAGCTGACTAAAGTTTCCGACTACGGCAAGTTCATTGGTTTTCCCTTTAAATCTTTGGGCATCGCTACACTTCTCATTCTGTTCCTAATGGCGGCGACTAGTCACGACTATTGGCTCGTCTTCCTCACTCCACGCGTCTGGAAGGGACTGCACATGGCGATTTACGCCGCCTATGGGCTCGTCGTAATGCATGTGGCGCTCGGCTCTCTGCAGGACGGCAGCGACCGATTCCTCGCAGCGCTGTTGGTAATTGGCTTCGCCTGCGTGACGCTGCTCCATCTCGTGGCGGGGTGGCGTGAGCGGGCCAGCGATCGCGCCGGCGCTTGCGGCGGCGGAGACTGGCTCCTGGTCGGCCCTCCGCTCTCGATTCCGGACAAGGGCGCACGCATCATCGCGCCGCCGAATGGCGAGCGAATCGCGGTCTTCCGCGACGGGACACAGATCGGGGCGCTCTCCAATCTTTGCGCCCATCAGAACGGGCCGATCGGCGAGGGGCACATCATCGATGGCTGCGTGACCTGCCCGTGGCACGGCTACCAATACCGCTTAGCGGATGGCTGCGCGCCGCCACCTTTCAACGAGAAGCTCGCCACTTATCGCCTTCGTATTGCGCATTGGCTCGTCGAGGTAGACCCCCGCCCGCTCACGCCGGGTACGCCGGCGTCGATAAGGTACAAGTAGGATGAGCGAGATAAACACAATCGCCCATGACCTCGTCGGCGCGGCCGAGCGTTGGCAGAAACGGTTACTTCGCCTCTTCCACCCGGGTGATTGTGGCGGGGCCCTCGCCTACAATAAGGATAATCGCATCCTCGTCTTTGGCGCCATCCCAATGCACCTGCTTGCCGAAATGGGTGACGAAGGTACCTGCGGGCATGGGCACTGTATTGGCAGGATCGAACTTATTGCCGGTACCGACCCACCACGTGCCCTTGAGCCATTTGTTGATCACGACATAAAGGCCAGGCTTTTCTGGGTCGCCGACGAGCACCGCGCTGCGGTTACCGCCGGTACCCTTCCACTCGATCTGATCAGGCAGTTTGTAGATGACTGCCGCTGGATTTAGCTCGGCGGCCTGCCCTATTGTGACGGTCAGCATCAGCAGACCAACTACAGTGACTACATCGATGCATCTGAAACTGCAGGTAAACTTCGAAGACATGGTGCCTTTCCTCTGGTTGCATAACTGAACCCTAAACTCTGAATTCCCATACTGATCCCGGAAGAATGGCACGCCTCCGGTTTTGTATGCCGGTTGGTAGGTAAGTCGCAACGGCAAACCGCGCATAGTGGATCGGCGAGCATTGGTCACGGGCTCGCTGCGCTGCGGGATTGCGCCCCGGCTAGGCCCAGTTTGGGTCAACAGTTTCGCATAAGCCTCGGCGCACCTGCCCCTACCGCCGGATTGATCCGAAACCGGACCTAAATCCAACCCATTGGTCCATCTCCGCGAACGGCCACCGCAGCAAAACGACTTATAATTAATCACTGCATCGGCGCGGGGCGAGCGGCATTCAGCGGATTGCCGTCGGTGCTACAGTCGAGCCGGTCGCGCCTTGCAGCTTCAGCGGCTGCATGATGAACGCGAACTCGTAGGCCTGCGCCATGGCGAGGTCCTGCAGCACGAGGTTCTCGAGCAGATGAACTCCATTGACAGTGAGTGCGATGTTGTGGACTGGCAGACTGACCGCCTTATCCGGATTGGGAGCGACCTCGACCGGCCAGTTGTCGCTGCCAAGCAGCATCGGATCTTGCTTGATCAACCACTCGGCCGCAGCCACGCCAATGCCCGGACAGCCGCTCGTGTAGAGCTTATTGTCGACGCCCCAGTGCTTGCTCCAGCCCGTGTAGATAAGGACGGCATCCCCCGGCTGCACGCTCACGCCCTGCTTCTGCAGCGCCTGTTCCAGATCGGCAACGGTGATCTCATAGTCGATCGGCAGGGTGTCGACGCCCTTGAGACCCGCGATGTCGATCAGCACGCCGCGCGTCATCAGCGTGCCGACCTTCTCTAGGCCCATCGTGGTGAAGCCGTTGCGGGTCGCGATCTCGTCCATCTTGATGCAATTGTACAGCAGCCGATCGAGCGCCTGATGGGTGAAGCCGTCGAACTGGGTGCCGACCTGGCCAATCTCTGAAATGACCAGCTCCTCGTTGCTGTAGCGCTGGTTGGCGGCGAACGGACCGGTGCTGCGCTTGGTGTGCAGGTCGTACTGCCGGCCGGAGTTGAGCGGCATGTCCCGTCCCAGTACGTGGCTGAGCTCGAAGGTCTCTCCGGTCTCGCGGCCCGCAGCACGTTAGCAGGGGTCATGTGATTGCCCGAGCCGCGCTCGTCGGCGGCGCCCCATTTCGAGGGACAGCGTTGATCGGGCGAGGGCGGGTGCCAGCTTTGCGCGGTGGCGTCTGCGGTGAAGGCCGAGAGGCCCAATGCTATGACGACGGCGAGACTATTCATGCGTTCCTCCCTTTTGTGTTACGAGCAGCCTTCGAAGCGCCCGTTCCTCCTGTCCGCGGTGCGAGCGGCCAAATCGCCGCCGTCGATGTGCGTGATGAATTCGCGGCGACTCGAACCGCATCGGCGCGGGCGAGTAACGCGGGCGGAATTCGAGGCCACTGCCCCGGTTTGATCTGGATCAAAATCAATCTGCTGACTGCTCAAGCCACTTCGCAACCAGGTCGGCGATCTGATCAGAGTTGCGATCCATCATCATCATGTGACTGTTGCCCTTCATGCCCCATTCCGGCAAGTCGATCCATTCGGTCTTAACACCCGCGCCCGCGAGCGCGATTCGATACCGTTGCGGGGCCTTGACGAGAGTGGGCCAGGGTGGGGAATCCTGCAGGTGATCGCCGTAGACGAACAAGTGGGGGACGGCCTGGAGCTTGCCCACGTCGACCTTGTCCGGGTCGGGGGCACCCGAGGGCTCAAGCGCAACCAACGCCTTGATCTTGTCGGGTGCGCGCAGCGCCGCGTTGAAGCCGAAATTGCCGCCCTGACTGTGGACAACAATAACGCAGGGACAAACTCTCGCTACGAGTTGATCGTAGGCCGTCTGGGTCGGCGCGTCATTGGTAACCCAGCGCGGCACTCCCTGCTTGGCGAACTGATCGAGTGCCTCGGTCGGAAACTGGGTGTCGGGGAACGACCGGCGGTTCGCCGCGCTCGAATCGTATGACCCCGGCGGGCCGAACCGGAACAGCTCCCAGGCTTCCTTCTTAGGACGGAACATCGGCTCGCTCGTAAAGAATTCCGGGTAGCGCGCCCATGATGCGCGGCCGCGCTCGACCGCATCGGACACGTACACGTCATAGCCACGATTGAGGAAGAACATCTGCCACCCGGGCTTGCCGTCGGGCTTCGTCTCCCAGGTAACGCCGGTGAGGCCGCCGCCATGCCAAAGCAGTAGCGGATACTTGAACTTTGGCGCCGCGAGCTTCACATACTGTACGTACATCTGCTCGATCTCGAACGCGCCGTTCGGATCGATTTGGAGCGGCGCCATGCCTGCCGTGAAGCTGACCTCCTTGGTCGGCTGCCCTGATATCACGACCTCGTGCCCGCCAATGTGAAAGCTGCCGATCTCCTTCACCAGTATATCGGCACAAGCCGGCGCCACGACGACGGTTGTGGCGAGAATGGCAAGAAAACCAAAGTGAGCACGTGATGACATAGGTTGTCTCCTCCCGATATCGTCTGGTTGTCCTCCAATACTCTCCGTAAACGCGGACATCCCCTTTTGGCGGCCTCGTGCCATAAGCGGCTGTGAGCAACCGCAGCTCACTCGATTACCTCGTCCGCGGTCATCTGCATGATCGGCGGCAGCGTGAGGCCAAGCGTATTGGCGGTTTTGAGGTTAATGACCAGCTCGCATTTGAACTGGCAAGTCAGCTAGCTTGGCTCCCTTTAGAATGCGGTCGACATAGGAGGCCGACCTCCGATTTGCCCTCCAACAGCTTAATGATGATGCCCTGTCGTCTATAGCAAAGGGCAATGATTGAGAACAGTCGCTATGTTAGGCGTGACCTTCGCTACGAGCATTGACAGTCGAAAAACTTGGTCCGCGTTGAGTTCGATGCTCCGCAATCAACAGACATTGGCCGCTAGGTTGAGTGATGCCTCGTATGTGCCAGCAAGAGACATCAATGGCCTCTATCGACCGCACGGCAAGGTACTGTAGCTTCGCCCCGAGGCGGGCCAAAGTCGACTGGGGTCTATTTCAATTTCACAGGCGAACGCAATGGAACTTCCCCGCAGACAATTCCTGCATCTGGCGGGTGGCGCAACAATGTTGGCGACATTGCCGCGCACCACGTATGCACAAGCCTTCCCGTCGCACCCCATCACCATGGTGGTGCCGGTGCCAGCAGGTGGCGCAATGGATACCGTCGCGCGCATCGTCGCCGAAGGCATGCGGGCGTCGCTGGGCCATCCGGTCGTGATCGAGAACGTGACCGGCGCGTCGGGATCGATCGGCGTTGGCCGGGTCGCGCGCGCGACGCCGGACGGCTACATGATCATCTATGGGGCGCTGGTTACGCACGTCGTCAACGCAGCGGTATATCAGCTTCCCTACGACGTGCTTGCGGATTTCGAGCCGCTCGCGCTGATCGCAGCCACTCCTTGGCTGATCTGCGCGAAGAAAGACCTGCCCGCCAACGATCTGAGCGGGCTCGTAGCGTGGCTGAGGGCCAATCCGGACAAGGCTTCGTCAGGCACCGCAGGCCCGGGCAGCCCGTCCCACATTGGGGGCATCCTATTCCAGAACATCACCAGCACGCGCTTCCAACTCATCCCCTATCGTGGCACCGCGCCGGTGATCCCGGACTTGGTGTCCGGCACAATCGATATGGCAATTCTAGACCCGGTCACTGCTCTGCCTCAGTTCCGTGCCGGCCACATCAAGGTATTTGCAGTCACTGCGAAAAGCCGCACGGCGACTGCGCCCGAGGTTCCGACGGTGGACGAGGCGGGCGTACCTGGCTTGCATATCTCACCCTGGCAGGCGATGTGGGCACCGAATGGCACGCCCACGGACATTATCGCCAGGCTCAATAGCGCGGTTGTTGCCGCGCTCGCCGATCCGGCGCTGCGCACGCGGCTCGCCGAGCAGAGCTACGCGATTGGGCCCCGTGAGGAGCAGACGCCGGAATATCTTGGCGCCTTCCATCGGGCTGAAATTGCGCGGTGGTGGCCCATCATCAAGGCCGCGAATATCAAGGGGGAGTGACAGCAGATGCAAGGCGACTTGGATGATGTGGCGCGCGGTGCGCGGGTCGTGCGCCTCGACCGCGCGTTTCGCTGGCCCGGTGGCCGCCACCTCGCGGTGGTGCTCAACCTGGCTTACGAAGGCTGGTCGGACGGCAAGACGGCCCCGATTTTTGACGGTCCTTTAGTTGGGTGTGCCCTTGCGACGGCCGCTGGGCCTTCCCAGTTGCAATGCATTTCCCATAGACTCTCTACTTTCAATCTACTTTAGAAGATGTAGCCATTTTTGACCATGCCCCACGAAAAGCAGAAGCTTGAAGTTAGCAGCTACGTTGGCAGTAGCGTAGCTGAATTCAGTGCTGATGGAGATAAGCCTCCAAGAATCGCAAAGCTCGTAGCAAAGGTCAGCTGGTCTTGGAGCCCTGCGCACAGTGCTTGCGTACGTTATCTAATTTGCACTGATCGGGGCGATGCGGACACCACGCGCGTACCACTCCTTCGGCGGCATGCCGTATAGATGCACGTGGTTGGGGTCATTGAAGCAGTCGCGTCCGTACTTCTCCACTTCCCATAGCTCGACAAGCTGATTTCGCTTCTCCGGGCTGAGTAGAAAATCTCGGTCGTACTTCCGATTTGCGCTCTCTTTTGCCACGAACAGCCCCCAAGATTACCAGTACAAGGCAGCATAGTTGATTGGCGAGGGTCAAGTCAGGAGCTCGCTGCACGGCGGGATTTGAGCTTCCGCAGCGGGCCCAAAACACGAAGCCGCCTTTTTATGTCGGCTCTGGCCAGCTGCGGACCTACCGTTCCGCGAAGCTATGTACGAGAAGTGCTGTGAGCAATCGCAACAAATTCGATTTACCTTGTCGGCAAGCAGCCGGATGGAACTTTCGGGAACACAGCCAGAAACGGCAAACCGTTCAATCAGGAAGCGACGTCCGCCGTGTTTCCTTCATTCGGCAAGCGCCTAAGAACGAGACTGCCGCCGCAACCATGATTAGATAGGCTGGGGCAAGCTCGTCAGCGGTACGCTCCACCAGCCACACAGCCACGAGCGGCGTCAGCCCACCTACCACGCCGAGGCATGTATTGTGGCCAAGTCCCACCGCAGTACAGCGAATTCGAGACGGCGTGGATTCAATCATCATCGTAGACTGTGTTCCGCTAAACAGACCAATAATGACACTGAAGCCCATCTGTCCAAGCAGGACCATTAGGGTGGAAGGATGATACATGACCCAGAATAACGGCAGGGCGACAATGAACCCGAGTACGGTGGAAAGCATCAGAACTGGCTTGCGGCCGAAGCGATCTGAGAGCCATCCTGAAGCTAGCTGCGCCGGAAGCAGGACCATCATGGCGATCGTGTTGATCTCAAGCGTGTGAGCCGGAGAAATTCCGTCAGCGGTTTGGAGCCAGCTCGCCATATAGACGAACATCACTAAGAACATAACCGCGTTGAACACAGAAAGTTGGGCGGCCCGCACGACCAGCTGCCAGTGATTCCGCAAGATTTCAAGGATTGAAGTGCGTTCGTCGCGCTCCATTGGAGCCACGTGACCGAGGCTACGTCGCAGAATTACACCAACGATGCCGACGACGATTCCGAGTAGAAAAGGAATGCGCCAACCCCACGTGTTGAGCGTCTCGGTCGTCATCATCGCGGTGATCGTGACTGCAACTGCTGAACCTATTAAAAAGCCAAGGGTTGTCCCGCAGCAGGCGAGGGCGCCCATCAATCCGCGACGACCGAACGGCGCACGCTCCACCATAAAAACCATTGAACTGATATATTCACCGCCGACCGAAAGGCCCTGAATCGTGCGCAATAGAATGAGCGCGACAGGGGCAATCAGGCCAATCGTCTCGTAGCCAGGAAGAAGTCCGACCAGAACAGTCGGCACCGCCATAGCCGTAACGGAGACGTTGAGAGCGGCGCGGCGTGAGTAATAGTCGCCAATATAACCAATCACCGCACCGCCGATTGGCCTCACCAGATATCCGATCGCAAACACGCCAAAGACGGCAATCAATTGGGCAACGGCATTTTGGCGCGGAAAGAAATCGCGGCCAATCGAGGCGGCAAAATTGCCGTAAATCGCAAAATCGTACCACTCAATTACGTTTCCGATCATGCTCGCAGCGATCATCTTGCGTTTATTCATCTGTTTCTTACCAAGACGGCCGCCAAGGTCCGAGATCCCTCACACCGACGGCACCATGGATCAAGGCTCGAAGGGCGACAATCGTCCTTCAACGTAGCCAGCTTTGCGCAATTCTCCGCCTAGCTCCGTTCGAAAGGAAGCGAAAGCGCACCAATCCCCGCCTGCTGCGCGCGCGCCGCGAGCGGCCACGCGACCGCCGCGCCACCGATAATGGTGATGAATTCCCGCCGCCTCATGGGGCTTACCCCAAGGCTAAGGATCACGAACGAATTATAGCACCGTGCATCGCAGCAAAAAGAGGCCACTCATGTCCGCTTGGGTCAAAAGCGGCATAGGCAGTGCGGGGCGAAAGGCGGGTTATTTCCGCTTTGCCCCGAAAGCGGCGTAAGACTACCGGGTGGCTGCAAAGCGCGTTTTTGGGATGAGATCACAGCCGTAGCGGAACCGCGGCCCTAGACTTCAGGCGTCATAGCCAAGGGGAGGAGCG
>Ga0310914_10003837_pt1 | contig 10435 bp, 8 predicted proteins | sample GREbulkMGAN108_FD_203450 | JGI IMG/M metagenome (GOLD analysis project Ga0310914, IMG submission 203450) | Lab enrichment of tropical soil microbial communities from Luquillo Experimental Forest, Puerto Rico - GRE.bulkMG.AN108 | ecosystem: Environmental > Terrestrial > Soil > Tropical forest >...
TAAATTCTCCGCCGGAAAAAGAAAAAGAAGATTGCTGGAAGGTATATTCCTTAATTACAGATGAATACAATCCTTCTCCCGAAAGATTACGCGATTGGTTAAGTAATCCTAAAAGTAACGGGTACGAAGCTTTACACACCACTGTAATGGGGCCGCAAGGTAAATGGGTAGAAATCCAGATTCGTACAAAACGTATGAACGAAATTGCAGAACGCGGTTTGGCTGCTCATTTCAAATACAAAGAAGGCAGCACATCGTCCAATAATAATGACGAAGACCGTTTTGATAAATGGTTTGGTCAAATCCGTGAAGTATTGGCAACAGAAGATTCCGATACAGTAAACTTTTTACAAGATTTTAAAACATCATTTCTTGCCGAAGAAATTTATGTATACACACCAAAAGGCGAAGTAAAAATGTTACCGCAGGGAAGTACAGCATTAGACTTTGCATTTTCTATCCACTCTGCCATCGGTACAAAATGTATTGGAGCCAAAGTACATCACAGATTAGTTCCTATCAGTCATAAATTAAGAAGCGGAGATCAAATAGAAATCATCACCAGCAATAAACAACGCCCGTCAGAGGATTGGTTAAATATTGTTGTTACAGCCAAAGCGAAAAATAAAATTAAAGATGCACTGCGTGAAGAAAAACGAAAAGTGGCCGACGATGGTAAATATGTTTTACAAAGAAAAATGGAAGCAATCGGGGCAGCTTTCAGTCCAGGAAATATTGAAGAAATTGTTCACTTTTACAAGCTGCCGTCTCAATTAGATTTACTGTATAAAATTGCTACTAAAAATATTGATCTGAAAGAGCTGAAAGACTTTCATGTTCTGGGCGACAGGTTAGAACCGCCGAAGCCTAAACCGGTTGTAACAGAACAACATCACTTTGAACCACACACTCAAAAACAATTCAGCAAAAAAGACAGTGAGCTGATTATCTTTGGAGAAAGCAGCGATAAAATTCAATACACGTTAGCCAAATGCTGCAACCCAATTCCCGGCGATAACGTATTTGGGTTTGTTAGCACCGGTAAAGGATTAATTATTCACAGAGTTAATTGCCCCAATGCCGCACAGTTAATGGCAAACTACGGGCACAGAATTGTAAAAACAAAATGGGCAAAAAATAAAGAAATTTCTTTCTTAACCGGGTTAAGAATTATTGGGTTAGACGATGTAGGCGTTATTCATAAAATTACCAACATCATCAGCGGTGAAATGAAAATTAATATTGCCGCACTAACCATCGAATCCGGCGAAGGTATTTTTAAAGGAAGCGTAAAAATTTTCGTACACGATAAAGAAGAGCTGGAAGAACTCGTTCAAAATTTAAAATCGCTCAAAGGCATTCAAACCGTTGACAGGTTTGATACGGAGAGTGTTGATTAAAGAAATAAATCATTTTCAATACCCACTGTTCTATTTCATAGCAGCACCGTTGCGTCGCAATCACTTCACCTGCAAATTATCGGGCAACACGTAAACGTTTGCACTAAAATTATTCTTCAGGTATTTATACTGCCCTTACAAAAAAATTAATAGAACAACACATTTTCTTCGATTAGTTTTCCACAAAAAACTTATTCAAATAAGATTCTTTTTTCCATTACTTTCAATTATTCTTCACTTACATTTGCGGCATCAAATAAAAATTATGGTTGACGTAATTCTCGGTTTGCAATGGGGCGATGAAGGCAAAGGAAAAATTGTTGATTACTTTGCTCCCAACTACGACGTTGTTGCACGCTTTCAAGGCGGCCCAAATGCAGGCCACACACTCTATGTAGAAGGTCAGAAAATGGTTTTACATCAAATTCCTTCAGGCATTTTTCATCAAAACAAAATAAACATTATCGGTGGCGGCGTTGTATTAGACCCGGTTATCTTAAAAAAAGAATGCGATAAGGTTGCTGCTTTCGGAATCGACATTAGAAAAAATCTTTTCATCTCCGAAAGAACAAACATTATAGTTCCAACACACAGAGCTTTAGATAAAGCAAGCGAATTAGCTAAAGGCGAAGGAAAAATCGGTTCTACTTTAAAAGGTATCGGCCCGGCTTATATGGATAAAACCGGAAGAAATGCAATTAGAGTTGGTGATATATTAGATAAAAATTTTAAAACCAGTTATACTATCCTCCGTGCAAAACATCAAACCCTGTTAGATAATTTTAATTTTACCGAAGACATTTCTACATGGGAAGAAGAGTTTTTTGAAGCATTGGAGTTCTTAAAAACATTAAATATTGTTAATGGAGAATATTTCATTAACAATAAAATTACCGAAGGAAAAACAGTACTTGCCGAAGGTGCACAAGGTTCTATGTTAGATGTAGATTTCGGCACGTTTCCTTATGTTACTTCTTCAAGCACAATATCTGCCGGCGTTTGCACAGGCTTAGGTGTTTCTCCAAAACAAATTAACGAAGTGTTGGGTGTTACCAAAGCTTATTGCACCAGGGTTGGCAGCGGCCCATTTCCAACAGAATTGTTTGACGCAAAAGGAGAAGAACTAAGAAAAACAGGAAGCGAATTTGGTGCAACAACAGGCAGACCACGCCGTTGCGGATGGATTGATTTGGTTGCATTAAAATATACCTGCATGATTAACGGTGTAACACAAGTTGTTATGACCAAAGCCGATGTATTGGATGCTTTTGAAGATTTGCAGGTATGCAATGCTTATTCAATCAACGGAAAAGAAACCACAGAAGTTCCATTCCAAATCAGCAAAGTTGAAATTGAACCTGTTTTAAAGAAATTTAAAGGTTGGCATAACGATACAACTAAAATTAAAGATGCAGCAGCTTTGCCTGCTGAGATGTCAACTTATATTGATTATATCAACAAATTTATAGGTGCTCCTGTAAAATTTGTTTCTAACGGACCGGAAAGAGAACAAATCATTCAATTGTAAACAAAAAAATAAATTTAAAAAAAGACGCAATTTTTTTTGGAAGATATTATTTTGCGTTGAAATTTTACGTTATTAAACTTATTAGAAAATGGCAGCGAAATCTGATAAGAGCAAAAAGCCCACGTCACCTCTAAATGATGACGAACCAGTAAAAAAAGTTTCTTCTAAAAGTAAAAAACAAGTAGAAGAAGATGATGATGATTTGGATGACGATGATGATGTAAAACCGACAAAAAAAGGTAGTACAAAAGCATCTTCAAAAAAATCTGATGATGACGACGACGATGATGATGACGATGTTGACGAAGTAGATGACTGGGAAAAAGGTGAAGAAGAGGATGACTGGGATCCCGACTTTGATGAATTTGATATCCCCAAATCAAAAGGGAAGAAAAGCAGTACCGGCGGCAGCAAAAAAGCCGGTGATGAAGATGATTTTAAATTAGATGAAGACTTTAAAGAGTTTGATCTCTTTAATGATAAGGATGAATTTAGTGATGATGAAGATGATGACTTTTAATTTGTCATTCATTCCAAGTGATTAGAAATACTGCTTTATTCAGCATACAGGACTATCAGCAAATAAAATTGCAAATGTTGAGCTGGGCTAACCGGTTCAACATTTGTGCTTTATTGGATAATCATCAATACAATTCCTCCTATCACAGCATAGAATGTTTATTGGCAGTTGGTATTGTAACCAGCTTCGAAACAACAGGAAATACGATCATTGATTTAAAAAAATTTCTACACAAAACCGACGACTGGGTTTTTGGCCATGTGAGTTACGATTTTAAAAACCAACTGGAACCCTTATCCTCATTACATTCTGACAAAATTAAATTTTCGGATATTTTCTTTTTTCAACCAGAGATTGTTATTCAATTATCTGAGAATGAAATAAAAATTTCTTCGCTTACCGATACCCCGGAAAAAATATTTTTCGCTATTCAATCAAAAGAAAATAATATAACGGCAGAAAATAATATAGAAATTCAATCTGCATTCACAAAAGAAGAATATGTACATGTTATCAAACAATTGCAACAACATATTTTAAGAGGCGATTGTTACGAAATAAATTTTTGTCAGGAATTTTTTGCAAATGATGCAAGTATTCAGCCACAACAATTATATCATCATTTAACAACGATATCTCCGGTACCATTTGCTTGTTTTTATAAATTGAATGACAAATTTTTAATTTGTGCCAGCCCCGAACGTTATGTAAAAAAACAGGGAAACATCATTCTTTCTCAACCGGTAAAAGGAACTTATAAGCGCAATTTGCAAAACGAAAAAGATGATGAACTGTTAAAGCAAAAACTTGCCGCAGATCAAAAAGAAAAAAGTGAAAACGTAATGGTGGTTGATTTGGTTAGAAATGATTTAAGCAAAATTTGTGAAGAAGGATCCGTTAAAGTAGAAGAACTTTTTGGCATTTACTCTTTTCCGCAAGTACATCAAATGATTTCTACAATCAAAGGTGAACTAAGCAATGAAACCGATTTTGCAGATGTGCTGAAAGCCACGTTCCCAATGGGTTCTATGACAGGTGCCCCTAAACGGAAGGTAATGGAATTGATTGAACAATATGAAAAAACAAAGCGTGGAATTTTCTCAGGTTGTGTCGGCTACATTGCCCCGAATAAAGACTTCGATTTTAATGTGGTGATAAGAAGCATCATGTACAATCAAACAGAAAAATATCTTTCTTATCAGGTAGGAAGCGGCATTACATTTAACAGCAATGCAGAAAACGAGTATGAAGAATGTTTGCTGAAAGCCGAAGCTATAAAACAGGTTTTACTGCAATAAAATTATTTTGTTACCGACCCAACCGTGCCGTCCAATAATGCGTGAATGGATTGTAAAAGTATTTCGTTTTTTCTTGCTTCGAAAATAGGTATTCGTTCTTTTCGAATGCGAAGATTATATTTTTTCCCTTCTGATAAATCTTTATCAAAACCCGGGTTCCATTTATTAAAAACATCGATATCCATCAACAAATTATTACAAACCACCAATGAATTATAACGACCTGAAATTTCTATAACAGACGTATTATCTAAATCCTGCTGATTAATATTTTCAATTTCTACCGGTTTATTGGCAAGAAACTGTTTTGTTTCTGCTGCCGTCATAGTTGTTAAACCGCCACCGCCTTCAAACAAATAATGTGTGGCAATATATTTTTTAACATGATTACGGGTTTCTTCTTTTAATAAATATTGCAAATGCCAGAAATCCCTGCTGCCACTCAAACTGATGGCTTGTCTTATTCGTCCTGCACCGCCGTTGTAGGCAGCAACAACAAGTAACCAATCGCCAAATTCATCATACAACTCTTTCAATAATTTAGCAGCCACATGAGTGCTTTTACTGTAATCGGTTCTTTCATCAAAATAGGCTCCTGTTCTCAACCCAAAACGATGTGCTTCATAATCCATTAACTGCCACGGGCCAACAGCGCCTGCCCAAGACACCAAATTAGATTGCAGGTGGCTTTCAATCACACTTAAATATTTTAATTCTTTAGGTACTCCGTATTGTGGCAAAATAGCATCATACAAATTAAAATACGGCTTTGCCCAAACTTTCATTTTATCTAATTCCTTTCCTTGTTTTCTAATATAATCTTGCGTGAAAGCCAATGCCTGCGGATTAAGTGTTGTATTGAATTTTCTGCCCGAAACAATATTTCTTTCGGCAATTAAATTTTTAAATTCTGATTTTTCGTTCGTAGTATCGTTGTTTTGAGGTCTTGCATTTGCTGCAACAACGCACAATAACAATAAAGCCATTATTAAAAATGACTGTCTGATAGAAGCAATATGATAAAACAAAATACGCATTGAGTTTTTGTTTACAGCAGACAGTTTTGATTGATGATGATGCACAAAACTATTTTTTCAATTGCATCATTTGTTGCGAAACGGAGAGCAAAGATACTTCGTTATGATGAGAAGTTAATACCTGCAACCCAAACGGCATTCCGTTACTATGCTTAAACAACGGAATTGATATGGCCGGAACTCCTACCAAGTTGGCAAATACTGTATAAATATCGGCAAGAAACATTTCAATAGGATCGTTACTTTTTTCGCCAATTTTAAATGCCGGGGTTGGTACTGTTGGCATTATAATAGCATCATATTGTTCAAAAATTTGTTTTGCTTTGTTGCTCAATAACTTTCTTACCTGTTGTGCTTTGGTAAAATAAGCATCGTAATAACCTGCACTTAAAACAAATGTTCCCAAAATAATTCTGCGTTGTACTTCTTTGCCAAAACCTTCACTCCTGCTTTTTTTATACAATTCCGTGAGGTCATCATTATTTGTAAGAGCCGCTCTGTGTCCGTATTTTACACCATCAAACCTGGATAAATTGGATGATGCTTCTGCTGTAGTAAGCACATAATAAACCGGAACGATATAATTGAGCAAATCAAAATCAATTGCCGTTATTTCGTGCCCTGCTTCTTGCAAATCATCCATAAAAGAAGTAACAAATGATGCTATTTCTTTATCTAAAGCAGGATGATGCAACGCTTCTTTGAAATAAGCAATTTTATATTTCTTGCTTTTTGAGTTGATTTGGGTGGAATATGCCGGCACTTCTTGTAAAGAAGCTGTACTGTCAAAATCATCGGCACCTGCAATTGTTTCTAATGTTAATGCCGCATCTTCAATTGTTTTCGCAAATACTCCTATTTGATCGAAAGAAGATGCATACGCAATTAATCCATAACGCGATACTCTTCCGTAAGTTGGTTTTAATCCAACAATACCACAAAAATCTGCAGGTTGACGAACAGAACCGCCAGTATCGCTTCCCAAAGAAATCATACACATTCCAGCCTGAACTGCAACTGCCGAACCGCCGGAAGATCCGCCCGGAACCCTCGTTTCATCTATTGCATTTTTAACCGCGCCAAAAGCGGAGTTTTCGTTACTGCTGCCCATTGCAAATTCGTCGCAATTATTTCTGCCGATAATAATTGCACCTTCTTCCAGCAACTTTGCTACAGCAGTTGCATTATATACAGAAGTAAAATTTTCGAGGATGTGGGAAGAGGCTGAAACAGAATGACTTTTGTAACAAATTACATCTTTCAATGCCACAATAACACCGTGCATTTTTCCGAGCGATTTGCCAGCCCTACGTTCTGCATCTAAAAATTTTGCACGTTCTTTAGCTTCATTAGCATATACTTCTAAAAAAGCATTTAAATCTTTTTTTGCTTCAATCTTCTGCAAATAATAATCTACTGCAATAGCACATCCGTCAGCATTTTCGGCTAAATACTCGTGGTAGTTTTTTATGTTGATAAACGAAAACAAAGTTTTAAAATTTTGCCTCCTCATTCTTCAAGTGAGCAATGTATTAAGGAGATATGATGAATTAGTTTATTATTTATGGTTTACGATTTTTAACACTCATCTCTTCCCTTGAAAAGATTTGAGGAGGCTTTAACTCCATTCTTCTATTTCTTCTTTTTTCTGTTCATTCTCAACCCGCTTGCATAGCAAAATACTTACTTCATACAATATTATAATTGGAACACTGCAAATTATTTGGCTAAGCATATCTGGCGGGGTAATGAATCCTGCTACAACAATAATTGTTAAATAAGCATACCTTCTAAAATTTTTTAGCAATGTTGCACTTACAACTCCAATTTTTGCTAAAAAATACAGCACCAAAGGAAGTTGAAATGCAAGCCCGGAACCAAGTGTTAATGGCAATACCGTATTAAAATAACTGTTTATCGTCCAGATATTTTTAATTTTTTCGTCCAAAGTAAAGTTGGCGAAAAAGTTAATCGTGTATGGAGATATAACAAAATAACCGAAAAGCACACCAATAAAAAAAAGTGTTGATACCCAAAAAATCACCCCCCTCGTATTGTTCAATTCGTTTTTTGTTAAGCCCGGCTTTATAAACTTCCAGAATTGAAAGAAAACATACGGAAAAGCCAGTACGAATCCGCCAATAACAATTACATTCAAATACACATCAAACTGGCCAGAAACAGTGTTACTTTGCATTTCCAGCTTAATATCCTTCATACACAATCTGCTTCCTAAATTAAAATAGTTACTTGCTTGACAAAGCAACCGATATGTAGGAAAATCAGCTCTCGTTGGGCCCAATAAAATTCGCTGTACAATAAAATTATTGAATACTGCAACCACAACAGCCCCAATGGTAGTAGCTACAACTGATTTAAATAAATGCGATCGCAAAACATCCAAATGTTCTACAAAAGTCATTTCGGCTTTTTCTGAATTATCCGAGTTTGTATTTTTCTTAAACAACATTAAACCAATGTTTATAAAAGCATAAATTAAACATAAAATAAAACCCCGCACAAAATTGCGAGGTTTTATTTTATAAAAAACTAATTATGTTTAAGATGTGTGTGTAGAATTTGGGTCTTTATTTGGTTGCTCATTAACTGAATTTTCAATTTCCTTTTTAACGTTATTTTTAGCGTCGTTAAATTCTCTCATTCCTTTTCCCAGACCTCTCATTAATTCAGGAATTTTTTTACCACCAAATAATAAAAGAACAACCAAAAAAATAAGTATCATGTGCTCTATTGAAAGAGCCAACAATACTAATAATGAGTTTGACAAAAACATAACTGATTATTTTAAACTAATAATAAAGAAAAATATTCAAGGCTTTGACTGAATACTTTATAAAGGTAGTTTCTTTCTTTATTATTAGAATCTTTTTTCTTTGATACGAGCACTTTTACCACTTCTTTCACGCAAATAGAACAATTTTGCACGACGTACCTTACCTGCTTTATTCAACAGGATTGAATCGATATTTGGAGAAAAGAATGGAAATAAACGCTCTACGCCTACACCATCGGATATTTTACGCACAGTAAATGAAGCTGTGCTTCCGGTTCCCTGAATTTTTAATACATCTCCACGGAAACTTTGAATACGTTCTTTACCACCTTCAATAATTTTATAATTTACAGTGATATTATCACCGGCTTTGAATTTTGGATGATCTTTTTTAACTGATAATTGATCATGTACAAATTGCACTGCTGCACTCATAACTTTAATTTTTGCGGACGGCAAAGGTAAACAAAAGTTTTGAGTTTTAACTTTTAAGTTTTAAGTTTTTTTGAAAAAACCGATGCTGCCGTCACTTATAACTTAGAACCGATTACTTATAACTTCTACCGAGCTATGTTTACGGCTCTTTTTTCTCGTATTACCGTTACTTTGATTTGACCCGGATAAGTCATCTCTGTTTGAATTTTCTGGGCTATCTCGAAACTGAGTTTATCGCTATCGGTATCGGTAACTTTCTCTGCTTCTACAATTACACGTAATTCCCTGCCCGCCTGGATTGCATAGGCTTTTTCAACGCCCGGATAATTCAATGCCAAATTCTCCAAATCCTTAATTCGTTGCAAGTATTGTTGCATAATCTCTCTTCTGGCACCCGGCCTTGCACCGCTAATAGCATCGCAGGCCTGAACTATTGGAGAAATTACATATTGCATTTCCATTTCATCGTGATGTGCACCAATTGCATTTACAACAGCCGGGTTTTCACCATATTTTTCTGCAAGCTTTGCACCTAATAAAGCATGACTTAATTCGGTTTCTTCATCAGGTACTTTTCCAATATCGTGTAATAAACCGGCACGTTTTGCCAATTTAGGGTTCATTCCCAATTCACTTGCCATAATGGCGCATAAATTAGCTACCTCACGGCTGTGCATCAATAAATTTTGACCGTAAGATGAACGAAAACGCATCTTTCCAACTATTCTAACCAATTCTTTATGCAATCCGTGTATTCCCAATTCAATTACTGTTCTTTCGCCAATTTCCATTACCTGTTCTTCCAATTGCTTACGTGTTTTTTCTACTACTTCTTCAATACGGGCAGGATGAATACGGCCGTCTGCTACTAAACGTTGCAAACTCAAGCGGGCAACTTCTCTTCTTAACGGATCGTAAGAAGAAAGAATAATTGCTTCCGGCGTATCATCTACAATTAAATCAACACCTGTTGCTGCTTCAATTGCACGGATATTTCGGCCTTCACGCCCAATAATCTGACCCTTAATTTCATCTGTTTCCAAATTAAAGACCGTAACAGTATTTTCAATAGTTTGCTCAGCAGCGGTTCTTTGGATAGATTGAATAACCAACTTACGGGCTTCTTTGTTGGCCTTTTGTTTCGCATCTTCAATAATTTCCTGCTGGATAGACAAAGCCTGAGTTTGGGCTTCATGCTTTAAACTTTCTATTAGTTGAGCTTTAGCTTCTTCGGCAGTTAAGCTGGCAATTTTTTCGAGACGGCGAATATGTTCTTCCTGGTGTTTTTCCAGTTCGGTACGTTTGTGATTCACCACTTCAATCTGACGGTTCAGATTTTCTTTTATCACTTCATTTTCTTTCAACTGCTTTTCCAAAGCACTTTCTTTTTGGTTAGTGCTTACCTCTTTTTGCTTAATTCGGG
>Ga0310914_10003838_pt1 | contig 10435 bp, 10 predicted proteins | sample GREbulkMGAN108_FD_203450 | JGI IMG/M metagenome (GOLD analysis project Ga0310914, IMG submission 203450) | Lab enrichment of tropical soil microbial communities from Luquillo Experimental Forest, Puerto Rico - GRE.bulkMG.AN108 | ecosystem: Environmental > Terrestrial > Soil > Tropical forest >...
GTAGATCTCCAATCGCTCGGCGTAGCTGGCAGGGTGCAAATCCGCAGCCCGTGCCCATCGACCTGCCACCGCAACTGCCAATGTTTACCGCCGCGCACCTGCTCGACATCGCGAATGCCCACAGCCGCAAGCTCGCGCAGAGCAGCGTCTAAGCATGGATTGCGCATAGCTTTTTCCTTCGATCGGCATCACGCCGTTCGCGCGATTGAATCGAAATGTTCACTTGAGTTTCCTCGCCGCGGCTAGCCGGGCTTCAGCCGACAGGTTGTTACGCCCGTAGACGAGCTGGCGGGTACTCGCGACGACCCACTGACCTTTTTTGTCGGCGGGGTTTCTCACCGAGACGTAGCCGCAGCTTTCGAGTCGATACGGGATTGCTCGGCGGTTCTTTCGCTCCGACAGCCACTCCACGAGTCCGGGCGTTGCGTTCGCGATCAGCTGCTTGATCGTGAGCACGTCGGGATTGCCTAGCCTATCGATAGCGTCGGCGACCTCTACGTCCTCGGGCGCCTCGCCGACCGCGACGATCTCCCAGAACGCCGGAGTCTGTGGCGGGGCCGCCTTGGGATTAAAGTTGGAAATGTCATGCTGGGCGAGATAAGCCGCGACGTGCTCGAATCCGCCGGCGTAGTACCAGGCCCAAAATTGGTCCCAGTAGTCCTTGGAAAAGGCTTCCATGGTGAAATCCGACCAAGCCACGTAATGCCGGCGGTCATCGGCTGGCAGGTAGATTCCGTCTGTTTTATGATTGGTGGTGATCAGGAATCCGAGCACGTTGAAGACGTAATATTCGCGCAAGTGCTTTTCGTCGATGCGGAGCGTTTCGGGTGGGGCCGCGGTGTAGAGCTTGGAGCGGTCGTAGAAGTTGAAGCGATTGACGCGGTCAGCATCGCCCAGATCGTGGGCCTCGTTTACCCGCAGAATGACTGCCGTGATGAAGGCGTTGAAGCGCCCCAAGAGTGCATTCGGAACGATATCGCGGAAATTCCATGGCCCGACGGCTTGCCGGACTGCTTCGAGCAAGGTGTCCTTACCGATACCTTGAGCCCCGCCCCACACTAAGGCGTGATTGATCTTCTCCTGCGGGCGTTGCACCCGGTGCGCCAGCCAATTGAGGCTATGCTCGGCGTCGTTGGGATAGATCTTGCGGAGATGTTCGAGCCACGGTCCGGCTTTACTCGCATCGCCCGGCTCGATGCGGGGCGGACGATAGTGGTTGAAGCAACTAACGCCGCGTCGCGGGATCCAGCCGCCGTCGACGACAAGCCGATCCTCAATCGTCATAGGTAGACCCGGCGCCCATGTCATTTGTTCGACCGGGCGGTTGCGATCGAGCCAAGTGGCGGCGGTTACCGTCACCGGGTCGCCGCCCTTGTCGAGCTTAGGTCGACCGGACTTAGTCAGCACCGGTTGCCGCGGCAGGCGGGCGTTCACGCTCGCGGCGATCCATGTCTCACGGCATGGCGTGAAAATGTAAACGTGGCTCGGCATATACGCGACGAAGTCGTCGATCGTCACGCCCTCGGTGTTGGGGTTCGGCGTGGAGACGTTCGCCGAGAACGCACTCTTACGGCTCATGACACCGGCTCCGGCATAATCAGGTCGTTGAAGTCCTCGCCGGTGCGCTCCGGCGTAAGGCGGATGACGGTGCGCCCCGCGCGGTTCCAGCGCTCCGTGCAAGTCAAGGCGGCAGTGATGCCGATCGAATCGTTGTCGACCAGGATGATCAGCCGCTCGACGCCGCGGATGACCGGGAAGGCGCCGAGCTGGTTCGCGCTCAGCATTGCCCACGCCGGACATAGCGGCTCGTCGTTGAACGGAATCGAGGTTGCGGCCGCGAGTGTGGTTTCGAGCCCCTCGCCGATGATCAAAGTCGCGGCGGGCGCCCAGAGCTTCACCACGCCCATCGAGCCAAGGGCGCGCCGTTCAGTTTTCACGATGCGCCCGTTCGCCTGCGCGAGGGCGATACGCTGGATGCCGACCGCCTTGGTGGCGCGTGGCTCCTGCATGAGCGCCAGCAGGCACGGTTGGCGGATAGACCCGAACAGACAACTCGGGTGAAAGCGCAGGCTACCCTCGAGGTCAGGCGGCAGCTGGCCGACATCGATGCAGCGCGTTTCGGCAAGGTAGCGCTCGGCGATGGAACCGCGGATTGAACGGGCCTCGCGCCAGAGCGTGCGAGCTCGCTCGACCTTGACCGCCTTGTCTTCGACCAGCGGCCGGCGTTGCCTTGGACCGTTCCAGTCGTGAATGACGGCGATCGCCTCCTCGCGCGTTAGGCCCTCGCCTTGCATCAGCCAGTCGAGCCGCCCGCCGCGGGTGCCGCAGCCGTAGCAAATGAAGTGGTCGGCGTAGAACTTCAGCGAGGGGTTGTCGTCACCGTCGTGGAACGGGCACGTGGTCTTGCCGTCGGCGGTCTGCGGTACCGAGACTAGATCCCAGAGCGGAGCAACGTCTTCGCCTAAGTCCGCGAGCGAATTCTCCGGCTTCTCGACGGCGGCCGGTTCTGGCTCTGGCGTACTGGCCAGAATCTCGTCGACCGCGGCCTCGGCGGGCGTGGGCTCGGTTACGGCGATCGACGGTGCCGCGTCTTCCTCGGGCGGTTCGAGATAATGCGCCCCGGTTCGCGCCTTGCCTGCGAGCGGTAATCCTTCCGCCCACGCGGGAGGCTCAAGCAGGATGGCGAGGAATTCTGCTTCTGAGATGGTGCCGGTCGGAACCTCAGCCACCGCCTCGTCGTGTATGTGCAGCACGATCGGAATCCCGCGGGCCTCGAACCGCGCGATGGCGGCCGCCAGTAGGTCGCGCGCCGTCCCTTGAACGACGTTCTCGATGAAGGTGCCAAACCAGCCGCGATAGTCCGACCACTTGCCGCGCGCGTTGTCCTTGAAAACGACGTCGGGCGGATATCCTTCGAACTTACTCGCGACCAGTTTCGCCTGCGGATAGGTGATGCGGCGCCCGGACGGTAAGGTGAGAAAGAGATTGCCGTCCGCGAAGTCTGCGGTGATTTTGCCGGCCGCGAATGGTTGTCCGGTTCGGATGGCGATCCGAATCGCGCGCGCAAGCTCGCGCCAGTAGGCGGTCGTCGCCGGATGAGCGTCGCGCCAAGCCCGAATGTCGCCGGCGATCTCTTCGTCGTTGCGCTCGTCTTCAGGGGCGATGCGGCGCCAGGCACCAACCGAGCCGCCGAACCCGCAGGCAAGCTCGCCGCATTTGCCTTTTTGGCGCTGTTCCCTAGCGATGCCCGCTACGTCATTACGGCGAAGCATGCGCGCGGCGATGATGCGGTAGGGTTCCTTCGTCTTGTCGCCCGTACGATCGAAGTCGATGTAGGTCTGCAGCTTCCACTGTTCGCCCGCGAACCACGCAAGGATCCGCGACTCGATTTGACCGAGGTCGGCCATCATCAGCACCCGGTCGGAGGTGGAGCACAGTGCGGCGCGGGCAATATCGGCGAGCACTGCGAGCGGGTTACCGTAGGCACGAAGTTGCTCGCGATCTCCGGCGCGAACAGCGTCGACCGCCGCGAGCGGGATGTTGTTCTCGTTGCGCTTCAGGTTCTGTAACTGCGGCCCCAAGCCGGCCCAGCGGCCAGGGCCGGCGCACATGCGCAGCGTTCCGCGCAGGCGGTCGTCCGCGGGATTGGCGTAGTCCAGGATGGCCTTGTACTTGAGGACGGAGGTGCGGGCCCCCTCGCGCCGCAGCTCGAGCACCCTGCGGGTCTCTTCGTCCGGCTCGGCAGCGAGCACTGCGCTCACCGAACGGCGGCCAACGCTAGTCATGTCGTGCCCGCGCGTGTTGGCGTAGGTCAATATCCGCTTGACCTGACCGACCGAGGTGATCTCACCCGTTGTGAGGCCCGCGAGCGCGGCGTTGATCGCCTGGCGCTCGGCCGTCGCCAAGTCGCGCGCGCGGGTGGCGAACTCGCGATCGGCACGGATGCCCCGGCGATTGATGACGGCGTCGAGAATTTGATAGCGGCGTTCGTCTTCGCCCAGCGGCTTGATCTTTGGATGCTGCCAGATCGCGCGGGCGGCGCGTACGTCTCTACCGCAGTACTCGATTAGGCGAGCGAGCCGGTCCGCGTCGAAAAGCCAATGCAGGATGGACTTGTCTTCGCCTCGGCGCGGTCTGCGCGGCTGCGACATTTCACGCATCAACTTCCAGCCATCGCGATCCTTGCGGTAGGGAAGCTCGAGCGCCTCCGTCAGGGTTTCGAGTTCGGCGGGATAGCCGTTCGCTAGTGCCGCCGTCATCGAACAATGCTGGGATTCGAGCGGGATCGACGGGAAGCTGTGCTTGGGAACGAGCACGTGCTCAAGCACGAGGCTATCGAAACTGCCGTGTGCGATTAATCGCCAGTTCTTTGGATCACGCGCCGCGGCAAGAAATGGTTCGGGCGATGGCTGCGCTGGGGCGCCGAGAAGCGATTGATTGACCCAGGTTTGTATCTCGCCATCGTCGACCGCATAGCAAAAGCACAGCATCTCGGTGCTTGCGTGCGTGACGTAATTCCACGCGCCGACCAAGCGGAGGCTGGCAGCAGAGCGGAGCTCTGCGTCCCAAAACAAGTCCGGCATGACACGTCGTCCGAAAGAATGCGAGAGGAAGGACACGAGGGGCATGACGCCCCTCGCGCGGGTTGTTGTTGGTCACCACGGGATTTCGTCGCGCAATTCTTCGGACGCCGTCGGCCTGGAAACTTCCTGCATTGAAGCGAGGGTCTCCTTAGCCGCGCTCTCTGACTTCGAAGTCTTATTCGCCGAGTGCTCCGGCTCTGGCGCTACCTTCGTAGTCGTGCTGGGGCCGGTGAGCTGCGCTGACTTCGGGCTGGTTAGCTCGCCGCCGCCGTCCCCGCCTAGCTGGCGCCAGTCGAGGACTTCAAACTCCGGCCGGTGCTTCATTCCGACGAACGTTTTCATCGGTCGATGCGTGAGCCGCACCACCGGCACGACGCGGGTCCCGCGCAATGCTCGCATGGTGATTACCTTCTCGCGTAACTGGTCACATGCGATGCGGGCGCCGGTTGTGGAATTCATGTACGTGTAGGTTCCGTCCGATGCCGGGTCGATCAGATACACAATGAACTGATGGACCCACGGCGGCTTGGGCTTGCCGTCGAGGCCGGCTTCCCATTCGTCCTCTGGCACCGATTCATTCAGCATATTGACGTCCGGCAGGGGCTTTGCCGTGATGGTTTCGACCGGCTTTCTGCCTTTCCAGCACTGCAGCGCCTCGGAAAGAGCAATCGCGAGCATGATCTCCGGCGGTCGCAGGCCGTCACGATCGAGCCAGCCGTTCGTCTCATTCCAGCGAAGCAGTTGACCCTTGATTACCCGGCCACTGACGAGCGAACCCGAGTAGCCGTCGTCTTCATCGTCGTGCGTAGTGATTTCGTTAGACATCGGCGAATTCCTTCTTTTCATGTTGATGTTCGTGAACCGGCATCGGCTCCGGTGCGGCCCCCGCGGGGCGGGAAGAGGTGATGACGTGTCGGATGGTGCGGAAAACGTTGTCGCGATCGCCCGGCAGGCCGTCGTCGATCGGCTCCATGCCGTTGTGCTCGCGCATGCGAGTGATGGCGGTGTTGGTTTCGTGCAGGACAACTAATCGTGTCGCGTAGTCAACTGCGGACCAATCGACTCCGCGGATATAAGCGAGCAGAAGCGGGGCGGATTGAAGCGTGAGTGACTTGAGCCTGAACACAAGCCGTGTTGATCGCGTCGAGCGCCGATTTGAGATAGTTGTCCGCGTCCGGCTTCGTGGTCGGACGAATGTCACCGCGTAGAGCAGCATCACGCCGCTTCATCGACCACGACGTCGGCACCGGCAGATCGATGGTAAGTTCGGCGCGGACAGGGACGGTGATCGGCGGCCGGCCGTTCATGGCCAGTTGGGCAGCAAGCCGTCCGTGGGCTTCGTACTTGCGAGTCTTCGCTGGCGTATAGATGAAGCCTTTACGGGTCGCACGCGGCCGGCCCTTTGCGACCGCCGGTCCGGCGATCACGATTGTCACGGTGTCGTTCATTGGTCAGTGCTCACACTCTTCGGGCGCACTATGGAGAGCAGAGGCGTGCCTCTGCTCTCGGTATTGCGTCCCTTTAAGCTGCGTTTTTGAGATCGAGGTCTTGCACCTTTGTTTCGTACTCGCAGATGCAGTCTCCCGCCCATTCCTTCATTTCGCCGGGAGCATAAGTTCGATGCACCCAACGCAGGAGCGTGAGCACGTCTTTGTAGACGTGGAGTCTGTCACTGCCGTCTTTGGCTAAGCAGCAATCGAGGTAGTGTTCGAGTTCGTCGTTGTGCAGATATTCGAGCGCTTGCCTGAGTGCGCGGGCTGGAATCAAGCTCATGTCGGTTCTCCTCATATGAGGGCGCCGCCCGCATTTGCGCCGACGGCGCCGTGGATTTAGCTAAGCGTGGGAACGATCACTTCGTCCCAGATGCGGCCGGGACCAGCGACGCGCCCGAGCGCGGCATGATCGGAAGCCGACGACTTGCGAAACGCCGTGATGAGGTCGACCTGCGGCTTCAGCTGCTTTGCCGCTGTAACCACTGAGACGTTGCCGCCGAGCACGGCCATCAGCACGGCCGAGTTCTCGGCCTGGATCAGGATGATCATGGCGGCGACGTAGACGTGCTTGGAGCCGCAGCTCACCGCCGCTGCTTCGAGAGTCGCGACCTGCCCGCCGAGGTAGAGCCGCGCGGCGGTCAGGGCGCGGATGGCGGCTGCGCGTTGGCTTCCGTGGAAGTGGCGCCGGGACGATTGACGGCGGCGATGGAGACCCGATATATGCCCATGCATTGGATTGCCTTCCTGGTCCTCGCCAAAGGACCTGTTGGAGTTACCCGGCCAGCGGCAAGCACAGATCTCCGCTGGCCGGCCTGCGTTTACCGGGTACGCGCCGTCCCCGATCGAAACCGCGCACCCTGGACGGCAGGAGTGCGTCGGGAGATTTCAAATGTCTTTGAATGGTCGAAGGGTTCTGCTAAGGGAACGACTTGCTCGCCCCTTACGGATGAGCGGGCCTGTCGGCTCCCCGCCGACGGCCCGCTCAAAATTTCTCAACGGGACGCGCCGCCGCAGATTCGCAAGCGGCATGTCCCAATGCCTCACACCACCACAATCTCGCGCGAGATCCTTCGGATACGCCCGAATGCTCGAGGCTACGCGATACCTTGGTGGCTTAGCGGCGGGAGCTACCCCTTTAAGGTTGCCGCAAGTTCCCCAACCCGCACCGAACGCCTCTGACCCGTCGCCGAGCTGCTTCGAGCAGCCTCACACGAACGCCTCTGACGCGTCGCTGAGCTGCTCGCATCGGGGCTTATGCAACACAGGGTACACGGTACACCTTTCGGCTCCGCCTGCGTGCTCGTCGGCCCGTCCTAGCCCGTCGTCGCGGACATACCGCGGAAGTCTCACGCCGGGTACCTGTCCGGGGATTGCTCGCCCCCGGTGTCCGCCTTCTTTTGATTCCCGTTCTGGCAACCAAGGCAGTGGTCGCCGGATGGGTTCTCAAATCAGCTACGGCAGCATGAGTGCATGCCGACGCCGAATGCCAAGCCGCCGCTTCGAGGTGTTGATGATGCGTTTGCGCTCAGCCCGACGAAGCGTCGGCACCGAGACGTCGCGCAACCGCGCGCCTTCCTTCAGCGACACGATCTCGTCGAGCCACTGCTGGTAGGCGGTCGGATCAGCGGGCGGTGCTGAACCGGGGAGTGGTGTAGTTTCCATTTTCCCCGGGATAGGCAGGCAAATCTGTAATGCAAGCGCGTGCAAATGCGCGCAATTGCCTGCCTAGAAATCAACGGCTTAGAGAATTGCCTGAAAGTTGCCCGGGCAAACCCGGGCAAACTATTTTCGCCGGTTGATCGTCCGTATCATGGTCGTCCGCGCCCAAACCCTCTGTACCGGAGCCTTCTTCATCCGTTCGAGCAGGCGATCGGCATATGCGGCGGCGCCTTCGCCCTTACGACGTGTATGCTTTCGGCGAGCCGCGTCAAACCACTCTTTCGGTTTCAACTTCGGTTGATCGGTCAACTCGGGCGGGGCGGTCGGTGCAGCGATCGGTGCGGGCGCGGTGGTCGGTGCGGATGGAGACGCCTCGGCGGCCAACGGCGCGATCAGGCCGAGGTTCCGCAACATGGTCAAGACGTCGTCGTGATTGAGCCGGACGAGCCTTGCCTTGAGCGTGATCCGGGGGCCGTTAGTGATGAAGATCGGGTGTTTCGGTATTTCGGGATCGGGGTCCTTGCCTACCGCCCAGGGAGGTCCGGTGCGGGTTGCGTTGCTACGGACCCAATCAACTTCGATGCGGCCGTTTCCGGGGTGCCAGAAAAATCTATGTGCGCGGCCAACCCTGCTCGTGCTGTATTCGAGCTGCCAGCACATCCAGCGAATTTCTCGCTCGCCGAGATGGTACAGGATCAATTCCTTCGCGGCATCGATCGACTTGGTATAGGCGGCGACGAACTCCAATTCGGCGCTGAGCAGCGACCAGGGATTCGCGCTAGTATCGTGGGCAGTCTCGGCAGCCATCGACCACTCTGGCTGAAGGGATCAGGGTCCCTGGCGGCTTCCGACCGCCAGGCGACCCGCATTACTTCTTGAACCGTACTACCACGCGCTTGTCAGCGACGCGACCTTCGACGATGCCCATGACGTGATCGTCCCACGCCGTGAGCGCGTTGCGCACCGGCTCCTCCAGCTTGGCAAAGTTGTAGTGCTTGCGGGTGACTTCATTCTCGGCGGGCTGGTCGAACACGAGCACGCTGCGGCCGACGGCGTGGCCGAGCACGGCGGAGATCACCCACGGGCTGATACCGAGTTCGCCGAGGCCGGTGGCACAAGTCCTTCGCAAATCGTGCGTGACCCAGGCCGGCATATCGACACCCATGCGCCGGTCGAGCCCCTGCTTGCAGATGTTCCAGCTCGAGAACGGCCGCCCCGACTTGCCGAATACGTAGTCGTGTCCGTCCCGCCGGGGGCGGGCGTCGAGGATAGCGCGCATGCTCGGCGTGAGCGGGATCGAGCGGCTGCGGTCGGTCTTGGTGCGCTCGGGTGCCAGTACGATCCGGTCGGATTCGATCTCGGAAAATTGCAGCTTCGCGATCTCGGATGCACGTGCGCCGCTGAGCAAAAGGAGGCGGGTGATCTTGCTGTAATCGCTGCCGTCGGCAGTCGCCGCCCACAGCGCCTTGATCTCTTTTGCGCTGAGGACGCGGCTGCGTGCCTTCATCTTGCGCAGCTCCACGCCAATGGCGGGGTTGCGGTCGATATGTCCCTGGCGCAGCGCCCAGCCGAGGAACGCGTGGAACGTCCGCCAACAGTTGGTGGCAGTAGTGGCGCCGCGCTCCTTGACCATGGTCTCGTACAGGCTGGTGATCATGGCGGTGGTGACCGACCGCAGCGGCAGCTGGTGCAGGCGCCGGCAGCCGACCATGAGGTGGCGCCGGGTCTCGACATAGCTGCGCGGGCGTAGCTTGGCCTCCTTAATCGGCAGATAGACCTCGAGCACCGCTGCCATAGTCGTGGCCGCGAGTGCGCGGGCCGTGTCCTTTCGGGTGGCGGGGTCATTGCCCAGGCGGACCTCGGCCTGCAGCCGGACGGCTATCCGGCGCGCCTCAGGCACCGGCAAGGTGACGTCGCCGATGGTGATCTTACGGGTGCGGCCGCCGGCGAGATCGTACTGGTAGACAAACTTGCGGCTGACACCCTTGCTGGTCTGGCGGAGGCGCAGGCCGAAGCCGCCGATGACGTCGTCGAACACGGTATGGTCGGTCTTGCCGGGCGGTAGTTCGAGGCTGCGGATGGTCTGAGATGTGAAGGTCATGGCAATCTCCGGGGAAGGTTTTCGGGAAGGTCTGGGGAAGGTCGATCGATGAAACTCCTGATCGCTCCTGTTCCATAAATTTGATGCTCCGTCGGTTTTTCAAGGGCTTAGAGCACAGGAGTGCGCAGGAGCGTGCAGGAATTTGATGCCGCCTCAATTGTGGTACTGCGCCGCAGTCATGATGCGCGGCACGATGCCCTGGGCGTCCAGCGTCTGCGAGATCGCCCGGTCGCGCAGGCCCGTCACCACGATCTCGTTGAGGCGCGCGACGATCGCGCTCGGCGTGGCAGCGGGCGCGAACAGCCCGAACCAGTTGAGCAGCTCGTAACCCTTGAGCTCGATCGCTGCCTCGGCGAGCGGGGCTACATCGGGCAACTGCGGCATGCGCTCGCGCGAGGTGACGGCGACGGCGCGCAGCCGGCCGTCCTGGATCAGCGGCAGCGCGGCGGCGAGACTGGAAAAGCTCATGGTGACGGCACCGGTCGCAACATCGGTGACGGCCGGGGCCGCACCGCGATAGGGCACGTGCAGCACGTCGGTGCCGGCCATGCTGTTCATCAACTCGCCGGCGAGCTGCTGCGGGTTGCCGATGCCGGAGG
>Ga0310914_10003842_pt1 | contig 10431 bp, 6 predicted proteins | sample GREbulkMGAN108_FD_203450 | JGI IMG/M metagenome (GOLD analysis project Ga0310914, IMG submission 203450) | Lab enrichment of tropical soil microbial communities from Luquillo Experimental Forest, Puerto Rico - GRE.bulkMG.AN108 | ecosystem: Environmental > Terrestrial > Soil > Tropical forest >...
GGCCACAACCGGCGCCGGCCGGCATCGCGGGCGCTGCTCCCCCGCCAGAAACAACAGCGGCGCCGCCGCCTTTGCCGCCGGCCGAGCCCGGCATTGAAGAGCGCATTGGCACCCGCTGGGTGGTCTGGATCGGCGGGCTCACGCTTGCGCTTGGCGGCTTCTTCCTCGTCCGATATTCGATCGAGGCCGGTCTGCTCGGCCCCCGCGTTCGTACCCTGCTCGGCGGCCTGTTTGCTGTGGCATTGCTGCTCGCCGGCGAAGGCACGCGGCGCAAGCAAAGTATGGCCGACATCGAAGCGCTGCCGATGGCCAACATCCCCGCCATTCTGACCGCGGCCGGCACCGCGGTTGCGTTCGCAACGGTCTACGCCGCCTATGCGCTGTACGGCTTCATCGCACCTGCGACCGCCTTCATCCTGCTCGGGCTGGTTGCGCTGGGTACGCTCGCCGCCGCTCTGCTGCACGGACCAGCGCTGGGCGGCCTCGGCGTCGTCGGCGCCTTTGCGACGCCTATCCTGGTTTCGTCGGAGAAGCCCGACTTTTGGGCGCTCTATATCTATCTCGCCATCGTTACCGCGGCAGCGTTTGGTCTCGCGCGGGCGCGGCTGTGGCGCTGGCTTGCGATCACGACGATCGTGCTCGCGCTGCTCTGGCTCCTGCCGGTCATAAAGTTCGATCCGCCGGAAGTTGGCCCCTATGCCTTCCACGTCGTGATCGGGTTCGCGCTTGCCGCGGCTCTCGTGGTGTGCGGCTTCATGTTCGGCCCCCCTATCGGCGAAGGCCGGATCGAGCCGGTTTCGTCGGGATCGCTGGCCGCCTATCTGTTCGGCGCAACCTTGATCGTGCTTGTGAGCTCGCATGCCGATGCGGCGCTTGCGACCTTCTCGGTCCTGGTTGCGGCCACTTTGTTCGTGGCATGGCGTGCGACAGCCGCAACCGGCGCGATCCCCGCCGCCGCGCTCTTGGTCTTCGTCGTCTTTGCCGAATGGGCGATACGCGGCAATCCGGAGGTCCTCGTCCTGCCCGGCGGGCCGTTACCGGGGATGGGCGGACCTGCTCTCACCGAGCCGTCGGTCACACTTCACCTGATCGCCGCGGCGATCTTCGCGGTCGGTTTTGGCGGCTGCGGATTCCTGGTCCAGGGCCGCTCGAACAATGCCGCGATCCCCGTGCTGTGGTCGGCGGCCGCCGTATTCGTACCGCTTGCGCTATTGATCGCGCTCTATGGGCGCATCGCCCATCTCGATCGCTCGATTTCGTTTGCAATCCTGGCTGTGGTGCTTGCAGCCGCCTTCGGCGCCGCAACCGAGGCGCTTGCCCGGCGCGAGCGCCGTCCAGGCCTGTTGATTTCGACGGCCTTGTTCGCAACCGGCACCCTTGGCGCGCTGGCGCTGGCGCTGACGTTTGCACTGGAAAAGGGCTGGTTGACCATCGCACTTGCCCTGATGTCGCTGGGTACGAGCTGGATTTCGCTGCAACGCCCGATCCCCTTCCTGCGCACGCTGGCAGCCGTCCTCGCTGCCATCGTGGTGTTGCGGGTCGGCTATGAGCCGCGCATCGCGGGCGATGCGGTGGGCACCACGCCGATCTTCAACTGGCTGCTCTGGGGGTATGGCATTCCGGCGGCATCGTTCTGGATCGGAAGCTACTTCCTGCGCCGCCGCGGCGACGATGCGCCGCTGCGCACCGTCGAGGCGGCCGCGATCCTGTTTACCGTGTTGCTCGTCTTCATGGAGATACGGCATGCCATCAATGGCGGCGACATCTATCGCGCAGTTCCCTCGCTTTCCGAATTCGCACTTCAGGTCTGTGCCGCGCTTGCACTCGCGATCGGGCTGGAGCGGTTGCGAATCCACACCGGCAGCATCGTTCACAACGTCGCGGCGGTGCTACTCACATTATTCGCCGGATTGGTCGGGGTGTTCGGATTGCTGCTCCTCGAGAACCCGATGCTCTCGTGGATAACTTTAACTGGACGTTTTATCAATCTGCTTCTGCTCGCCTATGCGCTGCCGGCCGTGCTGATGCTGCTGCTGTCCTATGCCGTCGCCGGACGGCGGCCCGCCGTCTATGCCAACACGATTGCCGCCGGCGCGCTGGTCTTCGCGCTCAGCTATCTGACGCTGGAGATCCGCAGGCTCTACCACGGGGCGAACATCATTGAGGGGCTGACCGGCGATGCCGAGCAATACACCTATTCGATCGCCTGGCTGATTTTCGGCGTCGTGCTGCTCGCAATCGGCATCCTGGTCAATTCGCAACGCGCCCGCCTCGCCTCCGCTGTTGTGATAGCGTTGACGATTCTCAAGGCATTCGTTGTCGACATGTCGACGCTGACCGGCGTCTACCGCGCGCTGTCTTTCATCTGCCTGGGACTTGTACTGGTTGCGATCGGCTGGCTCTATCAGCGCATACTGTTCCGCCGGCGCCCGCCGCCGCTGCCCGCATCCACCAACCCATGAAGGCGACCCCTGCGAGACGCACTGCTCTTTGTGCGACCGCTTCGGCGCTCGACCGTCACTCGGTCGCGCGGCGCAACTCCATCGGAGCTTCCGGTTTTGCCGGCTCGAGTTTGACCGGGCCGATCGCCGATCTCTCCACCGCTGGCGTCTCGACGCGCGTGGCGACCTCGGCACGATGCAACGAATGGGGCCTTGCGGCCGCACGCGTCAACAGCATCTGGGCTCCGCCGAGATGGTGGAAATCGCAATAGGCGAAGCTCATGCCGGAGACAGAGCCGCGGAAACTGCGCTCGTCCCTCTTGTCGAGGTTGAAGCACGGCTCGAACGGCAGGCCCCGCAATGAGGCACAGATGGCCTGGCCGCGAATTTGCAGCGTGTTGCCGGGCAAGCGGACGTGGCGGATCGGGCCTGAACCGGAAAACTGCACCGCGCCCGCCGCGCCCATGTCGTCCAGGATGCGGCCCGCGCCGCGTGTGCCGTCGACGCAAGTAAAGGCGAACACCTTGCCGGCAACGAACCGGCGGGCCTCCTCGGCCGTCATCATCCCGGCGAGCGCCGGCATGATCATCGCACCCACCGTGACGGCTCCCAACACAAAACGCGCAAGCATGCTGCAACTCCAACACAACCCGCAAGCGGGCAAAGCCAGATGCCTTTACCCGCTGCTTACCATACTAACCGTGGCAACATTGGAGCAGCTTGGTTGGTAAAGTCTGAACAGACTTAGGAAATTTTTACGACGATCCGACCGCGGACCTGCCCGGCAAGAATCTTTGGAGCCACGTCGATGACTTGACCAAGGCCAATTTCGTTTGTGATTTCAACCAGTTTTGCTCGATCCAAGTCGCGACCAAGTCGATCCCAGGCCGCCTTTCGCGGCCCTATCGGACACATCACGGAATCGATGCCGAGAAGGCACACCCCGCGCAAAATGAACGGCGCGACCGAGGTGGGCAAGTCCATGCCACCCGCAAGGCCGCAGGCCGCGATCGCCCCGCCATACTTCGTCATCGAAAGGAGGTTGGCGAGCGTGGTCGAGCCGACACTGTCGACCCCACCCGCCCAGCGTTCCTTGCCCAGCGGCTTGGCGGGCGCCGATAGTTCGTTGCGGTCGATCACCTCGGCCGCGCCCAGGCCCTTCAGATAGTCCGCCTCCGACGTCCGCCCGGTCGAGGCGATCACGTGATGGCCGAGCTTGGCAAGCACGGCGGTCGCAACCGAGCCGACCCCACCGGCCGCGCCCGTGACAACGACCGGACCGCTCTTGGGCGAGAGCCCGTGCCTTTCCAGCGCGAGTATTGCGAGCATCGCGGTGAAGCCGGCGGTGCCGATTGCCATGGCCTCGCGCGCCGATAGTCCGCTGGGCAGCCGCACCAGCCAGTCGCCCTTGACGCGCGCCTTCTCGGCGTAGGCGCCGAGATGGGTCTCGCCCATGCCCCAGCCGGTACAGATCACCTTGTCGCCCGCCTTCCATGACGGGTGCGCGGATTGCTCGACGGTACCGGCAAAGTCGATGCCCGCGATCATTGGAAAGCGCCGCACGACCGGCGCCTGGCCGGTGACGGCGAGCCCGTCCTTGTAGTTCAGCGTCGACCACTCGACCCGCACGACGACGTCGCCGTCCATCAATTCGGCTTCGTCGAACTGTGCAAGACTAGCCGTGGTGCCCTTGTCCGCCTTGTCGATCCTGATCGCCTTGAACGTTCCCACTGGAGGACTCCCTGTATCTGCCTCGTGGGGTTTTATCGCATCAGGCCGGCCGCGCAACTCGGGCGGCCATTCGACATCGCAGGAACTTCACATTGCCGCTGCCGTCCGCAACGGCCCCAGGGAGAAATGATTAGCGGCGCACGGAGTTCGGATACATCTCCGCTTCGCTCTTTGCCTCCTGGGCAAGCTGGGCGGAAATCGCCGCGGTTTGCGACGGCGTTCCCCAGCTCGGCGCCTCGCTGCCGTCGCCCCAGGCTTTCGGCCGGTAGAAGGTGTGCACGCCGAATTTGTACATTTTGTTCATTTCGGCGACCCAGGACGGGTGCACGTAGTAGGCGTGGTAGTGCGTCGACTTGCCGACCTCTGGCAACCAGATCTGGCCGTCGAGCATGGCCTTGGCGATCTTCTTCGCACGCTCCCACATGTCGGGCTCGCGGATGACGTCTGGATTGTTGTCGCAGGCGAAAGTGAACTGGCAGGCCATATGCCGGTACTTGTTCTGGTAGACCACGCCGCACACCGTGTTCGGGTAGTAGCCCGAGAAGGCACGGTTCATCACCACCTGCGCGACCGCGATCTGCCCGCGCACCGCTTCGCCGCGCGCCTCGAAATAGATCGCCTCGGCAAGACACTTTTCGGATTTGGCGCGTGATTTCTCGTCGTTAAGGCCGAGCCGTTCGGCCGGCGTCCTCGTGCGTTGATCGTCGGCGTTCACCTCACCCTTGGCCGCAATGCTCTCGCCGCTCTCGTTTGCCTTTGCGGCATCGGCCGATGTCGGCGGCAAGGTTGCTATTGTCTTCATGTCGGGATCCGGCATCACGACGGTCGGCTCCTCGCCGGGTTGCCAGCGCTCCAGGCCTTCAAGGGCTCCGCCAAGCGAGGATGTTCCGAAGAACAGGCTCGCCGTCTTGACGTTGAAACCGTCGCGCGATGGCGAGGGCTCGATCGCGATCGATGCCGCTTCGGACGTACCCTTGAGGTCGTCCAGCGGCTGCGCCTCCAGCGACAAGGAGATATCGTATTGCGGCAGTGGCGGTGCCTTCATCGCGGCCTGCAGTTCCGGATCGAGGGGAGCACGGCCCGTGGCCGGTACCTCCGAGGTCTTCATGCCCGGGACCGAGCTGTTGGAGGCTGCCGGATCTTCAAGCCCGGGGGTGTTGTCGGACGGAGCCTGGCCCTGCGGCTCTGTCGGCTGCTGAATGACCAGGCGGTCTCCCTTCAGCGTGCGATCGACCTTGGGAAAGTCGGACGCCTGATAGCGCGGCGGCACCTGCAGGACGGGATTATGGGTGATCGAGCCCGTGATGTCGGTATCGGCATTGTTTGCGAGCCGAAAAGTTGCGCTCACGGGCGCGGAGGTTCCGATCGGACGGCCGAAACTGTAGGTGGCGAGCTGGATCGAGGCGGCCGGCGCGAAAACCCGCTTCTGCCAGCGTTCGGTGACGCCGGGCTGGCGCGCCAATAGCGAGGCGATGTCCTGATAGCCGATCTCGTTCGGCGTCACAGCGAAGACGCAGAGAGCAAAGCCGAAGGACGCCAAACGCACGTCCCTCGGCCGGTTACGCATGACTGACATTGTACGCCCACGCCTACGCAACGCACCGACGGTTCAACGATCGAACGCAGTACATCCGTGCAATTCGATCTTTTGCGTTCGTATCTAATTTAGGTTGCTGCGGCGTTAATCCGCGTTGCGCCGGAGACACAGGCAAGCCGCGGCGTCGGCTTGCGCGGATACATCGAAAACGTTGGTAAATGGCTGCTCGATGGAAACGGTAAATATCCCGTCAACGAGAATGATGAAAAAACTCTCGCCGATCGCCTCGCGCGGGTAGTGGGTTCAGTTCCTGAGCGCGCTGACCAAGAAGCCAAGAGCGCGCTCTGAGCCCGCTCGCTGACCTGTGAGAGGCTATACACGGATCGAAGTCACAATTCCGGCACTGCGGTCTCAGACCGTCTTTTCGGCGACATAACATGCTGGTAGGGCGTGGCTTCAAACAGCCGCGTAAAGCGGCGAGTGAGCAGGGGCGGAAAAATGTTTCCACGGCTTTTGTTGATCGTTGCACTCACACTTCCATTGAGCGCCTGCCTCACCGCCGCCGAGCAAGCGCAGGAGATTGAAGCCAGTGACGACGCGGCCTGCCGCGACGCTGGAACAAAGCCGGGAACGCCGGCATATGCCAAATGCCGGGAGGACATGTCGAACCGCCGGGGCATGTCACAAATGGCAGCGCGTATCGGTATGCAGAATCAGATATGGAGCCTGCAAGGGCGTTGATCACGCCCGAGGTGCGCCCCTCTAGGCCCGGTGAAGCAGTGCCACAATCGAACTGACCCACTACCCGCGACGGGTGCGGCTCACGCCGTGCTCGCAACCGCCTTGCCGCTTGCGGCCTGCGCCGCGGCCAGTCGCGCGATCGGAACGCGATAGGGCGAGCACGACACATAGTCGAGGCCGATCTCGTGGCAGAACGCAACAGAGGCGGGATCGCCGCCGTGTTCGCCGCAGATACCGACCTTGAGGTGCGGCCGCGCCTTGCGCCCGCGCGCGACGCCGATCTTGACGAGCTCACCAACGCCCTCGCGATCGAGCGAGATGAACGGGTCGATCTCCAGAATGTTCTTGGTGACGTAGGCACTGAGGAAACTCGCGGCATCGTCCCGGCTGATCCCGTAGGTCGTCTGCGTCAGATCGTTGGTGCCGAAGGAGAAGAACTCCGCGCTCCTTGCGATGTCGCCGGCCAGCAGCGCCGCGCGCGGCAGCTCGATCATGGTACCGACCTGGTAGGCAAGCTTGGTGCCGGTCTCGCGCATCACTGCGAGTGCGGTGGCATCGATACGCCCTTTTACAAGGTCGAGCTCGGCCTTGGTCGCGATCAGCGGTACCATCACCTCAAGACCGACGGCCTTGCCCGTGCGCTTTTGCGCCTCGACCGCTGCCTCGAAGATCGCCCGCGCCTGCATCTCGGCAATCTCCGGATAGGCGATGGCGATGCGGCAGCCGCGGAAGCCCAGCATCGGATTGAACTCAGAAAGCTCGCGGGCGCGGTCGGCAAGCCGCCGCGGATCGGTATTCATCGCGCGCGCGACCTCCTCGATCTCGGCATGCGTGTGCGGCAGGAACTCGTGCAGCGGCGGATCGAGCAGACGGATCGTGACCGGAAGCCCCTTCATGATTTCGAACAGCTCGACGAAATCCGCGCGCTGCATCGGCAGCAGCTTGGACAGCGCGGCGCGGCGGCTCTGCTCGTCCTCGGCGAGGATCATCTCGCGCACGGTGCGAATGCGCGTTTCCTCGAAGAACATGTGTTCGGTCCGGCAAAGACCGATACCTTCGGCGCCGAACTTGATCCCCGTGCGCGCATCGTCGGGCGTATCGGCGTTGACGCGGACGCCCATCTTGCGGACCTGATCGGCCCAGCCCATCAGCGTGCCGAACTCGCCCGACAGTTCGGGCTCGATCATCGGCATCCTTCCCGCCAGCACCTGGCCGAGCGACCCGTCGATTGTGATGACGTCGCCGGTCTTGAAGGTGCGCGAGCCCACGCTCATGGTGCCGCGGCCGTAGTCGACCCGTATGTTGCCGCAACCCGAAACGCAAGGCTTGCCCATGCCGCGCGCGACCACTGCCGCATGCGAGGTCATGCCGCCACGCGTGGTCAGGATGCCCTCGGCCGCGTGCATGCCGTGAATGTCCTCCGGCGATGTCTCGATCCGCACCAGAATCACCTTGCGGCCATCGGCTTGCAGCTTCGCGGCCTCGTCGGAGGAGAACACGATCTCGCCGGACGCAGCACCAGGAGAGGCCGGCAGGCCGGTCGCAATCACGTCGCGCGTGGCGGCGGGATCGATGGTTGGATGCAGCAGCTGATCGAGCGATGCTGGGTCGATGCGCAAAACCGCTTCCTTTTTCGAGATCAGGCCCTCATTGGCGAGGTCGACCGCGATCTTGAGCGCAGCCCTGGCCGTGCGTTTGCCCGAGCGGGTCTGCAACATCCATAATTTGCCGCGCTCGACCGTGAACTCCATGTCCTGCATGTCGCGGTAGTGCTTTTCGAGCAGGGTGTAGAATTGCGTCAGCTCCTTGAACACGTCGGGCATCGCGACTTCGAGCGACGGCTTGTCGGAGCCGGACTCCTTGCGCGCATAGTCGGTAATATCCTGCGGCGTGCGGATGCCCGCAACCACATCCTCGCCCTGCGCGTTGATCAGGAACTCGCCGTAGAGCCGCCTCTCGCCGGTCGAGGGATTGCGGGTGAAGGCGACGCCGGTTGCGGACGTCTCCCCCATGTTGCCGAACACCATGGCCTGCACATTGACCGCGGTGCCCCAGGACTCCGGGATGTCGTGAAGCTTGCGGTAAGTCACCGCGCGCGCATTCATCCAGGAGGAAAACACCGCGCCAATCGCGCCCCACAGTTGGTCATGTGGGTCCTGCGGGAAATCCTTGCCGGTTTCGCGTACGACTGCTGACTTGTACCTGCCCACCAGTTCGACCCAGTCGTCGGCGATCAAATCGGTGTCGAGCGAATAGCCCTGGCCATCCTTGAAGGTATCGAGGATGTCCTCGAAGTGATGATGCTCGAGGCCGAGCACGACATCGGAATACATCGTGATGAAGCGGCGATAGCTGTCATAGGCGAAACGGCGGTCGCCGGACATCTCCGCCAGCGCCTCGACCGTCCGGTCGTTGAGGCCGAGATTGAGCACGGTGTCCATCATGCCAGGCATCGACGCGCGCGCCCCGGAGCGGACCGAGACGAGCAACGGATTGCTGGCATCGCCGAATGCCTTGCCGGTCAGTTTGCCGACATGCTCCAGCGCCTTTTCGACCTGCGCTTTCAACTCCTTCGGATAGGTTTTGTTGTGCTCATAGAAATAGGTGCAAACCGAAGTCGGGATCGTGAAACCGGGCGGCACCGGCAGGCCGAGATTAGCCATCTCCGCGAGATTGGCGCCTTTGCCGCCCAGAAGATCGCGCAAGCCCGCTTTGCCTTCGGCCTTGCCGTCGCCGAAGGTGAACACCCACTTACCGGACTTGGGAGCTTCGGCGCTCACCTGGCGGGAGGCCTTTGCGACCGGCTTGGCCGGGCTCTTGTTCAGCGCCTTGCGCGCTATGGCGAGCGGCGCGGTCTTTGTCGGGGCGGCCGTGGATGGCTTTGATTTCGCTGCAATTTTCTTACTTCGGGCGACGGCTTTGGCCATGGCTTGGATCGATCCGCGAGAGGGCTAATGGAAGAGTGACGAAATCGCGCGCCTTACACCATTTTGGACGGGTCCGCGCAAGCCGGACAGTCGAGGATTCCGGCGCATTGCTCTTTAGAGGTGTAGCCATTTGAGCAGACCGAGACCGATCAGACCGTTGAGGATCAAGAATACCGCGATAATCAGATTGAGCAGCCTTGGCATGATCAGGATCAAAAGCCCGGCAACGAGCGACATGAGCGGCGAGATATGGGCGACGGTCAGGGTCATCTGCAAAACGCTCCGCGTTGGCCATGTCGGGGAATTCGATTCGGGGCCGGCATTCTACCGGCGCGGACGCCGCGATAGGAGACGCCTGTGGCGGCTTTGGGTTCCCCAATTCAGAAAAATGCCCCCAAAATAACCTGAAACGAAATGGCTGTTCCCGGGAACGATCGCCCATTCGCTGCATTGGCAAGCGACATGCCGGCCAAATGCCGGCCTTCTGAACAAGGAGGTCCTATGCGGAACAGGATTCTTGCGGTTGCGGCGGCTGCAGCCTTCCTCAACGTGCCGGCGGCTGCGTTGGGCCAGAGCGAAACGACCACCGGCCTTGCCCGCGGCGGCGGCGCGATCGTCAACGAAGGCGTCGAAGGCATCGCGCAGGACCAGGTGCCGGCGTTCCGCCAATATGTGGTCCGCGAAAATACCCCGAACTATGCCATTCAAGACCGCGTCATCGTCGGCGTCATATTGCCGCAAAACGGCGTGACCTATTACGACGTGCCGCAAAGCTTCGGGGCGACGCCCTATCGCTACACCGTGGTTAACAGCCGCACGGTGCTGGTCGAACCGCGCACCCGCCGCATCGTCCAGATTATCGATTAGGCGGCGGACCAACCCAAAACCTATTGTCCGGCGAAAACCGCAGCGGCGACCGGACATGGAGGCCCTGTCCGGTTCCCCCGCCGGGCGGGGCTTTTTCGTGCGGCTTTCATCCAGCCTTTTTGGCGACCAAACGATGAATCTTTTTGCCGGATGATGCGCTGACGACTTCTTCGTCGAGCAGAAGAGC
>Ga0310914_10003845_pt1 | contig 10430 bp, 8 predicted proteins | sample GREbulkMGAN108_FD_203450 | JGI IMG/M metagenome (GOLD analysis project Ga0310914, IMG submission 203450) | Lab enrichment of tropical soil microbial communities from Luquillo Experimental Forest, Puerto Rico - GRE.bulkMG.AN108 | ecosystem: Environmental > Terrestrial > Soil > Tropical forest >...
CCGGCATCCCGGTATTCGACCCGCACCGGTTGCTCCTCGATATGCGCCACCTCGGGGTCGAAGCGCTGTAGCAGGGCGAAGTCCCGCTCCAGCGTGGATTCTACCGCCACAGTCCGCCGGCCAGCGCCCATGGGCACCCTGCCGCTGACACTGCGATAACAAAGACCAATCCGGCGCACTGGCATGGAGTGCATCCCCCTTAATCTGCACAACCGCCAATACCGTCATCCGCGAATGTGTCGGGACTTTGGCGCGCTGAAGGTGTTTTGCGGGCAGGTATGCCTAATTCTCGCCGCAATAGGGCGTCCAGCCATGGGCCAACACCTTCGCCAGCTCGATGAGCCGCTCGGCGCGCAGCCTCCTTCACCTCAGGTGAAACGCCATCGAGCTTCCAGTAGCGCCCCTGGCCCCAGCCGGCATTTTCATCGTCGGCTGGGTCGGCCAATGCGCTCATGGCCCCGAGCTTAATTCCGCAGAGTTCGACTAGGTTCCGGTGCGTCGCCTTCCGCCCCTGACAAACCAGGATGGATTTGGCCACCGCCACCTCATCGCGGTTGCCACCCTTGAACGGCTCCTTGAGGTGCCACTCGACAACATCAGCATAGGCGAAGGGATAGCTTCCTGCCGGCCGCTTCCACAGATCGGTGCTGGTCATCCCGGCGGCGCGAGCAGCGGCGACAAAGCGATTGGGCCACTCACCCATCATCCAGTGCGCCATGGAAACCAGCACGCTCCGCGCGCGAGGCGTCAGCAGTGCCCCCTCCCGAGCCCGAGGCATTGTTTCCGGCGGGACAGACAGCCCAGGTGCCTGACCAGCTACCCACGCCCTAAGAGCATGGGCATGCGATCCTCCGGCAAGAAAACGGGTGATAAGCGCCAAGATTTCCAGGACAGCGAACGAGTAGACGGGGCCATAGGCACCCAGGTTCTCCCATCCGTTGTCGATCAGCCTCAGCAGGTCGCGCTGAACCGGAGTGGCATCGACCGGCGGCTCATCTGCGGTTACACGCCGGAGATCCGTGGCGCAGGACGCACAACGCATCTCGCGCACATTGTCCATCCGCAGGATGTGGAAGGGCTCGTTGCAGTGGGGACACCGATCCAACAGGAGACGTTGATGGATCGGACAGGTGGTCACGAATGAAAGGCGCCAGTTCAGCCTAATATAGGGCTCGGCGTCTGCCTTCAAACACCAGGGACATAGTTGTTGCCCGAAGCACCGCTTCCCGCCTTGCCGGCCGGCTGGCGGAAGCCAGGGGAGCTTGGCAAGGCCATCGTCATGGTCGAACACTGCCCCCACCCAGCGGTGGAACATCGCTTGGGCCAAAGCTTCAGCGTCCCGGCCAGTGCAGTCGGCCAACCGGTGAAGCAGATGGATGTCGGCGTACCGATCGAGGTCACGAGGATTGCGGTCGCCACCAGGCTGAAGGATGTGATGGAGTTCCGCCGGCCTCAGCCCGTTTGCGGCACTTGTCCGGGCAAACCAGGATGAGAGCGATTCGTCAGGCAGTATCCGTGGACGCCCTGGCCAAAGCTCCTCCGCTCGCACGACGTGCCTCGCTCGATGCTCCCTCTACCCCATTATCCCAAACCCATCCCCAAAACCGGCAGGAGCATGTGGGATTGCCTACAAGGGGTAGCTTTCAACGAGGGCAACGACCTGCGCAGTTTCCTGTTTGTTCTTGCTATTTTTAGGAACATATGCCCATATATGACAAGCCATTGCGGCGCTTACAGCCGAACTCTAATCCAAGTAAGAGGAATCCGATCATGGCAGCGTTCAGTCTGAGGGTCCCTTTGGGGACAAACTACCGGGCGGACCCGGACGATATCATGGACACCAAGCGGGCACTCAACCAGCTTGGCTATTACGCCATCCCCGCCCACCGAGGAATCGACGACTGGACCGACGACCAGATGTTCGACGGCATCCGCCGTTTCCAGCAGGCCAACCGGCTGAAAGTGGATGGTTTCATGCGGCCAGGAGGCGAGACCGAACGGGCAATCAACGCTCACCTTAACAGCCGCTCCTGGCGGGAACAAAACGCTAACATTTGGGGCGGTCAGGACCCTTCGATGCAAGGCCCATTCACGACAACGGTATCGGTGGCCGACGCGGCGGTCGCGGTGCATGCCGCCGTGGTGGCCTTCACGCCAGTCGTGGTCGCCTCCAGGGGCCCCCAATCGGAAATGTGAAGGCTTGCCGGCTCCGACTGACGAGCGCGAAAGCATGGCAGCGGAGCCGGCACTAATCGCTGAGGACTAGTCATGCTTAGGCCCGTCACTTTGAACATTCTAATGACCAATTGGTGTAACGCTGAATGCGGGCACTGCTGCATGAACGCGGGCCCGCAGCGTAACGACCGGCTGGCGTTTGAGACCATCAAGAATGTGCTCGACAGCGTTCTGGAGCATACTGAGTTGGCGGTCGTGGTCTTTGCAGGCGGCGAGCCGATGGGAAGCCGGAAGACCCTCTATCGGGCCATTCGCTATTGCGAAGACCAGGGCATTGCCACCCGCATGGTTTCCAATGCCTACTGGGCGAAGGATGCGGTGCGCACCGTGGAGGTGCTCCGCGAGCTTCGGTCGGCGGGCCTGCGCGAGGTCAATATTAGCGCAGACGATTACCACCTCCCCTACGTTCCCTTTCAAAACGTCGCCAATGTCTGGAAGAGTGCCCGGGGACTTGGCTTCAAGTCCGTGGTTATCGCGAACGGCAATGGGCCGGAAAGCCTGATTAATCCGGGTTATCTGGTCGAAATGCTCGGTGACACCCCTGTGCGCACTTGGGTCGACTACCGGGGCCAAATGGTGGAATTCGACCTCGAACCCGGCACATATTACGCAATCTCCCAGACTCCCGTGCAGCGCCTGGAGCGCGCCGGCGAAGAGCTTGCCGCCACCACTTTCGTACCTGCGGCGAAACAAGAGAACCTGCGCGGCCGCTGCCCACATGTCATTCGAGATGCGGCACTCTCCCCACGTGGACACCTGCTTTCCTGCTGTGGGTTCGAACTGGACGGCAATCCAATCCTCGACCTCGGCGACGCTAAGGCGACGGACGCCTGGCAACTGATCGAGCAGGCCAACCACGACGGCGTGCTCACGGCCATTGGGTATCTCGGCCCATATTTCCTCAAGGGCGTCATCGAGCAAATCGCACCTGGGACCATAGGCGATCGTTGCCATGGGTCCGTCTGTGAACTCTGCCGAACCATCGTCACCAATCCGGCGGCAATCGCCGCACTTCAACAAGCTAAAGATGTCTTGCTGCCTGCTCTTGCTGAGGCGAGGAAGATCGTGGACAGTCAAATCGCATCGGCCAATGAGGGCACGAGGAACCTTACCTGATGAAGCTGGCCTACGACCTGTTCTTCAACGGCAAGTGCTGCGGAACCTCCTGGGCAGCAATGCGCCAATGTCCAGATGGCACCGTCAAAATCGATTGCTACCAGCGTATGGAACGGGTCGACGCCATCGGCATGCCGGCCTTTAAGAAGCGTTCCTCCTACCGCTTCACGTCCACGGGAGGGCTGGTGTGCGGCCGAATGGAGGACTCTTTCGGCGGAACAAAGGAATTCGAGATCGATGGCGAGACCCTTCACGTGAAAGACCGTGAAGCCCCGCTCCAGGGCCGGACTGATCTCGTTATTGAAGCAAACATGGCCCCCCTGACAGCCCTTCAATTGAAGCATTTCCTGGGAAACCGGCCTGGGACCTTTCGCGCCTTGTTGCCGGAAACCGGCGCGTTGGTCCCCTATTCGCTCGAACTCAAGGACGGGCGGCTAGTCAGCAGCATGGGGGAGACGATCGAACTCGCCGATGACGGAGCGATCAGCGAGGTCACCTACAAGGTCAAGGAGTTCAAGGTCGTCCGCAGCCGCCGCCCCCTGCCCAAGTGGACACGCAATTGGGTGACGTCCCGGCCAACGTACGTGCCGCCAGCCGATCTTCTGTTGGAAGATCACGTCCTGGCGACACCGGACAAAGAGGTCGAGGCCACTAGCGTTACTCCTGGCACGCCAATCAAGCCGAGAGCCGCCGCGGTCTTCATCGGCGGAACCGGCGCCTATTCACGGCATGGCTTTGCCGGCCGGATTGACCTTGGCTATCACCAGTTGCTCGACGACCTGGCCCGCTACGGGATCGCCTCGGTTCGCTACGAAAAGTTCGACCGTCGGGCCGCGACCCTGGAGGAGGCTGAGGAGCTTCTGGACTTCACGACCCTGGGGCAGGATGCAGAGCGCTGGCTGGACTGGCTGAACAATCAGGCTTGGGCGGCCGGACTGGCTAAGATCCTCATTGGCCACAGCCTTGGTGGGATGGTCGCGCTCGACATCGCGACGAGGCGTCCGGACCTGGCTGCCGTCGTTCTTTTGAACGCGCCGGGCCGTTCCCTACGTGCCGTGACAGAGGCCCAGCACGCGTGGCTAATGGCCAATCTGGGCCTCTCGGGGAAGTCGGAGGAGGAGATGACCGCTCTCCGGAAGACCTTTCTTGCCGCGCTGGAAACGGACCAGCCTTGGAACGACGCCATCGATGGCCGCCTGCAACCGTTCAAGCGCAAGTGGCGCCTCTACAAGAGCATCCTCGACATCGATCCCGCCGAGTTGGCGAAAAGGAGTTCCTGCCCCGTCGTCATCGTGCAGGCAGGCAAGGATATCCAGGTGGCGGCCAGCGACGCCGGCAGGCTCGCCGAAGCTGCCACATCTCCCGGCCGGCGGGTGACCTTGATCGAACCACCGGACCTCGACCATCTGCTTAAGCGCGCGACCAAGGAAGGCATCGCCGCGATGACGGCCTATGCCGACCGGCGGCGTCGCATCCCCAAGGATCTGATCCGACGGATTGCTAGGAGTATTTGAGATGGATCCGAGTTTCGCCACCCGCACCGCTGCAAGTCTCATCGAGCGAGCGCGACAAGGGGAAAAACGCTTAGTTTATTGATTTTATTTACTTAAATGGCGGCGCGCGCATCCGATCCGTCCCACGCAAAGCCAGCGCCGTCTCAGCTAAAGACGCGAAATCTCACCTAAAGCCAAAACCGACATAAGCCATTGATTTTCTTGGAGAAAAGTGTTGGCTGGGGGACTAGGATTCGAACCTAGACTGGCGGAGTCAGAGTCCGCTGTCCTACCGTTAGACGATCCCCCAGCAGGCGGCTTTGCCGGCCGGTGCGGCGGCGGGCCTTATTGGCCGGGCCGTCGCGAGAGGCGCACCTTCTATCACAAGGAATTCACGCTTGTGAAGGGAAAAAATTTCGGTTTCGCGCATGGGGGCGGCGTGCCCGGCGCGGATTGACATTTTCCTTGGGGGTGGCTGCGGCGGCGGGTAACATCGGCGGGCGCCGACCCGCCCCGGCACGGCATCCGAACGAGATGGCATTTGAGTTTCTTCAGCACCTCCTCCACCGCTTCCGACCCTGTCTACGCTGCCCTGGATCTCGGCACCAACAACTGCCGCATGCTGGTGGCGCGTCCGCAAGCGCGCGGGTTTCGCGTCGTCGACGCCTTCTCGCGCATTACCCGCCTGGGCGAAGGGGTGGCCGCCACCGGCACGCTGTCCGAGGAGGCCATGGGCCGGACCGTGGCGGCGCTGAAGGCCTGTGCCGACAAGATGGCGCGCAACCGTGTCTCGCGCGCCCGCCTGGTGGCCACCGAGGCGTGCCGCCGCGCCGCCAACCATGCCGAATTCGCCGCCCGCGTCGCCGATGAGACCGGCCTTGAGCTGGACATCATCTCGGCCCACGAGGAAGCCGGGCTGGCCCTGGCCGGCTGCGCCTCGCTGATGGAGCCCGAGGTGCCGTGGGCCCTGGTGTTCGACATCGGCGGCGGCTCCACCGAACTGATCTGGGTCCGCAATGATGGCGACAGCCAGCAGGTGGAAGGCGTGCAGTCCCTGCCGGTGGGCGTGGTCACCCTGGCCGAGCAATTGGGCGAACGGTTGAACACCGCGCACGGCTATGCCGAGGCGGTGGCCGACATCACCCTGCGGCTCTCCCCGTTCGAGGCGCGCCACGCCATCGCCGAGCGCCTGGACGATGGCAGCGTGCAGATGCTGGGCACCTCCGGCACGGTCACCACCTTGGCGGCCCTGCACCTAGACTTGGAGCGTTACGAACGCAACGTGGTCGATGGCGTCGACCTGGATTTCGAGCATATTGCCGGCGTCACCGCGCGCCTGGCCGCCATGAGCGCCGCCGAGCGCGCCCGCCACCCCTGCATTGGCCCTGAGCGCGCCGATCTGGTGCTGGCCGGCTGCGCCATCCTGGAGGCCATGTGCCGGCTGTGGCCGCTGTCGTGCTTACGCGTCGCCGATCGCGGCGTGCGCGAGGGCCTGCTGCTGGCCATGATGGCCGAGGACGCCCGGCGCCCGCTGGCAGGAGTGGTCTAAGATGAGCAAATCCCCCACCAAGTCGAGCAGCGGCCGCGGCTCCGGCTCGCGCATGATGTTCGAGGCGGTCAAGACCGCCAAGAAGCGCAAGCCCTCCTCGACCCGCTGGCTGCAGCGCCAGCTCAACGATCCCTATGTGCACGAGGCCCGCAAGCTGGGTTACCGCTCGCGCGCCGCCTTCAAGCTGATCGAGCTGGACGACAAATTCCATTTCCTCAAGAAGGGCCTGCGCGTGGTCGATCTTGGCGCCGCCCCCGGCGGCTGGACCCAGATCGCAGTGGACCGCGTTGGCCCCAAGGGCAAGGTCGTGGGCATGGACATCCTGGAATACGACCCGGTGCCCGGCGCCATCTGCATGCAGGGCGACTTCCTGGCCGACGATTCGCCCGACCGCCTGAAGGAGGCGCTGGACGGACTGGCCGACGTGGTGATCTCGGACATGGCTGCCCCCACCACCGGCCACCCGCCCACCGACCACCTGCGCATCATCGGCCTGGTCGAGGTGGCGCTGCACTTCGCCATCGAGGTGCTGGCCCCCGGCGGCACCTTTGTCGCCAAGGTGTTCCAGGGCGGCACCGAGAAGACCCTGCTCGACATGCTGAAGGCAAACTTCACCACCGTCCGCCACGCCAAGCCGCCGGCCAGCCGCAAGGAATCGGCCGAGACCTATGTGGTGGCGACGGGGTTCAAGGGGTTGCCGCAGGCTGACGGCGAGGAATAACCGGGTTTCCCTCTCCCGTCCCACGGGAGAGGGTGCCTGAGCGAAGCGAAGGCGGGTGAGGGAGCCGGGGATTCCTTGCGGCTCCCTCACCCTCCCATCTTCGATGGGCCCCTCCCTCTCCCGCAAGCGGGCGAGGGTCTTTCAATGCCGCAGCATCCCGCACAGATGGGTTTCCACCTCGCGCGGCGAGCGGCCGCACAGGTTGCGGTCGAATTCCCGCACCACGCGCGAGCGCGTGTCGGGCTGCATGCTGTTTTCCACCGCCTGCACCACCGCCTGCGGCCCCACCAGCACAAGGGTGGCGAACAGGCTGTCGCGGGCGGCGCGGTCCAGCTGGCGGGCCAAGCGATGGGCGAAGGTCGACCCATTGCTGGGCAGACCGAAGCCCATGACCGGCTCCAGCGTATAGGATGGCGCGTCGCAATGATAAAATTGTGCATGGCTGCCGTCGGCCAGGCACACCCAGGTCTCGGAGGTCCGCATTGCTTCCTCCCGTTATCGGCCTGCACTCTTTAATGCATAGATGGGTGTCCGCGAGGCGGCGAAGGGGCGTCCTCCCCCGGCATTTCCCACCAGCATACCCACCATACCATATCCAAACCCACAATGCTGCCATGGCGTGCTTGAGAGGCGGGCCATATTGTGTATGATGGCGCGCCACTACTCCCCGGAGGTGGCATGGAAATCAAGGAAGCCCTCACGTTCGACGACGTTCTGCTGGTCCCGGCGGAATCGGACGTGTTGCCGACGCAAGTCGACACCCGCACTCGCATCACCCGCTCGATCGAACTCGGTATCCCGCTGGTGTCCGCCGCCATGGACACGGTCACCGAGGCGCGGCTGGCCATCGCCCTGGCCCAGGCGGGCGGCATCGGCGTCATTCACAAGAATCTGGAAATCGCGGCGCAGGCATCAGAAGTGCGCGCGGTCAAGAAGTTCGAATCCGGCATGGTGGTCAATCCGGTGACCATCCACCCGGACCAGCCGCTGGCCGAGGCGCTGCGGCTGATGGCCGACTTCAAGATCTCGGGCATCCCCGTGGTCGAGCGCGGCACCCGCAAGCTGGTGGGCATCCTGACCAACCGCGATGTCCGCTTCGCCTCGGATGTGCACCAGCCGGTGGCCGAGCTGATGACCAAGGACCGCCTGGTCACCGTGCGCGAAGGCGTCGAAAAGGAAGAGGCCAAGCGCCTGCTGCACCAGCACCGGATCGAAAAGCTGCTGGTGGTGGATGCCGAATACCGCTGCACCGGCCTGGTCACGGTGAAGGACATCGAGAAGGCCAAGGCCCATCCCAACGCCTGCAAGGACACCCAGGGCCGCCTGCGGGTGGCTGCCGCCACCGGTGTGGGACCTGACGGCATCAAGCGCGCCGAGGCCCTGCTTGAGGCCGAGGTCGACCTGATCGTGGTCGACACCGCCCACGGCCATTCCAAGGGCGTCATCGAGGCGGTGCGCACCATCAAGCGCCTGGCCCCCGAGGCCCAGGTGGTGGGCGGCAACATCGCCACCGCGCACGCCGCCCAGGCCCTGGCCGATGCCGGCGCCGACGCGGTCAAGGTGGGCATCGGCCCCGGCACCATCTGCACCACCCGCATGGTGGCGGGCGTCGGCGTGCCGCAGCTGTCGGCCGTTATGGAAGTGGCGGAAGTCACCCGCAAGGCCGGCATCTGCCTGATCGCCGATGGCGGCATCAAGTACTCGGGCGACCTGGCCAAGGCCATCGCCGCCGGTGCCGATTGCGTCATGGTCGGCTCGCTGCTGGCCGGCACCGAGGAAAGCCCCGGCGAGGTGTTCCTGTACCAGGGCCGCTCGTACAAGTCCTATCGCGGCATGGGCTCCATCGGCGCCATGGCGCGCGGCTCGGCCGACCGCTACTTCCAGGCCGACGTGGCCGACAGCCTGAAGCTGGTGCCGGAAGGCGTGGAAGGCCGCGTCCCCTACAAGGGTCCCGCCGGCAACGTCATCCACCAGTTGGTGGGCGGCCTGCGCGCCGGCATGGGCTATACCGGCAACCGCACCATCGGCGAGATGCAGACCCGCTGCGTGTTCCGCCGCATCACCAGCGCCGGCCTGCGCGAGAGCCACGTGCACGACATCTCGATCACCAAGGAAGCGCCGAATTACAAGAGCGAGTAGCCGCTTACCGCCACCCGAGGGAACGCCCCGGAGCCCCGCGCTCCGGGGCGTTTTTCATGGCCGCCATGCCCTTTGCGCCGATTTTATTTAGGTCAGTAACACTTGCCTTTTTCCCTGAGGCGCCGTACGGTTTGTTACCCGTGGATGCGGTCGCCACGGCATATTTTTTCGTCGGCGCGTTTTTTGACGCCCGCTTGCATGAAGGCTCGATTACAATCGCCTTCCCGTGCGGGCAGGCTTTTTGACGAGGATGACAGCGGTGATCGATTGGGCTGAGCGCTTTTCCCCCTATGGCCGCCGGGCCAAGGCGTCCGAAATCCGTGAGCTGCTGAAGCTGCTCGACCAGCCGGACATCATTTCCTTCGCCGGCGGCATCCCCGATCCCAAGCTGTTCCCGCGCCAGATGATGGCCGACGTGCACGCCGAGATCTTCGCCGACGAGGCGCTGTCGAACCAGGCGCTGCAATATTCGGTGTCGGAAGGCTACGGCCCGCTGCGCGACCTGTTGGTGGCCGAAATGGAGAGCTTCGGCGTCACCTGCACCCGCGACAACATCGTCATCACCAACGGCTCGCAGCAGGGCCTGGACCTGTTGGGTCGCCTGTTCCTGGGCCCCGACGACAAGGTGCTGGTCGCCCGCCCCACCTATCTGGGCCTGCTGCAGGCGTTCACCTCGTCCGGCCCCACCTACGGCGACATCGCCACGCTGACCGGCCCCGCCCCGGTCAAGGCCAAGCTGGCCTACGCTATGCCCGACTTCCAGAACCCCTCGGGCGAGACCATGACGCTGGAAGAGCGCCAGGAGCTGCTGGCCGGCGCGCGGCGTTCGGACGTGCCGGTGGTCGAGGACACCGCCTACAACAAGCTGGCCTATGACGGCAAGCTGCTGCCCTCGCTGATGGAGCTGGACATCGCCCATGAGGGCGGCATCGAGAACAGCCGCGTGATCTATTGCGGCACCTTCTCCAAGTCGGTGGTGCCCGGTCTGCGCGTGGGCTGGATCGTCGCCGCGACGCCCATCGTCCAGAAGCTGGTGCTGATGAAGCAGGCCTCGGACCTGCACACCTCGACGCTGGCCCAGGTGGCGCTGGCCAAGGTGATGGAGCGGCTGCCCGCCAACCACGCCGAGACCCTGTGCGCCACCTACCGCCCGCGCCGCGACGCCATGGTGCAGGCG
>Ga0310914_10003847_pt1 | contig 10427 bp, 14 predicted proteins | sample GREbulkMGAN108_FD_203450 | JGI IMG/M metagenome (GOLD analysis project Ga0310914, IMG submission 203450) | Lab enrichment of tropical soil microbial communities from Luquillo Experimental Forest, Puerto Rico - GRE.bulkMG.AN108 | ecosystem: Environmental > Terrestrial > Soil > Tropical forest >...
AATTATCATTTTATTCTTAACAATATTTAAAATTGATTACAACTCTTACCACGAAGGAGCAAAACTTATTGAATTCTTTCTAAAGCCCGCCGTAGTTGCATTAGGGGTTCCATTGTATCAACAGTTAGAACGTATAAAAAAACAAGCATTACAAATCTTAATTTCGCAACTGGCAGGCTGCATCACAGGAGTAGTTTCTGTTGTATTAATAGCCAAGGCTCTTGGTGCTTCAAAAGATGTTATTGTATCACTGGCGCCTAAATCCGTTACTACACCCATTGCCATGGAAGTTTCCCATGCCATTGGTGGTATTCCTGCATTAACAGCTGCAGTAGTTGTTATAGTTGGTATTTTCGGTGCTATTTTCGGCTATACTTTAATGAAGTGGTTAAGAATCAGCAACCCGATTGCCCAAGGTTTGTCGATGGGAACTGCGGCTCATGCAGTAGGCACTTCAAAATCTATGGAAATCAGTGCAAATTTTGGTGCTTATTCAAGTTTAGGGTTAATAGCTAACGGCATTTTCACAGCTATTTTAACGCCATATATTTTAAAGTTGCTGCACATTTAAATCTGTTTCTTGTTACAACCAATCAAAATCAGTTATTAACCAACAGTAATTTTTCCCTTTTAAGACAATAGTCACTTACAGATAAACAAAGACTTTCCCCTATATTTGCCCCTCAAAATTTCAAATCAGTGGCTACTAAATTTTCTAAAGAAACTTATTTGTATTGGTATGAGTTAATGCAACTCATCCGTCAGTTTGAATTGAAAGCTGAAGAAATGTATAAAATGGCTGGAAAAATTCGTGGATTTTTTCACGCTTATGTAGGCCAGGAAGCAATTGCAGCCGGTTGTATGACAGCAACTCAGCACGACGATCCGTTTATTACCGGTTATCGCGACCATGGTTTAGCTCTGGCAAAAGGAACTACTCCTAATGCTTGTATGGCAGAGTTATATGGAAAAGCAACAGGTTGTGCAAAAGGTAAAGGTGGCAGCATGCACTTTTTTGATATTGAAAATAAATTTTTTGGCGGACACGGTATTGTGGGTGCACAAATTGGTACCGGTGCCGGTTTAGCTTTTGCCGAAAAATATAAAGGAACCGATAACGTTGTTTTAGCGTTTTTTGGCGATGGCGCTGCACGTCAGGGTATTCTGCACGAATCTTTTAATTTGGCAATGCTTTGGAAATTGCCCGTTATTTTTATTTGTGAAAATAACAACTACGCAATGGGAACATCCATTGAAAGAACATCTAATGTAATAGATATTTATAAACTGGCTGATGCATATGAAATGCCTGCTGATAAAGCAGACGGGATGACGCCCGAAGCCGTTCACGATTCTATCAGCCGTGCTGTTAAACGTGCAAGAGAAGGTGACGGCCCTACTTTAATTGAATTTAAAACATATCGCTATAAAGGCCATTCTATTTCAGATCCGCAAAAATATCGTTCTAAGGAAGAAGTTGATGAATATAAAGATCAAGATCCTATCAACAAAGTAATATCAACAATATTAGAAAATGGCTTTGCGGTACAGAGTGATTTGGATGCTATCGATTCAAAAATTCATGAAATTGTAGAAGAGTCTGTACGCTTTGCAGAAGAAAGCCCTTTCCCGGATGATAGTGAAGTGTATAAAGATGTATACATAGATACCACTACTCCGTTTACAGTAGATTAGTTTCATTAAAATATACAATAATTAATATTATGAGCGAGAAAGTAGAAGTTGTAGAAAAAGATGCCCTTTTACAATTACAAAGTGTTTGGCAAAAAAACGGCAAGGCACTTTCTATCGGATTAGTAATAATTGCTTTGGCTATCGGCGGTTGGTTTGCATATGTTCAATTCATAAAAAAACCAAATGAAGAAAAAGCTGCAGAAGTTATATATAAAGCACAGGAATATTTTGCCATAGATTCTTCTAAATTGGTTTTAGATGGAGATGGAAGCAGCAAAGGCGTTTTATATGTTATTAAAAATTATAGCGGAACAAAAGCTGCAAATCTTGCTCATTTTTATGCTGGGGTGAGTTATTTAAAATTAGGCGACTTTACAAAAGCTGTAGAACATTTAAAAGATTTTTCTACAGATGCAAAACAAATTCAAATGGTTGCTTACGGTTCTCTGGCAGATGCATACTCCGAATTAAATAAAAAAGATGAAGCTATAGAGAACTATAAAAAAGCTGCTGCCGCCTTTGAGAAAGATGAAAACGGTTCAGCAGAATATTTATTCCGTGCTGCATTGTTATCGGAAACTTCCGGTAAAACAAAAGAAGCGGTGGATTTGTATAAAGAAATCAAAGAAAAATTTCCTAAAACGGATAAAGGTTTTCAGGCAGATAAATATCTATATCGTTTAAGCATCGAAAAAAACGATTTAAGTACAAACTAATGTAAATGGCTACACAAGGAAATATCGAATTAAATAAAGGCATCCCTGCAATAAAGGATGCCTTTATTGTTATTGTAAAAACAGAATGGAATTCGGCTATTGTAAACAGGCTCGAATCAGGCGTAAAAAAAATTTTAAAAGCACAAGGTATCAAGAGTATTACACTCACTGTTCCCGGTGCATTTGAAATTCCGTTTGCAGTAAAACAACACTACACTTATGCGGCAAAAGTTCCCGATGCCTATATAACTTTAGGAACAATTATTCGTGGCGATACACCTCATTTTGATTATGTATGTAAAGCGGTTACCGATGGTGTATTACAATTGAATGTATCTTTAGATGTGCCCGTAATCTTTGGCGTTTTAACCGTAGAAAACGAACAGCAGGCAAAAGAACGCATTGGTGGCAAACATGGAAATAAAGGCGAAGAAGCTGCTATAACTGCAATTAAAATGATTGCACTGAATAGGAAAATAAAATAATTATTCATTTTTAAATTACCCTTAGGGGTTAGGGGTATGAACGTTCAAATATTTATTCCTTGTTTTATAGATCAACTTTATCCGAATGTTGGTTTTAACATGGTAAAAATTTTAGAAAAAGCAGGATGTACCATAGAATACAATGCAAACCAAACCTGTTGCGGGCAACCGGCTTTTAATGCAGGTTTTTGGGGTGAAGCAAAAGACGTATGCAGTAAGTTTTTGAAAGATTTTGAAGGGGCAGATTTTATTGTAGGCCCAAGTGCAAGTTGTGTAGGTTTTGTAAGAAATTATTATAGTAAACTCTTCGATAATTCATCCGTTCATAACGATGTAAAAGATTTAACCGGAAGAATATTTGAATTAAGTGAATTCTTAATTAAGATTTTGAATATAGATGATTTGGGTGCGGAGTTACATGCAAAAGCAACTTATCATAATAGTTGTGCGGCTTTAAGAGAATGTAAAGTAAAAGCAGAACCGCAACAATTATTAAGTAAAGTGAAAGGATTGGAAATGATTGAAATGGCTGATAATGAAACATGCTGTGGATTTGGCGGTGCATTTGCCGTTAAGTTTGAACCGATAAGTGTTGCAATGGCCGATCAAAAAGTAAACAATGCTGTTGCTACCGGTGCCGAAATTTTAATTAGCACCGATATGAGTTGTTTAATGCATATTGATGGTGTTATTAAAAACAAAAGAGAGAATTTGAAAGTGATGCACCTTGCAGATGTGCTGGCAAGCGGATGGTGATATGAAATAATAAATTATGAATGTTGAATTATAAATGATAGAAGCACCATTGAGCATGTAACACATAACATTTAAAATTTAGAACAATGAACTACTGGCTCGTAAAATCAGAACCTTCTAAATATAGTTGGGATCAATTTGAAAAAGACGGACAAACTTTTTGGGATGGCGTCCGCAATTATGCTGCACGCAATAATTTAAGAGCCATGAAAAAAGGGGACTTGGTTTTATGGTATCACAGCAACGAAGGAATGGAAATTGTTGGCATTGCAAAAGTTATAAAAGAATCTTATCAAGATCCAACAACAACAGATGAAGCCTGGGTTGTGGTTGATTTAAAGCCATACAAAAAATTAAAGCAGCCTGTTGGTCTGTTACAAGTTAAATCCGATAAGCGTTTAGTCAATATGGATTTGGTTCGTTTAGGCAGATTATCCGTTCAAACAGTTAAAGAAGATGAATGGAATATTATTATGGAATTAGCAGCAACAAAATAGCTTAATATAGGTTCGGGATAAACAGGTTTCTATATAAAACGGTTCATTTCAGAATCTTTTTTTATGTCAATATATTCTATTAATTTAGTAGGATAATAAATTTACCGCTATGAAAAAATTATTTTTTGCATTCCTTCTGTTTTTTGTTTTCAGCTATTCTAAAGTCTCGGCTCAAAACAATTCAAAAGAATATTTTACCGTTGAAAATTATTATAAAGTAAAATGGGGGTTTGCAGAAGAATTTATTCATCTGTGGACTGTTAATCACTATCCGTTGCTTAAAAAAGCAATGGAGAAAGGAGATATTATCAGCGTTACGGCAAGCAAGCCCAAATTACACAGCAGCGAAGATTCCCGTTGGGATTTTCGTGTAAATATCGTTTTTTTGGGATTTTCGTGTAAATATCGTTTTTAAAAATGCGGCTTTGGCGTTTGATGAAAACCTCACTACCCCTTACAAAAAAGCTTTATACCCTGATCTTGATAAATTAACAAAAGATGAGCAACATCGTTTTGAATTGTTATTAGCACATTGGGATATTGAAACAAACAACTTAGTTCTTCCATAAACTAAAACATTCTAAAGAGAAAAAGCTGCAGGTTGCAATTTTTTATTAATATTATTTTTATTAAATATAAATCATTTTACTTCTTCATAAACCGCATCCTCTGCAGTAGCAGGTGTTTTTCGTACGGGAATTCCACAGCCTTGCGAACCGCAACAACCGGTATTGGTTATTGCCTGTAATAAAAAGAGTGCAGCAATAATTCCGGATACCGAATCGTGTTGCTGAATAGCTTGTACTCCTATAATACTTCCTAAACCCAAACGTAACCAACGCATAAGTGTCCACCCCGTAAATAGCATTTGTTTTATGGTTTGCATCTTAACTTATTTTATTTTGCAATCCCATCCAGCTACCGCCATTATACACTTCGGCATAACCATTCGATTTTAAAATACTTTTTGCAGAAGCACTCCTCATCCCCGATGCACAACAGGTAATTACAGGTTTATCTTTCTTAATTTTTGACAATTGAGATTGCAAAACATTCAACGGAATGTTGATAGAATTTTTAACGTGCCCGCCTTTATATTCTCCCGGAGTACGTACGTCAATAATCACTGCTCCTTTTTGAATTAATTCACTGTAATCTACAGATGGTCCGATACCTAATATTTTTTTAATGAATTGCAACATTTATTTCAGTTTAACTATTTTGAAATTTAAAGTTAACAGATAACCAGCTTCCCCCATTTTCACATTCAATACCCAAATTTTTTAAAAACATGGTTGCCTGTGCACTTCGGCTGCCACTGGCGCAACACAAAATAACAGGTTGTGGTAGATTTTTAATTTCACCGGCTCTTCCCGGAATTTCATTCAAAGGAATATTAATACTACCTGCAACATTGCCCCCCATAAATTCGCCAGGAGTTCTTACATCAACTATTGTTTGCCTCATGATTGTTTTTTTATTTGAGTGCGAAAGTATATCGGCCATGTTTTTCCATTTGTAACATTAATCACCAAGCACTCATCTGAATCAAATTTTATTTTTTAATTTTTAACAAGTAGCAAGGTTACATTTTTATTATTTTTTGTATTTATATAAGCAGGCCTGCAACTTTAATTCATCACAATTAAATTCCTGCAAACATGAAAAAGAACAACCTTGCTGCATACATTATTATTGCAGCCACATTCACATTCATTTCCTGCGAATGGTTCAGCCATTCAAACAAAAAACAATTTACTATTGTTGGTAAATGGAAGATTGACAGCGTCTATAAATCAGGATCGCCTAATGACAGTATCCAATATTTAATTGCGGCAATACCTAATGACGAAATCTTCAAATTCAATGCAGACAGCACTTTCAATCGTCTATCCTTAAAAGACAGTACTACGGAAAATTATTATTTAAAAGATTCGGTTTTATTTTTCAAAGAATTTGACAACTATGTTCCGTATGCTATAAAAATAAAATCAGATTCTTCTTTTTCATTTACGAATAAAGACAGTGTTCTTTTTATTTTGAAAAAGCAATAGCATTTTTTCGATCGCTTGCTTATGTAATTCCTGTTTTTCTGCATCTCATTCATAAATCAATCAAACATGAAAATAAAAATATTGTTCATGGCTGCAATAGCCATGCTGGCACTTGCTTGCAACAGCGCAGCATCTAACAAAAAAAGCGCAAGGATTAGCGATGTGCAACTTGAAAAAATAAAATCAGAAGATCAAATTGCGAAGTCAGCATCTGCCGACACAACGGCAATTGGTGTAATTAATGATGAACCGGAAAAATTTAAAGCCCCACCTCCTATTAAAACAATTATCGATTGGGATAAAAAAATAATCAAGACCGCAGATATAAAGTTAGAATTGAAAGATTACGGCAATTACAATAAAACCATTCACAGCAACTTAAAAATCTATGGTGCATATATTGCCAAAGAAGAACAATCGCAGTTAGATGGTTTATTGCAAAACACAGTAACCATTAAAGTTCCGGTTGACAGATTTGACGATCTCGTAAATTCTTTCAACGGTGACGGTATTACTGTAATTGAAAAGAAAATTAACACAGAGGATGTTACGGCAGATTATATTGACGGCAAAGCCAGACTGGAAGCCAAAAAGCAAGTTCGTGAACAATACCTGCAATTATTAAAGCAGGCAAAAAACATGAAAGATGTGCTTACCGTTCAACAGGAAATTAATAATATACAGGAGGAAATAGAATCTGTGAATGGACGAATCAATTACTTATCACATCAAGCTGCATATAGTACTATCAACTTAAATTACTATCAATATTTGTTCGGCAAAAATCCATTAAATAATCATCCAACTTTTATAACAAAAATATACGATGCATTTAAAGATGGCTTCAGCCTCATCGGAAACTTGAGTATATTTATAGTTACAATCTGGCCTTTAATTGTTGCTGCCATTGTTGTAGTGTTGATTATTAAAAAGAAAAAATGGAGAACTCAAAAACAGGTTTCTTGAATAGTAAAAAGAAACTGGTTGTTTTAACCGGAGCAGGCATCAGTGCAGAAAGCGGTTTAAAAACTTTTCGTGACAGTGATGGCTTGTGGGAAGGATATAATGTGCACGAAGTAGCCACACCACGTGGGTTTGCGGCCAATCCGAAACTGGTGCTTGACTTCTATAATATGCGCAGAAAAGATGTTGCCAATGCTTTACCGAATGTTGCGCATAAAGGTCTGGCAGCTTTGGAAGAAGATTTTGATGTACATATCATTACTCAAAATATTGACGACTTACACGAACGTGGCGGCAGCACCAATATCTTGCATTTACATGGTGAGATTTTTAAAATGTGCAGCATAAAAAACAAACAAAAAACATTTGATATTAGAACTGATATTCATATTGGAGATGTAGCAGAAGACGGCTCGCAATTAAGACCTTTTATTGTTTGGTTTGAAGAAGAAGTTCCAATGTTAGAGAAAGCAATGTATATAACTGAAGAGGCCGATATTTTTGTAGCGATAGGAACATCACTGCAAGTATATCCTGCTGCCGGGTTAATTAACTATGTACCCAAACATGTTCCTAAATTTATTATTGATAAAAAAATTCCGCAACTTCCCTATCTGCCCAATTTAACTACGATTGAGGCAACAGCAAGTGAGGGCGTGAAACAGTTAGCAGAGAAATTGAAGGAATAAAAAACTAAATTATTTGTTTGAATAGTGATATTTAAATATCTGCTTTCGCATACTACTATTTTTGGGTTCTAACATGGATTCAAATGTAAACCTACAAACTATCCCATCATTATCATATTCGTACTTTTGAACGTATTTCGGTACAAGCTTGCCATCAAAACAATCTACTTTGACACATTGACTCTTTTGATTGTAATAACATCTGTAACGTAAAGTTTTTTCATTTTTAAAAATATAATAGTAATCCATAATTCTACCATGCTTATCATACCTATTTTCATAAAGCCACGAGCAAATTAGTCTACTCAGAGAATCTGTTTCTTCAATTTTTTGAGGTAGCTTATTTTCATCATATGAATAGGAATACATATGAAATACTTTCATATGTTTATCATATACAACAATTTTACTCAATAATTTCCTGCTATCATAATAAGTCTTTTTATACCATACAACAATTTCAGATGTTGAATCTATAGCATATTCGGTCGTATTGATAAGTGAATCGTCAAGGTAAAAATCTACCGTTTTACGTTTTTTATTCTTTTCCCAAGGAGATATCGTTTCTACTCGATTGCTCGTATAATCATATTTGGCTTGCCATTCAACTAAATTCTTATTCATTCTCCGAGAGAAAATGGAATATTGAATATAGTTACCAAGTGAATCAAAAAAATAGGTATGTAATAAACTTGAATCTTTTTCTTTTTTAAATGTTCCATAAACTTCCAGTCTTCTTATATTATTCTTTTGGGCCTGTAATTTAGACAGAGGTGAAATAATACTTACAAGGCTCACACTATCAGAAAATAAGTCTCGTGATAGTTGGGCATTTAACCCGTTATAAAAAAGTAAAGAGAACAACAGCACCAGATAAGCCTTCATTTGTATTGAATTAGGTTATAAATATAATAAAAATAGAATACAAACTTCCCCTTTTAAAACGCCTATTTTCATTGAGTTTCAGCCAATTTAGCTGCTGTTATAAGATTTACAGCAAAAAATATAGGTTTGCCCTTACTTTTGCGGCTCGAAATTATTGTTGAATAAAGGACAGAACGTACAAGTGAGTGACACAACAACAGCTGATTAATGCAGAAATGTTGGCAACAAAACTTCGTACTTAAAACTTCTAAAATCGTACTTAAATATGTCTTTACAAGCAGGTATTGTGGGATTACCAAACGTTGGTAAATCAACTTTGTTTAATGCAGTAAGTAACAGTGCAAAAGCGCAGGCAAGCAATTACAGATTCTGCACCATTGAACCCAATGTTGGTTTGGTTGATGTTCCTGATGAACGTATGGATAAACTGGCGGAGTTGGTAAAACCCAACCGCACCGTTCCTACGCAATTAGAAATTGTAGATATCGCCGGCTTGGTTAGAGGTGCCAGTAAAGGCGAGGGTTTAGGTAATAAGTTTTTAGGCAATATTCGCCAGGTGGATGCCATTATTCATGTGATCCGTTGTTTTGAAGATGAGAATGTGTTGCGTGAAGAAGGTGACATTAATCCGATCAGCGATAAAGAAATTATTGATACCGAATTGCAGCTAAAAGACATGGACAGTGTGGAGAAAAAAGCAAGTAAGGTAGAAAAAATGGCAAGAGTGGGTGCCGATACAAAATCTCAGGCCGAATATAAAATTCTGTTGCGCTGTTTAGAACATTTGCAGCAAGGCAAAAGCATCCATTCTTTAGGTTTGGATAAAGAAGAAAAAAATGCTATTGCTGATTTATTTTTATTAACCGACAAACCGGTTTTATATGTTGCCAATGTAGATGAAGCAAGCATGCATACGGGCAATAAATATTCCGATGCATTAATTGAAGCGGCGAAAGAAGAAGGTGCCGAAGTAATTGTGATGAACAATAATATTGAAGCACAGATTGCAGAAATGGAAGCATTGGAAGACAGGCAATTGTTTATGGAAGAATATGGCATGAAGGAACCTGCATTAAACAGGTTAATTCAATCTGCCTATAAATTATTAAACCTTGAAACTTATTTTACCGCAGGCGTTCAGGAAGTAAGAGCATGGACCATTCATAAAGGTTGGAAGGCACCGCAGGCTGCAAGCGTTATTCATACGGATTTTGAAAAAGGTTTTATTAAAGCGGAAGTAATTGCCTACGAAGACTTCGTGAAATACGGCAGTGAAACGGCTTGCAGAGAAAACGGCAGATTAAGAATTGAAGGCAAAGAATATTTGGTGCAAGACGGAGATGTGATGCATTTTAGGTTTAATGTGTAATTGAGATTATGGGCCATTGACTATGGACTAAAAATTTTTTGATACCGGCATCAGATCATCTGTTCAACTACTGTTGCGTCGCACACTTGTACGTTCTAAACTTTACTGAGCATTGCAATACTGATGTAATAAAATTTTTATAGAATTGTTAAGCCTTTACAGCTTTTCGCTTTATTAGTTATTTTTATTTCAAATTTCCTTCATGAAAAAAATCTTTTCATTTATACTCACTTCAATTATCGGATTGGCATGTGGCAATAACAATAACGAAGATGCAGTTATTGCAAGCGGCATTCCTGCCCCTGCAGTAATGAATTA
>Ga0310914_10003859_pt1 | contig 10416 bp, 11 predicted proteins | sample GREbulkMGAN108_FD_203450 | JGI IMG/M metagenome (GOLD analysis project Ga0310914, IMG submission 203450) | Lab enrichment of tropical soil microbial communities from Luquillo Experimental Forest, Puerto Rico - GRE.bulkMG.AN108 | ecosystem: Environmental > Terrestrial > Soil > Tropical forest >...
GTGTTCAACACCGGAAGCGTTGCGCTCAATCCGGGCGATATGCTCGTCGCGCACTCCGATGGCGCGACCGAGTGCCGGAACCCGCAGGACCAGGAGTTCGAAATGGCGCGGCTGGCGGCCGCGGCCTGGGCCGCACACGGTGTGCCCGCGAACAAAGCCCTCTTCTCCATCCTCGGAGCAGTGCTTGATTTCGCAGATACCTGCTCGCCCGGTGACGACTTGACGCTTTTGGTTGTTCGCCGCCGCGAGGCAGTCAAGACCGAGCAGACCCGTTCGCGTGCCAAGGATTCCGCGACCCGCCGGCGGCCTGCTTCAGTCACTGGGCCGAAAAAATCGGCCGCGGGGGACAAGATTTCGAATAGTTGACCTGAGGTACACACCGAGGTCCGTGATGGCCTTCATCCGGATCAAGCGCTTGGGGTGTGCCCAATTTACAGCCAAAGGAGTGGCCATGGCTACACGATCGGCTCCGATGCTCTTCGAAGAAGCTACGTTCTACTCGGCCTTGAACCAGACGCTCGAGACTTATCCGGAGGTTTTGAGCGGCATTTATACCGCTCACTATCGCCACGTCCTGCAGGTGTGCCGCCGCTTCTTTCGACGCCCCGAAGATGCTGAGGATGCCGCGGCCGAGGTGTTCCTGAAACTTCACACCGTCCTTGAGAAAAAAGACGATTCCTATCCCTTCCGTCCCTGGGTGTGTCAAGTGGCAGGCCGGCACTGCATTGATAAATTGCGTCGGCGGAAACGCGAAAAATCCTCGACCGTCGAAGGAAAAGATCTTGGCGCTGTTCCGGACGTTTCAAGACCCTCTCCTCTCTCGCTGGTATTGCGCCAGGAAGCGAACCGTCAGCTAAGGGAGCAGCTAGATCGCTTGCCCGATCATTACAGGGTTCCGCTCGTGCTGCGCTATTACAAAAGCATGAGCTACTCGGAAATTGCGCGCCGGTTAAACAAGGGCCTTCCTGCGGTCAAGATGGTGATCTTCCGCGCGAAGAACCGGCTACGCCGCAACCTGAGCCCTTTCGAGCGAGCTGACCGGGGGGCGTTGTTTTCGACCGACACATTCCCCCGGGTCTCGTGAACGAGCCGATCAACCGGGTTGCCGAGCGAACAAATAGGCTGAAAGTCTCCGGTCCTGGAACGCAGGCTATCACATCTACGCAACGGTCGCCGCAATGGCTCGTGTTTGCAGGGCGCGTACAGCGATTATTTCTGCCGCTACGCCTCGCGCATGGGGTTGTGTTATCGAGGGAGGGTGGGCGGACGTTGCGGTTTCACAGGTTGGTGCAACACCCTCGACGGAGTGAAGTTACCGGGAATGATATATCAGGCAGATGGGGTGGTTCAACGCTCGCTCAAGGACGGCTCAGTTCTTGACGATAGACAGTCATCCAACCCGGTTGTACGGTGACGGAACGTCAGCTCAAGTAACCACGCGGGTGGCTGTCCCTCGCCAAAAGTCTGCGCACCCATGATTTCAACAACATACGGAGTTGTTGTCCACAGGCCAGGTGCGATACCAAGGTAACATGCTGAATGCGGTTCGGCTTTTCGCAAGACTGATCCTATGTTTGTGTCGCACACGTCGTGAGCTACTGTTGGAAAACCTGGTTCTTCGTCAGCAACTAATGGTGCTGGAGCGAAAACATCCCAGGCCAAGACTCGGAGCCTTCGACAAGCTCTTCTGGGTTTTGACCCGGCGATGCTGGTCGGGATGGAAACGAGCCTTGATCGTCGTTACTCCAGAGACCGTGGTCCGATGGCATCGGGTTGGGTTCCAGCTGTATTGGAAGGTAATTTCCAAAGTGCCGAGACCGATGGGGCTGAAAACAGACTCCTCAGGAAGTGAGGGAATTGATTTTCCGCATGGTCGCGGGGAACCCCAACTGGGGAGCGCCGCGTATTCACGGCGAGCTACTCATGCTGGGTGTCGATGTTTCTGAGCGGACGATTTCCCGGTGGATGAAACGAGCGCCGCGGGACGCCGAACCTGCAAGGCGCTGGCTGGCATTCCTGCGCAATCATCGAGAAGCGATTGCCGCGATGGACTTCTTCACCGTTCCCACCATCACCTTCGGTGTACTCTACTGTTTCTTCATCATCAGTCACGACCGTCGGCGGATCCTGCACTTCAATATCACGAAGCATCCGAGGAGTACGTGGATCGTCCAGCAACTTCGAGAAGCATTTCCTTTCGACTCTGCTCCTCGGTTTCTGATTTTTGACCGGGACTCGAAGTATGGCCAAGAGGTCCCGGTCGCCGTTCAGTCGCTGCATATGAGCGCGGAGCGAACTTCGTTCGAAAGTCCTTGGCAGAATGGCGTGGCCGAACGCTGGGTCGAGAGCTGCCGGCGGGATCTGCTGGACCACGTGATCGCACTCAATGAACAGCATTTGAAACGACTCTTGTCTGAATACGTCCGCTACTACCACGAAGACCGAACGCATCTGGGACTGGAGAAGGAGACACCGGGCGGCAGAATCCGCTGCAGGTTTTCCGGTCGTGTCATTTCGCAGAGCCGGCTCGGTGGCTTACATCATCGCTACGACCGAGCGGCGTAGGTTCTGCTAGGGTCGGCCCGCTTGTGGCCGGACGTGTGCCTGTTTCGCTGAAATCCTGCTCCGCCGGTGTGGTTCTGAGCGGCCGCATTCCGTTTCTTCGCGGAGATCATCAAAGGGCCGTTCGAAAGAACGAGCCAGATAAGCGTGGCGAGATTTTCGCATCGGTTGAAGCTTTGGCGAAGGACAGGGCTCATCAACACGCTTGGAAGCCCAGAACGATGAGCGTGATGTCATCCGTCTGGCCCGGGCCGATCGTAGTCTCGGACCAAGTCGAAAGGCCAGCGAGCAGTGCATCGGCAAATGCATTCGCTGAGAGAGCATGATTTGACTCTATTGTAGTTCTGAGGCGATCCATTCCGAACTGGTCGCCCGATGAATCCCTGGCCTCGAGAATCCCATCTGTCACAAGAATAATCTCGTCCCCTTTCTCCAACGCGAACGTCATCGCCGAGTATGTTGAATCTCTGAAAGGGCCAAGCATCAGGCCATTTTCCAGACATTCTGAGGCGTGCTGCGTGTTGGCGTGCCACCACAGTAACGGAGGATGTGCCGCGCCAGCATAACTTACGGTATTATTCGCCATATCAACGAACACATAGGCAGCCGTTACATAGTGAGCCTCGAACTTGCCAAACAGCGCTTGATTCAATCCCGATAGGACCCTCGCCGGATCGGAAGCATGTGGCAATTGTGCAGGAAGTGCAGACTTTAGCATCGAAGCGACTAATGCCGCAGAAAGGCCGTGTCCGGACACATCTGCGATTAAGATCCCGACATGCTTTTCATCAACCATAACAAAATCGTAAAAGTCACCTGCGACCGCGCTCATAGGCATATAGCGAGCTGCAATTTCTAAGCCCGGGAGGCGTGGAGTGTCCTTAGGAAGGATAGACAGTTGAGTCTGGCGCGCTAATTCGAGTTCGTTGTTTATGGCCAACAACTGTTGCGCCAGAGTTTCGTGTGCCTCGCGCAGCTCTTTTTCGGCCCGGCGGCGCTCAGTAATGTCTTCTGACAAATTTAGAACGTAGAGAGCCCTTCCAGTGACGTCCCGGAGGACAGAGAACCGGCCATTGGCGATAACCAAGCGGCCATCAGGACGAACGAATCTCTGTTCCCACTCATCGCGGTCCAGCTTACCGGCAACGAGATCGGCATACCTTTTCGCTCCCGCCTCTCTTTCATCGGGGTGGACCATCAGGTCCCATTTCTCAACAGAGCTCAAGTCCTCCGAAGTGCAACCCAACATCTCGTGTAACGCTCGATTGGTGTGATATTGCTGAGCAGAAATGTTGACGACGCTGATCCCAATCTGGGCGTTCTCGAAAATCGTCCGGAAGAGCCGTTCACTTGCCGCTAGGGCCTCTTCCGCCTTTAGGCGCTCGGTGATATCTTCATGCAACGCGATGACGTAATCTGGGTTGCCCTCGGAGTCCCGGATCAGCGTATACCTTCCGGTCTGTGTAACGATCTGGCCATCTCGCCGGATGAAGCGTTGCGTAAATTCATCGGCATCGTGCAGACCCTGGACGAGATCACTATACCTCCTCGCCCCTGTGGCGCGGTCATCTGGGTGAACAATTTCGTCCCATTGCTGTAGGCGACTCAAGTCTTCTTGGCGGTAGCCCAAAATCTCGGTCTGTGTACGGTTCGACAGGTGCTCACCAGTCTTGATGTTCAAAATTCCGATCCCAATCTGGGCGTTCTCGAAAACTGTCCGGAATAGCTGCTCGCTCGATCTCAGAGCCTCGGTGGAACGGCGGTGCTCGGTGATGTCTTCAGTGAGAGCCACGACGTACTGTGGCTTGCCGGCGGAGTCCCGCAGTAATCGGAACCGGCTGTTGCCAAGGATCATGCGGCCTGTACGGTGAATGAAGTGTTGTTCATATTCGTCTGTTTCGCGCTTACCCTGCACGAGTTCCGAATATCGCTGGGCGCAGGCAGTGCGCTCCTCGGCGGGAACAATCTCATCCCACTGCTCTGGCCGGGTCAGTTCGTCCCCGGAATAGCCCAAGATCTCGCCCAGTGCGCGGTTACAGAAATGTTCCTGGGTCTCGATATTGAAGACGCCAATCCCGATCTGCGCACTCTCGAAAATAGAACGGAAGAGCCGCTCGCTCGACTGCAGCGCTCCCTTGGCACGCTTTGCGGCTCGTTTGCGCATAGCTTCTCCTATAGGACAGAGCCTCCGGGTGAGCATAACGTTATCCCAAACTTATGGGGGCGGCCACGTGGAGCTCTATCGATAGCAACACGTGTCATTCGCCAAAACTCCAGCGCGCCGTGAAATCAATAACATAGCTGCTGCCATCTCACAGCCGTTTTGTTATAAATCCTGGTCATGGTTCGCTTCGTCAGGCTCTCCTTCGGCATGCTGGGCCGCCTCTTTCGCAGGCGGCAAAGTCTCCTTCTCGAGAATCTCGCTTTGCGTCAGCAACTCGTCATGCTCAAGCGTCGACATCCTCGCCCGAGTCTCGGGCTTCTCGATAAGCTCTTCTGGGTAATCGCTCGGCGGGTGTGGTCAGGATGGAAACAAGCTCTTCTCGTCGTCACACCTGAAACTGTCGTCCGCTGGCACCGGGCTGGTTTCCGTATGTACTGGAGGCTAATTTCCAAAGTCCGGAGGCAGGTTGGAAGGAAACAGACGCCGAAGGAGATTCGGGAATTGATTTTCCAGATGGTCGCCGAGAACCCAACTTGGGGAGCACCGCGGATCCATGGGGAACTCCGAATGCTCGGTTTTGATCTTTCCGAGAGAACCATCTCCCGTTGGATGAAGCGGGCGCCGAGAGGTCCTGACCAGGCCAAGCGCTGGCTGGCCTTCCTTCGCAACCATCGGGAAGCGATTGCGGCCATGGATTTCTTCACGGTGCCAACGATCACGTTCGGAGTGCTCTACTGCTTCTTCATCATCAGCCACGATCGTCGCCGCATCCTGCACCTCAACGTCACGAAGCATCCGACGAGCGGTTGGATCATCCAGCAGCTGCGCGAGGCATTTCCATTTGAAGCGTCTCACAAATACCTGATCTTTGATCGCGATCAGAAGTTTGGGTTCGAAGTGATCGCCGCGGTGAAAGCCACGAGGATTATTCCCAAGCGAACTTCATTCCGCAGTCCTTGGCAGAATGGCATCGCGGAGCGCTGGGTGGGAAGCTGCAGAAGAGACCTCCTGGACCACATGGTTGCACTGAATGAACGCCATCTGAAACGATTGCTCTCGGAGTACGTTCGTTACCATCATAAGGACCGAACACATCTCGGACTTGAGAAGGGGACGCCGAACGGCAGGATTCGTTCCGTAGCTTCGGGTCGGGTCCTCCCGCAGGAGCGACTCGGAGGGCTGCACCATCGTTACAATCGAGCCGCCTAGTTCAGATCGACTTTCCGCCCATCATTAATACATGTGTGTGCTGCACGCCCAAACGGGCTCCTGCCCTTTAAAGTCTTCGCGCTGTATGGAAGCGAGGATCGGATTCAGGCCTTCTCCACCAAAAACGGTCTCGTTTTTGGTCTCGGCTGGAGTTTTGGCGAACGACAGCTCTTGCCGTTCTACTCCATCGACACCAACAATTGGCGAGACTTAGCAGCCCTCGTAGCGGCGCTGTCCTTCGTGGTCTTTTTGTTCTGGCACTTGAACCTTCACTACATGAACATCATCTTCGCGATAGGCGGCTATCGCGTCTTTACAGTCTCGCCTCCCGAAGACCAGAATTTGCTAAGCGGTCCGGCAAATCAAGTATTGATTACTTTTCGATCTTCCCTTTTGTCGGGGAATCGCCTCATTGCTTATCGGCTAAGCGATACCGTTTATTTCGAGGCAAAGGAATGTCAGCCCAATTCGACACTACAACTGCGCAACTAATCGAGTTCGGCGTCGGATTCGAGGATAAACAGGGCGAACACTACTGTCTCGTTCCGATTGACGATGAGATTCAGGGAGCGTTACGCGAGATGGTGGTTACTACTCGAGGCGAGCTGAAAGAGGCCGGAGGGCGGCCTGTCCTATACGAGCCGTCTGAGAAGCATGGCGGCAAAGAGAATTTACGTCTGCCGCTCAACGACGATTTTGCTGCCAACATTCGAGCAATCCATGAAGCGAACAATCTGCCGATGGAGCCGAGGGCACTGTCCATTCCCGAGAATGTCTTTTGCTATTTTGCTCGCATGAGCGACGGCAAGGGCCATCGCCTTACGGCGATCCGACGAGCGACCGCTTTCAAGGGCGTTCTAAAAACCGCCTCATTCAGTTATTTAGCGATGCGCTGAAGCTCGTTCACGAAAATATCTTCAAGCTGGACCGTGATTTTGACCTTCTGGTGGACGGTGAAGAAGTGCAGATCCTGCGTCCAATTGGATTTGAGTACGTCGCTGAGCTTGAGGAAGAGGTGTGCAAAGCAGCTCCCAAGAATGTGAAAGCGATCAGCAGGGACCTGCCGTTTGTAGACTTTAGTCAGATCGAGGCTTACGCCACCAAGCACTCACGGGCGGCACGATCGCTCGCTTCAATCCGAGGACAACGGACGAAGGGCATAGACCCTGCAAGGCTTCAGAAAGCCTGCGAGCACTTCAACGTGAAGGCAAAGACCGTGAATGGAAAGTTGGTGGTGGATCACGGGTCGATCATGGATTTTCTACACTTGATGGACCGCAGACTCTACCAGGTTGAGCTCGTCAAGGATTCGCCAGAATCGTACTTGGCTGCGAGCCGGAGCAGAATCAAGGAGTCTCGAACATGACGCTTACAAGCGTTGTGCACGCTCAGCGAGTTTCCCCGTCCGCAATGCCTCGACACAGTGCCAGCTACTTTTTCCAACTAATGAGCAGGTTGGTCTAGCAAACCGCGGCCACAGGTTCGTCCTCGTCAGCGCCGAGGTAGCGCAAACCGCCTGTCTCCCCAAGTTCTGTCATGAAAATGTAATAGCTCATCGGATTCGCGAACTGCAGAATCACTTTACTTCCCGAATATCGATGTCATTTTTGCTCCTCGACGTGACCGGAGATAAACACTACGGCGTTAGCGAGGAGTTATCGTGAGCCAGGTACCGGCTACTGAACCCTTGGTTGAGTCGTCTTTGTCGCATATTCTTAGCTTTTCTGATCTGGTGCCTCACAGCGGCCCTTCAGCCAATGCCAACTTTTGAAACATTGCGCATTTTTATCTCACATGCCCGAAAAGACGGTGGAGCACTCGCCCACCGCCTTCAATCTGATCTCACGAAAGAAGGCTTCGACGCTTGGCTAGACACCCAGCGCCTTCGCAGTGGCAGCGTTTGGAGCGTGGAAATCGAGCACGAAATCGACAAGCGTCAGGTCACCCTAGCGCTGCTGAGTCCGTGGTCGTATACGTCTGAGATCTGCCATGCGGAACAGCTTCGCGCCCTCGACAGCGGAGCAAACGTCTCATTCCGGTATTGGCCATTAAGGGGGGAGGCTGCACTTTTTTTCCCACGAGGAAGAGGCGCCCTATGAATCCCAAAGTACGTCAGACCCTCGAACTGCTTGATGGCCAGTTCGCACAGGATCGCGGCCCCTCGTACGCCGCACTCGAGACATCGCTCGAGCAGGCGCGTCAGGCCGGCGATATTAACAAAGAAGCCGAAGTGACGCTGCAGATGGCGGTTCGACTATCATCGGTGTCCACGTTCGCGTCGATGCTGGCTCGCCGGGGACAGGAGGTGCCGGGGATGCCAACCGCGGCCGACGCGCTCGAACCTGCGATTCCTCTTCTCGAGCGGGCGGTGGAGCTTGCCGTCACTACGCAGAATGGCAAGCGCGAGACACTCGCCCGCAACCGACTCGCCGACTGTTACATGCAGTCCGAGCAATTCGAGAGGGCGCTGGCGGACTTCGCCAAAGCTCTCGAGCACTGTCACATGCCAGAGGATGCGGTGCTGGCGTACGACACGGTACAGAAGATTGGCGACTGCCATCTGCAGCTCGAGCAGGACGCCGCCGCTCTTTCCGCGTACGAGCGAGGTCTTGTGATCGCCAAAGAGATCGATGATCCGTTCGAAATCCACGTGCAGCTCGGAAAAATCGCCAGCGCCTTGAACAACTTGAAGCGATACGACGAGGGTCTTGCGCACTACACGGAGGCCTGCGGTCTTCTGATGCGTATCGCGATCGATCCAGCCCTCCAGCAACGTGTTTCGGTGCACAGGAATCTGTTCAACGTGGACGCCCTGCCGGGCCTCATTGCGTATACAGGGGAGCGGATCTCTCATACCAGGGAGGCGCTTGGCCGAGACCTCCTGCGTGAGCTGCCCTATCGCTTGGCGTCGATTTCCTCGGCGGCGCTGACGGCGCAGACGGTTCCCGATCTGTCTGTCTGGCCAGTCTATCGTGAAATGAACCGAGCCGTGCGGGCAGCACTTGCCGTGTTGAGCAGCATGCTCAACTTCCCGTTCGATGAAAAGGCCGCAGATGAATCGGAGGCCAGCACGCTGAAGTTGGTTGGCGCGTTCGCCCGTCGTGCCGTGGATCCTGATGCCCGCGATCCGAAATCGCTCCTAAACGCCGCTCGCTATGTCATGCAGGTCGACCGATCGCGTCGCGCCGCCATTCATCTTCGCAGGGCAGAGGCCAGCGCCGCAAAGCCGGGGCCGTTCGGCGGCGGCACTTCGCCGCACGCCCTCTATCTCCGGTCGTTCGCCGCAAGCCCGCACCTGCCACGCGTGGTCGTAGAGCCCTGGGGGTTACTGAACCTCGAGGACGTGCTGGCGTGCCGCTTCGACGAATCGCCGTTGATTGCGCTCGGCAATCCAGAGCTCGAACGATTCGGTCCAGGTCGGTCAACCACAACTGATGAAAACTGGCGCGCGGTTCTCCGCGCGCTGGGCATGGAGGCGCAAATAATCATTGTCATTCCCACGCACACGCAAGGCACGTCGTGGGAGATCGAATGGGTAACGACCAACAAGTTCTTGCACAAGACGTGCTTCCTGATGCCGCCGCCCGGACCCGGCGACGACGAGTGGTGGGCGGACAACTGGCGTGAGCTCAGAAACTGGGCAGTCCGCTGTGGGTTAAATCTGCCGGCCTACACGCCGGACGGATCGGTGTTCAGATTGACTTCCGAAGGGCAACTCAGCCAGATCGACTTTTCGGTGATCTACGGCGATGGTGACTTGAAAATGCCGCTGATGTACCTGCTGCTGTTCCAGCCCAATCTCTCGTGGGACTTCGCCTACGGCGCCCAGCAAAGCATGGAAGCGGATCGGGCCCGTGGCGCCATCGGAGCAACGCCAGCCGCTGCAGAGCATTCCAAAGAGGCGTTTGAAGGTTTGCCGCCCGAAGACCAGAAGATGATGACTGCGCTCGAAGCCTCAGACCGCCTCGAGATGTCGAACTGGTTTTACGACGCACCACAAGTTCCCAGAGAACCGGGTGTCCTCATGTATTTCGAAACCCCGTTTCGGATGATGTGGACTGAAGCTGTCGACAATTTAAACGAGACGCTCAGGAATCATTCAGACGGTGCGGCGAGTGACTTTACGCGCATGCTGTTTCATCTGGAGGTATTAAATCACCTGACACCCACGCAAGTCGATCAGCTCATGACGGAAGCAATTACCATCGAGTCGATGATGAGCTTTAAGGTGAAACAAAGGGTGTCGTATAGATATGTAGTCGTGACGGACCCAGACAGTCGAAACCGGATCGCGGGCGCGATCGTGAGGGGTGCTTCGAAACACGGTGTTCCGAGGTTCGCCCGCGTCCTCGACAAGGAGGGGTGATGCAAAAGATAGCGGTGTTAGGCGGCGGAATTGGATCACTGAGTGCGGTGCTCGAAATCACCAGCGACCCCGACTGGAAACAGAAATACGACATCACGGTGTACCAAATGGGCTG
>Ga0310914_10003862_pt1 | contig 10415 bp, 6 predicted proteins | sample GREbulkMGAN108_FD_203450 | JGI IMG/M metagenome (GOLD analysis project Ga0310914, IMG submission 203450) | Lab enrichment of tropical soil microbial communities from Luquillo Experimental Forest, Puerto Rico - GRE.bulkMG.AN108 | ecosystem: Environmental > Terrestrial > Soil > Tropical forest >...
TTGTCGCGAAACTGATCGAGCTAATGCCCGATGGTCGAGCGATGATGCTGATGGACGGTGTGGTGCGCGCCATGTACCGCGACCCGTCGGGCGAGCCTCGGCCGCTGGTCCCAGGTCGGGTCGAGAGGCTGACCATCGACCTCGGTCACATCCACCACACCTTCGTCGCGGGCAGCCGGATCCAGGTCGACGTGACCAGCAGCAACTTCCCCCGGCGCGCCCGCAATACCAACAGTGGCAACCCGGTGCTGGCTCACGATGGCGACGCCGCTATCCGTGTCGCGACCAACACCGTCCATCATGTCGAGGCGACGCCATCCTTCATCGAGCTTCCGATGCTGACCCGAGGATGAGTGAGGCGCCAAAGATCCGCGTCGGGATCGGCGGATGGGTCTTTCCGCCGTGGCGCGGCGTCTTCTATCCGCCGGGCCTGCAGCAAGCACGTGAGCTCGGCTACGCAAGCCGCCAACTCACTACGATCGAGATCAACGGCACCTTCTACGGTCCCCAGAAGCCGGCGAGCTTCCGCCGCTGGTACGACGAGACGCCGAACGATTTCGTCTTCTCGCTCAAGGGCCCGCGCTTTGCGACGCATCGCTCCGATCTCGCCGGTGCCGGCCCGCCGATTAATCGCTTTCTGGCAAGCGGCATTCTCGAATTGCGCGACAAGCTCGGACCGATCCTGTGGCAATTTCCCCCGAACATGCCGGTCGGCGAAGACGCCCTCGCGGCGTTCATCGAGCTTTTGCCCGAGCGTATCGACGGCCGGGCGCTGCGGCACGTCGTTGAACTTCGCCACCCGAAGGTTGCCGCCAATGCGTTCGTCGACCTGTTGCGCCGACGCGGGGTGGCCCTCGTCGTCGACGACAACCGCGCGGACTTCGAGATCACCGCTAATTTCATTTATGCCCACCTGCGGCGCTGCACCCTCGAGGAGCCGACCGGTTACGCGCCGGATGCGCTCGACGCCTGGGCACAGCGTTTGCGGGAACGATCGTCGCAAGCCGGATGCGATTGCTTTGTCTATTTCATCAGCGGTGCCAAGGTTCGCGCGCCCACCGCGGCTCAGGCTCTCCTTCAACGGCTGACTCTGGCGGCGTAAAGAGGCCCCGCCGCGAAACCCACATCAGGTCGCGATGGACGAGAAACGCAACAACCCGGATCGGACTAATGTACCGCTCCGGATCGCCGTTATCGGCGGTGGCATCGGCGGCCTGACCGCCGCCCTGTCGCTGCGCCAGGCCGGCTTCGATGTCGATGTCTACGAGCAGGCGCCGGAACTCACCCAAATCGGCGGCGGCATCAACATGGGCCCCAACGCGGTGCGCATCCTGCGCCGGCTGGGCCTTGCCGCAGGGCTCGACCGCGAGGGGATCCGTCCATTATTCACACACCAGCGCCGCTGGCAGGACGGGCACACCCTGCAACGGGCGCCCCTCAACCCGCTGTGCGAGGAGCTTTACGGCGCGCCCCATATGACCCTCCATCGCGCCGACCTGCTCGACGTGATTGCGGCGTGCTTCCCGGCCGAGCGCATTCATCTCGGCCACCGTCTCATCGGTCTCGAGGACAAGGGCCGCTGCACCGAGGCGTGGTTCGAGAGCGGCGCGCGGATCACGGCCGACGTTCTGGTCGGCGCCGACGGCATTCATTCGGCAGTGCGCGCCTCTCTGTTCGGCCAGGAGGCCCCGGTCTTTGCCGGCTGCGTCGCCTATCGCGGATTGGTGCGGGTCGAACGCATCGCCGATCTCGGGCTCGAGATCGGCTCCCAGTCTTGGGTCGGGCCCGGCGCGCACTTCGTGCACTACTTCGTCTCGCGCGGGCGCCTCTTGAATTTTGTCGGCTGGACCGAGCACGATGAATGGAACCGCGAGGACTGGACTGACCGCGCCACGGTGGCTCGCGCGCTTGCTGCCTTCGAGGACTGGCATCCGCAGGTCCGGCGGATCATCGCTGCAGCCGATACCTGCTTCATCTGGGCTTTGTTCGATCGTGATCCTTTACCGCGCTGGTCGATCGGTCGCACGACGTTGCTCGGCGACGCGTGTCACCCGATGTACCCGTTTATGGGGCAGGGTGCCGCGCAAGCGATCGAGGATGGCGCCGCCCTCGCCGCCTGCCTCCTCGCCGCCGGCAATGCCGATCCGGCCGTGACCTTGCGGCGCTACGAGCAGCTGCGCCTGCCGCGTGTCACTCGGCTCCAGGACATGTCGCGTGCCAACAAGACGCGCTTCCACATGCGTGACGGTCCCGCCCAAGAAGCGCGCGACGCCGAGTGGGGCAGGGCGGGCGACCGCTCGCCCGATACCTTGCATTGGCTCTATGCACACGACGCCGGCATGGTCGAGCCGCTCATCTGAGCAGAAAACACAACGAGGTGGCGTCTTCGCCGCCGAGCGACCCAAATCGCCCAGCAGAGTAGAATGCTATCTTTGCGACGCGGAATGCCGCCGAGAAGGCTGCAATGCCGCCCTCCGTCCCCAGCTTCGCCGCCACCGGCTGATTGCGCCTGTGGCGGCTTGGCGGGGGGCAAAATTCCCCGGAGCTACTCCGGCTTGAGGCAATAGGTCGCGAGTTTGTTGCCGTCGAGATCGCGCACATAGGCCCCATAGGCATGGGGATGCCAGCTGCGCGGGCCGACCGCCCCCTCGTCCTTGGCGCCGGCCGCGAGCGCGGCCTTGTGGAAGGCGGCGACCGCCGCGCGACTTGGAGCCACAAAACTTATCGTGCCGCCATTGGCAAAGGTCGCTGGCTGCCCGTTGGCCGGCTTCAGCACGAAGAATTCCGCGGCAGATTCACCCCAGATAGAGCCGTTGTCTCCGAGATCATTGAGGCGCTTGTAGCCGAGCGGCGCCAACACGGCGTCATAGAACGCACGCGCCTTAGCGAGGTCGTTGGTGCCCACTGTGACATGCGTGAATATCGACATGCTTTCCTCCGTCAGTGGCTTTTCGCCGCTTGCCAGCGCGCCAGCTCCTCGTGCGGCTTCGAGATCGCGGGGTCCATGATTTCCTGATGGACACCGGTGCTGGCGGTCAATTCGATGATATAGCCGTTCGGATCCCGGAAATAGATCGAGCGGACAAAGCCGTGGTCGACCGGCCCGCGGACCTCTCGGCCCTGGGCTTTCCCCTTCTGCAGCATCCCGTCGAAAACATCGGGCTCGACCCCGAGAGCGATGTGCAGATCGAGCGCGTTCTGCTCTTTAAAATCGAAGGGCTTGCCGGGCACCTCGAAAAACGCAAGGCAGGAGCCGTCGTCCATCTCGAAGAAGGTATGGAGGCCGCGGCCCTCGTCGATCTCGAACGCGCTAACCAGGCGCAAACCGAGGAAATCCTCATAAAAGACGCGCGTCTCCTCCGAGTCCCGGCAGCGATACGCATTGTGATGCAGACCTTTGATCATGTGAGCCTCCGCTCGCATTTTTCCCGATCTCAGGATAGCGCCGATCGGCGATCGACACCACCGGATGCGCTCTCTGGGATTCCCCTGCCGGCAGGGGAAAAACGCCTTTCAGTCGCCAAAAAGCGCCTTCCCAACACCGAAAACCAATGTATATCAGCGGCTTGAGCACGATTTGGCCGAACCCGCCGGCAGCGGAATTTATGCGGTCGGCAGCGGATTGGCAGAGGAATTCGGCGGCGCTGCCGGTCACCCCGCATCCGGCGGCGGCTCGAATGCCCTCACCCGTGGCAACGGCCCCTCGAAACGTTCGATCTCGATCAGACAGAGTTGGCCGGTGCAGCCCTGCCCGAGACAGGAGGTGCCGGCATCGCGCGTCAGCACATTCGAGTTGCCGTGCACGCAGAGCGGCTTCTCGGCGGCCGGCTCGTCGGGGTCGTACCAGGCGCCGGTCGAGAGCTGGACGACACCCGGGCGCAGCGTCTGGCTCAGCACCGCGCCGGCGAGACACGCCCCGCGGTCGTTGAAGAGGCGCACGATGTCGCCCTCGCCGATGCCGCGCGCCTCGGCATCCCGGGGATGGATGCGGACCGGCTCGCGCCCCTTGATCTTCGAAGCGAGGCTGGTCGCGCCAAAATCGAGCTGGCTGTGCAATCGGGTTGCCGGCTGGTTGGCGACCAGCTGCAGCGGGAAGCGCGCCATGGCCGGCGATCCCACGCCCTCGCTCGGCGCCAGCCACACCGGATGTTCGGGGCAATCTTCGTAGCCAAATGACGCGATCGTCGCGGAGGCGATCTCGAGCTTGCCGCTCGGCGTCGGCAACGGTGCGGCCTCGGGGTCCCGGCGAAAGGCCCGCACGATGCCACCCTCCGACGGCAGGGTCGGCAGCATCAATTCGCCTTCTTCCCAGAACCGGTCGAAATCGGGTGCGTCGACGCCGCGCGCCGCGAGAACACGCCGTGTCTGCTCATAAAGATATTGCTGCCACTGCCGCGCCGATCGGCCCTCGGTAAATTGTTCGGCGATGCCGAGGCGCTCGGCGAGCCCAGCGAACATGTCGTAATCATCGCGCGCCTCGCCATAGGGTACCACCGCCCGGTGCATCGCAACCAGCAGCGGATCGCCGGCGGCGCCACCGATATCCTCGCGCTCCAACGTAATCGTCGCCGGCAATACGACATCGGCATGACGCGCGCTTGCGGTCCATGCCGAATCGTGGACGATCACCGTATCGGGGCGCGCGAAGGCGCGGCGCAGCCGGTTCAGGTCTTGATGGTGGTGGAACGGATTGCCGCCCGCCCAATAGACGAGCCTTATGTCGGGATAGTTGAGCCGCTGACCGTTGTAGTCGAGGAGTTCTCCGGGGTGCAGCAGCATATCGGCGAGACGCGCCACCGGGATGAAATCGCTGATGCTGTTGCGGCCTTGCGGCAGGGTAGGGACAGGCACCGCCACGGCCGGCTTCCCAGTGTTCGAGGTAGATCCCAAGGCATAGGCGAAGCCGCCGCCCGGCAGCCCGATCTGGCCGAGCAATGCCGCCAGCACCACGCCCATCCAAATCGGCTGCTCGCCGTGCTCGGCACGCTGCAAAGATTGCGAGCAGGTCACCAATGTGCGCTGTCCCGCCGCGCGCCGCGCGAGCGCAGTGATCTCGTCGGCCGGAAGGCCGCAGACCGCCGCGGCCCAGACCGCGTCTTTCGGCTGGCCGTCGCGGCGGCCCAGGAGATAATCCTCGAACACCTCGTAGCCGACGCAGAACCGATCGAGGAAGGCGCGGTCGTGCCGTCCGTCGCTGACCAACGTATGGGCGATGCCCAGCATTAACGCGACATCGGTACCGGGCCGGATCGGGTGCCAGACCGCCCCGATTTCCGCCGGCAGATCGTCGTGCAACGGGCCGATCAGGTGGAATTCGACCCCGCGATCGCGAGCGGCTCGCAGCTGGCCTCGCGCGATGTGCCGGCTCGTACCGCCGCCGCCGACATCGTTGTTCTTCAGCGCCCATGCCGCCAAAGGCGAGCACCACCGCGCTCTCAGTCACCAGCTCGGCCCAGCTGACATTGTTGCCGGCCACCGCCCCTTGCGGGCCGATGATATGGGGCAGGATTACCGTCGCCGCACCCGAGCTGTAACTGCCGACCGAGCGCACATAGCCACCCGCCAGGTTCAGGAAACGATGGATCTGGCTCTGCGCGTCGTGAAATCGGCCCGCACTCGCCCAGCCGTAGGACCCGCCGAAAATCGCTCGTGGGCCGTATGCGACGTAGACACGCCGCAATTCCTCCGCGACGAGGTCGAGCGCGCAGGGCCAAGAGACCGGCACGAGCTCGTCGCGGCCCCGCCGCTGATCGGAACCAGGACCGCGCTCCAGCCAGCCGCGACGGACCATCGGCCGAGCGATCCGCGCCGGGTGCGACACCGAGGCGGGGATGTTGCCGAGCAGCGCCGACGGATTCGAATCTTGCGGATAGGGAACGACCTCGATGCCCTCTTCGCGGAGCAGCACGGAGAACGCGCCCCAGTGCGAGCTGTGCGGCAGGCCTCGGGTGTTCATAACTCTCACTGATACTCGCGCAAGAGGCGGCCAAAGCCGAGGATCGGCGTGTTGATTCCGGCCAGGCGCAGCAGGCGCCACAAGACCGCCTGGGTCGAGGTGATGATCGGCTTGCCGAGCCGCGCCTCGAGCGTATCGATGATCGGATGGGAACGGAAATTGAGGCAAGCGGCGACGAGCCCGTCGGATCGCGGGTCCCAGGCGGAGAGCGCCAAGTCGAGGATCGCTTCGGGTTCGGGCTCGGCGAGCCGGAACCCGTCGGTGATGCCGAGATGGGCGCCGGCGACCGTCTCGATGCCGCCCGCGGCGAAGAAGCTGTGCTCGGCCTCGTCGACGGCCTGTGAGTAAGGCGAGATCGCCGTCACCCGCTTCAAGCCAAGGGCGCGGCAGGCGGCAAAGATGCTGTCGGTTGCGGTCGTCGCCGGAGCCTGGGCGATATGTTGGATCTCGCCGCGCAGGTGCTGGTCGAAGTCGTGGCCCTGGACGATGCTCGAGGCGGTGCAGCCATAAGCGACCGCGTGCGGCAGGCAGCTGGCGATCTGGCGGATCGCTCGCATGCCGTCCTCGCGGTCCATCGCGATGATCTTCTCCGGCGTGCTGCCATCGGTGATCAGCATGCGGGCAAAATGGACGCTGACCCCTTCGGGCACGACGCGCGGATACCAGTCCTCGACCACGATGTTAACGCTCGGCACGATGACCCCGAGCCGGATTGCCTCCGTCATGCTCTGCTCCTGCGGCGCATCGACCAACTCTCGCGAAAGGGTACCCGTGCGACACCCTCTTATCAGCGTCCCGCCTGTGGATGTACAGCGAGCCCGCACACCGGGGCTGCTGCCAACCGCAATAAGCAGTTGAGTTGCAAATCGACGGTTGTTGCATCTGCGGCAATCTACAGCAAAATCTTCCCTTGAAGTTGTAATGTCCGTCCAGACCGAGGGCCGTTGGGATTGCAGGACCGGCGCTTTTCGAACGAGCCCTTGCATTCTACCCGGCCCTTTCTCGAATGCAGCCGTCTGGTCGTTGACGTGCAAAGATCCCCGGGTGCATGGGGTACGGCGACAGCGAGTGGCCACAAAAAGATCGTTGAGATCGGATCGGCTGTGTCCACCAGATACAGATGTCACCGACGCTGCCATTTACAAATGTCACTGCGGTCGGGGTCGGGCGGCGGGCGGGCGCGGAGCCATAGCGTAGCGCAGCGCCCAAACCGGCGCCCGCTTTACGGACGCCCGAACCGATTCGGGTACTTGACCGAGCGGGCGCCGCCCGCTCGGCTCATAGAAAAGCGGTGCCTTCGCTCTATATCAGTGAGTGATCGTCGACGGAGACTCGGGCCTGCCTCCAACTACAGCCGTTTGCCTTGTGAGGGCGGCATATTTGATCAGAAGAATCAGTGACAGAATGCTTTCATGGCACCGGTTGAGGACTCGCCTAGGGGAGAGAAAATCCGATTAAAATATTCTTAAGCTACAGGTCAAGACCTCGTCTCCCACCGCAATGCAGCCTCACAGGCAATTGCACGCTCGGCCTCTCGAAGCAACGACCCGTGCTTTGATGAGATTGCAGCCTCTGATGCGCTGGTTGGTATCTACGCTTATCGGTATGGATACGTACCCCAAGCACAAACCGCCTCGATTACAGAGCATGAGTTCGATTTTGCACGAGAGAAAGAAAACCCATATTTTGCTTTTTCGCGGATGATGAATATCGATGGCCTCCTAAGCATATTGAAGCGGCTCCGGGTCACGATCTTCCACATAAATTCAAAAATCGCCTAAAGATCTTACCTATCATAGACTAATTCACCACTCCAGATGATTTGGTATTCAAAATACCCTCCTCATTGGGCCGCTTTATTATTTTTATTAGGCTCAAAGGAGATTTAGAAAAACTACCAAATCGCGACGCGGTAAGTACGGAGCTTGGCAGATCTCAACTCGCGCGGCGATTAGTACGACTAGAAAAGGTGATTCGAGGTGCAAGTGTGCTTATTGTCAATGACGTCCCGGCAGAGATGAGTTACGTCATTGACGTTCTTAGTAAACTTGGCGTTGATGTCCAAATCGAAACTCAACGAATGATGCCCTACGTGCCCTAAGACAAAATTCTTATCATGTGGTAATCTGGTATGCAGAGGGAACCGGTTCAGGACGAGGGCGTAAAACTCCTTGATCGGACAGAGGCAAGAGAACTTCCCGAAAATTCTTGAAACCCCAATGTCGGCCATCTGATCCGAGGCAGACGATCGGGCTTTTCGTCGACCGGAGTTGCCCCATTGCCGCCATTGAGGCAGCAACTCGGCGGGAGGGTGAGCGCACTCAAACGCTTTGCGGGCCGCCTTCGATAACACGGAGGCCTGGTTGGATGGGCGCGAGCGGCACGTTGTAGGCCACTACCGGCTGGGTAAGGCCCTTGAGGGCGAGTGCGCCAACCTGTTCGGTCGCGACGCTTCCCTTTAGAGCTACATTGACGCGTTGACTGAGCAGAATTTGGCCGTCCTTGGCCTGAGCACAAAGACGGGCGGCGACATTGCACACCGTGCCGATCGCCGTATAGCCGGAGCGCTCGGAGAACCCGATCTGGCCCAGCGTCGCATATCCCTGTGCGATACCGGCGCCAAAGCCTAAATCACGACCACGCTCGCGCCAGTCGGTGATCAGCGTCCCGGCCGCCTCGCGCATCGCCACCGCCATGTTGACCGCGCGCTCCGCCGGGTCGGGGCAAGGCACCGGATCGTTGAAGAACACCATGATCCCGTCACCCGAGAACTGGTCGAGCGTGCCCTCGAACTGGGAGACGAGCGGCCCCAATGCGCCGTGATATTCGCGCAGGAAATCGAGAACCTCCTCGGGCTCTGCGGTCTCAGTGAAGGCGGTGTAGCCGCGCAGGTCGCAGAACACGACGACGATTTCACGACGATGGCTTTCAAGGATCTTTTCGTCCCCTTGCGAGACGATCAGCTCCGCTAGCTGTGGCGCGAGAAACCGCTTCAGCCGCCCGACCCGCCCTAACTCTTCGACCTGTTCGGCGACCCGCGCTTCGAGACCACGGTTCAGTTCCGCTACCTCATCGGTGCGCTGGTGCAATTCACCCAAAAGGCGGGCGTTCTCCATCGCGATCACCGCCTGCGCTGCGAAGTTCTGCAACAGCGCGATCTGCTTGTCACTGAAGGGCCGCACTTCTCTGCGACCGGCGGTGATGGTGCCGACCCACTTCTCCTCTCTGCGAAGCGGAACGAACAACAAAGTGCGGGCGCCGCTGAGCTTAAGCATGCGTCGACGCTGCGGGTCATTGCGGTAGACGCTGGCGGAGAGGGCGTCGTAGAGGTGCACGACCTCGCCGCGGGCAAGCTGCACGGCCCACCCGTCAGGCGGCCGCACCGGGCCCGCCTCCCGCCACGCCTCGACAAAAGGTAGTTCGCCGTGAACCGCAGCAAGGCGAAACTCCTCCCCGTCACGTACCGTCAACACGCCGGTTACAGCGCCGCAGAGGGTGTGCGCTTTCTCCAGTATGGCGTCGAACACCGGCGCGAGGTCTCCGGGCGATGAATTGATGACACCGAGCACCTCGGCGGTCGCGGTCTGCTGTTCCAACGCCTCGCGTGTCTCGGTGATGAGCCGTGCGTTCTCCATCGCGATGACTGCCTGAGCGGCGAAGTTCTGAAGAAGCGCGATCTCCTTATCGGAAAACGGAGAGACCTCCTGGCGAAAAATGGCCAAAATTCCGATCAGCTTGTCGTCCTTGCGCAACGAGACACCAAGAAGTGTGCGCACTCCGCCGAGATCGGCACCAGCGCGAGGTATTGGTTCGTTGATGCGGTAGCCTTCAGTGAGCCTGAGATCGGTAATGTGCTCATAAGGCGCGCCGTCAATGATAGTACGCTGCACAACGGTTGCTGGCCGATGCGGTCCTTGTTTTAGAAACTCAACCATTTGCTGCGGGACGCCGCGCGTCGCCACGGAGTGCATGTACTCCCCGTCGTAGGTCCACAAGGCCCCAAAGGCGGCACCGCAGAGCCGCATTGCCTTTTCGAGCATCGCGTCGAACACGGGCGCGAGATCGCCGGGCGAGGAGTTGATGACCTGCAGTACTTCCGCGGTAGCAGTCTGCTGCTCCAAGGCCTCGCGCGTCTCGGTCAACAGTCGCGCATTTTCCATAGCGATGACGGCCTGTGCCGCGAAATTCTCGACTAGAGCGATCTGCTTTTCGGTGAATGGCCGGACTTCAGTGCGATAGCCGGCAATATAACCGAGCAATCGGCCGTCCTTGCACAGCGGCACCAGCACGATCGTGCGGGTACCGGCGAGTTCGGCAGCTTGCAGCTGCAAGCGAGCGAGTTCCGGGGGGCTGTCCGCCCCAGCCGCCGGCAAATCAAGGATGTGGACGTGCTCCCCGCGCAGCAGCTGCTCTGCGCCGGGTCCAGGCATAAGCGGGAACCCGAGGCGCAGGTGTTCCG
>Ga0310914_10003865_pt1 | contig 10411 bp, 9 predicted proteins | sample GREbulkMGAN108_FD_203450 | JGI IMG/M metagenome (GOLD analysis project Ga0310914, IMG submission 203450) | Lab enrichment of tropical soil microbial communities from Luquillo Experimental Forest, Puerto Rico - GRE.bulkMG.AN108 | ecosystem: Environmental > Terrestrial > Soil > Tropical forest >...
AGGACGGGCTCCCCACGCCGCTATGGCTGTCCTCTCAACTGGCTACCGACCTCTCGCCTCTTGCCCCGCGCAGCGGGCTGGAGCGCAGCGACTTTGTGCCGTGGCACTGACCGGCTGTGCCGGCCTGGCCGTAAATATTTCCGCTGTAGGAGGTTGACCGGCCGTGCTGCGGCGGTGCCGGTCCTTCTCAGTTTGAAGGTTGGCCGGCAGTGAACCCGGCGAACCACTCCTGATGGGAATAGTGGACGGTGCCGGCGCAAGCGGCCAACTCCTGTGACAGGAAGGCATGATCGATGCGGAACCCATTATTCCTCCTGCTGAACCAGGAGTATTCGCGTCGGTCTGGATAGCGGTGCCGCCACAGATCGCGAAACCCGATTTGCTCGATCGCATCCATGTACTGCGCTGTCGCGTCGATCGCCTCCGCCTCGTCGAGATATGCGCGACAGGTATTAAAGTTGCCGATGGCCAATGAGCGGTTAGCGCTCTGCAACGAGAGGGTAGCGATCAACGCTTCCCAATAAGGGATTTTCGCGCGCAGGTTCGGCATGTAGATGCCGACGAGCCGGAACGTCTCGTTGAGCGGCCTTTTGGCTTTAGTCGCCAGCGACAGGATTGCCCCAAGTGGCTGTACCTGCACAGGTGCTCCAAAGGGCATCCCATAGATCGGGGCGGCCGAAAAATACGCGGTCGCGCAAGGTGTACGCTAGGACGGCTGCCTTTCTCAGCCACCGTAGAGGTAGTTCGGAAGCCAGAGCGTTATGCCGGGCCAGAGATACATGATAATCATGCAGACGATGACGATCAGCATATAAGGCATCATGCCGGCGAATATCTGGTTGAGCGTGACGTGCGGTGGGGAGACGCCCTTGAGATAGAACGCCGACATCGCCACCGGAGGTAACAAGAACGCAGCTTGCAGGTTCACGAAGACGAGCGTCCCCCAGAGGACCGGGTCGATGTTGAAGTGCTTCAACATTGGCAGAAAGATCGGCACGAAGATGATGATGATCTCGGTCCATTCGAGGGGCCGGCCGAGAATGAAAATGATCGCTTGCGACAGGATCATGAACTGCACGGGGGACAGTTCGAACGACAGCACCCAACGCTCGAGCAGCGCCTGCCCGCCGAGGATTGCAAAGACAGCGGAGAACAGCGCCGAGCCGACAAAGAGCCAGCACACTATGGCCGTGGTCTTCGCTGTCAGAAACACTGCTTCCTTGGTGCGTTTCCAGTCGAGTGTTCGGGCATGGTACGCCAGCAGAAAGGCGCCTGCGGCGCCGACGGCGGCGGACTCGGTCGCTGTCGTGATTCCGAACAGGATGACGGCGAGCACGACGACGGTGAGAACGCCGAGCGGCATGACAGACGAGATCAGGAGCTTCACGACCTCCAGGCGTTCGGCGTTCATGTTCCGGTAGTAACGAGCGAGCATCACCGCAGCGAACGCGACGATGAGGCCGAAGGAAATGTAGAAGCCGGTCGCCGGCCCAGATCCCGCAGGCGTCGCTGGTCCCGCGATCGCCGTCGGGGAGCCGAGTTGCTCCAATCCAGCCGGAACTTCGCCGTCGGCCGACGGCTGCGGATGGATGACGACATACCACCACACCAGCCAGAGAGTGAGTGCGGTCAACGCGAAGGGCACCAGCACGGCGCAAAAATTCTTGAACAGCTTCCAATAAGTGAGGCGTCCCCCGTCGGCTTCGAGCGCCATCGCTCGGGACGGCGAGAACAATGCCGAAAAAAGTCCACCCACCAAGTTGTGCGCGTAAGTCTCCTGAAACGTTCGCATCCACGCCGGCACCGGAACCTTTGTTTGGTTCTCCGGCAAAGGCGGGGCGATCTTCGGATTGATCATCGCCCAGCCAACGATGTAGACGAGATAAAGAAAGGCGAGAAAGAAGCCGGGGAACATCGCTGCGGCGTAGAGCTTCACGACCGACTGCCCGCGACCGCCGCATAGACGATGATCATCACTGACGGCGGAATCAGGATGCCCAGCGTGCCGCCCGCTGTGATGACCCCCGACGCGAGTTTCACATCATATCCGGCGCGCAGCATCGGGTTGAAGGCAATTACCCCCATCAAAACCACGACGGCGCCAACGAGGCCGCTGGCAATGCCCCAGAACGTACAGACGATAAGCGTCGCAACGGCTAGTGACGCCGGTACCCGCCGGAAGGAAAGAATGTTCCAGTACAACTGGCGCGTACTGGACGAGGAAGCGCACTATATCCACTCGTTTTGGTGGAATCGGCTAGTGCCGCTGCGCTCTTACGTCCATGGCTGGAAGATCGGCCCGAGCCACTACTCCAACCAAGATTTGGGGACGATTTGGCTTAGCGCTCCCGAATGCGGGGCGTGTAGCGCACAGCCGACGCTGGAGAAGGCGAGTACTCGTTAGGAAATAAATGCGTCAGGCGTCATCCCGAGAAAGGAGCGGCGAGCTATGCGCAAGACGCGCTTTGAGTTTGGCTTCCTCAGGCCTGCACGATCGGATATTTCGCAAAGATCGCCTCGCAGCGCCTGAACGCCTTGTCAATCGCCGCTTCCGGTGTCATCCCATTGTTTATCACATCGTTCATCGCGATGGCGAACACGTGCTCGGTGCTGACCTCCGCCCGTGCCGGATTGTACACCTCGTAAGGCGGGGTGGTCGGACCGTAGATGCCCTGCCGGGTGTAGGCCTCGAGCGGCTCGTTCTTCGGGTCCAGCCAGAACGCCTTGTCGTTCTCGACGATCGACGGCATGGACGGCAGAAACCGGCCGAGCCCGGTTTTCAGATAGGTACTGAGCACCTCTGGCTCGATCGAATATTTGAGAAAATCCTTGGCGGCGTCGATGTTCTTGGCGCCCTTCGGCACCACCGCTGCAGCGGTGGCCATGACGCTCGGCAGCGGTTTGCCCTCGTTCGAGAGCGGCAGGCCGAGGGTCAGGATGTCGTTGTATGCTTCCTTATCTTTCCACAGCGCCACCTCAGTCGAGATCGTGCCGTCGAAATCCATGACGATGAGCTTGGCATGGAAGGCGTTGTTGTCGTCGTTGTCGTTCCAGTTCACCACTCCCGGCGGGAGAAAACCTTGCTTATAGGTCGTCGTCAATCTGGTGACCGCCTTGACCGCAGCCTCCTTGATCTGCGGCTCGTCGGTGTGCACTTTGCCGTCCGGCGTGAACAAGTCCTTGCCGCCATAGGCGACCATGAAATGGTCGAAGTGACCGATCACGTCGAACCCGACGGCCGAAATCATAAAGCTGTAGGCATAGATGTTGCGCATGCCCTGCGCTCGCAATGTCGTCTGGACCAGCTGGAAAAAGTCGATAAACGCGTCCCAGGTGTTCGGGATGTCGGCGGGTTTGTAGCCGGCCTTGCCGAGCAGCGATTTCCAGACATGGAACGGGATGACGCCCATGCGGTGGGGGATCATGTAGTAGCTGCGCTTTTTCGCTACGCTGTTGTAGACGTTCACGGTCTGCAGCGCCGTCGGCGTGAACAGCGATTTCTGCGTCTCGATGACGTCGGTCAGGTCAACGAGCTGGTCGTTCCAGGCGCTCAGCACGGCAAAGAAGTAGTCGCCGACATTGATGATGTCGGGCACGACGCCGCTCGTCACCGCGGCAACCTCCTTCTGCCGCATCGCGGCAAACGGCAGGATGCTGAGCTCGATCTTATTGCCGCTAGCCTTCTCGTAGTCGGCGACCATCTTCTTGAAGCCGATGTCTTCTTCCTGGGCGAAGCCCTGCACCCACCACACCTCGGCGGTCGTGGCCGCAGCATTGGCTATGTAAGGCCGCGCCAACGTTCCGGCCGCGGCCGCAGCCAACGAGGTGCGAAGCACCGAGCGCCTGCTCAGATTTCCCATGTCCGCCTTCCTTCCTGTTCAAGCCGCGCGGTCTGCCCGCGCGTGCCTTCTCGTTTGTTTATGAATGCAGGTTGGGACCGCCAGCTCCGGCAGTCAACGGATTCTTTGGTAAGGTGACATCGGCAGTCTGCGACCCCGTGGGCAGCATGACCTGGGCGGAGACACGCGTGTTATTCGGCCTGGACGATGTCGCTCTTAAGGGGCTGCTTTCGGTCAAACAAAGCGGCTCCAACGCGATCAAGAGAACGGCCGGAATCGACGCAACCTTCCCGTTGCCGCTGGCTGCGGCAAAGGCCCGGTAACCTAACCCACAGCGGCCACTCAGCATGGGCGGCGGGAACGGCTCTTCATGCCTCTAAGCAGCCATTCGCTGCGGGCGAGAACATCAGTCGGCCGCGATCGACAGCGGAAGATCAGGTTTCGGTGACGTAAGCGTACGGAACAGTGCGCGGGCGGCACCGATCTCGTGCGCTACTGGCTCACGATCTTTGATTGCTGCCAGCCTATGTGTGTTGGCAGACGGCGGCGCTGGACGACGATCCGACTTCCAGCGAGACCGCGATTTGCTCTGCCCGAACCCGCCGTGCCTTTGCCAGCGCGCGGAAGGGCGACTGCAACGGAGACACGAGTTATGGTCGATCCAACTGGCCCCAGCACTTTGCACACCGATCCACAGGCCGTGTGGCATCTCGGCCGAACGCCGAATGAGGTGAACCGCGCCAATCAAACAACGCGGAACCTCCCGGACAGCGTGGTTGTCAGTCAGCGAGGTGCCGTGACTCTTGTGCGGCTGTCGCGGCCGGCCAAGCGTAATGCCCTCGATATCGAGATGATGGTTGGCATCGAGAGGATCTTCAGCTCTCCGCCGGAGGGATCACGCGCCATTGTCTTGTATGGAGATGGCAGCCATTTTTGCGCCGGTGCCGATCTGGCCCGCGTTGCGGAGACCGACGGCGCGTCCGCCCTCCGCCTTTCGCGGATCGCGCATCAGGCCTTTGACCGGATCGAATATGGGGCTGTGCCAGTCGTCGCGGCCTTGCAAGGTGCTGTCATCGGAGGAGGCCTGGAGATTGCCGCTGCGGCGCATATCCGCGTCGCCGAACAGAGTGCGTTTTACGCTCTGCCGGAGGGCATGCGCGGGATCTTTGTGGAAGGCGCGTCGCTCGGCTTCTCGCAGTACGTGGTCGAGAACGGGCAAAAGCTTGCCAAGGCGATCGAATTGGCGGAACGGATCGCCTCCAATGCGGCGCTGAGCAACTTCGCTGTGGTGCAAGCACTCCCGCGTATCGCCCGGTCCGATCCGGAAGCCGGGCTTTTGATGGAAGCCTGATGTGGGCGATGACCACGAACGAGGGCGAGGCGAAGGTCCGAATTCAGGACTTCCTCGAGAAACGAGCGACCAGGGTGTTCCATCGTTCCGAGTCGGGACCGCCGATTCAGAACGGCCAAGTCGGAGAGTAAGGCCATGGACACACGACTTGCCCCTGTACATGTGCATGACGCCCAAATCGAAGCCAAGATTGGCGAAGGCCGCGCAACCAGGTTGGGCGAAAGGCCCGGCGTCTCATCCTCCCACCTTCCCGCCGATCTGAAATATCGAGGTGTAACGGTGAATAACATTCCAGCGTCCTTGTCGTACCGGCCAGCCGATCCGGCCGAGCGCGTCCTGGTTATCTCCATCGGCGATGCGCTGCGCGCAGCCACCTCAACGTGGCGAACCCGCTCGGCCCTGATCGACGGAACTCCGGAGGAGCAGACGCGTCGCCGATGGACGTTCGAGGAGTTGCTTACGGGATCGGAGAAGGTCGCGCGGGCACTGCTGTGCCGTTTCGCTTCAGGCGAGCACGTTGCGATCTGGGCGGCCAATGGCCCGCAATGGGTGATGATTGAACTCGGAGCAGCTCTCGCGGGTCTGACGCTCGTCACCGTCAACCCTGCGTATCTCGGCGAAGAGCTCGTATTCGTCCTAAGACAATCGCGGGCGCGCGGCATTATCGTTCAGGATGTCTACAGGAACCGGAATCTTGTGTGGGCAGTCAATGCTGCCCGCGACGCGCTTCCCGATCTCCGCGAGGTCATCGCCCTGTCCTCATGGCCGGAGTTCCTGAGGAGCGGCGAGGCGCGAATCGCATTGCCGTCGATCAAGGCCGACGATGTCGCGCAAATTCAGTACACGTCCGGGACGACCGGTACTCCCAAGGGAGCCCGCCTGACCCATCGTAACCTAGCGAATAACGGGCGCATCTATGCGCGGACGATCGGAGCGGGGCCGCAAGACATCTGGATCAATCCGATGCCGATGTTTCACACCGCCGGATGCGGGCTTTGCTCGCTCGGCGCTCTGCAGACGGGTGGTGCCCAGGTTCTGCCGCCGGGCTACGATCCCGAACTCATGCTGAGCTTGTTCGAGCAAGAGCGCGGAACCATCACGCTCTGCGTTCCGACCATGCTCATTCGGATGCTCGACTCTCCATCCATCGCACAGAGAAGCCTGTCATCCTGGCGGCTGGTCACGCTCGGCGGCGCGCCCGTTCCTCCAGAACTGGTGCGGCGGGCGCAAGAGCAGGGCGTGAGGGTTGCGATCGGGTTTGGCCAGACCGAGGCCTCTCCGTATTTGACACATACGCTGCCCGACGATCCTCACCCTGACTGGATTTCAACGGTCGGCCGGCCCATGCCGCAAACCGAAATCAAGATCGTCAGCACGAAAACCGGCGCGATTGTGCCGGTCGGAGAGATCGGCGAAATCTGCGCTCGCGGATACTCCATCATGAAAGACTATTTCGACAATCCCGAAGCGACGCGATCGGCAATCGATCCCCAAGGCTGGCTTCACACCGGCGATCTGGGGAGTCTCGACGAGCGCGGATATTGCCGCGTTCAAGGCCGGCGCAAGGACATGATCATCCGCGGCGGCGAGAATATCTATCCCCGCGAGATCGAGGACGTTCTCTATACACACCCCGCGGTCATGGGAGCTGCGATCGTCGGGATTCCGGATCGCGACTGGGGCGAAGTGCCCGTAGGATTTGTCCAGATCAAGCCGGGAATGAGGTCGCCGAGCAAGAATTGTTGGAGTTCTGTCGAAAACGTCTGGCCTCTTACAAGATCCCGCGTATTTGGCGGTTCGTCGACCAATTTCCGCAGACCGCATCTAGTAAGATTCAGAAGTACGTTCTTCGCGAACTTTACCTCGCAGAGAAGGTCCCCTGACGCATGTCCTACTTCTCGCGGCCTCTTTGCTCGCAGATGAGGGAGGCAACTCAAGGCGCCTTCATTGTCAGAGGATGGGAAGTCGCCTTCCAGGTTGGACACCCGATCAGCCATGCGCATTTTCAGTTGGCGCGCTACCTGTCGTGAGCCCACGACGCATCGTTGTCGGTACTGCCGTGGACAAGTCCGTCGCCAGCATGTTGAACATGTGATTGGGGTGGGAACCTGGCGAGTAACCGAACCGATGGCGGAACTTTCGTGCGAAATGAGTTTAGTCGCGAAAGCCGCAGCCATATGCAATCTCGCTCAGTGGCTGAGCTTTGCCCGACCGACGGTTCAGAAGGTGTGCGGCATGATCCAAACGAAGCGAATATATGAACTCACGGCACGAGGACCCGCGCTCTGCAAAGAGTTTATGGATATAGCGTAGCGAGATCCCTGCGTCGGTTGCAAGCTCGCGTGGGCCAAGATCCGGATCGGCAAAGCGGTCCCTGATGATGCTCTGGATGCGAGCAAACAGCTTGTCTGTAGGACGTGAGCCGGACCATGAATCGGGTACGAATAACGCGCCGACGAGATCATAGAGTGCGAGTTGCATATAGGAATCGGCTGGCGAGAACGGTGCGTCGTCGCTTCCGAGGGCATTTAGCGCAATTTCATAGAGTAGGCGCCCGGCAGGCGTTCCGCCACGTTTGTAGCGCCCACCTTGCGGCTCGAATCCGAGATGGGAAATCAGCGGCCGGCGCGGAAATTAAAGGCAGAGCCAATGCGCGCCCTCGCTATCTGCGACGTATGAAACGGGCCGGGCTTTATCGACGAGTACGACATCGCCTTTGGCGAGTTGCACTGTCTGGTTATTGTTGCTCACCGTTGATCGGCCAGCCACTTGAAATACAGCGCCATATAAGTCCATGCCATCGAGTCGAATATCGCGCTGCGTCCGGTCAATACGATTCCCATTGCAAGCGACATCCACTGCGCAGCAGCCGAGCACGCTGAGCGGGCGCACCCAGCCCGCAAAGGCATTAGGGTCAGCCCGTTCGAGGGTATACTGCCCGCATGTCGACCGAAACAGAGCTCGCCATGTCTCGAAATCCAATCGTGGCTCGTCCGGATCGTCACGCTGACGCACGATCGTCTCCATTCTTCGTTTCAAGCACTTAGTGAGACGCGCGCCTGCGTCAAGCGCATCGTGCTGCGACATAGTGCCCTGACCATTTCAATCTTCCACAAATTTGGTCGAGGAGGACCGGCCACGTGCGGTTCTCGGCCCGGGGCCCACTGGGCGCGAGATCGCTTTCCTTACTAGCGGCGACGGAACAGTGCGCGGGCGGCACCGATCTCGTGCGCTACTGGCTCACGATCTTTGATTGCTGCCAGCCTATGTGTGTTGGCAGACGGCGGCGCCGGACGACGATCCGACTTCCGGCGAGACCGCGATTTGCTCTGCCCGAACCCGCCGTGCCTTTGCCGGCGCGGAACCTCCCGGACAGCGTGGTTGTCAGTCAGCGAGGTGCCGTGACTCTTGTGCGGCTGTCGCGGCCGGCCAAGCGTAATGCCCTCGATATCGAGATGATGGTTGGCATCGAAAAGCGCTTGCCGAAGGTCGTCCCTCTCTTCGGGGAGGGCGAACCATGATGCGAACCGGGTCTCAACCGACGCCTATGTCGTGGGGAAACGCGATGTTCGAGCCCTGTCAAGACGGCAGCCTGCGGGTCCGCAACTCGACGGCGCTTGGCCCGTATCCGGACCGTTTGATCGAGCGGCTGCAATACTGGGCGGCGGCGGCGCCAGATCGCGTGCTTCTCGCCAGCCGTGACGGCGAGGACTGGCGGAAGATCACCTATCTAGAAGCCCTCAATGCCGCTCACGCGATCGGGCAGGCACTACTCGATCGCGGTCTCTCCCTCAAGCGGCCCGTCCTCATCTTGTCAGGCAATGGAATCGAGCATGGCCTGCTGGCGCTCGTCTGCCTGAATGTGGGCATTCCGTTCGTGCCGGTATCGTCTACTCTTTGGTCTCGAGCGATTTTGCTAAGCTGCGCGACATTGCAGCCCTGGTACAGCCAGGCTTGGTCTTTGCGGATGACGGGGATCACTACGCGGCGGCACTCCTTGCCTGCACCCCGAAGGATGCCGAGGTCGTCATCGCACGCGGCGAGCCCGACCGCCGCGCGACATTCTTCGATGCGCTGGTCGCCACGACCCCGACTGATGCCGTGGAGTCGGCCGCCAAGGCGGTCAACCCCGATACTGTGGCCAAGCTGCTGTTCACCTCCGGTACGACCGGGGTACCGAAAGGCGTGATCAACACGAACCGCATGCTGTGCAGCATGATGCAGATGGTGCGCGGGTGCTACCCCATGCTCGCCGAGGAGGCTCCCGTACTCGTCGTCTGGCTGCCCTGGAATCACATCTTCGGAGGTACGGTTAGTTTCTGTATCGCATTGTACAACGGGGGGACGCTTTATATCGATGACGGCAAGCCCTTGTCGGGTCAAATCGAGAAGACGGTTCGCAACCTGCGCGAAGTCGCGCCGCTGTTCTACTCGAATGTCCCGAAGGGTTACGAGGAACTGATCCCGTGGCTGCGCCGCGATCGCGCGCTGCGGGAGAACTTCTTTAGCCGCGTCCGGGTCCTGCAATATTCCGGCGCGAGCATCGCTCAAGATGTCTGCGATGCTCTCCAGCTTGCCGGCGACACGATCGGCCATCCGATCCCATTGGTGGCGCTCCTGGGCTCCACCGAGGCCGGCCTGATCACGGCGCACGGGCATTCGGAGGACGCGTCAGCCGGGTGCGTCGGCCTGCCGCCGCCCGGCGTTACGCTGAAACTCATACCGACGCACGGCAAATTGGAACTGCGGGTTCAAAGCCCATGCGTCACCCCCGGCTACTGGCGGCGAGACGATCTCACTTCCGACGCCTTCGACGAAGACGGTTTTCTGCGAACCGGCGATGCCCTGCAGTGGGCGGACGCCGGAAATCGGCAACGCGGCTTCCGCTACGACGGACGCATCGCGGAGGACTTCAAGCTGGCGACCGGCACATGGGTCCGCGTCGGTTCGCTCAGAGCGCATCTCTTGCAGCATTTGATGCCCGAGTTGCGCGACGTGGTGATCGCCGGAGAAAACCAGGGCTACATCGCCGTCTTGGGCATTCCATCCTCGCCGGAGATTGTGCACGACGACACTGTGCGGGCGCGGCTGCAGGACAAATTGACGGCGCTGGCAACGGAGGCAAGCGGCAGCGCCCAGCGCGTGCTGCGTTTTGCATTTTTGACCGAAAAGCTCTCGGTCGACACCGGCGAACTGACGGGCAAGGGCGTGGTTAGTCAAC
>Ga0310914_10003886_pt1 | contig 10392 bp, 13 predicted proteins | sample GREbulkMGAN108_FD_203450 | JGI IMG/M metagenome (GOLD analysis project Ga0310914, IMG submission 203450) | Lab enrichment of tropical soil microbial communities from Luquillo Experimental Forest, Puerto Rico - GRE.bulkMG.AN108 | ecosystem: Environmental > Terrestrial > Soil > Tropical forest >...
CTAATTAGCAGTGTGGGAACAGGGTAAGGGTGAGGTGTGCACTGACAGGACCGGCACAGCGTGCCGTCGGCCCCTAGTCGGGGGATACAGCAGAGTCTTTCATACGGCGCACCAGCTCAACCACTCTGGCGCCGTCAAGTCAGCCGTAAGTAGTCGGATCGGATCTCGGAGTGTAATGGGCTGATAGCGTCAGCTACCCGCGAAACAGAAAAGCTGCCCCGCGGGACGGCTTCATAAGAGCTTGGGATGCGGTGCTCTACGGCACGAGCTTGCGGCGAATGGAGCAAGAGATGGCCGCGAGTCCGGTAGCCAGGAGAGTCATGCTCGCTGGCTCCGGCACCGGAGTAAACCCGACCTGCACAATCGGCCCGCCGAGAACAACTTGGTCCGAGGGGTTGACCTGTGCAGTTACGCTCTGCAATGACGAGGAAAAACCCTCGACATCAAGGCTGCCGGTGCCAGTGTTAGTCCACCCCGTAAACAGCACATCCATAAGCAGAGTTCCATCGTGAGGGTTGAACAAAAACGGTTTGGCGACAAAAACCATGTCGAGGGCACGGGCCCGGTAGCGAGCAGCCCGGGCTGCTAAAGAACGTGCCCGGACCGCCTGAAAGCACTAGAGTATTGTCGGGACCTCTGTTTGCCGCGTAATTGGATGTGATGAGCTGGTGGCCGTTAATGGTGTTCGGGTAGTACGGTGACGTGGAGAGATAGATGCTGAATGTTCCCACAGTCACATCGATCGGTCCTGTACCCGGCGCGGCACGGAATGCGATCTGGGTGATGAGGAGAGGGCCTCCAACGGAAGCGAACTGTCCCCTGCCGAAATCCTCTTGGTACTCGAAACTTGCCGGAGCATTCAAGCCCGCGCTGGCATTTCCGGGTGTGGTGTCCAGACCATTGGGAATTATTAGCGTGCCTGCCGAGGCTAGGGTGGATGCCAGTACGCGGTGCAAGTCGCCTTACCCGCACTCGGAGTGGCGATTCCTACCGCCGTCTGCTGGATATTGGCTAATTAACCACCGCCAACCGTTGCATTTATGCGCTCGTTCAAAGAAGACCAGTCACCGTCGGAACTCGTCCTTAGCTCCGCAACGTGAAAATACGCGTAAAGTTTGTGGGATGTGAGGAACAGCCGGACCACGGTTTTTCCTTGTCTGGATGAGCCGACCTTGGCGCCATTCGCCGCACTCGAACTCAATAGGCAAATCTTATAACCGGGCACGGCGTCGATGACCTGCCGCGTGAAGTAGTCATCAAGCAAATCTGCAATCGTCTCGGTGGCTGCTTCTACAAGTTTTTCAACCTTCGGCACACCTCACCCTACCCTGTGCTGATGTGGCTAATTAACCACCGCCAACTGAAACAGTATAGCCGTGCAGTCAGGATTGACGGCGATTGTTCCCGTAAAGGTCTCGTGAGCGATGGTGCCGTTCAAGCTTCTGGTCTGTGTCCCAACGACATTCCCCCCCCGTCCAGCGTGAATCTAGTCACGAATTGTTGCATGGCGACCGCCTCGCTGCATCTGTGTTGGCTGGAACCTAATTTGCGCAGATTTATCCAGAACTCTCAGTATGGACGGTGTCGGCCGCACGCCCGAGTTCGTCGTGTCGATGAGCGCTAGTCCTCCGGGAACAGCTTCTTGCCGTCCATGGTCAAGACTGTTGCCAGACTTGTGCCACTGGGTTCTGAGATGGCCGATGTGAAGACTGCGCGATACTCTTGCAGACTGTTGACAAATACCAGCTCCAAAGTTGCTGTGCGGTTCAAAACCTCCGCGTGGAAAACGCTGACATTGAAGGTAGCCGTGCAGTCAGGATTGACCGCGATTGTTCCCGTAAAGGTCTCGTGAGCGATGGTGCCGTTCAAGCTTCTGGTCTGTGTCCCAACGACATTCCCCCCCTCGTCCAGCGTGAATCTGCCTACGAGCACGACAGCCACCGGGCCGGTTGGCAAGAATACCGTCCCGCTAGTGGTAAATCCCCAGTTTCCTGCCGCGGTCGCATTTGAGCAGCGTCTGTCATCTTGAGCGTTCGCCGTCGCTACCATACCCAGAATCAACGTGGCCAAGCAAACGCCCAATATTGTCCCCACGAAGGTGCTTTTGCTCCAAGGCGCGGCTGCTAGCGTAGCAATTTTTCGTTCCATGCCATCCTCCGGTTCGCTGTTGAGCGAAATATAGCGACCTTGGACCTCCACTGGTTGCGCGTCAATCCCACGCAAGTCCTTTGCGAATCCTTTCTTAAGTCGTTGATTAGGTTGATGCTATTGCCTCAAATCAGCCGTGGGCGGATTTCGCTACAATGTTGATACTTGCCTGCGCCCTCGCGGTGTCACGGGGCTGGTTGTTGTGAGGAAGCTGATCCACAATCCATCGATCACAGCTGTGCGGTTCGGCGTCTTCGAGCTGGACTTGCAAACTGGAGAGTTGCGCAAGCAAGGCATGAAGTTAAGGCTCCAGGGCCAGCCCATCCAGATCCTGGCCATGCTGCTGGAAAATGCTGGGTCGGTGGTGATGCGCGAGGAGTTGCGTCAAAAGCTATGGCCGGCCGACACCTTTGTCGATTTCGACCACGGCCTGAATAACTCGATCCAAAAGCTGCGGGAGGTACTTGGTGATTCCGCCGACACGCCACGCTACATCGAGACGCTGCCCCGGAAGGGCTATCGCTTTCTGAGGTCGGTCGAAACCCTTCCAACCCCTTCGACGGTGCCTACCTCGACGCAAGCAACAGCCGGCAACGCAGTGGTCGCGGCGGTACAGCTTCGCACACCGCCGACCCCCGGCAGCCCGGCCGCGCTAGAGCGCGGCTTGCGTAGAATCTGGCTCATACCCGTTTTCTCAGTCATTGCAACGACCGCATTTCTCGCCTTTTATATCAGCGGTGTCCGGGAGCGTTTGTTGGGCAGGGCGAATCCCCGTGAGATCCACTCGATTGCGGTGCTGCCGCTCGAGAACCTCACTGGCGATCCGGCACAGGAGTACTTCGCCGACGGCATGACTGACGCACTGATCACAGACCTGGCACAAATCGGCTCCTTGCGTGTCATCTCGCGAAGCTCTGCCATGCGCTACAAGGGCGTCCGAAAGCCTCTTTCCGAGATTGCTAAAGAACTCAACGTGGACGCGGTGGTGGAAGGTTCGGTAGCACGTTCCGGCAATCGAGTCCGCATTGATGCCCAGTTGATCCAGGCACCCACGGATCGTCATCTTTGGGCTAGGAGCTACGAGCGCGATCTGAGCGATGTCTTGGTATTACAAGGGGATCTGGCGAGGGCCATTGCCGCAGAGATCCAGGCCAAGATGACTTCTCAGGAGCAGCAACGTTTGGCCAACGCGCGCAGCATCAATCCCGCCGCGCAGGAGGATTATCTCAAGGGGCTCTATTACTGGGGTAGACGACCGCTGGGTCTGCAGAAGGGAATCGAGTTCTTTCAGCAAGCCCTGGAGAAGGAACCGACCTATGCCCTCCCCTACGCTGGTTTGGCGCTTTCGTACGCCACCATGGGGTCGTGGGAGAATGGCATTCTCCCCCCTCGGGAGGCAATGCCCAAGGCGAAAGCGGCGGGACAAAGGGCATTGGAGCTTGACGACACGTTGAGCCAGGCTCATGCCGCCTTGGCGTATGTGCAGCTTCATTATGATTGGGATTGGGCTGCGGCCGAGAAGGAATTCCAACGGGCCATCGAGCTGAACCGCAACGATCCGATCGCTCACCATTGGTACTCGCACTATCTGACTGCAGCTGGACGAAACGAGGAGTCACTCGCGGAGTCAAAGCGCGCCCAGGAGCTTGATCCGCTCGATCCTGTGATTAGCATCCATCTTGCTTGGCTTTACTACTATGGGCATCATTACGACAAAGTGATTGAACAGAGCCAAATGGTGCTCGAAGCCAACCCGCAATCTTTCTGGCCACACTTTGACCTCGGCTGGGCCTATGAACAAAAAGGCATGTTCGAGAGGGCGATTGCAGAGTTCCAAAAAACGAGGACACTATCTCCGGCCAGCACCTTTGCGACGGCAGGGCTCGGGCATGCCTACGGTATGGCAGGGAACCGCGCCGAGGCAGTGCAGATTCTGCGCGAGCTAATCGAGCAGTCGAAGAAAGGATATGTTCCGGCTTTTGACGTTGCGGTAGTTTACGAGGGGATCGGAGATGACGAGCATGCGTTCGAGTGGCTGGAAAAAGCTTATGCGGAGAGGTCAAGCTGGCTCGTGTACCTTAAGCAAGATCCGCGTTTCGACTCCCTGCACTCCAATCCCCACTTCCAAGACCTGCTGCGCCGGGTCGGGGTGCCGCGTGAGTGAAGAGTGTCAGATGCTGCTCTCAGTGTACGCATTTCTACCGCACACAAAGTAGCTTATTGCTGCTGCGAGCAGCCTTCCCACTAGCAAACTCGATTTCGAGGATTTTGCAGTTCTTAACGACCGGAATGAGCGTTGATCCGATGCTGGCCCATAGGTCCGGGGCCGTCTTCGCTTTCAGTTCTAATGAATACGCTGAAATGAAGTCCGTGACGAAGCTCGGTGTAATGATGACGGAACTCGTTGCAATGCGTTTGAGGCGAACCCCGGGGGGTAATTAGCCATATCAGCACAGGGTAGGGTGAGGTGTGCCCTGAAATCTGAACGTCTCGCCGTCAAGGGATCGGAAGCCTTACGGCTGATCGATTACCGACAACCCTTCCTAGAACGGTCTCGTGGAGCAAGCAGACGGACAATTATTCTGCCTTCGAGCCGCTCAGGAAGGCCACTTACGCCTCTAGAAATGTCCCGTGGGGCACAGCCGACTCCTAGCATGGCCAGAACGTCTTACCGCCTCTAAGTACAAGTCTCCCCAGACACGATCGGCGAGTTATTTGGCACGTATTCCCAGCGGCTTACCGCTTGTTTTTCCTCCAAGTCACCCTACGGCTTGAGCCATCGGAAGCCACAAGAATAAAGGTATAAAAGTAAGCGTCAGAGCAAGCACAGAGTTGAGGAATGAGAGCTTTGCCGACTACTGATGCTGATTGGCCCATGCGGTAGGAGTGAGGGCTGCCAAGCGATGCAAGTGCATGCCTGCTAAGCCGGGGAGAACCGACGACAGATAGTCTCGCGTTGAGATTTTCAGTCGTCGACAGGTTTCGATCACCGACAGGATAGCTGCCACCTTCGAACCTGCTTCCGGGCTTCCGATGTGGATCCAGTTCTTACGGCCCAAAGCGATCGGGCGCATCGAATTCTCGATCAAGTTATTACTCAGTTCTAATTCCGGGTACTCGAGAAAACGCGTTAGTCTCGACCAGTTTCCCATGGTGTATTCGCAAGCATTCTCCAGTGCCCCTCCAGGCAACGCTCGGGCTTTGGCGGCTGCCATGGCCGCTTTGATTTTCTCCAACCGCTCCGGAGCCTTCTCTTGCCGTAGTCGATGACGCGCTTCCACATTCAATCCCTGTTCGCGCGCTTCCCCATCCACCGCAAACAACTCATTGATCCGAGCCACTATCGGGCCGGCTACCGGATCCCCTGGATTCAGCTTGACCACGTTGGCAAAACCACGCCGGGCATGCGTCCAGCACCCTGCCTGTACCATACCCGCGCCTCCCACTTTGTCATACGCTGCGTAGGCATCGGTCTGCAGAATGCCATGAAAGTTTTGCAGAAACTGTTTGGGCCCGGCACGATCTCTCCCTAAGCGAAAGTCGAACACCGTCGCTCCTCCCGGTCGTCCGTACTGCCACAGATACGCTTGATGATTTTTACCGCGACCCCCGTGCCTCTGCACCTCCACCGGCGTCTCGTCGGCCTGCAGGTAGCTGCCCTGCACTAACTCTCGACTCATTACCACCACCAAGGGCTTGAGCATTTCTCCTACTTGCATGACCCAGCCGTCCTGCGTCGCTCGGCTGATCTTCACTCCCCATTCCCGCTCCAGAATCACGCTCTGCCGGTACAACGGAAGGTGATCACAATATTTTCGGATGATCGTGTCGATCACTACTCCATCACTCACCAATCCTTTTTCGATAATGCGCGCCGGCAACGGCGCCGCTACGATCCTCGCTCCCTTACAGCTGGTACACATACGCTTTTCCCGTTTGCGTACCAATACAAAATATTTCGCCGGCTCGACCTCCAACTGCTCGCTCTCCTCATAGCCGATCACCGTGGTGGCTTGGCCACACTTCCCACACACGCACTGCTCGACCGTGCCCGCAAGCACCTTCTCGACTCGGGGCAGATCCGCCGGCAAGCATTGACGTCCAGGATGGGGACGGCGTCCTTTCCGTTGATACCCAGCCACCTCGATGATGTCCCCTTGCATCACCGAGCGCTCGCTCTCGGCTTGCACTTCGCCTCGGCTGACTCCGGGTTCCTGCTCCAACATCTCCAACTGGAAGTTCGATAACTTCTCGCTGCCGGCTCCGTACTTCTCGATCCGTCGCAGCCGTAACCGCTCTTCTAAAACCAAAACTCGTAACTCGGCGACCTGCAATTTTTGTTGCAGTTGTTCGATCAGTTTTTCTGCCTGGGAAAGCGTGCTCGGTCGAGCAGCCAAGGGTTGGCTCGCAGCACTCACGATGGGCTATTTAGTAGCAGAGGCTCGTTGTGGATTACAATCCTTTTGTGCAGTAGGGATGCGGTCGGGAATCAACTTCGTCGTTGTCGATCTTGCTTCTGTACCAGGCCCGATAGCGCGCCTGGCTCAGATCAATTCCACCTAACAACATCGCTAGTTCTTCATGACTCAGCACCACCTTGACTTCTCCCTCTCCCGGCTGTGGCCAGCGAAATCTCCCGCGGGACAATTTTTTCGCGCAGATCCACAACCCGCTTCCGTCCCACACCAGCAGCTTCAACCGGTTCCGCTCTGCATTACAAAACAGGAACACATGGCCACTGAGCGGAGAGCATTGCAGGCGATCACGCACCAGACCGTACAAGCCTTCAAATCCTTTGCGCATGTCGGTCGCTCCTACCGCCAGATAGATCCGCGTTGCTGGACCGAAGCCGAACACCCTAGATCGTCTCTAACACCTGTACCAGGCGCTGTAAGGTAACAGCATCAAAGCCAGGGCTCACCGCGATCCTTCGCCCTCGCCCCAGCACCACGGCCAGGCCACCGCTCCCGCTGCGCTCCGCGCCCAGCTGATTGTCGGCCAACTCTACTGCGATCAGCCCCTCTTGGCTCACACCACTGCCGCCCCGTGTTTGTAGCCGCCTTAAGTAACGATTCAGCACTGCCCAGGTCAAACCTTTCAGCTGACAAAACTGGTTACGATTCAGACCACTGCTTTCGAACTCGCGCACGATCAGCTCCAGTTCCGCCGCCGTACGCCGCCTCTTTGCTGCAATGTGCTCATCTGTCATAGAGCTCACTTCAACACAGAATCCGTGCGCTGCCTAGAATGCGGATGGTCTGACGCTTACACAAAACCAGCTACCATCTAAGACGGCCACTTAGAGCTGTAAAACGTTTTGGTCATGCTGGGAGTCGTCTGAGGCTCTTCGAGACGTTCCTGGCACCGTAAGTGGGCTTCCTGAGCGGATCGACGCCAAGATAATTGACAGTCTCGTGGCTACCTCGGGACCGTTTTGGGGCGCGCGGTGTGAGCCCGAAGATCCGGGCATTAGGTCCCCCCTTACCCCTATTCACATTTGGGGCATTAGTTAGGTCGGGGGAGACCTTACTTACTGGGCGCGCGCGAAGAGTGCCAACTTCCTCGAAGGGGGCCAAGATTATTACTTGGACATGTTCGTGTAGTTTGGTCCCCTTCGCGGTCCGCGAACTTAAGCAGATACTTGGACCTCTCCTACCACTGACTGTTTGCTGATTTGAGGCGTTCAACGTGGAAGTCAGAGGGCACCGACCGCCCGCGCGGCCGGTCCAAAAGGTGGCCAGATTTCGGGCACACCTCACCCTTACCCTGTGCTGATATGGCTAATTAACCCTTCCCCGGAGAAGAGGTCCATGCGCAGAACAACGTTTCGCAGCCTCCGTCGCATGTGACCAATGCTCCGCCGCAGGGAAGTCAGCCGCAGTCGCACCAGAAGAACCGGCATCAGGCCGAAAACTGAGGGTGTGACGATTCGGACGAAGACAGGGTACTCCTCGCGGTGAGCAACAAAGGACACAGCATGTATCCAACCGTCAAAGTTGCGAGAATCCTGCGTCGCCTAGAGATTCTCCGAAGAGGCGCAGAACCCAAGACATTCCGCGCACACCTAACCTTACCCTTTGCACATTTGGGGGCATTAGGGCGGGGCAGACCTTAAAACCAAGTGACCATTCCGCAGGCACGGTCAGGTGCTTTTTTCTAATAGACCCGCCGAAGATCCATTCTCACTGACCGGGCAACCTGAAGTCGATGCCCCGGTTCTCGTTGGCCTTACTGGTGGCGGGAACATCCAATTCTGCAATGGGGATCTTGCGAGCGCGCTGGTCCGTGAATACCCACAGAGTCTCTCCCGCAATCGCGTAGTTCCCGATCTCTTCGCTGTGTCGATCGCGAAACACCAGCACCGTTTCGGCGCGGATTTGCGCCGGCGGCGGGTCTGGCGCAGGGTTTGCCGGCACGCGCTCGGCACGCAGGCGCGCAACTTCGTCATTCAGGCGGTCAATCTCCTGCCGCTGCTCGTAGGCAACGGACGCGCTCGAGTTGTCGGGCGGAGGGTAGGCATACTCGGGATTCGACTCGGCTGGATACGAGTAAGACGCGTCCGACCAGACGAAGCCCGTGCCGCCATACCATCCCAGGCCCGACGGGTATCCGTAATAGCCACGGTAGCCCCACCAAGGATAACGACATCTGAAATACGGGTAATGGCCAGGATAGTAGGGTAGGTGACTGGGATAGCCGGGAAAGCCGGGTCGGTGCGGTCCGTGAAAGCCCCCACCCCCATACGCACCCTGGGGGGCGCCGACGTGCGCGAGGTATCCACCCCGTGCGCCTCCCATAGCCATTCCGCTGTGGCCCCCTCTCTGCCCCCAGAGGGGAACGCCGAGCAAAATCACGCTCAACGCCGCCATGAACATCCAGCGCCGCATACCTACATTATTGCTCAAAACGAGGGAACAGGAGCGGCTTAAATTTGTCAAAAGATCGACACATCATTGCCGATGGCCGAAAGCCCCGCAGATTGTTGGGGCACCAGTTTTCGGTAGATGAGGGGCACGTATGGCTGGGCTGGCGTATCGGCGTTGGTGGCCGCATCTGCCTCATACGCCCGCAACAGAACGGTCGCAATGTAGGCGACAGTATTGGCCGGCCTTCGGATCCATTCTTCCGGCTTTAACCTCCGCCATCGTCTCAGCCAGTTTTCGCGTTACCTCGGCCGCCGATTCAGGCGGGCACGGACGAACGAGAGCGGAAAGAATTGCATGGAAAGCCGGAGATTTCTACCCTGAGGTCAAAACCCTAGTGGCCAGATAAGTTATTCTTTTCTCTCATTATCCGCGGGTCGTTTCTTTGGCATTCAAGGTGCCTCGATGACAGCATCGGGGGCTCTATGCCGTACTTACGATTACACGTTCCTGAGCTATCGATCGAGCAAAAGCATCTTATCGCCCAGAAGCTTATTGAAATTACCCTACGAACGTTTCATCTTCCTCCCAAGGAACGATATTCCATATCAATCCAGTTTGTCTCACTGCCTCCAGAACGTGCAGCCAACCCTGTCTGGCCCTCGACTCGGCGCGACGCAGACTGTGTGTTGGAAGTTATGGGGCATGACCTGACGGAAGGAACGAAAAGAGCTTTCTCCGCAGAAGCAGCCGCCGTGCTCGACCAATTTCTGCCTTTGAGGTTGAAAAGCCGAATCACCCGTCTGCTTGGAATCAAGCCGGATATTTCCCGCCAGATTGGCTGTCAGTTCAGTGACCTCGGGTCAGCCATTAGCGAACCGTTCGTCGTACATCCACACTCTCGGGTGGCGTAAACGCACGGATTGGCTTCACAAGCGAACCGCCCGGCGCTAAGGATAGTTCCCAATTTGACAATCATCTCAGCGGCTTCCGATAAAGGGTTTACCAACGCAACTGATCCTGTGAGGTCGCCGCACGCTTGATGCGGTGCCGGATTTCGGGCACACCTCACCCTTACCCTGTGCGCATGTGGCTTCACCGAGCTCCGGCGCGTGTTCGGCTCAGACCTATTGTTTGGGCTCTTTTTCCGGCCGAGACATCTGATCAATTCGGGACAGCAGAAATCGCGAACTTTCAGATGAGCACATGAGGCAATTGCATAACTAAGTCACGAACCCGCTTCTTCCAAAGGCGTAGTCCCCGGCAGCGCCTTAATCGCAAAATGCTCGGTCAAAACCGGACCCAGAATTGCCGTTGTAAACATGAGCACCAGAATGACATTGAGCATCTTGGTATCCAGCAGATGCTGCCCTGCAGAGTT
>Ga0310914_10003887_pt1 | contig 10389 bp, 10 predicted proteins | sample GREbulkMGAN108_FD_203450 | JGI IMG/M metagenome (GOLD analysis project Ga0310914, IMG submission 203450) | Lab enrichment of tropical soil microbial communities from Luquillo Experimental Forest, Puerto Rico - GRE.bulkMG.AN108 | ecosystem: Environmental > Terrestrial > Soil > Tropical forest >...
CGGAGTTCTCGCCCCGCGGTTCATGCACACTATCAGCGTTCTGCTCTTTCGTCGTCGTGTCGACGATCCTGACTTTGGCTCCTTCCATCATTTAACACATGGGGGATTTTCCCAACACTTATCGGCTCAGGGTACCAGCACTCTTCGTTTAGAAGCACCTCTTTGGACGTGCCGAAACCCCGCCCAGAAGGCCATCTGGCCTATTCACACTCAGTCTCAGTCAGCGCGCGTTGACTTATCTTCACTGCCACCCTAGTATTGCTCGCCGGGAGTTGGGGTTCGGCTATGGTCGGTAAGACAGTCTCTCACTATCGGATACTGGAAAAGCTGGGTGGTGGGGGCATGGTTGTAGTCATTCTTCCCTCCACGCAATTGGTGGTTCCTTAGAATATAGATATCCACGTGTGCTCCCAGGAACCCCATCCATACGCCAGAAGCAGGTTGTGCGGGTCACATCCACGGTTAATTGAACGCATGGGCGACCACGTCGTCGGCCATCACCCGACGATGCCAGGCGTCCGCAAGACGGCGCAGGCCGTCGTTGCCACCCGCCGCCTCGAAGACAGTTTGCATGCATCCATGATGACAATCCTCCCGTCTCTATGCAAGACGATGGCCTGGCGAGTTCAGGTGGGCCGCGCCAGCCTACGGGACCTGTTGAGTATGGCTCCCGGCTTGTCGCCTACTGGCGGTTTATCTCCAGCGCCTGTGATCCGCCGCCGCTGTTGACCGTCAACTCACCATTACGCCGTTAGTCGCGGGTTATGAGGTCCGTCCCGTAAATCCACATCTCGCAATTGCGTCGGCCGGTGAGTAATGCGCTTCAACGGCTTGTGCTCCTTTTTGACTTATGCCGTTACCCGGCCACAAGAACTCTCAAATTCGTCGATTCCTACTTGAGGGGCTCCCCGTGCTTCACCCGCATCCTAGTTCTCTTAACTTCGCTGAGGTCTCCAATCGGATTCCCCTCGAGGACCAGGAAATTTGCTTCGTAGCCCTCTTTGAGTGCTCCGATCTCGCGCCGCGGAAAGATCACCTTTGGTGTCGTCTCCGACCACATTTTTAGCAATTCGAGATTGGAAAAAACTCCAGTTTCATGAAGGAAATTGACTTCAGTAAGTAGTCCTGCTCCGGGCGTGGTGTCGCTGCCAATGGCAAGTGTGACTCCCGCGGCCTTGAGATGCTGAAGGTTCTTGATTGTGATCTTTCGGAAACGCTTCTCGTTGTCGTTCATACTTGCTAATGGGTTGGGCTTCTCGAAATTCTCGGCTGAGCCACTGGCCGCCGTCGTTACAACGATGACTCTACGCTCCGCAGCCAGCTTAGCGTCTGCGGCCGGAATGGTATAACGCTCTTCCCAGTTGGCTTTCTCGGCGTATGCTGCCTGACGATCAAGTGGATCCGGAAAAGAGGGCAGGTGCATAACCATATCCACACCGGCGGAGACGGCATTGTGAAAGTCCATGGCGCTCTCGATATGAGCGCCTGACCTCAAGCCGGCCAGTCTTGCCTTGCGAACAATTTCTTTCGCCACGTCGGGTCGCAAACCGAGACTCTGGCCATTCCCAGCGCCATAGAATTCAGAAAAAACGAAAACCAGCTTCACAAAATCTGGTCCGGTTGCAAGGTATGAAGGCCAGACTCTCTCGACGTCGTCGACCGAGTCAACCGAGTTATAGAAACGGCCCTCTAGTTTGTCCTTGCCGTATGGCAGATCCCCTCGATCGACAAGATATTCCAGATAAGGCTTGGGATGACCTCCGGAACACGTAAACAGGGCGTGCGCGAAGATCGCGTCAACCGTGGCGGGTGTGCCCAGCTGATCTCGAATGGAATTGGCTGACTCCGCATTCCCTCCGGCATTGAGGACATAGAACACGCCGGCATCTAAGAAGGCGCGGTTGGCGTCGGCGAAGTCGTATTTCGAACTTGGGGCATGATTGTGGGCATCTGCAAAAGCAGGGACGACAAATCCCCCCTGTAAATCGATGGTCCGCACTGGGCCCATTGGTTTCCGCGATGTCAAGAATCCCTTGACGGCGTAGAACGTCCCACTTTCAAAATCCTTTCCCGTAAACCACCTGCCGTCAACGAAGGCGTTGGCCTCCGAACCACGGGATGAAGGCCGTAGTTGGGAGCCTTTAATCCCAGGCAAGGCAAGAGCGAAAACAATCAAGGGTAGCAGTCGTTTCATGGATTCTTCCCCGCAAGCACCGCGGAACTGATTGTAACCTTAACCGTCAGCGCCGCCGCTTATCCATGTTTGCGAAGTTTGCCATCCGTCTCGCAAGAGCTGATAGCGGCATGGAGATTGGCGGTGAGTTGGCGAGCAGTCAGCTCGGCGGATCAGTCCTGCCCAGTCGGCTACTGCTTCCCCAACTGTTCGCTCCGGACAGAATGACGGGGTACCGGAGAGTGGACCAGTCGCGCTGTCCACCTCATCGTTGTTTAACACATGGCGATTTCCCAACATTAATGTGAGTGCCGCGTCTGGCGCGCGGAGTATGGAGATTGTATGGGCTAGGGTGACCGGGTTGCTACGCGAGCACAAAGGCGAGGCCCTTTGGGCCCTTGCATTTGCCGTCTTGCTCCCAATCGCACTAGCTCTCCCTTCCCGGATCCGGCACTCTCCCGAAAAATACAAGGTATATATTGTGTACGGCTTTCTTTCCGGTGTGCCCGTCCTCCGGGAACTCCCGCCAAAACATTCTCTCCTTGACCGCCTAGGAGAGTTCTTGGTATAGTCTCTCCTAGACACACAAGGAGAGGTCTTGGGCAAACAGATTGATTTGCTGCAGGGTACGCTAGACATGCTGATCCTCAAAGCTGTCTCGCTTGGCCCGCTGCACGGCTACGGGGTTTTGCTGCGCATTCAGCAGATCTCTGGCGAACAACTGGAGATCCAGCAAGGCTCGTTATATCCAGCGCTTTATCGTCTGGAACATCAGGGCTGGATCGCCGGCGAGTGGGGAGAATCGGACAACAAGCGCAAAGCAAAGTTCTACAGCCTGACAACGGCCGGGCGGCGCAAACTCCACGCGGAAACCGAAAAGTGGAACCGTATGACGTCGTTGATCGCCGCTATTTTGCGCACCACTTCGGAGGAGATATGAATCTCGTGGCTCGATTGCGCTCGTGGTTGAAGTGGATTGTCAATGGGCGCAGGCTTGATCGTGAAATGGAAACGGAAATTCGTTTCCACATTGAGAGCTACGCTGCCGAGCTGGTTCGCAAAGGCATGTCCCAGCAAGAAGCGATGCGAGAGGCCAGAATTGAGTTCGGCGGAATCGAGTCTCACAAAGATGCCATGCGGGCAGCAGTAGGCATACGGTGGTGGGACGAACTGGGTTCGGATCTGCGTCACGGATGGAGATTGTTCTACAAGAATCCCGCCTTTTCGGCGGTTGCGGTTTTGACACTGGCTCTGGGCGTGGGAGCTAACACGGCCATTTTCAGCATCGTGGATGCCGTGTTGCTGCGTTCTCTGCCCTACCGTGATCCCGATCGTTTGGTACGAATCTTCTTTAACGAGCCCGGTGTAGGATTGCGGGACGTTAGGTTTTCCAAGCCCGAACTGGATGACCTGCAGACGCGCGCGGATGTTTTTGAAGATGTGAGCCCCATCTTCGAGGGCAGCGAGAATTTGACCGGCGCCGGACAGCCTGAGCGTCTCGAGGGGGTCAATGGCAGTTTCAGCTACTTTTCCATGCTGGGTGTGACCCCGCAAATTGGACGGTTGTATGGTCCACAGGACTTTGCGCCTGGTTTCGCTCCAGAGGTCGTGATCAGCGATGGCCTATGGCGTCGCGCCTATGGCGCCGATCCGAACGTTCTCGGCCGTACCCTCCGGCTCGACAATGATCCCTTGACAATTATCGGGGTTCTGCCACCCGGATTTCGCCATCCTGGACCGACGATTTCGGGTGAACCGGAGGTGTTTGGCGCCGGCGGATTCAGCGCAGATCCCTTTCCCAAGCCAATGCGTGGTACCCGGATTCTAGTAAATGGAATCGGACGACTTAAGCCTGGCCTGACACTGGCGCAAGCTCAGGCGCGGCTCACTGCCATGGCTGCCCAATTGCGCTACGACTTTCCCGCCGATTACCCGCCGCAGGCGCAATGGACAATTGAGATTCAACCATTGCAAGAAACTTTGGTGGGCAAGGTTCGGCCCATGCTGCTGGTGCTACTGGGTGCGGTAATCCTGATCGTTTTCATCGTATCGTTGAACATTGCCAATCTCGTCCTGGCGCGCGCCTCGGGGCGGCAACAAGAGATGGCGGTGCGGCTAGCACTGGGGGCGAGCCGCGGCCGGATGGTGCGCCAGATGCTGACCGAATCCATGCTGCTATCGCTCATCGGCGGCGCCGCGGGAATCGCAACCGCAGTCGGTACCTTGGGTTTCATCCTGCGCTTTGTGCCATCGAACATTCCCCGGCTCAACGAAGTACGAATCGACTGGATGGTGCTCGGGTTCGCTCTGCTGATTTCCATTCTCACCGGCTTAGTGTTTGGACTTGCTCCAGCGCTTCATGCGGCAAAGGGCGCTCTCTCCTCGGCGATTCGTGAAGGCGGTCGAGGGTCCGGCTACAGCACGAAGACCGGCCGATTGCGGGATGTTCTCATCGTCTCTGAACTCGCATTTGCAGTCATACTGATGGTCGGAGCCGGCTTGCTGCTGCGTACGCTGCGGGATCTGTTCCAGGAAAATCCAGGCTTTAATCCAACTCAAGTTGTTACGGCAAACATAGAGCTTCCGAATCCCAACGAATCGGAGGCGGATCCGTATCTCGATATTCCTCGCAGAGCCAACTTTGATCGTGAGTTGCTGCGGCGCATGAAGGCAATTCCGGGAGTGGAACTCGCCGCAATCACCGAAGCTCTACCAGGCACCAACACCAACCCCAGCGCGGTCGGTGGCGTAGCGATTGAAGGCTTTGCGATTGAAGATAGACCGGTCGAGTCCTCCGAGAATCTGAGCGCTGAGAGAATTCGGATCAGCCCCGATTATTTTAAGGTGTTACAGGCCTCGCTGCTGCGCGGCCGCTCATTCAGCGAGGGCGATGAAGACGGCAAACCGCTGGTGGCCATCATTGATGAAAGCACCGCTCATAAGTATTGGCCAAGCAGCGATCCGCTGGGCCGCAGAGTGAGGTTCGGACGAGACTCTACCAAGCCATGGAGGACGGTCGTGGGCATTGTTAAGGACATCAAGAGTGACGGTCTTGACATCGATGGCGTTCCCCACATCTACGTTTCGACCTATCAAGACTCCAGCAAGCGACTGAGCGTGGTGTTGCGGACGTCTCTGCCCGCGACCCTGCTCGAACCACAGATTCGGCACGAAATCCAGAGCATTGATCCCGGCTTGCCGGTATTTGGTGTTTCTTCTATGAACGGCGTCCTGGATCGGTCACTGGCTTCACGCCGTTTTTCTGCCGATCTGGTAGGCGGATTTGCTGGACTGGCGGTACTTCTGGCCTCCATTGGAATTTACGGCTTATTGGCTTATATGGTCGGCCAAAGATCGCGTGAGATCGGTATCCGCATGGCCCTGGGCGCGCGACGGGACGACATTCTGAGGATGTTCTTACGGAAGGGGGTCGCGCTTGCCGGCGTGGGCATCGTTGCCGGAGTGGTCTTTTCTGCATTCACTGCGTCCATGATGGCAAGTTTGCTCTATGGTGTTCGCCCCCATGATCCGGTTGTGTTTCTGATCGTGCCTCTGCTTTTGCTTGCAGTGGCCGCGCTGGCTAGCTATTTCCCAGCACGCCGCGCAACGAACGTAAATCCGATGTTCGCCCTTCGTGAAGTATGAACTCGCCGGGTTCAGATTGTTAGCGAACTCCATGACACTCAACTGCTGTATCCCACGGCGTCGACGAGCATCAGCACCGCCACCGCGAACCAGATCCAGTGCTTCATGCGATCTCACGCGCGACCGAGACAGGATCCAGTTCAAAGCGTCTTCACGGCCAACGGCGAGTTCGCAAATGCCGGTGCGTGGATAGGACAAGCCAAGTCCTTCCATCTGGCCACTACGTCGACTTAGGTTGTGATGTCCGTGCCGACGTTCCTAGACGAACTCTTAACATCCTCGACTATGAATCTCCGTCTGGCGTTTGCCCGCCGAATTACCGAACGAGCGATCCCATTTGGCGGACCAGCGCGTCAGAGAGCAAGGTGGAACACCAAAGAAACACCGTTAAGCGAGTTGGCAATGTTCAGGATGAGAACTCGTTTGTTTTCTATCGCCAGAAAAAGCCCTCAAAGACGTTATTGTCTTTGTTCAATCGAGGCAGGGCTTGGAAAGCTGGCTTTCGACGGCACCATCGGTGATAGCTGAATAGCTGGCGAGAACAGCCCTTGTATCCAATTAACGGTAGCGAGTTGCATAGGGATTTGATCGACGAAAATGGGCGGCGGGGCCATCGGTAAACATTACGCCGTTAGGCGGGACCCATTGGCTTGGGCGCTCTGCAGGGCCATCGTCGGAGCCCGGTCAGGGACAAGTTTCCGGGTCTGTTCGACCAGAATACTGACGTCGCGCCTCATGCGGTACGGCATCCAGTTGTCCTAATTGTGCGCCTTCGCTCCCGGTTGGTATACTAAGACATCTTTATGCTATGATGTCTGGGTATGTCCATGACTGACTCGCTGCAAGGATCGCTCGATCTGCTGGTGCTGAAGATTCTCTCCCGCCGGCCGCGCTTGCATGGATACGCCATCATGACTGCCATCCAGGACATGTCGGGCGAGGTGCTGCGGGCCGAGGAGGGCTCGCTCTATCCCGCGCTCCACCGCATGGAGGAGGCCGGCTGGGTGCGCGCCCACTGGATCACGAAAGACACGGGGCGGCGGGCGCGCCTCTATGAGCTGACCAGAGCGGGCACGAAGCAGCTCGCCACGGAAGAATCGCGCTGGCAGGCAGTAACGTCCGCGGTGAATCGCGTCCTGAGGATGGCCTGACATGTCATGGTATTCGCGCATCGTGAATGTGTTTCGCGGCGACCGCCTGAGCCGCGAAATTGACGAAGAACTACGAGCGCACCTCGACGAAGCCATCGAGCAGGGTCGTGACCCGGCAGAAGCTCGACGGGCCCTCGGCCCGGCGTTGCAGCTCCGCGAGGAGAGCCGCGACGTCCGGCTCGTCGCTTGGCTCGATTCGCTGCGCGCCGACGCGGCATTCGGCTGGCGGCAGCTCCTGAAGAACAAGGTCGCGTCATCGGCCGCCATTCTTTCGCTCGCGCTTGGGATCGGCGCCTGCACCGGCGCCTTCCGGCTGATTGATGCTCTGCTGCTGCGCCCTTTGCCCGTTGATCATCCGGAACAACTGTATGCTCTCGCCCGGTCAGGCGTAGATCCTGAAGGCAAGTACGGAACCTTCGACGGCTGGGCGTATCCCGACTTCGTGCTGATGCGCGCCGCCGCAAAGGGTCAAGCCGACCTCATCGCGGTCTCGTACTCCGAGCGGGCCGATCTCACCTACAAATCCGACGACGAGATGGAGAAGGCCTACATCCAGTATGTTTCCGGATGGATGTTCAGCGCCTTCGGGCTGCAACCTGCCACGGGCCGCCTCCTGACGGAGGACGACGACCGTACGCCTCGCGCTCATCCCTACGCTGTCCTTTCCTACGACTACTGGAAGAGCCGCTTCGGAGGCGACCCGAAAGTGGTCGGGCGCACCTTCCACATGGGCAATGACATTTACGAGGTCGTGGGCGTCACTCCCGAACGCTTTACCGGCACCGAGCCCGGCACCATGATCGACGTTTTCCTGCCAACCATGATGCATCCTGCCGTCACACGTCCCGACGAAACCTGGATGCGGACTCTGGCGCGCGTGAGACCGGGAGTTGCTTTCGAACCGCTCCGCGCCAAGCTCGATGCGGTTTCGCGCGGCTTCGAACGCGATCGGGCGGGGGGCTTCCACGGCATGTCTCAAAAGGAGATCGACGAGTACCTGAACCACCCTCTGGTCTTCCAGCCCGCCGCCGGAGGCGAATCTGACCTGCAAAACGAGTATCGCACGGCACTGCTCGCGCTTGGGGTGCTGGTGGCGCTGGTATTGCTGATTGCGTGTGCCAACGTGGCCAATCTGATGACGGCGCAAGCCTCGGCTCGGGCGCGTGAGATGGCGCTGCGCGTCTCGATCGGCGCCGGCCGCGCCCGCCTAGTGCAACTGGTGCTTGTGGAGAGCGCGTGGCTCACCTTGTTCGCGGGCGCGCCGGGCGGCCTCTTCGCGTGGTGGTCTGCGCCGCTCGTGGTCAGCATGATCAATCCGCCGGACAATCCGGCGCGTTTGTTGCTCCCTGCTGACTGGCGCGTTCTGGGTTTTGGTTTGGCTCTGACCGTCGGGGTCACCTTGCTCTTTGGACTCGCGCCAGCCTTGAGAGCCTCGGCAGTGCAACCGGTGAGCGCGCTCAAGGGCGGGGAGAATCCGCACGCACGCAGCCGACTGATGCATGGTCTGATCGCGGTTCAGACGGCTTTCTGCTTTCTCGTGCTTTTTGTCGCAGGCCTCTTCGTATTCACCTTCAAGCGACTTTCGGATCGCCCGACCGGCTTCGCCGCCGACCGCCTCTTGACGATTGAAACCGTCGCCCACCGGCCGCAGCCGCCAGTCTACTGGGATCAGGTCACTGAACATCTGCGCGAGATGCCTGGGGTTCAAAGCGCTGCACTCGCCAGCACCACACTCATGGGCGGCTGGAGCTGGAACAACTCCGTTTCAGTCAACGGAGCGCCGTCGAATGGTGTGCTCGGCTATTTCATGAGCGTTTCGCCGGGCTGGCTGGAGACGATGAAAATCCCTCTCATCGATGGCCGCGATTTCCGCCCCGGTGACAGATATCCTGGTTCGGCGCTCGTGAACCAGGCGTTCGTTAAGGCATATTTCAACGGCACGAACCCGGTGGGCACGTCCTTTGACATGCTGTTCTACGAAGGAAGGAGCGCTCATTTCGAAGTCGTAGGCGTCGTCGGCGATGCCTGCTACCGTGACGTTCACGAGCCCACGTTGCCTCAAGCCTACTATCCCATCACTGCGCTCGAGCGTGGAAGCGCGTCGCAGGTGAAGGCGATGGACCGTGCGACGTTCATCGTGCGCACGTCCGCCGCGAATCCGCTCGCGATGGCGTCAACACTGCGACGGGAAATCCCGCGCCTCTGGCCCGAATTCCGCGTCAGCAATGTCCGCACGCAACTCGAGATCGACCAGTCGCACACCGTACGCGAGCGGCTGCTGGCTCGGCTCGCCTTCTTCTTTGGGATCGTCGCATTGGTGCTCGCGGGCGTCGGCCTCTACGGCGTGCTCGATTATTCCGTGCTTCGCCGCCGCCGCGAAGTGGCGATTCGCATGGCGCTCGGGGCCCAAGCCGGTCACGTCGCCCGCCGCGTGACCGCGTGATGTTGTGAACGGTAATCAACCCTCTCCAACCCCTTTTCTTTTCAAAAGAAAGCTGGCTTGAGCGGGTTGCGTGGGCGTGATCCTTGCCAAGTCGCGACGAGTCCTTCCGGGCGGTTTATGACCTAAGCCATACGGGTGTGCCTGTATATCCAGACTGGCAGGTCCAGTGTTTTGCGAGAGGGCCGCGCTGAGCGGTAGGGCTACGTGTGACTTAGAGGAAATCCTTGCCGAGAGTAAAGGATAATGTTGCCGCGGCGAGCAGCGGAAGTCCTTTGTTTCCAACGACGGGAGACTCCAGGGAAGAATCGTGTTAAAGCAATTCCTTGCCGCGAGTCGCATTCTAAGGCATATCCTTGCCAAGAGTCCGCATTCGTCGTGCCGCCTCAAACCCGCAGCGTTGGCTGGGTCCACGAGCGTTGGTCTCGTGTGCAGGACAAGATGCGTTGGGACCAATACGGCACTCCGCGGCGCTTTGTCGCCTTAACTGGCCAAACTGTTTGATTTTTGAGCCCCTTAGGCTGGAAGCCGAGGTTCAAACAGTTTTGCCGGTGTCTTCGTCGTGATCCAACCACAAATCGGCAAAATGTCACAGGTCGCCCACACCTAGAGGAAACCGAACGGCGGCGGAGTAGAGAATGAAACAACGATAGTAACTTGGTTTCCCCTGATGTGCACAAGGGTGGTCCGGACTCCAAAGGCGTTATGCGCCAATGCTATTGTGCGAGCAGGTTACAATGGCCTGGAGTCGCGCGCTGAAGCCTACGCTACGGCTCAGAGGACGATGGAACCCGGCACCGTGGAAGGAATCCACCTGTTCAATACGCGGGAATTCTTTGAAGCCCACGAGGCACTCGAAGCCGTGTGGTTAAAGACTAAGGGCGATCGCAAGACTTTCTAGCATGGTCTCATTCAGGTGGCCGCAGCCTTTCATCACCACACGCACGGCAACCGTGCTGGGTTCCGCTCGCTCCTGGAGA
>Ga0310914_10003891_pt1 | contig 10383 bp, 7 predicted proteins | sample GREbulkMGAN108_FD_203450 | JGI IMG/M metagenome (GOLD analysis project Ga0310914, IMG submission 203450) | Lab enrichment of tropical soil microbial communities from Luquillo Experimental Forest, Puerto Rico - GRE.bulkMG.AN108 | ecosystem: Environmental > Terrestrial > Soil > Tropical forest >...
GCGACCGACCTTTCTTAAGCCTACGAGGCACTAGCTACATTGCCGGCCAGCAATTTGACTTTGCGCTGCAGGGTCGCGATCAGACCGTCAAACCCCTCACGCCGCAGGATCGCGCCAAACTCGGAGCGCTGCGTCGCCAACTGACTGATCGTGCCGTCCAGATAGACATCGGAAATCTGCCAAGCGCCGTCATTCTGACGCATTACGTAGTCGACGTTGACCGGCTCGCCGTTGGACTTGACGATGCGCGTCTTGACGATGATGCCCGGACTCGACGGCTGCTGCCCGACTATTTCCAGTCGTTGGCCTGAATAGATGTCGAAACGGTCGGCATAAGTCGCCGCGATGTAGGCGCCGAACGCCGCAATGGCGAGCTGCTGCTGGGCCGGGGACAATGTGCTCCATGACGCGCCAATGGCAAGGCGAGACATCAAGGGGAGATCGAACAGTCGGTGAACGACGGGCTCTATCCTTGCGTAACGTGCGCTTTCGCTGAGGGTACGGCCGTCCTTCATCGTGCTGATCAAAGTCTCGTGGAAGGCGTTCACGCTGTCTTCGGGTCCCGCCGCCAACACGGAAGCAGGGAATGCGAGGTTTAGGAAGATAAATGTCGCTGCTGCGGCCGAGGTAATGCGTACTCTTGTCATCGCGGTCTCCCGTGAAAAGCTCTGATCGGTATCGGCGATGTGGAGTTTGCTGCGCGGCCCAAATTCCAAAAAATGCCGTTGGTCTATGATTTCAATACCTCATGGCTATCGATCGACATCGAGTAGCGGACGATAACCGCTGGTCATCAAAACGGTACTCAATCGGCATTTTCGTTCGGTGAGGCATGCTCCGATCTTGGCGTCGAATGTCATTCGACAGGGAACCGTCATGTCATTGCACACCGCGATCCTCTACGGCTCGGTTAGGGAAGCGAGAGCCGGCATCAGAGTCGTTCGTTATCTTACTGCAGCCCTCCGCCGGCGCGGCCACACGACTGCCGTAGTCGATGCAGCCGAGCAGCGACTCCCGCTGCTCGACCGCATGTACAAGGAATATGAGCACGGCAGCGCCCCTACTATTCTCGAAGCTTTGGCAGAGCTTTACCGCGGGGTGGACGCGTTCGTCATCGTCAGCGGCGAATACAATCACGGAATTCCGCCGGCGTTAAAGAACCTGCTCGATCATTTCCTCGAGGAATACTTGTTTCGTCCGTCGGCCATCGTCTGCTACTCGGCCGGCCAGTTCGGCGGTGTGCGGGCGGCAATGCAGCTGCGCATGACGCTCGCCGAGCTCGGCATGTCGAGCATTCCCTCGCTGTTGCCGATCCCGCGCGTCCAGGACGCGTTTACGCCCGCCGGAGATCCGACTGACCCCACATGCGAGCGCCATAGCGAGCGGTTCTTCCGCGAGCTGGAATGGTACGCGCATGCGCTGCAGCAGGCGCGTGCCAACGGCGTCCCATACTAAACTCAACCCGAAAGGACAGGAGATGAAGCGCGATCGTCGAATGAATGTGGAGCAGAAGCGGCTCGAGGCGCAGCGTACTGGAGCAGAAGACTGGCGTATGTGGGGCCCCTACCTTTCCGAGCGCGCCTGGGGGACGGTCCGTGAGGACTACAGCGCCTACGGTGAAGCTTGGGAGCACTTCAGCCATGACCAGGCGCGCTCGCGCGCCTATCGCTGGAACGAGGACGGGCTGGGCGGGCTCTGTGACGAGGACCAGCGGTTGTGTTTCGCGCTTGCGTTATGGAACGGCCGCGACCCGATCCTCAAGGAGCGAGCCTTCGGCCTCACCGGCAATGAGGGCAATCACGGCGAGGACGTCAAGGAATATTATTTTTACCTCGACGCTACTCCGAGCCACAGCTGGCTGCGCTATCTCTATAAGTACCCCCAGGCCGCGTATCCCTACGAGCGGCTCGCCGCCGAGAACCGCCGCCGGGGCCGCGGCGATCCGCCGTTCAATCTCCTAGACGCCGGCGTCTTAGACGAAGACCGCTACTGGGACGTCGAAGTTTCTTATGCCAAGGCGTCGCCGAGCAAGATCCATGTGCGGATCGCGGCATACAATCGCGGACCCGAAACGGCGACGATTCATCTGCTGCCGAGCATGTGGTTCCGCAACACCTGGTCCTGGGACGAGGGCGCAGACAAGCCATCTCTGCAAGCCATTGCCGCTCCGCCCGACGCCGCCTGGGCGGTGGGCGTCGATCACCCGACGCTCGGTAACTATTACCTCTATGGGCGCCAACCCGGCGAGTTGCTCTTTACCGAGAATGAGACGAACGCCGAGCGCCTGTGGGGCGTCCCTAACACTGCGCCGTATGTAAAGGACGCGTTCCACCGCCGCGTCATCGCCGGCGAAGTGGCAGCAGTCAATCCCGAGAGAACGGGCACGAAGTTCACCGCATGGTGTCTATGCGAGGTTGCTCCCGGCCAGTCCGCCCGGCTCGACCTGGTGCTTTCGGCCGAGCCCCTCACCGCCCCGTTCGCCCGCAGCAAGGTCGTCTGTTTGCAACGGCAGCGGGAGGCCGACGTCTTCTTCGATGAGCTGCTGCCAAAGGCGAGTTCGGACGACCATCGCATATTGCGGCAAACTCTCGCCGGGATGATCTGGTGCAAGCAGTTTTTCAACTACGATGTCGAACGCTGGCTCAAAGGCGACAGGCGGCGCCCGCCAGAGAGCCGCCTCTGCGGCCGCAACCGCTATTGGAAGCACCTTAGAGCCAGCGATGTCATCTCAATGCCCGACAGCTGGGAATATCCATGGTTTGCCGCTTGGGACCTTGCTTTTCATTGCGGCGCCGTGGCACTGGTCGATGTCGACTTCGCCAAAGACCAGGTCGAAATCCTATTACGCGAGGGGTACCTCCATCCGAACGGTCAGATCCCGGCCTATGAATGGGCTTTCAGTGACGTAAATCCGCCGGTTCACGCGGCGGCCGCGCTCAAGGTCTTCCGCGCTGAGCGGGTACAGCGCGGCGCCGGGGACTTTCATTTCCTGCACCGGGTGTTCCAGAAGCTGCTGTTGAACTACGCCTGGTGGATCAATCGCAAGGACGGGGACGGGCATAATATCTTCGAGGGCGGCTTTCTCGGCCTCGACAACATCTCCGTCTTCGACCGCTCGCAGCCACTGCCGCCGGGCTTCAGTCTGAAGCAAGCGGACGCCACCGGCTGGATGGCGATGTTCGCGCTCAACATGACGATGATCGCCCTCGAGCTCGCAACCGAAGATCCCGATTACGAAAGCATCGCCATCCAAACCTTTACGCAGTTCCTGGCGATCGCCAACGCCATCGCGGGACATGTCGATGGCGGCGTATCGCTGTGGGATCCGGACGCAGGTTTCTTCAAGGATCTGATCATCGATCCGGACGGAAAGCCGCATCGCATCGATGTCTATTCACTGGTCGGCCTGATCCCGCTCTTCGCAACCGAGGTGATCGACAAACGGCTGCTCGCGGCCGTGCCGCGTTTCCGCACGCTGCTGCGCAGTCATCGCGGCGGCAAATTCCAGGGCAGTTATGTCTGCGCCTGCCCCGACTGGGAGAACAAGCGCGGCGAGCATCTCCTGGCGCTTGTCGACCACACGATGCTGCCGCGAATTTTGGAGCGGCTGTTGAGCGAGCGTGAGTTCATGTCCCCCTACGGCGTGCGTAGCGTCAGCCGGATCCATGCCGAGCAGCGTGATCTCGGTGTTCTGCCAGGGATCGGCCGTGCCTTGATCGAGTACGTGCCGGGCGAATCCACCTCGGGCCTCTTTGGCGGCAACTCCAACTGGCGCGGACCAATCTGGATGCCGATCAATTATTCGCTGGTGCAAGCGATCGAAAAATTCCACCGCTTCCTTGGTGAGGAGTTCAAAGTACCGGTTCCCTGCCTCGGCGGCCGAGAACTGACCCTCAAGGAGATCGCCAATCTTTTGTCCGACCGCCTAGTTGACCTCTACCGCCCCAAGGATGGCCGCCGGCCGGCGCTTGCAACCCAGCCGCCATTTGCGACCTCCCCATACTGGCAGGATCTACTGCTGTTCTACGAATACTTCCATGCCGATACCGGACAAGGGCTCGGCGCAGCGCACCAGACCGGATGGACAGGGCTGCTCGCCAACCTCGTCATGCGGCGCTACCGCAAGGACATTCCGGAGTTCTGGAGTCGACAGCCGGTGACGACAAACGCGGCTTCGCGCGAGAGCCCCGAGCTGCGGGTTGCCTAGGAAGCGCCGTCGGCGCGTTGCCATCGCCTTCTGAGGATGCGGCCCATGTCGAGACCAGCAAATCTTCGACCCAGGCGGCTAGACGCCGCCTACCTCACCACATCGGTGGCGAGGAGGATTGGTCACATCGTCGGTATCGCCGAGAAGACGGTAGGGCCGCTCCTCGACCTGCTTATAAGGTTATGGCTCGCCAAGATCTTCTGGGCTTCCGGTATGGTCGAGCTGCAGAATTGGACAGGTGCGCTTCTGCTCTCGACCCATCAATACCCGTTGTCGTGGCTGGACCCGATAACGGCGACGCGGTTCGTAGCGGCGATCGAGCTCATCGGCCCGCCATTGCTGGTGGTGGGTCTGGCGACGCGCTTCGCCGCGCTGCCGATGCTGATCCTGTCCCTGGTTATCCAGTTCTCGGACCAGGCTTCGGATCAGCATCTCTTCTGGGCAGTTCTGTTCGCCTGGTTCGTCGTGAAGGGCGCTGGGCCAATCTCGCTCGATGCCTTGATCGGGCGCGGCATTGCCGCCACCGCTGTCCCCTTGGCGGGCCCGATTACCCGCTTTCTCGATTTCCTGTCGCGGTGGGGCGATCCGGCCATCAAGCTTTTGCTGCGCTGCTGGATCGCGGCCCTGTTCTTCCGGTCTGGCGTCATGAAGATCACGAACTTCGACATGACGCAGATGCTCTTTCATGCCCGGGCGGGCCAGTCGCTTCTGCCCCCGGACTTGGCCGTTCGCTTCAGCATCCTGATCGAGCTCGCGAGCCTGATTTTCCTGACCCTGGGAGCGGCGACGAGGACCGTCGCTGTCCTGCTGATCGCGTTGACCGTAATTGTCGACCCGACATTCCAGCACGAGATCGATATTGCCTATTACTGGATGGTATTGGGCCTCATTGCTCTCCACGGCCCGGGCGCACTGTCGATCGACAGTGTTGTCGCCCGGGTGCTGCTGCGTTGGTTCCCAAAGCTCGAAGCCATGCGCAATATGTCCTACGAGGGAATGTCGCGTGTCGTCATCGTGGGCGGTGGGTTTGGCGGGGTCGCTGCGGCCCAGGCGCTGCGGCACGCAGCCTGCCAGGTTACCCTGATCGACCGGCGGAACTATTTTCTATTTCAGCCACTGCTGTACCAAGTTGCAACCGCCGGCCTTTCCCCGGCCGATATTGCCGGGCCGATTCGTAGCCTGTTCCGCGATCAGCCCAACGTCCGCGCGCTGCTCGGCGAAGTGACGCAGGTCGACGTTGCGACGCGCGAAGTGATAGCGGGGGACGCGCGCGTTCCTTACGATTACCTGGTCTTGGCGACCGGCGCTCGCCACAGCTATTTCGGGCATGACAATTGGGGTCCGTTCGCGCCGGGTCTGAAACAGGTCGAGGATGCGACCAGCATCCGCAGCCGCTTGCTGCTCGCCTTCGAGCAAGCGGAGAATGCCGACTCTCCGGAGGTACAGCGCGAACTGCTGACCTTTGTGATCGTCGGTGGCGGCCCTACCGGTGTCGAGCTGGCTGGCGCCATCGCCGAACTCGCCCACCATGGGTTGGCACGCGAATTCCGAGCCGTCGACCCGTCCATTGCCCGCGTGATCCTGATGCAGGCCGGTCCTCGCATTCTGCCAACCTTTCCAGAGAGCTTATCGCGTGACGCGACGACTGCCTTGAAAGGGCTGGGCGTAGAGGTGATGACCGGCAGCGTCGTCGAGCGGATCGACGATGAAGGGGTGGTAGTTTCTGGCCGGCAGCTGCCTGCAGCCAATGTCTTCTGGGCCGCTGGTGTGATGGCCTCTCCCGCGGCAAAATGGCTGAAGGCCGAGGCGGACCAAACCGGCCGCGCAAAGGTCCTCGAAGATCTGTCGGTCCCCGGACTGCCCGAAATATTTGCGATAGGCGACACTGCCCTATCCAACGGCTGGGACGGCAAGCCGGTACCCGGCTTGGCGCCGGCCGCCAAACAACAAGGCCGCTACGTCGCCGCCCTCATCAAGGCTCGCATAAATGGCCGAGCGGCGCCAGCGCCCTTCCGTTACCGCCACGCGGGCAGTCTTGCGACGATCGGGCGGAAGGCGGCAGTCGCCGATTTCGGTTGGCTTCGCCTCTCTGGCGCGCTCGCGTGGTGGATGTGGGGCTTGGTCCATATCTTCTTCTTGTCGGGCATGCGCAACCGAATGGTGATCGCTCTCGAGTGGTTCTGGGCGTACCTGACCTATCGCCCCGGCACCCGGCTGATTACGGGCGACCATCCAATCATCGCGCGCAAGGCGGCAGCCGATGTTATTGCCGAGGGCACCGCGTTCTCCGCCTGACCTCAAAAGGAGTTCCGGCAAATCGGTGGGCAGCCGAGGCATTGTCAACTTAAGCGGCCCCGGTATACTTGTCGTGGTGGTGGCACGGCAGCTCGGGTTGGGGAACTCCTTTGCTCGCCTATTGTGTTGCCCCGTTCGAGCCGAGCGTGGCCGCAAAAAGGCACCCTCGGCCTGCTAAGTTGACAATGCCCTATGACCTCTATCTGCGCGCTCTGCCCTACGCCTTCACCCCGATGCCCGAGGATGCAGACAAAGCGCTGCCTCTGCTCGGCAAGGCGATCGGGTTGGCGCCCGATTATGCGGCCGCGCATGCCATCATCGCCTGGTGCCATGAGGCGCGGTACTTGCGGGGCGGAATGCAGGAGGAGACGCGGCTTGCCGCTTTGCATCATGCGCGCCTAGCAATCGCAAAAGGCAGCGATGATGCAGCCGCGCTTGCTATTGCTGGCTTTGTCATCGCCGTTTGCGGGCGCGATTATGAAACCGCGCTCACCGCATTCGATCGGTCGTTCGCGCTCTCTAGTTCGTTGGCGCTCGCGCCCGGTTTCAGTTCGCTCGTGCGCGCCTGGAAGGGTGACGACGCGATCGCGGTCGAACAGGCCAACCGCGCGCTCCGCCTCAGCCCCTTCGACCCCTTGATCTACCTGCCCTATATCGGCCTGGCCTACGCACATTTCGCTGCCGGTCGCTTCGAAGAAATGGTCTCTGCCGCAAATCTGGCGACCCAGTCGAACCCGCGGTTCACCCCTCCCCTTATCCTGCTTGCTGCCGCGCTGGGCTGTCTCGACCGGAGCGAGGACGCCAAGACTGTGGTGCAACGGTTGCTCGAACTTGAACCCGGTATTACCGTATCCAGTGCGATCCGCTCAGCCTGTTATGAGAACCCGGAGAATATAGCTGCTTTGGGCAGCGCTCTTGGTAAAGCCGGGTTACCCGAAACATGAGCCAGACCCGCCGTCTTGCTGCGATCCTCGCTGCCGATGTCGCCGGTTATTCGCGGCTGATGGGGGCCGACGAGGAAGGGACGCTCGGGCAACTCAAGGCTATCAGGGCCGAGATCATCGATCCAAAAATCGTCGAACATCACGGGCGAGTAGTGAAGACGACCGGGGACGGTTTGCTGGTCGAGTTCGCGAGTGTAGTAGACGGATTGCGCTGCGCGACCGAATGGCAGCACGAAATGGCCGACCGTAATGCTGGTCTGCCGCACACCAGCCGCATCGAATTTCGAATGGGCATCAATGTTGGCGATATCGTCGTCGAGGACGGTGACATTTTCGGCGATGGGGTAAATGTTGCCGCGCGGCTCGAAGGCTTGGCTGATCCAGGCGGCATTTGTGTGTCGGCTCGGGTCCAGGAGGATGTAGCGGGTAAGCTCGACCTTACGTTCGACGACATCGGCGAGCAGAGCCTCAAAAATATCGCCCGCCCTGTAAGGGTCTACCGGGTCCGGCCCACCACAAGTGCGAGAACCGCGGCCGTTTCGCCGTTTGAAAGTGCCCCTATCCTTGCTCTGCCGGACAAGCCCTCTATTGCGGTGCTGCCGTTCCAGAATTTGAGCGGTGATCCCGATCAGGAGTATTTCGTCGACGGCATGGTCGAGGAGATCACGACCGCGATCTCGCGGCTACCTTGGTTGTTCGTCATCGCGCGCAATTCGAGTTTTGCCTACAAGGGCAAATCCCCCGACGTGCGCCAAGTCGGTCGCGAACTCGGCGTGCGGTATGTGCTCGAAGGAAGTGTTCGAAAAGCAGGCAATCGGGTGCGCATCACCGGCCAGCTAATCGACACGATGACCGGCGCGCACATCTGGGCGGACCGCTTCGACGGTGCGCTCGACGACATCTTCGAATTGCAGGATCAGGTGGCGTCGAGTGTTGTCGGCGCGATCGAACCTAAGCTGCGCCAATCCGAGATCGAGCGCGCCGGGAGAAAACCCACCGAGAGCCTGGACGCCTACGATCTCTACCTGCGTGCTCTCGCCCAATTCAACAAATTGGCCGCTGAGAGCCATTCTGAGGCGGTTCGCCTCGCCGGACAGTCGCTCGGCATCGACCCCTCCTGTGCCCCAGCGGCGGCATTGATCGGCTATATCTACGTCATGCAGGTCTCGCAGGGTTGGGTCCGCCTGGACCCGGCGCGCCTTGCCGAAGTACGGGATTTGGCGAAACGCGCGATTCAGGATGGAAAGGTCGATCCCGACACGCTGTGGATGGCAGCCCTGGTTATCGGCTTCGCAGGCGACGCGCAGACCGCCTTAAGCGTCGTCGACCGCGCTCTTTCCCTCAATCCGAACTCGGCGCACGCCTGGATGCAGCGCGGCTACATCCAATGCTTTCTGAACAAGCCGAAACCGGCTGTAGAAGCGTTCCAACGCGCAATGCGGCTGAGCCCGCTTGACCGACTCGACTATTACTTCTTTGGTGGTCTCGCAATGGCCGCGTTGGTGGATGGTCGATACGAAGAGGCCGTCGACTGGGCGGACCGCTCGCTGCGAGAGGAAGGGACATTTCTTGTCGCACTTCGCATCAAGATAGCGGCTTGTGGCCTCCTCGGGAAATCGGCGGACGGGCATCAAGCCCTGGCGCGAATACTCGAACTTCAGCCCGGCCTCACTGTGGCGAGCTTTAGGGCTTATTTCTCGGCGTTCTTTGCGCCCGAAGGCGTCGCAGTCTACGCCGAAGGTCTGCGCAAGGCCGGGCTGCCCGTGGAATGACCGACTCGCCGCGATTCTGAGCGCTGATGTGGCGGGCGAATCAATCTGCTGCGGCGGGCAGTTGGCGTAGCTGCGCCTTCAATTGATCGAAATGGACCGGCTTGGGGATGAACTCGAAAGCGCCGAGTTCGCGGGCGCGGCGTCTTCGGTCGTCGTCGCCATAGGCGGTCACCATCATGACCGGCAGATTGGGGAACCGTTGCTTGATTTCGGCCAGCAACTCCAGGCCGTCCATGCCCGGCATGTTGATGTCTGTGAGGACCGCAATGAGCGTGGGCTGGATCTCCCCGGCGAGCCGATGCAATGCCTCTGTGCCTGATCCGGCGAAATGCATCACATAGGTGCCCTGGCGGGCCTCACGACGGAAACGCTGGCGAAACAGGTCGGCGACATCAGGTTCGTCGTCTACGACCAGGATGCTTCCGCTACACGCAGACCGCCCGAAGGGCAAGCTCGCACTCATGATGCCGCCTCTGCCTTTGTCGGCTGGTGAGTGCGGGGGCGATCGAACGGTGAACTCAGTGAAATCGCCGACCTTGCTGTCGACGGTGATCGTGCCGCCATGCTCTTGGGTCACGATGTCATAGCTGATCGAGAGGCCGAGGCCGGTGCCTTCACCAGTCGGCTTGGTCGTGAAGAACGGTTGAAAGAGCTTGTCCTTGATCTCGGCTGGTATGCCGGTGCCGTTGTCACGGATGCGGATTTCAACCGCATCGCCGAGATCCCGCGTAAATACCTTCAGGGTCGGCCTGAAGGCCGGGTTTCCCTCCTTCTGGCGCTTAGTGGCGGCATAGAATCCATTGCCGAAAAGATTCAGACAGACGCGGGTGATGTCCTGGGGCACAAGTTCGATTGGGGCGATGGCTTCGACAAAATCTCGCTCCAAAGTGATGTTGAAGCTCTGATCTTGGGCGTGGCGGCAACGTTCCGTAGCCGCGCCAATTTATCGGCATTGGCGCGCCGGACTACGTCCTAGCACATTGAAACTGCACGTAAATCCTGTTATCATCACCGCACTCTGAAATTGCGGTCGAACTACACACTCAGGGTTCGTGGTTAGGCGAAGCGGGCGAGAATGTTGTGGACCGTGCTGGAATGCCATTGACCGCCGCGCGCCGTGCGAACTCCGCGGGCATTGAGAGCGTCGGCGATCTCGCGAAGGGTC
>Ga0310914_10003894_pt1 | contig 10380 bp, 14 predicted proteins | sample GREbulkMGAN108_FD_203450 | JGI IMG/M metagenome (GOLD analysis project Ga0310914, IMG submission 203450) | Lab enrichment of tropical soil microbial communities from Luquillo Experimental Forest, Puerto Rico - GRE.bulkMG.AN108 | ecosystem: Environmental > Terrestrial > Soil > Tropical forest >...
GCTGGGTGCCCGGCTCGCCTGAGTGCCCAGCGTTTGGCGATGGCCTTCGATTTCGATTACGGCTACGTCGGCGAGCCGTTCCAAAACAATGTGCGACCACGCGCCGGACGCGAGCGTCCATGCATAAAGCGCGCCTCGCCGGTGCACCGCGGCCGAGGCATGCAATTCCAAGTCCGCCGGGGCACGCGGTGCGCCGAGCTGGTTGATTGCATCGGCGCCGATGATAGGCGCCTCGGCTCGCCGTTGGACTAACGGTAGCGAATGCCGCATAATCGACTTGGACGAAACACCGACCACGAACTGCGGTTCTGAGCGCCCCATTCTTGGTCGGACCGGTATCCTCCATGGGGGAGAAAGGAACGGTGGCGAAAACTGACAACGTGTTCACGGCATTCATTAGCCACAAGCACGAGGATCACGCACTTGCGGTCGAGGTGAAGAAGGCCTTGGAAGGCCTCGTCCGCCAAAATCTCGTCGAGTGCTTCGTATCCGGCATCGACATTACGGCGGGCATGGACTGGAGGCGCGAGATCCGCAGCGTCCTCGCCAGGAGTCACGTCCTATTACTGCTCTACACTGCGCCGTCGAAGAATTGGGACTGGTGCCTCTACGAGACCGGCCTGTACACCAGCTTCGATAAGGCCGCAAAAAACGAGGTTAGCTCGGTCGTGTGCTTGTTCAACCCCGGTCAGGCCTCGCCGAGCGCGATTGCCGACCTGCAGGGCGTGCCCGCCGAGACCGACAAGGTCCGCGACTTCCTCAACGTGTTCTGCCACCAGACGTGGAAGATTTCCGACGACTGGCGCCAAGGGGCGCTGGCGCCTGATGTCGAGCCCAAGCAAGTGGACGAGGCGGCTCGCGCCATCGAGAGGGCATTCCGGCGTTTGGGATCGACTTCGACGTACTTCCCATGTCATCGCGTAGTGCTATCGTTGTCCGAGTCCGACAAAATCGCGAAGGGGATTCCCGAGAATGCGCTTGTGATTGAAGGGCCAAACGACACCTCGAGCTACACGCTGTCGTTATTCGACCTGGGCAGCGGATGCGGCAAGCGGACGTGGGGCGATCTGCTGCAAGCAGTGCAAGGGACCCATGCGGAATGGCGCAAGGAGCTCGACGACCACTTCCTCCTCGCCCTCAAAGAGGAACTCTTCCGGCCAATCAAGGGCTACATGCGCGCCGCCAGCAAGAGCCGGGTCGCTGAGCGGCTCTATCGTCCGATCCTCTACAACGTCGTTCGCGGGCCCGCAGTCGGGCCGGTGTCGGACGATACCGCCGAGCCCTACCTACGGCCACGCTCCGTGACCATTGTCTTCATGCCCGTTGCCCAGGGCGAAACAGCAACCGTCGCCGGACATCTTTCAAAGCGTGCAGGTCGTTAACCTCCCGCCGCGTCTCACCGCTAGCAGAGTCTCAATCCGCGCGGTCTGGCGCATCACGTGACCAATTTCGTCGCATCGCGCGCAGCGCAAGCGGCCGGAATGCAAGTGCCCCGCGACACCGCAGCGGCACCCCGTACACGGGTTTTGGCGCATGCGCCCCTAGCCATCAGGCCCGCAGCAGCTTAAGCGCAACGACAAATCCCACGAAGCACATCAGCCACAAGGTAATTGGTCCAGAGGGTCCGCTGAATTCGAGGCCGAACGCCTTCAATTCAAGCTGGCCCGTGGCATCTGTCGAGAGAGGAAATACTTTTAGCAGTGCAGCAACGATTGCGAACGCAGATATAGCCGCGCAAGGAAGGCCGAGATTCTGAGCCGGTGAGGCCGTGAACCAAGCAGCCAATTGCGCTCCGCGGCCGCCCAGTGCCCCTGGAAAGAAAGCAGCCAGAACTAAAGCAACGACGTATCCGGCTAGTCCGATCGCAACTATGGCGATGGCCAGCGCAGGCGCGTACGTGACTATTTTGTCCATTGCTTTGTCTCCATGAAGCGGGAGTAGGCCGAATCGCCCTATAGGATCTCGTCCGATCGCTCGTTACCGCATATCGATGACAAAATCGAAGCGCGCTGCAGGGCCGCGGGACTACCCCTGGTCGATCATGAATTTTGGCTTGTGCTCCGACCTCGCCGGCGGCGACGTCCAGCGCTCACTTGAACAGAGCCTTTAGAAACCTTTGCGCGCGGACGTTTATCAGGCTCACTCTCTGATCGCGACGACGATCTCTCGTAGATGTCCTTCTTGATCACCACGAGTAGCTCGGCCCGCCCGTTGCGCCTCGCGCTATCTAGCGTCCCTCTAACGAGTGCCAGGTCCTCCTTTAAGAGGCTGGCTTGCCCCAGCGCGGTCAAGATCCGTTCTGCTTCGGTCAAGGTCACTAAGAGCGTTTGGGCGGTATCTTGTTCGTCGCTCATATGGTGAAATCTCTGCACGGTCAGATCAAGGCGGCTTGGTTGCAGCATTGGTCGCTAAGTGAACCACGTCACACAATAAGCAGCCGTCTATCTGCTAGGCTGAAGTGTCGCCAAAAGGGAGTTGGACTAACGAAACTCAGGACAACGGTTTTGAACGGGAGTGAGGAGGGGTCATGGAACTCGTACCTTACGGTCAGCCCACAAGCGAGATTCCGAGGACGAGGGCCGTCACCGGCATAACCCTATCCAAACGGGAGCAAGAAGTTCTGCAGTGGGCTGCGGAAGGGAAAACTGAATGGGAGATCGGTCTCATTCTCGGAGTATCCGAGCATACTGCCGAGAAGTTTATTCGCTCAGCGCGCATTAAACTTCACGCGGCAAATCGAACTCATGCTGTCGCCCAGGCGATGAGATTAGGTCTCATCGTCTAGCTGCCGCAAGGTACACAATCGCGTACTCCTAGGTCCGACCCAGTTTGTCGGCCGCAGTTCGGAATTTCGTGTGAAATCCAGCAGAAGGAGGTGCCGATGCCTAAAAAAGCTCCGGCGCGGGAGATGCCGCCGGCCCAACCGCTCATCGACACAGCGTGTGCTGCGTGATTGCGGCATTCTCGGTGACGTCGTGGATCGGTCGGCTTCTACAATGCGCCAGGCGGCATGATCGTCGGCCGCGTGTGGACAGCTCATGGCAATCCTGATCCCAGTGTTGCGTTGTTTCCAAATGGGACCGTCGCCGCAAAGCTCATATTCACAACGGCATCGGAGGCGGAGGTGCTATATTTGAAAGGGTCCCCCCAATGGCAGGCATACGTCTACACGAATCCCAACGATCCCGCTCCGATGGCGACAAGCCCCCGTGCTGTCTTGAGCCTTCGCCTGCTGCAAATTGATATTGCTGTAAAGGACGATCGCCTCTCGGATACGACCGGCTGGGTATTTGGAACATGGCTCAGGATGAACAACCGGGCCTAGGGCCGGTGGGGCAATCCATTGAACCGGACGCCTGTTGACGATAAGAGCTGGCCGAATCACTGGATCGCAGGCCAATCGTGGATAAACGTAGGAGGAGCGGTCACATGCTGCTGACGACTTACTTTACTTAATCCTGGCAAAACTAACAACTCCGAGTCCCTTCTGTACGGAGCGGTCAAACACAGTGAAATAGTTGTTCATCAGAGGCAGGCCTAGGATTGACGGACTATCTCCGGCGTAAAGAACCACCGAAGCATGGCCAGCCTTTGGAGAATTGGTCTGCCAATACGTATGCGGCGCGACCTGTAGAGTGACATCTGGGCCAAGCGCGCCCTCCAGCACAAAGGTCAAGGTGGGCCACTCGGCAAAATTGAGCTTGCTCATGGGCACATAGCCGGCACGAACAGCGTCCTCAAGACCAAGGGACGAGAACTGTGCGAGTACCTCCTTGAAGACGGGCGCATCGAGATAGATTCCATTGGTGCCGCTATCTACGATGGAGTTGGAAACGTTGCCGCTGGCTTTTGTCGGAGCGGAGACTGGAATCGGTGGCCTATCGCCAACCGTGATAGACTTCAGGTTAACGTTATAAAAGAGATCGTGCACCACGCGAGCGACTTGAAACGGACCGGTGTAAAGATTCGTGTATTCCTCCCCGCCGCCTAGAATAAGAAATCCTTTATTGGAGGGATCGGTCTTGGGATCCGAGCTGGCCATGTTGATCATGGAGCGCAGCGTGTAAAAAGCAAATTTGTTGGCAACCAGCCCCGCCGATTCGAGCTGTTGGAAGTAGGGTTCGATATAGGTAACACGGCCAGATTGTATCTGATTGAAGGTATAGTGAGGAGGAAACGTGGGACCCGGCATGACGAAGGCATTATTGAGCTTGGAATATGCCAGACCCAGGATTCCCTGAGACTGTCCGAACATGGTTCGGCTGGCGTGATAGGCAACGGCGGTATGCACCTTTGTAAGAACGAGAGGCTCGTCAGAGCCAACGGCCACGTCGGTCAAGACCACGGCGCCGACCCAATCGCTGCGATCTGCGTAAGCGACTTCCTGAGCGATGTCGGTAAGCTGTGCCGTTTGGTCTTTGGTGGGATCGTAGACGGTACCATCGATGGCCAATGTGCTGCTGCCCGTGTCCAGGATCACGTTGATAGGAAGTTTCTTACCGCCGACATTGATGAGGCCGGTATAATCGCCATCCATAAGGACATTGGTGATGGGCATCTGCACAGTGACCGCGGCGAGCTTCCCGCCGAGAGCGGCGGCGGCGCTGCGGACGTTGCGGGATGGACCTGAAGCGCGAGCCGAGCTGCCGACCTTGCTCTTCGAAGATTTAATCATCATTCACCCCTTTGGTTTGGGCTGCGCGATAGGCGTCGGCTCTTTCATTGGATCAGTAGACACGTGATGCAGGACAAGAGTGGCAAGGCGCTCACAAATATACGAATGAAGGGTTTGTAGCTTTTAAGTCGCTCAATTTCAAGTAGTATAACTTGGTGCTTTCCTCGTCTGATAAACAACGTGCTTGCTGCAACGCTGTTTCTAGAGCATGTTCCGCCTCAATTGAATCGGGGGGATTCTCGTGAGGCGAAGAATAGGAGAGTCTATCGGCATTGATTCGCTTTTGGGAGGCTAACGATGCCGAAGGCCTATTCTGCGGACATGCGTGAGCGCGTGATTGCGGAAGTGGAAGGCGGAGCTTCGCGGCGCGAGGCAGCTGAGGAGCTTGAGGTCAGTGCCAGTACGGCGATTGTCTGGGTCAAGTGTTTTCGGGAGACGGGCCGCTGCGCGGCCAAACCGCGGGGCGGAAGCATCTCGCCGTTAGAGAAGCATGCGGATTTTCTGCTGGGTCTGATTGAGAAGCAGTCTGACCTGACACTGGACGAAGTGGTTCTGGTAATGCGAAAGCACAAGATTCCTGGCAGCCGCACGGCAGTCTGGCGCTTCTTTGAGCGTCACAAGATTGCTTTCAAAAAAAAGCCTGCGCGCGGCGGAGCAGGAGCGCGCGGATGTGGCGCAGGCACGCCGGCGTTGGATGAAAGAACAGGGCATGTTTGATCCTGCGCACCTTGTGTTCGTCGACGAGACCGCCGCCAATACCAAGATGGTGCGGCTTAGCGGTCGTTGCCGGCGCGGCGAGCGCCTGATCGGCCGTGTGCCGCAGGGGCACTGGAAGACCATCACCTTTGTGGCCGCGCTCCGTCGCAACGGCATGCGAGCGCCGTGCACCGTTGATGGCTCAATGAACGGAGCCAAGTTCCTGGCCTATGTCAAACAGTGTCTGGCTCCAAACCTCAAGCGCAAGGATAAGGTCGTGATCGACAATCTTCCTGCGCACAAAGCTGCTGGCATTCGCGAGGCGATCGAAGCACGCGGCGCTACGCTTCGTTATCTACCCCAATACTCGCCCGATCTGAACCCCATCGAGATGCCGTTTAGCAAGCTGAAGGCGCATCTGCGCAAGGCAGCGGAACGGACAATTCCTCGTCTACGCCGCCGAATTGGCGCGTTCGCCCGCACGTTAAGCGCCCGCGAGGCTCGCAACTATTTCAGGCACGCGGGTTATGAGTGAATTTGAACGGAATCTGCTCTAGCTTCGACTTCTACATGATCCAAGAAAAGCCGAAGAAATTGATTGACGAATCGTGCCGATGACAGCGACCTGACGTGATGAGGAATTGCGAAAGGAGGCATTGAGATGACCGCACCGAATCAAAGCCGGCCACGCGGGGGGCATCCTCGCACAGCCGTCCAGTGCCAACGAACCTCTCGCGCAGAGCGCGCTGCGCGCCGTTGAAAAATCGCTAACGACAAGACAGCGCAACGCAGACTTAAGGTAGCTTACGGCCAAGGCTTTCGAGCCTATGCTGTAGATCACAAACGAGAGCGCGGCCGATTGCAGCTTACGGATTTCGGGGATTGACAGCATTTCGTAATGAACAATGAATGATGACCGCAAGCTGCAGCTGCTGCACATGGCCGCAGAACGCCAGCTGATGGCGGAGGGCCAGGAGTTTCCCGAGGCTGCTGAGCTGCTCGAGGAAGGGCTGATCCAGCGCGTGGGCTCGTTTTATGAGCTTACCGAGGCCGGCCACAAGGCGCTGGGCGCATGGGAACGATGAGCGGCCGCCGACGCCGTGCGTGACGAGAACCTCTAGCCGGGCTGCATGCCTAGTGACAGTCAGGCAACGAAGGGGCGTTTTGTCGAACTTGCTCGGGCGCCATGAGCGGCCACGCCGCCGAGGCGCCGAGCGCTGCTAACAACTTCCGTCGTGCAAAAGCTACCAAATGTCCTTCCCGCGCGAGACAAGCATTGATAAAATTATTTGTCACCAAGCAGCTCGAACGGATTAACGCATTTGAGCCTAAACGTAAGCCCGCGCTATGCCCAGGAGAGCTGATTTTTCGGAAGTCGTCCGCTCGGATCGTGCGCCGTAACCCGATACGGAATGTCCGGCCCCCATTTCCAAAGTACGAGATTGTGCATGTCCTTGCGAGCGCCCTTGGCGAAGGAAGGCACCAATATGCCGGCAGCCGTCTTGCGCAGTCGATTCGCGACGCGCCAGGACGCTGGCTCGCGCCCATCGGCAAGATTGAGTTCCCAGGGGCAGGCCATGTCGACAGATTTAACGCCGGCAGCGCGACGGCCATCGCCTCTTCTAAGATCAACGATATCCTCGATATCGACATCGTAGCTCACCATGGTCAGCGGCTCCAATCGGCGTGCAAAGCCGTGCGTCATTTCGACGATCACGGTGTCGATCGTCGCGCCGAGATAGAGTGCCAGAACGCCTATCGGATTGAATCGCCCACCCTTGGCCTTCGCGCCGTCGCCGGAGAGTGGCGAGAAGGCCCATTGCGGATCGTGGCCGCGATAGAGAACGGCTTGCAGCCTCACGCGAAGCCGCCGAGGGCGACACGGTCTAGGTAATCCCGAACAGCGGCAGCCTTTCCGTCCTTCACCAGTGATTCCGCCGTGCGTCCGCCAAACGCCGGGATCGGCTCGGCGCGATACCAGGCCATCGCTTGTACTTGACCGCCGGCCCACCCCGAGACGCGATTGACGATTTCAAGGCCCTCCCGCAGACGAGCTTGCGTCTTCGGTGCATCGGCTCGCGTTTTCCGCTGCAGAGTCACCGACGCGATGCCGAACGTCTCGGCAAGGCTCTTCTTCGACATGCCCAGCTCGGCCGTCACGCGCTTGATGGCGACCCGCCCATCCGGGTCGAAGTATCGCGCGATCGACGCACCGCGAGGCGCCTTTATGCCCCTCCGTGCTAGCGTAGTAGCGCTGGGTGAGTAACTCAAGCCAAGCGCTACAGCCTTGTTCCTGAGTGATGTGCCCTTGAGGCTGCTGCCGCGCTTGATTGCCGCCTTGCGGCGCTTCTTGCCGGCTCGCTTTTGCATTTGTCGGCTCGTTTGACCTAATTCACTGCCATAATATATGACAGCCTTCAAAGAAAGCAACGCGTAGCACAAGAACGCGTAGCACAAGAATGACGACCCGGCCCGACAGCACTGTTCCGTAGGCTAAAGAACCGGTGGCGCAAGCCTGAGCGGCTGGTCAAAGAGCTGCGCCACGCGAGCGCGGGCTCTGCGCAGCTGCCTGACTCAGCGACGCCCTTGGCGCGCTGAAAGCGCGTGCCGGATGCTCGATCAGGTCGTCGGCGTTGCCGCACTGCGGTGGCCAGCCGGCTCGTCGTGCACGAGCGGGGATAAGAGTGTGATCTAAAGGCCACGGCCGCCGCAAAAGTGGCAATCCAGATGAGCGATGTCCCGACTGCGTGGCCAAGCTACCGCTTAAATTTCAACGTAGCAGTTCTCCGAAGGGGCTGGGATAACTCGAAGAGCTGCTAGGGCCTTTCTTTTTTGTGGGTCCCGGCCGGCTAAACCACTTGGAAGAAATAATCCTGAAACAGAGGCGTGTCACAATACATTCCATCATCTTAAGCCTCCGTGCCATAGGACGCCCGCCCCCCGGCGCCTTATGTGCTTTCGGGGTGGCGGTGAGGTCCTCCGTCTCAGGTATCCCGCCCCTCGCCGAGTGCAGGCAGCCACGCGACTGAGTGAATTGCCTTCGCGACACCGCTGGGACGATCCTTGGCCCCGGACACCGAGATTGCAGGGCCTTTTGTTCGCGAGGGGCGCCGCGGCGCAAATTGGCTTGCGAATCATATTCGATCGTCGGCACGATGCCGCTGCAGCGTTTCCTCCCTGACTTAGCCCCGCTTCACCCCAAGCGGGGCTCTATTTTTGGAGCCGGCCGCTCATCCCTCCAGCAACCGTATCCCCAGCCCCACCCTCTGGCCGCTCAACTCGTCGCTTCGGGGATGTCGGATCAAAAGCTTGCGAGCGCGTTGAGAATGAGAGCCACAGCGAATATCAGACCGAGCGCTACTCCAACTATTTGCGCCGTACGCCTTTCACTCATTACGGCCGAGAGTATCCGGATTGTCCGGAGAGGTGGAGGTAGCCGCGGCCGCATATTGCGCTTTTAGTTGAGCACTGTGCTCAATTAACATAAAATTTGCAACGACCGCGTTTCTGAAAACTGACCTAGCGGATGTAGTTCCGCATGGACCTGTGAACAGGTTGATTCGTGGGCGTGCTCGCAAGATGTGCGCGGCCCTCGCAATAGCCGCTGGAATATGAAAAGCAGTCGAGATTTGTCGGACATTGTAATGGGCGACCACAATGGCCGTCCGCATAGCCTAAACCAACATGGGAGTTCCCCCGGCTCTGCCGGGGAGGCAGCAAAAGTTTGACATATCCGGCGGTCGACGCCCCCGCTCCATAGCCGCGGCCTGTCGAGCGGCCCAAGCATAAGAAGAGAATCGCCTAGATGAATGATTTGAAAGCCGACGCACCAGATCGTGGTAGAGGAGGCATGCCAGGGCTCCTCGATCAGGCCGGGGCGACGATGGCCCGATCGCTAATAGGATTGCTTGGGCTTCGTCAGCAGCGTCGAGAAAATTTGCCGTAAAGACCGGCACCGATGAAGCGAGGAGAGAGCGATTGCGATTGGACTGTCCGACCTGCGGCTGCGCAACGGGCCGCCGATCGGGTGGCCCTGGCTCTAGCGAGCTTGCTAGAATTCCTATCTTTGGGCAATCCAGCCGGTGTCCAATCAAAAAGCGATGTTTTGTGACAGCCGGCACATCGCATGCCCTGCTGTGGCGTTAAGGATTTTCCACGTCAACAGGGAGAAATCCGATGGCCAAGATGATTCGAGCAGCCAAGTGGTTCGCGCACCGAATTAAGACGCGCTGTTCCGCGATAGAAATTTCAGTTGTCGTTTCCGCACTAGAGTCGTCCGTCTTCGGTCTCTAAAGCATGATGACTCTAGGTTAGTCCATAACCAGAGTTCTTGAAATAGTTGGCGCATTCATCGGGTGTGAAGGCCCCCAGGAGTTCACCAATTGCCGCGCAGATCGCCTCAATAGTTCGAGCGCAGGCCTTGCGTAGCAGATGTTTGAGCTTGGCAAAGACCTGCTCGATTGGGTTGAGGTCGGGGGAGTATTTGGGGAGGAAGAAGAGCTTGGCTCCGGTCGCACGGATGAGTTGTCGTACGGCTTTGCTCTTGTGACTGCCGAGATTGTCCATGATTACGATGTCGCCGGGACGAAGCGTCGGTGCAAGAACCTTCTCGACATAGATTTGAAAACTCTGGCCATCGATCGGCCCATTGAGAAGCCACGGTGCCTCGATCCGATTGTGGCGGAGCGCAGCGATGAATGTCGTTGTATTCCAGTGACCGTAGGGCGCTTTGACTTTGATTCGTTCGCCGCAGGGGCCCCATCCTCGCAGTGGCGCCATATTGGTCTTGGTCCAAGTCTCATCAATGAAGACCAGGCGTTGCGGGTCGATTCTAGTTTGATATTTGGTCCATTGAACGCGCCGTCGTGCGACGTCGGGGCGATCGCGTTCGCCAGCCACCACGCTTTTTTTTGAAGCTGAGATTCTCGTCGTGAACGAAGTTCCAAACGGTCCGGTAGTCCACCTTCAGCCCACGATCGGCCAGCTCGGACACAAGTCCGCGCAACGTG
>Ga0310914_10003895_pt1 | contig 10377 bp, 11 predicted proteins | sample GREbulkMGAN108_FD_203450 | JGI IMG/M metagenome (GOLD analysis project Ga0310914, IMG submission 203450) | Lab enrichment of tropical soil microbial communities from Luquillo Experimental Forest, Puerto Rico - GRE.bulkMG.AN108 | ecosystem: Environmental > Terrestrial > Soil > Tropical forest >...
GTGGATTGGCAACCTCACGCGACTTGCACCCTATCAGCCTTTCTTCATTGCGGTGACGATCGCTTGCCTCGGTTACGGGTACTGGCTCGTCTACCGCTCATCAAAAGTTGCGTGTGCCGGTGGTGAAGCGTGTGCGCGGCCGTTGTCGAATCGGCTCGTGCAACTCGGGCTCATTGTGGCGACGGTGCTCGTCATCGCAGCGATCGGCTTCGACTTCCTCGCTCCCTTGCTGCTCGACTTATGAATGGAGCACGCCCTATGACAGCAATCGAGCATCTGAAAGCGCGGCCCGGCGTAGCGCCGCCATTCCTCAACTCGTGAACGGAGAATCCCGATGAACAAACTTCTCGCTTGCGTTGCCATGGCCGTGAGCGTCTTCGCCTCATCCGCCGCTTTCGCGGCTGAGAAGACCATCACATTGGCCGTGAAGAACATGTATTGCGCCGCTTGTCCGCATACCGTTAAGGCGAGCCTGCAAGCGGTGCCCGGCGTTAAGACGGTAACCGTCTCCTACGAGGACAAGACGGCGATCGTGACCTACGACGACTCCAGAACCGACGTGAAGGCGCTTACGGCCGCGACGACAGACGCCGGCTATCCGTCCGCGCCAAAGAGCTGAAACGGCATGCGCGACGGCACCCTCATTACAACTGGCATTGTCGGTGCGGCGGTCGCGGCGGTCTGTTGCGCCACCCCGTTGCTCGTCGTCGTGTTCGGCGCGGTGGGGCTGACTGCCTGGCTTGCCAAGGCCGATTATGTGCTGATCCCGGCGCTAATCCTGTGTCTCGCGCTGGTTGCCTTCGGCCTCTACCGCAGACAACTTCGTGAACGGTAGAGCATCGATACATAGAACCTCATCGTGATCGATGCTCGATCCGACCGGAGCCTCCGATATCGGCTACATGCTTAAGGAAGAACCATGATCTTTGAATCTGTCATCACCTGTCCGCATTGCGCTACCGCGAAGTCGGAGGCCATGCCGACCGATGCCTGCCGGTTTTTCTATACGTGCAGCGGCTGCGGCGCGACGCTGCGACCGAAGCCAGGTGATTGTTGCGTGTTCTGTTCCTACGGCTCGGTTCCGTGCCCGCCGATCCAGGCCGAGCGGTCGGGTGGGACGGGCGCCGCTTCCTGCTGTGGCGGATAGCCGTCGTGGCAAACGATATCGTCGACAACTCACGCGATTGGCTCAACAGCCCTCGCACTAACGCGTTGGCATGGTGGATTCCGAAAGCGGTGATCGTTGCGGGTCTTTTCATTCCCCCGCCGGCGCGCACCGGGATGTGGATCGTCGCGCTCGTCTGGATGGGTACAGCGTGCATTCTCAATTCAAGACGGTGCGGACGGACCCACTGCCGTTACACGGGACCTTATTATCTCGCGATGATCGCACCGGTGCTCGTGCTTGCTTCGGGTGTCATTCCCGTTGACTTCTATGGATGGCTTTTATTGGCGGTTCTCATTCTTGGCGGAAGCATGATCATTTGGTGGGCCACAGAAAGGGCGTGGGGAAAATTCTCCTCGCTAAGGGACTGGTGACTTACCGCTTGGAGCTCGTTCGCGCGCCGACTTGTCTCAGCCGCATCATCATGTCGACTCTATCTTTCACAGTTCAGTTCGTCCGCGCAGTTGTCTCGGGTTGCTCAAGGGCGGCGAGGATCGCGCATCCCTCGACGGGCCGCGTTTCATCGACGCAGCCGGCGATGAGCTGATCGAGCGCTTTGCACATCGCGCCCATCGAGCGGATCTTGCCTTCGAGCTGCCGCTTCTTCTCGATCGCGCGTTTGCGGACATCCCCGCAGCGGGCGGCATCGCGGCCGCGCAAGACCAGGAGCTTGCGGATCTCTGCGAGGGTGAAGCCGCATTGCTGGGCTTGTTTGATGAAGCGCAAGCGCCGGGCCGAATCCTGGTCGTAAAGTCGGTACCCCGCCGGGCTCTTGCCGGCAGGCTCGATCAGCCCCTCCTGCTCGTAATACCGTAGCGTGTCGCTGCTGACGCCGGCGATGCGAGCGAGCTTGCCGATGGTGAGCATGGGGCGGCCTCCGCGGTCAGCTTGAACCCTGGAGGTAAGACCAAGGTCAAGCGCGGGCAAGCGGGTGCGCCCACGGTCGAGGCTACGCCGGACGTCCCAGTCCGGCGGCCCGCAGGACGGCTTCATCGACGCCGCGACCGGCACAACATGCGGCCAGCTTGCCCTCGATCACCACCGCGGGAACCGAACGGATGCCAAGGCCCTTGGCACGCTTGGCCACCTCGCCGTCTCGCATGTCGTGAACGATCACCTCACACGAGGGGCAAGCCGCGCGCCTGATGACCTCGATTGCCTCCTGACAGGTAGCGCAACCGGCACTGAACACTTCGATCTTTCGCTTCGCAGCCATCTCCTTGGTCCCATCTATCTCGGCTCGGCCGGGGCCGAACGGCAGCCGATGGCAGCAGCGCGATGGCAGACGCTACCCCTTGGAGGTACCTCCTAGGTCAAGCGTGGAGTTGCGGGGGCTTGAAACGAGAAACCGGAGGCGACAGGTCTCGCCGTCCCCGGGATGCCCATCGGCTATGTCCGCATTTTCGCAACAGTTGGCGTCTAAATGCATGCCAGGGGCACGAACCGCTCCCCCTTATTTTGGGCATTCAGCCAGGGGGGCGGCGAGGGGAGGGTGAACGCGATGGATCCCGCTTTGAGCCCAGCCCGCGAACGCGCGGCTGCGCTAGCCTTTGACCGACAATTTGACGAACAAGCCGCCCCGATCCGGATCGAGACCTGGCAGAATTCCACTGAGCGAAAGCCGCCTGCCAAAGGCACGGCCACATCGCTGCTCCTGCGTTTTCTTTATTGGCTTTACGAGCGCCGACTCCTTGATCTGCTCAAACGCAGGCCGATGCCGCGGCACATTGGCATCATCCTGGATGGAAATCGCCGCCATGCTCGCAAGCGAGGCTTGAGCGACCCATGTGAAATCTATCAGCGTGGGGCCGAGAAGCTGGACGATATCCTCGACTGGTGCGCCGACCTGCGTATCCCCGCGCTGACACTGTGGGTGTTTTCAACCGAGAACCTCAAGCGAACTCAGGCGGAGGTTTCCGGAATCCTTTCCGCGATCGAAGCCAAAGTCGCTGCGCTTGCTCACGATCCCTTCATGCATCAAAGACGCGTCCGGATACAGGCGATCGGTCGCCTCGACCTCCTTCCCGAGTCGGTCGTTACGGCGATTCGTGCGGCCGAGACGGCGACTGCGCAGTACGATTTGATGACATTGACGATTGCAGTTGGGTACGGAGGGCGGGAGGAGATCGCCGATGCCGTCCGTAGCTTCGTCAAAACGCAAGCGCGGGAAGGAGCGTCGTTGTCCGATGTGATCGAGCGAATCACACCTGAGGCTATAGCCTGCCATCTCTATGCGGCGGACCTGCCCGATCCCGACTTGATCATCAGAACGAGCGGCGAAATCCGCTTGTCAGGTTTCCTTCTTTGGCAGAGCGTGCACAGTGAGTTCTACTTTACGGACGTGTTATGGCCGGCATTTCGGAAGGTTGACTTCCTCCGCGCCATCCGTGCCTATCAGGCGCGCAACCGCCGCTTTGGCCGCTAAGAAACGCACGTAGGTCGAGCTGAAATCCCGAGCGCGCCTCCGGCTCAGTGCCGGTGATCGTGATGCATGTCGGGTACGTGCGGGTGTGCGTGCGTTAGCGTTTCGTGCTCGTGCGCGTGGGTGTGGGGCTCGCCCGGCGGATCTTGCGGGCCATGCGTGTGTCTGTGATGCTCGTCGTGGCGGTGCGAATGGGCGTGCACCATGCGGCTATGGGTATGCGCGTGCGCGTGCCGCTCGGTGAGGTGCAGCCAAACGCCGACGGCCATCAGCATTCCGGCGGCGACGAGCTCAACCGTGAGCGGTTGCTGCAGGGCGATCACCGCGGTTGCGGCGCCGATGAACGGCGCGGTCGAGAAATATGCGCCGGTGCGCGCCGTGCCGAGGTGACGCAGCGCGACCACGAACAGGGCGAGGCTCACGCCATAACAGACGAAGCCGACGAGCCCGCCGATGAGCATTGCGAGCGGACCCGGAAGCGAACCTCCCGCCCACCACCCCAACAGCAGATTGACGGGGCCCGCGATCAATCCCTTCCATTGCGTGATCTGCAGCGGATCGGCGAGCGAAACCTTGCGCGTGAGATTGTTGTCGATGCCCCAGGCGACGCAGGCGGCGATGATGGCGAGCGGGCCGGCGAAACTTTCGATCGTCGGCGTTCCCGACCACGACACCGTGGCCGCGCCGGCGACGAGACAGGCCATGCCGAGCGCGATGCGCCGATCGAAGTTCTCGTGAAAGACGAACCAGGCGAGCAGCGCCGTGGCCGCACCCTCCATCGTCAGCAGCAAAGACGCGGTGGCGGCCGGGGTGCGCGCGAGCCCGAGCATCAGCAACACCGGTCCGGCGATGCCGCCCAAGGCGATGGCGCCGGCGAGCCAGCCATAATCCTGGCGGGCGAGCGGCTGCTGCCGCGCGGCGGGTGCGTTGACAACCGGCGCCGCCACGGCACGCAGCAGCGCGATGCCGAAGCCGGCGCCGCAGTAGAACAGGCCAGCCAGAATCACGGGGTGCACGACGCCGAGCAACGCCTTGGCCGCGGGCGTCGAGACCCCGAACAAGGCAGCCGATGCGAGCGCGGCAAGGACAGCGGCGCGATTCATGTTTTCGATCGTTGCATCCGTTCACGCGCCCGGCGTGAAACTCATCGCTGCCCCAGCCGATGATCGGCCCTCGGAATCAAGCCGAACCTCGGCCTGCCAGCTCGCGGCGGTGACGGCCGGCTCGAGACTGAGCCGCCCGACGATCTTCTCGACGTCGGCATCGACACGGTTGGACGCGGTCAGATGCGCCGTCACGCAGACGCGTTCGCCTGCGTCGAGGTCGTTGCTGTCGAGTCCACGCAGCGCCAATCCGCTGCCGACCAGCCCCTGCAGGAGAAGCGCGCGAACGTGGGCTTCGTCCGCCGCGCGGCATGTCAACGACACCGCATATCCAATCTCGAGCTCGGTCGCGACCAGGGGCTGTCGATTGATGAAGCTGACGATGGGCCGCAACAGCAGGTTGACGAACACGACGAATCCGGTCGCCAGCGTGGCATAGGCCAGATAGCCCGCACCGGCGAGGACGCCGATCGCCGCGGAACACCACAGCGTGGCCGCCGTATTGAGCCCGCGCACGCTCATGCCCTCGCGGAAGATCAATCCGGCGCCGAGGAACCCGATCCCTGAGACCACTTGTGCCGCGACACGGGTCGGGCTCGCCTCGCCGGGAACCAGCGCTTCAAACACCACGAAGCTGGCCGCGCCCAAGGCGACCAGCGTGTTCGTGCGCAATCCGGCAAGGCGGTTACGCCATTGCCGCTCAAAGCCGATGGCGGCACTGAGGCAAAAGGCGACCGCAAGATTGATCGCCGCCTGTTCGATGGACATCGTCATTGCCGATCACTCCCGCTGGGTTGCCTGCGGCTGCGAACCGACCGGGGTCCGAACCGCGCTGTCTCGCCGATCGCTCCCCAATTCGGACCATCCCGAGCGCCGCGCAGAACATGGGAGGAATTCTATGCCGCTCGTAGCGCCCGATGTTGGCGCGTCGTATCGAGGACGCGAACCGAAATATAGCATGTGCTCCCCAACGGCGCGTGCGTCCGTCTCAATAGCGATATAATGAATCTATCCAGACGCTCCTGCTGCAGTTGCCGAAAGGTGGCCGCGGCTGTGCGTCGACGCCGCCATCGAAATCAAGAGAGTTCCCAATGAAACGGCTCAGAATCATGCTCATTCTCGGCTTGGTCGCGGCGGTGAGTTGCGCCGCGAGTAGCCAGCCTCTGCCGAATCCTGCGCCGCAGTCCCCGCCAGCGTCGGCGCCGACCCCGGACGTTCCGAAAAGCTATCTTCCTGGCCTTGGTGAATTCATGGGACGAATTCAGACCGATCACGCCAAGCTTTGGCTCGCCGGGCAGGTCCGCAACTGGGAGCTCGCTGGATACGAATTGAGCGAGCTGAAAGAAGTATTCTCCGACGTGCAGGACTTGATTCCGCGCTATCAAAATATTCCGGTCGGTCAAATGATCGATGCACTGATCACCGGTGCAATCGCCGATATGGAAGGCGCAATCGCAACGCGCGATTTCAGCAAGTTTTCGGCCTCCTTCGACGAACTGACGGCCGCCTGCAACTCCTGCCATCAGGCCGCGAATCGACCCTACATCGCGATCCGACGGCCGACGCGATCAAATTTCAGCAATCAGGACTTCTCGGCGGCGAAGAGATGAGCGCGAGCGGATATGGGGCTTGACCCAACTTTCCAAAGGCGCTGCCGTAATCAATCGCTCAGCAGCGGCTTTCCGAACACCGATGGTATCAGCTCGTCAAGAAACAAAAGCAGTTGTGCCCTGACGCCGATGGAACGTCCGGCCTCGCGGTTGAGCGGCACGATCGCTTCCGCTGCAACCTGCCAACTCACGGCTACGTATGACAGTCCCGGGTTCATCGTCGCCGCGGTCTTTTCTCCGCGCGGCGAGTCGAATGAAAACTCAACGAGCGGGACGAACTGGTTCAACGGCTCCTCTTTGGGAAGTTTGCCGGGCGTGAACCGCCTGGTCAGGTAAAGCGTGCTGAATTCGAGGGCGAGCCCCCAATGCACTATGTCGACGTTGCGCGTGAGCATCGGGGCGAGCTGGCCGGTTAGCGGATCGCCCCCGAAATTTATCGAGCTGCCCGTCATCGGGTGTTCGAGCGTAACCGCCCCGGTAATGCCAAACGGCCGCAACCACGCGAGGCTATCGGGAAGATCGCCGAAGCCCTTGCCGAAGAAGATGCCGGGGTGGATCGCATCGGGTCGATTGATGCCAACCCCTTGCGCGCCCGAATGCCCGATATCCCATGCTAGCGCCGCTGACACGAGCATCTCGTGCAGGTCGTTGCGGTACACCTCCCCTTTGACGGAGAGGCTGGTTGTGTCGAATCCCGACCGCTGGGCGCTGCCCCAATTGCGCTGAACCCATCCGCTGTCGATACCGACGCCGAGCGTTGGAGTCAGCAGGCGAAAGAACGACCAATTGAACCTGTTGTCGACGACATCGCCGCCTTCGTCCGGATGTTTGGAGCTCGAGAACAGTGGTAGCCTCGACTCGTCAGCCACGGCGGGATCATCGAACGAAAGAGTGCCGGGAAAAAATCGGTTGCCCGCGATGCCGTGCGCGGCTGCGAGACGAGGCGCGGCAGCGATCGCCGCTGCGATCAGAAGTGATCCGACCAGCCACCGCGCGAATCGCGTTGTTGCCAGCTGCATCATGTCGCCTCTCTCGTGACCGGCGACGCCGCTATCTCAATAACATCCAGACGCGCGCTTGTATGTTACCAAACCGCCACATTCGATGGAGCGTTTCACAGGCTGCATGTATCTACGCGCTGCCTTGAGACCGAGCTTGGAACTCGCCGTGCGCGATTTTCGAGTGTCACCTCGCTTTAGAACTGGGCATGGAAGCGTCCGGCGAACGTATTCACCGGACCGCGGTCCCGGTTGTAGGCGGGGTTGGCGATGAACTGGTAGTCGAAGCTGACGCGCATGTCGGGCGAAAGCGCGTAGCTGTAATAAGTCTCGAAGATTTTCTCGAGCCCCGGATTCGGCAGCTGCCCATCGCCGATGAGGATGCCCAGGCCGCCGGCGTCGAAAAATGCCTGGTGAACGCCGCTGATGCTGTTGATGACGCCCGCGATACCAACCGTATCGTCCGGCCGGCCCCAGTTCTTGCCGTTGATCGAGACGCCGCCCGAGATCGTGCGGTCGATGTCGGTGAAGTCCCACGGCTCGACGTTGGGGTCGGCCCAGCCGGCGCGGGCGAACACCCCGACCGTGTCCGAGATTTGCTGCTCCAGGTTCATGCTGACTCCGGGGCGGCTGGTATAGCTTCTCACTGCGGTGATGTCGGCGGGCTCACCGGTGATCTGGGCGAGCGTGATGGCGTCCTGGTATCGTCCCGCGCGGCCGCGGTTGAGGAAGCCGGTGACCTTGAACTTGCCGGGCTGGCCCCACAATTCGTAGCGCTTCTCGATTTCCGCGACCAACGCGTACTGCTGAAAGGTCGAATCGAGGACACCGCCGTTGAGACTGATGCCGCCCGCCGGAGACGCCGACAAGTCGAAGACGCCGGCGCGCCAGGTCCAGGAGCCCTGGTACCATTCGGCCGCCGCACCGTAGGTGTAGCCCCAGCCGTCGCCGGCATAGTCGAACGTGCCGGCGTTGATCAGCGACCAGTTCAGAAAGTCGGTCTTCGGACTGTTGGCATATTTGTTGGTATCGAACATGTCGACGATGGCGAACTTGCCGATCGTCAACACGAGGCGGTTCTCCGTGCGCGTCCCGGCGAACTGGCTGATGTCGGCGTCGACCTTCTCGACTTCGCCGCCGAGATTGATGGTCTGCCGGAGGAATCCGCGCTGCATGCGCACGTAGGGGTAGGATGACCCCAGCTTGTAGGACTCGCCGCTCGGAAATCCGGCGACGCCGTGCGTGTTCGCCAAACCGAAACCTTGATCGATCTCCGGGGCGATCCACACCTCGGCCCCTTGCCACAACCGTATGCCGGCATAGAGCGTCGCGTCGAACGCTTCGCGGCCGAGCCCGCTGCCGGGCAGGCTGTTGATGCCGGCATAGGGCGATCGGATCGCCGGGTAGCCTTGCCACACGAACGTGGTTTGACCGTGAAAATTCACCAGGTCCAGATCGGGTGTGGGCAGCCCGGTCGAGCCGCCGGCTACGTTCGTCCCGCCGCCGCCGAAGCGATAGTTCAGCGATGCGCGCGCCTGCTGCAGGGAAAGATCGGACGTGAACTGCAGCCCTGCTTGCGGGAACATCACGCTGCTGTTGCCGTATTTCGTGAACAGATACTCGACGTTCGCGGTCCAGTTCGGCGCGAATGCGTACTCGACGCCGAGCCCCGCCACCCAGCCCAGCCGCCACAGGAATGGGGGATCGGTCGTGCCGTCGGCCAGTTGCGTCAGCGTCAGCCGGTCGTAGGTCCAGGCGAAGCCGCCGGTCGCATAGACGAGCCAGTTGGCGGGGGCGTAACCGACGCGACCGCGCAAGGTGCCGGAGTGCAGCACCGTCTCGCTATAGCTCGCCAGGCCGATCTCCGGCGTGGAGAAGATCGAGGTGCCGCCGATGGAGATGCCGTCGCGATCCGGAAAGCCCGGAAACGAGGTATCGACCTGGGCGCCCAGCACGACGCGGTTCGCCAGCATGTAGTCGTAGCCGATTTGCAGTCCCCCGAAGTAGCTTCCCGCCCCGGTGAAGATATCGGAGGGCTGGTCAAGGTCGAGCGAGCTCGCGAGACCAGGTGGCGCACTCCAGTTCGAATGCCCCCAGGCGTAGCCGAGATGCGCGCCCACGTAGAGGCCGGTCCAATCGTAGGCTTGGACCACGGGGGGCTGCCACGACGCCTTCGGCATCGACACGTCCGCCGCCATGGCAGGAGCAGCAGCCAGAAATGCCGCCGTCCATGTCACGCGAGCCAACTTCGCGATGGCCGCGCGGCCGATGATTGTGAAACGTTGAACATGACATCGCATGGCGGTCGACCCCGGTCCGCTCGACAGTTCACCTCTGTCACCACAGCGGAAGACCGCCCCATGCGCGCGCCCCGCACGCCGGAAGGATGACGTCGTCCAGGCAGGTCTCCTGGCTCGCGGGTCATCGTCCTTCTCCGCCTTCCCAAGCTTTGGTGCACAAAGCCCAGTGGCAACCTGGAGAGGGACTCGCCGCCGACAGTTGCGGGGGCAGCTCCGGATTTGACGCGCCGCCGCAGCGGCGAATCGCACCGGATTCCCTTTTAGGCCGATCAACGCGACCGGCGCACCTGAACGTTGGTAATGGAAGAAGGCCGCGCCGTTTTTGTCAACGCCCTGAAATTCATTTCCTCGTAAGGTGTGACATTTAAGTGAGCATCGCCCGGCGGCGGGTATCGGTTGTTGCGAAGCCATTACGCCGCGGGGGACGGTTAGGGCGGGTACTCGTAAATCGCGATTGGTTGGCTGACCGCTGGCCGCTTCGCCCCGAAATCGGACAGATAGGGAAACGCTTCGACAAGTCGCTTAGTGCCATTACCGGACTCATGCAGTGCAACAAAAACGGCACTCATTCGCTCGACGGATCGATCATTTTTTCGCCCCCTACCGCGGCGAACTTTGTAGTGTCGCCCTTCGGCCGCTCGTCGGCGATCTTGCGGCCCTCTACCATGTAGTAGACGGTTTCCGCGATGTTGGTGGCGTGATCGCCGATGCGCTCGATGTTCTTGGCGCAGAACATGAGATGGATGCAGAAGGTGATGTTGCGCGGATCTTCCATCATG
>Ga0310914_10003904_pt1 | contig 10365 bp, 8 predicted proteins | sample GREbulkMGAN108_FD_203450 | JGI IMG/M metagenome (GOLD analysis project Ga0310914, IMG submission 203450) | Lab enrichment of tropical soil microbial communities from Luquillo Experimental Forest, Puerto Rico - GRE.bulkMG.AN108 | ecosystem: Environmental > Terrestrial > Soil > Tropical forest >...
ATCGTGCTGTACAGGAGAAAATCATACCACTCGATCGTCGTTCCTACGGTTGCAGCGATAACGGCACGACGGAGCTCTCGACTATGCTGGTCGGGTGTAAGCGCATAGTTGGTGTCGGTCACAGCTACCATTTGTTTTTCCTCCCTCGGAAAGAGATCACGCCGGATTGATGTTGGCAGTCCGAATCACGTTGCCCCATTTTGCGATTTCGTCGCTGATGAGCTTATGAAAATCAGCGGTCGGACCACCTAGCGGTACACCACCAACATCGGCGAACCGCTCTTTCACCTTAGGATCAGCTAGCACGGCGTTGATCTGATGGTTGAGCGTATTGATAATCGCTTCTGGTGTTTTCTTTGGTGTGCCAATTCCGTGCCAAATGGATGCTTCAAACCCTGGCACAAATTCTGCCACAGGTGGAACGTCCGGCAGAGCGTCTGAGCGCGTCGCGCTGGTGACCGCCAGGGCCCGCAGTTTGCCAGCTCGTATGTTCGCGATCGCTAGAGGTATGGGTGGAAAAGCGCATTGGACCTGACCGCGAAGCAGATCAGGCAGGAGACTTCCACTGTAAGGAACGTGCATCAGATCAACGCCGGCCATCATTTTGAACAGCTCGGCATTTACGTTGGGCGCGCTCCCATAGCCTGCCGAAGCATAGTTGATCTTGCCCGGATTGGCCTTGGCATAGGCGATAAATTCAGGAAGTGTTTTGGCTGGAAGCGCCGGCGTCACCACTAGGACATTGGGCGATCGGAACGTAACTACAACCGGCGCGATGTCCTGTACGATGTTGAATTTCAAATTCTTGTAGAGAGTTGCATTGACCGCGTTGGTCACAGTCATCGCTAAGAGCGTATAGCCGTCGGGAACTGCTCTAACGACCTCTTCGGCAGCAATATTGGTGGCGGCTCCTGGATGATTCTCGACAAACACTTGCTGTGCCAGTCGCTCTGACAGCGACTGTGCAACCAAGCGTGCAACAATATCGGTGGCGTATCCAGCGGGGAAACCGACGATGAGACGGACCGGCCTCGAGGGATAGCTATCCGCTGTTGCGAGGCGCGGAATGGTTATGACGACACTGGCAACCGCAGATAGATGCAAGAATTCTCGACGGGGAAGTTTCATGGCGACCCCACGAGTTTGCCCACTCCTGCGGCAATTGCCACAGGCGTTCAATCCAATATCGATTTATCGTCGAGTTTCTGCCCGCCGCAGGCACAACGGCTGCCTTTAATTTCAGGGATTGGCGGCATGTCCCGTTGACAGCTCAAGACAATGTTACGGTAATTGCTCAGCATTGGATAGTGACGTGACGTCCTAATACTAAAAATTTTGGATGGACGCCGAGGACGTTGCACCCATCTTGGAGTCGCCATGTGGTCTCGCCTGCTCGCCCTCGCTTTGCTTCTGTTACCAGCCCCGGCCCTGGCTGACGTCAAAGAGAAAGTCACAGCTCTCGCTCCATCGGGGGTAGTACTGGTGGTGGACTCCGAAGGCAACGAATTGGTGGCCCAGAACGCTGATGAGCCCTTCGTTCCGGCCTCAATTACAAAGATCGTGACGGCTTGGCTGTCGCTGGAGGTGCTGGGCGGCAACTACCGCTTCGAGACCCGCTTCTATCTCGACGATAAGCGCGTGCTTTACGTGCGGGGAGGCGGCGATCCTTTCCTGATCTCAGAGGAACTAGCGCCGCTCGCGACCGATCTGGTCGCAGTGGTCGGCAAGAAGCCGATCGACGGTATCGTGCTCGACGCGAGCTACTACCCTTCAAATCTCAGCATCCCGGGCATCGAGGACACTAATAACGCTTATAATGCGCTGAACTCCGCGCTTGCGGTGAATTTCAACACCATCGATGCCGTGCGCAGGGGCAACAAGGTGAGCTCTGGCGAGAAGCAGACCCCGATCACCCCACTCGCGATCGCTCAGTTCCGGGAGCGAGGCCCTAAAGGAACCGGCCGCATCAGCCTGAGCCAGGATCCCACGGTGAGCCTGCAATATGCCGGCGAGCTGATCGCCGCGTTCATCAAGCGGGCCGGCGGCAGCGTGAAGGGAAAGATCTCGACCGGAACGGTGCCCGAGGGCCTAAAGCCGATCTACGTCCACCCACAGTCGCGTACCCTTTCGAAGATCCTCGCCGAGCTGCTCCGCGTCTCGAACAACTACACCGCCAACCAGGTCTTCCTGGAGATTGGCGGGAGCCGCCTGGGCGGGCCAGTCAGCCTCGAGAAGTCGCTCCAGGTCGCGAACGAGATGCTCGCCGCGCATGGCCTCGCCACGGCCATCCATCTCGAGGAGGGCTCGGGCATCAGCCGCGACAACCGCTTCACTGCGCGCGGCCTCGCCAAAGTGCTCGAGTTCTTTGCGCCCCACGCCGACTTGCTCCACGGTCACGACGGCGGCATGAACAAGACTGGCACTATGGACGGAATCCGCACCCTTGCGGGCTATGCCGACACCTCAAGCCATGGCCGGGTGCGTTTCGTGATCTCGCTCACAAGCAATGACGACGAGATGCGGTTCCGGCTGCTCCGCGCTATCGAGTCCGGGCTTTAGTAGGGTTTTGCCGTCTAAACTCCACGCCCGGTTTTGTCTGATCTTGGGATCAAAGCAGACACTTCGCGGCTTAATCCCGATCTCCGCTTTAGGGCGTGGGTCTCGGGACCTGATGCGCCGATAAGTGAGCCAATCATCCCCGTCGGCGATCGGAAGGGTTTGCTGGCAGACCTCGCAGCGAGGCTCGGTTGGAGGCCGTACATGGTGATGGAGAAATTCGTAAATAGATTTGCACGTCGGACAGGCGTACCAAACGTCGGTATCCGGCAGCATGTGTCGATCACCTAAGCGGTATCGCGAGCGAGATTTTGCGCTCTTTCCCTTAGATCGTCGCGCACAATCTCAAGCTTGCTGCGCACATCGATCACATGCGATGCAAGACTTCGAATTCGCCCTCGGAGCCTTGCTCTTCCACCATTATACCCGAGCACCGGAGCAACGGGCTCGTCTGGCAAGGATGGTTCTCCGTGTAATCTTCTGTATTCTTCAAATTCAACTTTGTCAGAATTGACCGCGGTGATCGCCTGGAGTGTCTCGCAAGCAGCACCTTCGGCGTAAATCACGCTATGGCGCTCAAGCTTGATGTGAAAATATTCGATTTCTCTCAGGTGTATGGCGTCAACGCTTGCAATGGTTGAGCCATTGATAAGGTCCACAGCAGGTATCAAAACACCATTAACGTACAAACAGTGATATCGCGAAAGATATAGGTCGCGATGGGGAGTATTTGGTCCGAAGGCCAACTGCTTCACGCGAATCGGAATGATTTCTTCAGCCCATTGTTGGCCGGGCTGACGTTCAAAGGATCGTCTCCATACCCACTGGATTGGTTTTGCTTCACCCGATGAGGTGACGACGAGATCATCGACCCGGAGGTCTTCGACTCGGGTCTCTCCAGAAGGAGTCCAAATCTGCGTTCCCTTTAGAAAACACACCGGCGCTGCCGTCATGGCCCGCTCCCGCTGCCCGAATACATTAGGATAGCCGAATTGCTACGATTACCGAAGGGACGTGCAATTGATTCAGCCGAATTCCCGGCGATTGTTGCCGAATCAACACAGTTTGTGGGGACTACGTAAGCACACAGCCTTTTATCTGCCCGGTATCGTGATGCTATGCGCCCACTGAATCGCTAAAAACCCCTCGAAAACAAACCCACTTCATCGCTGACATAATGTCCTTAAAGCCTGCGAGGATTTCTTGCGTGGGGGTAGCAGCGGCCGCGTCTCGTTTTGTGAGAGCAGCATCGAAAGGCTCTTTGAGCACGTGACCGCTTGGCGGACATGGATCTTTAAACCGGCCGTCGGAGCATTGCGCCCCAATACAATACATGAGCCAATAGAAGGTGCGGTACCAAACAAGAAATGCCCTGAAGACAGTCCTATGCGGAACTGCTTTGAAGTTTTCACTCGGGTCTCCCGCGCTATCCGAAACCGGGTTTGGCTCGGGATCAGGACGCTCGTCCAGCTATGGGGCATCCGTTTGCGTGCTATGCGCGATCGATTGCCGCCGCTGCCGCCAGGTCGACTTGGCATCAACGACCACGGATTTTGGCAAGACGACCTTTTCCTTTTACGCCAGTCGAGGCGATTCGGCCCTGTGTTTAAGACCAATATTTCAGGTCAATTGGTAGCGTGCGTTGTTGACCATCGGCGCTCACGTGCGATCTTGAATGAAAACGTCCAGCGACTTGAAGCTGTCAACGGGCCTTATAATGGACTCGTACCCGGCGGATTTCTCAGATGCCAAACAGGCGAACTGCACCGAACTACTCGGCGGATTTTCACGCGTGCGCTGCATCACGACCTGGTCGGGAATAACGATGTTGCGCTGAGAGAGATCGTACAGCGTGAGCTCTCGATATTCGCTTCAGCATGCGAGACACGTATGCCGAATAATGGCGAATTCCTAAGAACGCTCGATCGTATCGCCACGGCGATGCTGCTGCTCCTCTTCTTTGGAGTCCGTTCTGGAGAGCCGGCGTTCGCCACTTTACTAAGCTGCTACGCACGTCTCGGTCCCAAGGAGTTCGTTTGGGCGATCGGACCCGCGCAACAACAGGCGTTCGCCGACCTGGCCGCGACTACGCATGGCCTGATCACCGAGCTTCAGCTATCAGCGGCGGGTCGGGCGCCGAGCGTGCTATTAGAGCTCGTCGTCGGCCAAGTTGCAGCACCAGTAAATGAGAATGTCGTCGGCAACTTGATCTACATGGTCGAAATGGGGCGCTATGACCTGTACAGTCTGTTCCATTGGATCATGAAACACCTTTCTGACAATCCGGCCATCGTCGCCGAAATCAGCACTGAAGAAGGCGCCGCGCCGGACACGGTAAATTTCGCGATGGCAAGTGTGCTTGAGACGCTTCGCGTCAATCAAGCTGAGGCCGTGGTGCGGAGGGTGGTCGAAAACATCACATTCGACGGTTGGGGAATACCAAAGGGCGGGTTTTTGAGGGCATGCATCCGTGAGGGACACTGCGATCCGGCGGTATTTCCAGACCCCGACAGGTTCGATCCACGGCGTTTCATGGGCCGCAAATATGGACCCGACGAGTATTCGCCATTCGGCTTCGATCATCACCAATGCATCGCCAGCGATCTCGTTATTCGGCTCGGCTCGATCTTTGTCGAGGAGCTGGTCCATCGCTTCTACTGGCAGGTGTTGGCCGACGGACCATGCCACCGCGGCACGTACCATTGGGCGCCCTCGGCGGCTTTCGCCATCCGACTGATGCCACGCGATCTCCTACCCGCTGATACCTGTGTCGGTTCAAAAAATTGCCGAGGCAAACAATGACGCGATCACCCTCCGCTGTCAGCGATTGAACACAAAAACCAATAGTTCAACGCTTTCGCCGAAAGGGTGTATTCGCCGTAGCTGGGCGGCCCATTTGACGCCAATGTCACCACTATCGCTAGGGTTGCCCTCAGTCGTATGAAATAGCGCCGGGAGCAATTGCGCTCATTTGCGCGCATCCCACGGTGACATGAGTACATGCGAGGCTATCGTGGCAGAATCTACCCATCCCGTGGACCAACACTTGCCGCTCTCTGCACTCATCCCCCTCGGACTGCAACACGTCCTCGTGATGTACGCTGGCGCTGTCGCAGTACCGTTAATCATTGGCAGGGCCTTACAGCTGGCGTCGGACCAGATCGCAGTTCTGGTGAATGCCGATCTCTTTACCTGCGGCGTCGTGACAATCCTACAATCTGTCGGCATCGGCCCATTTGGGATTCGTCTTCCAATTATAATGGGTGTGACTTTCGCCTCGGTTGAGCCAATGCTGGCTATGGCTAACAATCCCGAGCTCGGCTTGGGTGGTATCTTTGGCTCAGTAATTGCCGCGGGTATATTTGGTATGATTATTGCGCCATTCATGAGTTCACTGCTCCGCTTTTTCCCTCCCGTCGTTACTGGAACCGTGATTGCAGTAATCGGAATTTCATTGATGCGCATTGGCATAAACTGGGCGGCAGGCGCGCCGGCGCCAATGTTCCCCGGTTATGGCGATCCAATCAATTTGCTTGTAGCAGCGTTTGTGCTGATCGTAATTTTGCTTATCGTAAAATTTGCCAAAGGCTTTGTCGCCAATGTAGCGGTATTGATAGGGATCGTTCTGGGATTCGTTCTCGCGTGGGTAATTGGAAAAGTGAGTTTCGCGGCATTGAGCAATGCGGCGTGGCTGGACGCCAATTATCCCTTTCAGCTTGCTAAACCGAAATTTGATTTCTTTGCTGTAATTTCGATGTGCTTGGTGATGCTTGTGGTCATGGTGGAATCGACGGGCATGTTTCTGGCTGTCGGCGATATGACAGACCGAAAGATTGAACGGCGTGATCTAACCCGTGGTTTATTGACGGATAGCCTAGGTACATTAGTCGGCGGTATCTTTAACACCTTTCCATATACATCATTCTCTCAAAATGTCGGATTGGTCGGAGTTACTGGCATAAAAAGCCGATGGGTGACCGCAGCAGGTGGGATAATCTTGATCGTTCTCGGATTGATTCCGAAGTTCGGTGCGCTGATCACGGCGGTGCCATTGTTTGTGCTCGGCGGAGCAGGCATCGTCATGTTTGGGATGGTAGCTGCGACCGGGATTCGAATTCTCGCCTCAGTTGAATACAAGAGCAATCGAAACAATTTATTCATTGTCGCGATCTCTATGGGTTTCGGTATGATTCCTTTGGTTGCGCCTACTTTCTTTGCGAGACTGCCGAAAAGTTTTGAGCCATTGTTGAGCTCTGGAATTGTCCTCGCTGCAGTCGTAGCAATCCTGTTGAATATTTACTTCAACGGGGCGAAGACTGCGGGCGCAGGGGAAGTCCCCACTGAAGGGTAAAGGGGTCATCTCGCAGTTCTCGCTCGTTGCAGCTCGCTCTCTGCGCTGGTTGTGAGAACCTCAAAAGCCCGGCCGCACCACCGTCTTCCGGCCCCTTAAAATTTCTGGCTGGTCACGCACTCACAAACTCATCAGCCAGCGCAAAGCGGACATTGGTTGAGCGTGTCGAGATGTCCGCTTTGTACCAATAGCGGACATTCATCGCCTCATTCGATTACCTCGTCGGCGCGGGCGAGCAAGGCCGGTGGGATTTCGAGCCGCAGAGCCCTCGCGGCGATCCGGTTGATCACGAGTTCGAATTTGACTGGTTGTTCGACCGGAATGTCGCCGGGCTTCGTGCCCCGTAAAATCTTGTCTACATAGTCAGCGGCACGGCGCCAGAGGTCTGGAAAGTTTGGTCCATAGGATATGAGCCCGCTCGCATCGACAAAGTCCCGTAAGGCGTGGATGGTCGGCAAACGCGCTCCGAGCGCCAAGGTATTTATCCGAAGCGCATTAGCGAGGAGAAGGGGGTCGGCACAGACATACAATGCCTCCGCTCGATTGCCGATTGCCTCGATTGCTGGGGCGATGTCCGCAACTCGCTTGATATCAAGCGTGGTGACCTCCAAACCGAGTATGCGAGCATTTGTCTGAGCCTCACGCATCTCCAACACGGAGGCGGGATAGTTGATGTTGCCCATGATCGCGAGGCGCCGCAGATTAGAGATAACCTCACGCAAGAGTTCGAGTCGTTTGCCGACGAGTTCGGGGGCCAGCAGTGACAGGCCGGTCACGTTACCACCTGGATGCCCTAGGGATGTGACCAGACCGGTACTTAGTGGATCATTTGCTACACCGAAGACTATCGGAATAGTCGAAGTTGCGTGCTTTGCCGCGCCGACTGCGGCTCCCGACGTAACAATGACTTCGACCTTGAGCCTTACGAACTCATCCGCAATCGCGGCGTAGCGCTCTTCACTCCCTTCTGCCCACCGATATTCGATGGAGATTGTCCGGCCCTCGATCCAGCCGAGCTCATGGAGCCGTTGCACAAAAGCAGCGATCCATGCGCGCCAAGCCGAAGGAGTGGCTGCGCCGAGAAACCCGACGGTCGGTAGTTTCGGTGTTTGCTCCGCACGCGCCGCGAGCGGCCATGCAGCCACGGAACAACCAATGCCCTTAATGACGTCGCGTCGTCGCATTGCCTCAACCCAAAGCGCAGACTGTATATGACTGTCGCAGGGATCTGTGAGCGGCGGAATGGGGTTTCAGCGGCAACGGCACAGCGACAAATTTGAGCTGCCGATGTCCGCTTTGGGTCAAAAGCAGACATCGCGGCACTTCCAATCAATGTCCGCTTTACCCCCAAAAGCAGACATCGCCGAGCGCAGTTGCCATGTCCGCTTTGTGCCAAAAGCGGACATATGCAGTGTTACAAAATTGAGGCCACGAAGCGAAAGTTCCGAAAGGTCGCTTTTAGGAGTTTGGTGGCGTTCGTCTGTCGAGTGCCTTAAGTGCATCCTGCAGTACTTCCCGAACGTGCCTTGCATCACCGGCATCGATCATGTCTGCATTAAGATAAAAATCTAGGCCAGTGAGATGTTCGCTGAAGACCTCAATGTTTTTGCCCGTTGAATCAAGGACACTTCGGATAGCATAAGGAATAACCTCGCGGCTAATGCCTTTCACGGTAATTGGGGTCAGTGCTCGGGCGACAACGATGTCGCGTACCAATGCGTATGTCTCGTAGCTGACCACAATATTTCCGGGTTCCGCGATCGATTGCAGCCGGGCGGCAAGATTGGCTTCAGCGCCGATGATCGTGTAATCCATTCGATCATTGCTTCCGAAATTACCAACGTTGCAAAAACCAGTGTTTATTCCCATTCGGACACGGATTGGATCTTGAATTCCGGCATTGCGCCACTCGGCGTTGAGGCCCGCAATTTGATGTTGCATCTCAACGGCCATGCGAAGACACGACTTGGCATCATCGACTTCTCCCTGAGTTTCTGGATCGCCAAAAAAGACCAGCATCGCGTCGCCAATAAACTTATCGATAGTGCCGCCATGAGCGAGCGCGATTCTCGACATCTCCGTGAAATATTTGTTGAGAAGCTGCGTCATTTGCTCGGGTTGGAGACGTTCGGTAATCCCGGTAAAATCCTGTATGTCTGAGAAAAAGATTGTGAGTTTTTTTCTCTCAGTGTGAATTGTCACGTCCTTTTGTCCGCTGAAAATACTCCGGTAGATCTGGGGTGATAGATAACGAGAGATCTTCGTTGACAGCGAGTCTAGAAAATCATTTTTTGCCTCAAGCTCGGCGTTCATGCCGCTGATCGTCGCGGCCTGTCGCCGTTGTAGTGCGATGAATAGAGAGCCTACTGCCGCAGTGAGCACAAAATAGGCCAATAAATATTTGTATGCGAATATATCGCCTTTGATTGGCTGAGTAATCGACACCTCCTGGATTCCCCGAACATCGCCGACCTTCCAATCGGTTTTTGGGCTCTCCGGATGCGAATTGTGACAATTGACGCAGGGTTGCTCCATAATTACTGGGGCAATCAGGCGAACGTCATCGCTGAAGACCGAACTCGATACTCGGGTTAACTGCTGATGTGAATTTTGACGCAGCCGACCGAGCGCGTCCGTCTCGAATTCATCGAACGGGTGTGATGCGCGGTCTTTGAATGGATAATCCGACACAAACCGATATTTAATGTTTTGCTGTTGGTCGCCGATGACCTTGCCCAGTTCAAGCGAAAGAGTCGCTGGAATTGGGATGGCGCCTGGAAAGTCCTTATAGTTATGTATAACTTTGGTCGTCCCGGGCGAAGCAAGGACGCGACCGACGACGTTGTTGGCATAATAATTGCGCACGCTACTGATAATCGAATTCATATCACTAGCTTGACGACGCAAGTTCGTCTCGACCAGATTGCTCAAGTCCAACCAAACTGCGATCGGAAGACCAACAAGCAATAGAACAACAAGCAGGGCGAAAACGTAACCCGTCTTGGCGTTGGGTATCTTTTTCATTCTGCACCTTTACTGAGTTCGATCCGATTCCCGTTTGCTCAGGTGATGCGAACGTGTTCGACGAAGTCGAGGTATTGGAGGTTTCTTGTTTCGGCGTTGCGCCGGAATTCCGACGCCGTAACCCATTTGGCGGGGCTTTGTTCCATTCACTCTTGCGGATCGCTCATCGGGGACAGGCGGCCTGAATGTGGATGGCTCGGCCGTGCCCCACCCTGCCCGGGTGGAGTTGTGCATTACAGCAAACTTGGGGCGCCCAACTCGTCGTGGATCGCAACGTCCGGTTGATGTCCGCTTTGTGTCAAAAGCAGACATCGCGGCACTTCCAATCAATGTCCGCTTTACCCCAAAAGCGGACATCGGAACTCAGTCGCGTAATGTCCGCTTTGTGCCAAAAGCGAACATTATGCAGTGCAACAAAAATCCCCCTATTGGAT
>Ga0310914_10003908_pt1 | contig 10359 bp, 9 predicted proteins | sample GREbulkMGAN108_FD_203450 | JGI IMG/M metagenome (GOLD analysis project Ga0310914, IMG submission 203450) | Lab enrichment of tropical soil microbial communities from Luquillo Experimental Forest, Puerto Rico - GRE.bulkMG.AN108 | ecosystem: Environmental > Terrestrial > Soil > Tropical forest >...
GCGCGCACGCCGGTGGCAGAAGCGGCGGGGTCGCGCACTCAGCTCACCGGCGTGGTGGGAGCGATCGCGATCGCGCTGCTCCTCCTGTTCGCGCCATCGCTGCTGCAGTCCCTGCCCACCAGCGCGCTGGCTGCGGTCGTCATCGCCGCCGCCCTCGGTTTGTTCGAGTTCGCCGATCTGCGGCGCATCTACCGCGTCCAGCGCTGGGAGTTCTGGCTGTCGATGGTCTGTTTCGCCGGCGTCGCGGTGCTCGGTGCGATTCCGGGCATCGCCCTCGCCATCACCATTGCGGTCATCGAGTTCCTCTGGGACGGCTGGCGGCCGCATTCCGCCGTGCTGGGACAATCACCTGACATCAGGGGCTATCACGACGTCAGCCGTCATCCCGAGGGACGCCAGATTCCCGGACTCGTGCTGCTGCGCTGGGACGCACCGCTCTTCTTCGCCAATGCCGAGCTCTTTCAGGATCGGGCCCTCGCCGTGGTGGCGAGTGCTCCGGCACCGGTGCACTGGCTGGTGGTGACGGCGGAGCCCGTCACCAGCATCGATGTGACCTCAGCCGACATGCTCAGTGAGCTGGACGAACAACTGCGGGCCCGCGGCACCGCGTTGGGCTTTGCCGAGATGAAGGATCCGGTCAAGGACAAACTGCGTCGCTTCGGTCTGTTCGCGCGTTTCGAGCGGCGGTTGTTCGCGACGATCGATGAGGCGGTCGGCGCCTACCTCGATGCCCACCCGCACGAGGACGAGCTATGGCGGGCGACCCGAGGCGGGCCGTCCGGTCGCCCGTGAGCGCACGATCGCCTCGGCGAGATAGTCGACGTCCGCACCGGGCCCGGCGAGCGCCCGCCGCTCGGTGACGGAGGTCTCCACGTGCGGGTCGCTCGCTCCGGCGCGTCGCGCCGCTGCCAGGGCGAGCTCGCGCGAGACGCGCCGCGCCTCCTCGATCGCAGCCTGCGCATCGGCATAGTCGCGGTTGCCGGCCGGATCGTGCACGCGGAACAGATTGAGCGCGGGCTGGTTCACCAGCACCTCGCAGGTCTCGGAGACCACACCGGCCACTGCGCCGACGGCGTTGCACACGGCCGCGTGCTCGGGAACCGTGAGGCGTGCGGAAAGGCGCCGCGCGACTTCGGGATAGTACGCGGCCGCCGGCGCTCCGATGGCGACCAGCGGCGTCGCGAGGCGCATGCCTGCATCGACCAGCGCCGAAAACGCACGACCCGCCACGATGTCCTCGATTAGCCGGCCGAGCGGTCCCCAGCGACCATGATGTGGTTCGATGCCCGGATCGTGGGCGAGCGCCGATTCGAGCACCACACGCGTGGCCTCGCGCACGACGTGTTGATAGGTGCGCTCGGCGAATGCTTCAGGGGTGTCCGCCGGCCCCCTCCCGCGGACATTGCGCTCCTCGGTCGCGAGCACCACTGCGCCGAGACGCGCCGCCTCCACGCTCCAGTCGTGCTGACGGCCGAGCACGTGCAGGGCATCGCTCGGGGTGAAACCGGCGAGCGTCGCGAGACCCCGATCGACCAGTCGGCGAACCGCCTCGGCGCCCACGCCGGTGCGCGCAGCCTCCGCAAGCGGCCGCGGCGAGGCGCTGAGCGCCTCCCACACGCGCTGCTCGAGCCGGTCGAGACGCGCGTGAGGATCGCGCCCCGGATTGCGCCACGCGAATCGCGGGGCGAAAGGCGGCAGGCGCTCGCTGCCAGCGAGCCTGCGCAGCTCGGCGAGGACCTCCGGGAATCGCGTCGCGAGCAGGCTCAGCGGCATGGCGCGGCGCGGACCGACACGCAGGTGTGCGTCGCGGTCGAAGAACACGTCGCTGTCGCCGCCAAGTCCGCACGTATGTACGTCGATGGCCTTCACCATGGTGCGCCAGCCGCCCAGCACCGCCCCCTCGGGGCGCACGATCGGCCGGCCGCCGGCCACGATGGCGACATCGGTCGTCGTGCCGCCCATATCCGCAACCGCAAAGTCCTGGAGATCACTGAGGAAGCCGGCGCCCACGACGCTCGCCGCCGGGCCCGAGAGCACCGTCTCCACCGGGTACTCGAGCGCGACTTGCGCGCGGATCAGCGTGCCGTCACCCCGGACGACCATGACGGGCGCGGACAGCCCCTCGGCAGCGAGCACACCCCCGAGGGCGTCGAGCAGGTGCCGGATCTGGGGCGTGAGACGCGCATTGAGCGCCGCGGTGAGTGCGCGCTTGGGTGCATCGAGCTGGGAGCTCAGCTCGTAACTGCAGGTTACCGGTTTGTCACACAACGAGCGGATACGCTCGCGCGCGCGCCGCTCGTGCGCCGGGTTGCGCACCGAGAACATCCCGGCGACCGCGAACGCCTCGACGTGCGGCGCGTACTCGCGCACCGCCGCATCGATCGCCGGCTCATCGAGCGGCTCACTCTCGTCCCCGGTTGCCTCGTGGCCGCCACGCACGCGTACCACCGTGCCACCCGCGCGCTTGAGCCCGGAGCGCTCGAGCATCTGCTCGTCAAAGCCGATGAGGAGCGTGCAGACCGGGCTGAAACGTTTCTCGATGACCGCGTTGGTCGCGAGCGTCGTCGAGACAGAGACGAGCGAGATGTGCTCGCGGCGGATGGCCACCGGCAGCTTGGCGAGCACGGCCCTGAGGGCCTCGCCCAGGCCGATCGACAGATCCCAGTGAGTGGTTAGCGCCTTGGCACCGGCCACGATGCGACGCTCGCCATCCAGCGCGACAGCGTCAGTGAACGTGCCGCCGGTGTCGAGACCGATCCAGATCTCGCCCGGCCGGTCGGAGGTCGCTCCAGCCCGGGGCCGGTCCGCGCCAGCGGCAGCGTGCAAAGGAAACTCGAGCATGGGGAGGATTATCGCGCAAGGTCGCGAGCGAGGCGCCGGAGTTCGCACTCGCAGAGCGCACGGAGTCACATCAGCTTGCGGTCGCCTGAAGTCAGGGGAGTACGATGTCAGCCGCCGATGCGAGGTGAGCACACGGTCAACATGGCGGAGGGTTTATGTTGCTCTCGAGAGAAGCGCGGCTCGTTTCCGCAATCACACTCCTCGTCGTTCCGACCATCATGTACGGCGGCTGGACTCTTCTCGGGATACTCACCCGCGGCACTGTGAGTCCGAGCCCTGAGGTTCACCTCGACCAGACGCAATGGGCGCTGTGGCGCGCCGGTCACGCTCATGCCGGGGTGTGGACGATTCTGTCGCTGCTGCTCCAGATATTTCTGGACTCGGCCCGGTTGTCGGCGCCCGCAAAGTGGCTCGCCAGGATCTGCGCACCGCTGGCGGCGGTGTTCCTGTCGGCGGGGTTCTTCGGTGTGTCGGTCTCGGTCAGCTTCCGGTGGCTCATCTATCTCGGAGTGGCCAGCCTGCTGATCGCACTGCTGCTCACGGTGCTGGGTCTGATTCGCGATCTCCGGGCGGGCGTGGAGGTGGCGAGCGAGCTCCGTCGGTAGACCAAAGGGCGTTACCGGCGGCGATCAAAGGCGACCCGCCCCGCATCTCCGTGGCTCAGCCCCGTACATACCCAGACTTCCCTGCGGCCTTGCCGATGCAGGGAGAGAGAAGACCTGTCAGCGTCCTCGTCTCAGCGAGCTCGTCTCAATGCCAGACTGATCCGATGCATATGCGCTTTGAAGCGCACGGCCTGAACGGTGCGCTTGAGCTTGCGGGCGATCCGCGCGGCGCTCTCCCTTCCTGCGAGGTTCCGCAGCAGTTTCAGATCGGTAGTGCTCCAGACGATTCTCTTGCGGCGCGGGCGTGGCATGCAGGGCTCCCTGACACAAAACAGCCAACAGTATACATGTTGCATTCCAACTAAGGGATGGCGGTGACGCCGGGCCTGTAACTCACCGCGCCGGGACGAGCGACACTGCAGAAGGTTGCCGCGTTGGCAACATGCCCGGCAGGCGTTGAGTTGAGAACTGTCGCGAATGGTCCTCCGTTGCAGGGCAGCGCTTTTGGGGCCCGCGACCGCCCCGTGCTCGCCGGGCATTTACCGGGGCGGGACGGGTGTCTCCCGGATCTCCACCCGATCGGTGCGGGCGCGCTCCCAATCGTGGAGAACCATACCGTGCGACTCGATGAGGGCTCGGATTTGGGGCGTGCGCATCCCGAGTACCTGGTGAAGGATCGGGACCAGGATGCTGAAGGCGTTGTCGCTGAGCACGGTGGCCCTGGCGATGCGCGCGAGATGACGGTTCTCGGAGGCCGCGATGGTGAAGCCGTCGGCGTTATTGACGTGCAGCATGACGTGCACGTCCGAGCTGCCATCGCCCACGTAAATGACGCGATCGGCGCCCACGGCGAGCCGCTCGCGCAGCTCCTCGATCACCGCAACCTTGCCATGGCCTGCCGGCACCCGGACGATCGTGCGTACCTCCCCGGATTCGGGATCGAAATCAAACTCCGCGCCAAAGATGCGCTCCGGCCTCACGATGCCGTCCAGCGCCGACATGACGACCTCCCGCGGTGCCGCGGACACGACGCAGAAGTCAAACTGATAGCCTTCCACTCCTCTTTCGAGAAATTCCACGAGGCGAGGCATGGCTCGCTTGAGCCGGACGCGCCGTCCCGTCTCGAGCAGATGCTCGCGTCGCACGCCGCGGAAGTCGGGGTCGTGGCGAATCAGGTACGCGAGCTCTGCGCCCTGTTGGACGAGGTTGCTCCTGGCGAGGCCTTCGACCTTGTGCCCGAAGCCAGAGACCCCGAGAAGTTCCGCGAGCACGTAGCCGGAATCACTGAAGCTCAGAGTCTGATCGAAGTCGGAGGCGAGAAGGTAGCGTCTGACGGGTTCTGACAAGTGATCACTCCGTGGCCGGATTGGCCTGCAGCGGCTGCCGGCCATTGCAATGCCAGCAACTTCCGTTCCAGGGTCGAGATTGCCCCTTCGCTCAGGGCCTTATGCGCGAATCGCTGCGAACGGATTTAGCCGACCGGGCACCGGGCGAGTGCGCGGTTTCGGCGCGCCGCGTCACCGTGGTGCACGCTCGCGACGGTGGCCAATCGTGCGCGGCGGCTGTCAGGCCCCGCGCGCCGTCGCTGTCAGCGCGTCAGCCGCGTCTGCGCTCAGCAGACGCGCCCGCGGGTCATCGTTTCCCGATTACCACCAGTTTCAGACGCTGCGAACCTCCGCTCTTGATGGACACTGCTGCCTTCACGCACCGGAAGTGCTCCGCCACGAGGGCAATGAGCTCTCTGTTCGCCCTTCCCTCGATCGCCGGAGCTTTCACCTGCGCCACCCAGGTGCCATCAGGCAACTGCGTCAGCGCAGAGGTACGTGCAGCGGGTTTGACCTTGACCCGGATGACCGTCGGGGGCATGGGCGTTGAGCCGCCGCCTCAAGACTTCGGGGCACGGCGTCGCGGTCCCCCGCGCGCGGCCCCGCGCTCACCACCAGGACTCTCCTCGCCCGGTGTCCAGGGCCGTCCCAGTCGCTGCTCGATGTAGCCACGGATCAGCCGCCGCACCACCTGCGAGGGGGTGAGATCTTCCTCGGCGCACAGGCGCTCGAACACCGCCTTCTTGCGCGGATCGATCAGGATCGTGAGACGCGCGGTGCGCTCTTCGATCTTCACTACCTTCCCGCTCTTCATCTGCCGGAAGTTACATCCAAGAATAATGATAGGCATTCTGCATGCGCAGGGGATTATAATCCAGCGCATACACGCATAGCGCCGTACGTGCCGTCCCTCATCCACTCACCGCTCGACGCCTGCCTGACGCTGCTTGCCCTCTGGGGTCTCATCGGACTCGCAGGTCTCGCACGCCCGACGAGTCTGATCTTCGTCGGACGCACGCTCTTTCCTCTCGGTGCGCTCTGCGGGGTGGCACTCGCGGTGGTCAGCCTCCTGAGCCTCGATACGCCGCCCGAGCGGGTCGTGCTCGTCATAGGCCTTCCGCACCTCCCGATGCACCTGCGCCGCGACGCGCTGGCGAGCCTGTTTCTCTTTCTGCTCGGGGGCGCTTCGGCCGGTATTTCGGTGTTCGCGGCAGGTTATTTCCGCCGCGGTCACGGCACCTCAGCGGGTCTCCTGTGCCTCCAGTACCACCTGTTCCTGGCGAGCATGGGCTTTCTGCTGCTCGCCGACGATGCCTATGCCTTCATGGTGGCCTGGGAGACCATGGCGCTCTCTTCGTACTTCCTCGTCACCAGCCAGCACAGCCTCGCCGAGATCCGTCGTGCCGGGTTTCTCTACCTGCTGATGGCTCACGTCGGCGCGCTGGCCATCCTGCTCGCTTTCGGTGTCATGCAGGGTGGCAGCTGGCAATTCACCTTCGAGGCGATGCGCGGCGCGCATCTCACGCCCTTCTGGGCCGCGGTGGCGTTCCTCCTGGCTCTGTTCGGCTTCGGCGCGAAAGCCGGACTCGTGCCTTTGCACGTGTGGCTGCCGGAGGCCCACCCCGCCGCGCCCTCCCCCGTCTCCGCGCTGATGAGCGGCGTGATGCTGAAGACCGCGGTGTACGGGGTGCTGCGCGTCACGTTCGATCTGCTCGGGCAACCGGCGTGGTGGTGGGGCGTGGTGGCGCTCGGAGTCGGTCTCTTCAGTGCGCTCTACGGTGTCATCTTTGCCGCCGCGCAGACCGACATGAAGCGCCTGCTCGCATGGTCCTCCATCGAGAACGTCGGCATCATCTTCACGGCGCTGGGTCTTGCCATCGTGTTCCATGGCGTGGGTATGGCGGGACTCGCCGCGCTCGCCCTGATCGCGGTCCTCTACCACGCTCTCAATCACTCGTTCATGAAGAGCCTGCTCTTCTGCGGCACCGGCGCCGTGCTGCATTCGACGGGCGAGCGCAACCTGGGGCGGCTCGGCGGTCTCATTCACCGTATGCCCTGGGTCGCCTGGCTGAGTCTCGTCGGGGCACTCGCGCTCGCGGGACTGCCGCCGCTCAATGGCTTCGTCTCCGAATGGCTGCTGCTGCAGGCTTTCCTGTTCGCGCACCAGGTGCCACAGACCTTCGTCAACATGTTGCTACCACTCGGTGCCGCGCTGGTGGCGCTGGCCGCGGCTCTCGCCGCCTACGTCATGGTGAAGTTCTATGGCGTGATCTTCCTCGGGCAGCCGCGCGAGCCGACGCTCATCCACGCGCACGATGCCGGCCTCCTCGAGCGCGCGGGACTTCTGTGGCTGGCGCTCGGGTGTGTCGCACTCGGCCTCCTTCCCACTCAGGTCGTGGGGGCTTTGCGCACCGTCACCCGGCAGCTGGCTCACGTCGACCTGCCCGATCCGACCGCTCCGTGGTGGCTGCTCGAGCCCCTGCCGGGCCGGCTGGCGTCCTATTCCGGGCTCGCGTTCTTCCTTGCCGTGACTGCCGTGGTGCTGCTCACCATGCTGGGCGTGCGACTCTTCTATCATCAACGCGTGCGCCGTGCCGCACCGTGGGACTGCGGCTTCGCCAGGCTCGATGCGCGCATGCAGGATACGGCGGAAGGCTTCGGTCAGCCGATCCGCCACATCTTCGAGCCCTTCTTTGCGATGCAGCGCCAGCTGCCCTCCGCGTTTGACCGCGCACCGAGCTACCGCGTCTTCATCGCTGACCGCATCTGGCAGCGCCTCTACGTGCCGCTCGGGTCGCTGGTGCAGCGCGTGGCAGATGCCTGCGCGGTGCTGCAGCAGGGGCGCATCGCCACCTACCTGCTGTATAGCTTCGTGACGCTCGTGGTGCTGCTCGCCGTGGTGTTATGAGACCGATCGAGATCATCACCCAGCTCCTCGAGCTCATCGTGGCCCTCGCCGCCGCGCCGCTCTTCGTCGGCTGGATCAACCAGTGCCGCGCGTGGCTGCAGAACCGCAGTGCTCCGCAGCTGTGGCTTCCCTATCGTGGCATCCGCAAGCTCTTTCACAAGGACGCGGTCATTGCCGAAACCGCCTCGCGGCTCTTCCGCCTGACCCCCTACATCGTCTTCGCCGCCATGGTGGTCGCCGCGGGGATCATTCCCTCCATGGGTACGCGGCTGCCGCTCACCCAGGTCGCCGATGCGATCGCGCTCGTGGGGCTGCTCGCGACGGCACGGATTTTCATGGCGCTCGCCGCCATGGATATCGGCACGGCCTTCGGCACGCTCGGCGCGCGACGCGAGATGATGGTCGGATTCCTGGCGGAGCCGGCGCTGCTGATGGTGATCTTCGTGGCGTCACTCATCTCGGCCACGACCGCCCTGCCTGCGATCACCGAGCACCTCGCCACGCAGAGGCTCGGCCTCTATCCCAGCCTCGCCTTCACCGCGGTCGCCTTCCTCATGGTACTGCTCGCCGAGAACGCCCGAATTCCGATCGACAACCCCGCGACCCACCTCGAGTTGACGATGATTCACGAGGCGCTGCTGCTCGAGTACTCGGCGCGTCATCTCGCCCTCATGGAATGGGCGTCGGCCCTCAAGCTCTTCAACTACGCCTGCATCGGCTTCGCGCTTTTCATCCCCTGGGGCGTGTCGACCCGCGGCAGCTCCCCGCTGGCCCTGCTCGGCTCGATCCCGCTCCTCGCCGTGAAGCTCGCCGCCGCGGGAGCGCTGCTCGCACTGCTCGAGACCGTTTCGGCGAAGCTGCGTGTGTTTCGGGCGCCGGAGTTTCTCGCCACGGCGTTCCTGTTTGCAGTGCTGGGTCTGCTCGTGCACCTGCTGCTCGGAGCCTGACGATGACCGGTGTGCCACTCGATCTCCAGCTCCTCAACCTGTGCGCCGCACTGCTCCTGCTCCTTTCCTTCGCGATGCTCACTCAGCGTCGCATCGTCAATCTGGTGAATCTCCTGGCGGTGCAGGGCACGGTGCTTTTCATCGCGACACTGCTGATCGCCTGGCGCACGCGGCAGCCGCATCTGTATCTTTCGGCGGCCCTGACGTTCGCCTTGAAGGTCGTGCTGCTGCCCTACCTGCTGCACCGCCTGATCAGCCGTCTGCAGGTGTACTGGGACGCTGAGCCGCTTCTCAACATCTCCGGCACCATGCTGGTCGGCGTGCTGATCGTCGTCTTCGCCTTCGGTCTGGCGCAGCCGATCTCGGCGCTCGCGAGCACCGCCACGCGCAACGCCATCGGCATCGCGGTGGCGGTCGTGCTGCTCTCCTTCCTCACCATGATCACGCGCCGTAAGGCGATGTCGCAGGTGGTGGGGTTCCTCTCCATGGAGAATGGTCTGTTCTTCGGCGCCATGAGCGCGACCTACGGCATGCCGATGGTGGTGGAGTTTGGCGTCGCGCTCGATGTCCTGGTGGCGGTGCTGGTGCTCGGCATTTTCTTCTTCCAGATCCGCGAGCAGTTCGACAGCCTCGATCTGCATCACCTCGAATCGCTGCGCGAGGACGCCACCCCGGAGAGCCCTGAGTAGCCATGGAATTTTTACTCCTGCTGGGAAGTCCGCTCGCGGGTGCCGCCGTGCTCGCCGCGCTCGGCGCGCGGCGCTCTGCATCGGAGCTCAATATCGCCTTCAGCCTGGTGACCTTCCTCGCCGCCTGCGCCCTCACCGTACACGTGGTGCGCGCGGGCACCCTGACCTTCGCGCACGATCAGTTCTTCATCGACGCCTTCAACGTCTTCCTCGTGACGCTCACGGCGCTCGTGGGCCTCACCACGGCCATCTTCTCGCGCCCCTACATGCGGGTGGAGATGGAGCACGGGCGCGTGCGCGCACCGCAGCTGCGGCTCTATCACAGCATGTATCAGCTCTTCATCACCACCATGCTGGTGGCGCTTACCACCAACAACATGGGCCTGCTGTGGGTAGCCATGGAGGCCGCGACGCTCTCCACCGTGCTTCTGGTGACCCTGTATCGAACGCCGGCCAGTCTCGAGGCAGGTTGGAAGTACTTCATTCTGTGCGGCGTCGGCATCGCGCAAGCGCTCTTCGGCACGATCCTCCTCTACTTCGCCGCCGAGCACGTACTGGGTGCCGAGGGTGTGAGCGCCCTGCTCTGGACGCACCTCAATGCCGTGAAGGCCAGCCTCGAGCCCAAGGTGCTGAGCCTCGCGTGGGTCTTCCTGCTCGTCGGCTACGGGACCAAGGTCGGGTTGGCGCCGCTCCACAACTGGCTGCCTGATGCGCACGCGGAGGGCCCGACCCCGATCTCCGCCGTGCTTTCGGGGTTGCTGCTGAACGTCGCGCTCTACGCCGTCGTGCGCTGCAAGGTGCTCGTCGAGGGTTCGCTCCATTCTGCACTCCCCGGAGAGATGCTCATGGGCTTCGGCCTCCTCTCGGTGGTGCTGGCGGCGTTTTTTCTCTGGCGCCAGCGCGACATCAAGCGCCTTTTCGCCTACTCCTCCATCGAGCACATGGGCATCATCACGTTCGCGTTCGGCATGGGTGGTGCGGTGGCGAACTTCGCGGCTCTCCTCCACATGACGGTGCATTCACTCACCAAGTCGGCGATCTTCT
>Ga0310914_10003911_pt1 | contig 10356 bp, 8 predicted proteins | sample GREbulkMGAN108_FD_203450 | JGI IMG/M metagenome (GOLD analysis project Ga0310914, IMG submission 203450) | Lab enrichment of tropical soil microbial communities from Luquillo Experimental Forest, Puerto Rico - GRE.bulkMG.AN108 | ecosystem: Environmental > Terrestrial > Soil > Tropical forest >...
CTCGCCGGCCATGAACCTGTACGACGCGACCGTCGGCGAGGGTGCGCGGTTCATCAAGCTCGGCTCTCAGGAGATCGACCTGCCCGAGTCCGTGGTGCTGAAGCGCCCGGCGCTGCGCTCCTACGCCGGCAAGGACGTCGTGGTGGGGCTGCGCCCGGAGCACCTGCCCGCGGAGTCCGAGGACGCCACCGGGCCCAAGCTGGTCGGGGACGTGGACCTGGTCGAGGCGCTCGGCTCGGAGCTCGTGGTGCACTTCACCATCGACGCCAACCGGGTGCTGGCCGAGGGCGCCGTGGACAAGGACGAGGCGGCCGCCGTGAAGAAGGGCGAGGGCGTGGCCCGCGTCGCGGCCAAGACCCACGTCAAGCCGGGCGACAAGCTGACCTTCGCGGTGAGCATCGAGGACATGCACTTCTTCGACACCACGACGGGTCTGGCCATCCGGGAATAGCCCGGGAACAGGAGGAACGTGAGCCAGGCGCAGGTTTCCGGGCTTTCGGGGCAGGGCCCGCCGTGGTGGCACGGTGCCGTCATCTACCAGCTGTACGTGCGGTCGTGGCGGGACAGCGACGACGACGGGTACGGCGACCTGCGCGGCATCATCGAGCGCCTGGACCACCTGTCCTGGCTGGGGGTGGACGCCATCTGGCTGTCGCCGACCATGCCGTCCCCGGACGTCGACTGGGGCTACGACGTCAGCGACTACATGGGCGTCCACCCCGAGCTGGGCACGCTGGCCGACCTGGACGAGCTGATCGCGCAGGCCGGCCGGCGGGGCATGCGGGTCCTGCTCGACCTGCCGCCGAACCACACCAGCTCCGCGCACCCCTGGTTCGCCGAAGCCGCGTCGGGGCGGACGGCCGCGCATCGCAACTACTACGTGTGGGCCGATGCCAGGCCGGACGGCGGCCCGCCGAACAACTGGCTCGACTTCACCGGCCGGCCCGCCTGGCAGTGGCACGACAGCGGTCAGTACTACCTGCACAACTTCCTGGCGGGGCAGCCGGACCTGAACTGGTGGGAACCCGCGGTTCACCGGGAGTTCGCCCGCATCCTGGAGTTCTGGTTCGAGCGGGGCGTGGCCGGGTTCCGCATCGACGTGGCGCACGGCCTGTACAAGGACGCCGAACTGCGCGACAACCCGCCGCTGGACAGCGGCAACCCGCTGGAAGGCGCGTGGGGCCTGCGTTTCGTCTACAACTTCAACCGCCCGGAGACGCACGGCGTCTACCGCGACTGGCGGAAGATCGCGGAGAGCTACTCCCCCGTGCGGCTGCTGCTCGGCGAGACCTGGGTCCCCGACGCGCAGCAACTGGCCGCCTACTACGGCGACAACGACGAGCTGCAGCTGGGCTTCAACTTCCCGTTCGCGTTCTCTGATTTCGAGCCGGCCCGGCTGGCCGTGATCGTCGAGCAGACGCTGGCCGCGCTGCCGCCCGGCGGGTGCCCGGTATGGATGGGGTCCAACCACGACCTAGGCCGGTTCCCCAGCCGCTGGTGCGGCGGCGACGAGCGCAAGGTCAGGCTCGCCCTCCTGGTGCTGGCCACCCTGCCCGGCACGAGCGTGCTCTATTACGGCGACGAGATCGGCATGACCGACGTCGACGTGCCGGTCGCGCTGCGCCGGGATCACGCCACGCTGGACGTGCACGTGGGCGGTGATCGAGACCGGGCCAGGACACCGATGCCGTGGGATGGCTCGCCGGGTGGTGGCTTCACCGGGTCGGGCGTGACGCCGTGGCTGCCGCTGGCCGGCACCGACGGCACCGGCGCTGACCGCACCGGCGCTGACCGCACCGGCGCTGACCGCACCGGCATTGACAGTACTGGCGCTGGCCGCGCGGGCGCCGATGGCGCGGGCACCGTGGCCGGCCAGCGGGACGATCCCGGTTCCGTGCTGTCGCTGTGCCGGCGCCTGCTCGCGCTGCGGCGGGCCGAGCTCGGCGGCCTCGCGGACTTCGAGAACCTGATCGCGGCCGGGGGCCAATGGGCGTACCGGACCGGTCCCCTGGTCGTAGCGGCGAACTTCACCGATCACCCGGCGGATATGCCGGCCGCCGCGGGCGAGGTGCTGCTGACCACTTGCGCCGAAGGCACGCCCGAGTCGCCGGGCATGCTGCGGCCCTGGGAAGGCGTCATCACCCACGCCAGTTCCGGACCGTAAGGTGGGGATGCCCACCATCACGTCGTCAGAACAACATGCCACAAGCTCGTTGTCGTGGTGAGGCGTCGCGCGGGCACGAGAGCGGGCTCCTGCCACTCCGGCACCGTTCGTACCAGGCTCATACGACATGAATGCCACATCCACGTCGCATGAACGACGTGGCTGGGACATCCACGCCTTAAATGGCGGGCGGACCGGAGCGGCGGACGCGTATCACCAGTCACGGCAGCCTACCAGGAGCGCAACAACACCAGCGGCTAGGGCACGCGCCGCTCGTTCACGATCAATTCAGGCGAAGCGGTGTCGAGTCGCCTAGTAGAGGTGCTCTGCAGGGCGGTCTCGTTCTCAGCGGTGGCGCCCTCCAGCCCGGCCGGGGTGAGCCGGTACAGGTGGCGTGCCGGGCGGCCGGGCGGCGGGACGGACTCCCGCCGGGCCTCCAGCAGCTCGCGGTCGGCCAGGCGGATCAGGATCGGGTACAGCGACCCGGCCTTCAGGCCCGTCTGCAGGCCGACGTCATACCCGTGCCGCCAGGCCGCCGGATCGGCGGCCTGGGCGGCTAGCACCGTGATGGTCTGCGGGAAGTGAACCCTGGACCTGGCCACCATATAAGTCTATGTACATAGACTTATGTGCCGCAACGCCATCCGGCTGGCCTCGGCGCTGTTCCGGGTCGCCGTGGACTGAGCAGTTGCCCGGCAGTTGCCGGTGGCGCAAGCTCGAGACCCAGAACGCCAACGTGCCGGCTTGCGCTTCCGCCAGAAGATGGGCTACGCCTTGCACCATCAACCGGTTCGTCTTTCCCCGGCAGATCAGCCGGCGCAGCAGTAGCACGGCCGCGGCTAATGTTCAAGACTAGGCGTGAGCGTTGCCGAAGGGAGGTCACAATGACAGACAATCCAAGTCCCATCGATGACCCTGAGCAGGGCAGCACCGACATCCTCGGACACGAGAGCAGCACCGACGAACTCGGACACGAGAGCAGCACGGACATCATCGGGCACGAGAGCAGCACCGACATCATCGGCCACGAGAGCAGCACCGACATCATCGGCCACGAGAGCAGCACCGACGAACTCCGCCCAGATTCAGGCTGAGGCACTGCCTCACGCACAGCGAACTGTCCCGGCCCATCCGGGTTACCGGCGAGCCGGGCTAAACCGTCTTGGCCATTCCTGCCCGCTCTCCTGACCGCTGCCTCATGCCCCGGACAGGTTCCGTCAAGGTCGTCTTGGCGTTTACGTTTACCCTGAATCGACAATTCTGTGCGGCTAACGGCGGCGGTCTCGCCATCTCTTGAGGGAGTGCCGATTCGGCGATCGGCTCACCCGCACTCGTCGGCGACGGACACGCTCCGTTGTGCATCCTGGGCTGCTGCTGCCTCGATCGGCCACGGCCCGGTAATTCAGTACGTGATGCCGGGGAACTGCTCGCGGGCGTGCTCTAGCTGGCCGGCCCACTCGCGGGGCCAGCCGAAAGCGCGGGCAGCCTGGCCGCTCATGTCGGCGGCCGCGGCGCCGCTGGTGAAGTGGACGTACTCGCCCCAGTTCATCCGCCGCGTGTAGGTGCCGCCGGAGTCGCGGGGGAAGTGCCGGGCCAGCTCCCTAAAGAACCTGTTCATGACCTCTGCCCGCCCGCAGTCCCGCCATAGCGGGTAGAACCAGTCGCGGAACCAGCGGGTCCCCCGGCGCGGGAAATCGTCGGTGTTGCCGGTGAACCGGCGGTAGACACCCATGGCCTCGCGATCCATGCCCAGCGCCGTGTACAGGTCATAGATGTAGAACTCGGCCCACTTGCTGTCGCCCCAGATCTCATACGCCGGTGAGCCGTGGACGCCGTTGTTGGCGCTCTCCACGGAATGCCCGATCTCATGAGCGGGCAGCTCGCAAGCCAGGGTGTTGCCCTCCCGCCAGGTATCCAGCCCGCAGTCACTGACGTTGTGGTAGTCGTGGACCGGGCTGACGTAGTAGCCCGCATGGCCGCCGCCGTGCCGCCCGGCGTGATGGATGGAGTAGATGCGCGGGTCGGGCCCGAACGCGTCCCCGTAGGTTGCCTTGGAGTACTGCCAGGTCGCATTGATGAACCGGGGCAGCCACCGGACCTCAGCCCGGCGCACGTCGGGGTCCAGGTAGATCGCGCAGTGCTCGTCGCTGTGGTAGAGCCGGAGCAACTGGCGGTGGTCGAACCAGTGCTCCTGCCAGGTGGCCGGCGGGTCAGCCAGCTGGCGCTCCGGCTCTGCCTCCACCAGGTCCTCCCGCCTCTCCGGGCCCTGCCCGGCGGTTTTCGTCAAGCCCTCATCAACGCGATCGTATGGCCAGCGAGCTCCCTCGTCGTACCTGGGCATCTATGACGTGGCGGGCGTTCATGCCAGGATCGCGCTGGCGTCGGGATGCTCACGCTGGCGGCGGTTGCCGCGAGCCGCCGGCCGGCGCGGCCGCCGTCGCTGGCTCATGCTCATTCCGATGTGCGCATCCTTGATTGAATTGGCTCGCGGCCTGCTATCGGCGCGGCGCTGGCCAGCGGCACCCTGGCAGGGGCACCCGGGCCGACCGTGCGGCGGAAAGGGAAGCCTGATGCCCGATGTGAGCTTTACCGAGCTGCCAGGGCGGCGCGTGCTCGTGCGCCGGTTCCGGCCGGAGGACGCAGCGGAGTTCGCTGCCTACCGCTCCGACGCGCAGGTGGCCCGCTATCAAAGCTGGGACACGCCGTACCCGCCGGAACAGGGCGAGCGCTTTGTCGCTTCGATGATGACGGCTCACCCCGACACGCCGGGGGAATGGTTCCAGTTCGCCGTGGTGCTGCGCGCGACCGGGCAGCTGATCGGCGACTGTGCGGCCCTGCCGCGCGCCGATGACCCGCGTCAGTGCGAGATAGGCTTCACGATCGCCGCCCGGTATCAGGGCCGCGGCTATGCCACCGAGGCGGTGCGTCTGCTGGTGGGCTACCTGTTCGCCCGGGGCAAGCACCGGATCACCGCCTGCTGCGACGCGCGAAATGCGGCGTCGGTCGCCGTGCTGGAACGGCTGGCCATGCGGCGCGAGGGTCACCTGCGGCAGAGCACCTGGGCCAAGGGCGAGTGGACCGATGACCTGCTCTATGCCCTGCTGCACGAGGAGTGGCAGACCGGCCGGGGATGAAACAACGCGCCGACGATAGGGTCCGCGTCCATCGCGTCGCGGTAATGGGTGTTCTGCCGGCAGGCAAGGCCAGCAGCACCATGCCGAGCTCACTCCAGCCGGGCGCGAGACCGTCGACCGGATCTGCCCCCCATCCACCGACATCGAGAAAGACTGCAATCCGCGCTCAGCCAGGCCGAACAGGACCAGCTCATCAGCTTGCTCACGTCGCCCTGTACGTACCGAGGTCATTGACCCGGTAGATCAGGTGGCGGCCGGACACTGATGTCCGCGGCCGGGTGCTGGCCTGACCGCCAGGCATCATCGATACGGATCCAGGAGGGTGATCGACAGGTCCGGGTCCTCCACGTGTGCGTTGTGGCCCAGACCAGGGAGCGTGACCACGGCGACGCCCGACTGGGCAAGTTGCCCGTCGGTGTTCATCGTGTCATGCTCACCGCGGGCCAGGGTTACCGGGGCCCGGGACCGTGCCAGCAATTGCGCCATGTCAGGCGCCCCGACGGCGAAAGCGCCCGGATCCATGGCCAGCCGCCATCGTCCGTGCTCCTCCCGCAGGCCCGCATCCACGGCCGGGTCGGCGGCGGTCAGCAGGCCAGCCAGACCCGAGATGCGCAGGTAGCGGGCGGCAGCCTCATCGCGCGAGGTAAACCAGGCAGGTGGACGGTGCGCCGCGACCCGCGCACGGTCCAGATCCTCCCCGGTCCAGGCGACCTTGATCCCCAGGCCGATGACCGCCTGCGCCGATATGGTGAACTCGCCGCTGGCCAGGGCCAGGCCGACGACACCGCCCAGCGAATGTCCCAGCACGACGGTGCGGGCACCGGCGTCGGCGATACTGGCGACTGCGGCGGCCAGGGTGCCGAAGGTGTAGCTAGAGAGCGGCCGCGAGCCGCCATGACCGGGCAGGTCCGGCGCCAGCCAGCGCCCCGGCCACCGCCGGGCGAGCAACGGCCGCCACCTCTCCCACACGTCGCCGGTAGCGCCCAGGCCGTGCAACAGCAGCAGAACCGGCTCCCCGCTACCGCCCCGGTGAACCCGCAGCCCAGCTTCCACGTTCCGCAGTCTGCCACGGCGCGTCGCAGGCCAGGCCACTCGTGCGGGACTTGACTCAGTCGGGTGGCTTGCTGCTATGAACCTGTCGGAGGTTGGCTGGAGACGTAATGTGGCTGATCTCGCTGAGGCGGTCGGGTCAAGGGAGCGGTCGCTGGTGACCGCAAGCCCTGACATCGCGCAGTGCGACGTCGGCAGGCGCCGGAGGTGTTCGTGATGAATGACATGAAGAGCCGAGTGAGTCACAAGGTTGCGGTGCTAGGCCCGATCCCGCGTGACCAGGTCGTGACCCATGCTGGTGACCGGTTCCACAAGTACGGGTGCGTGATGTATACGGCGGTTGCCCTCTCGTCCCTGCTGGACACTGGTGACACGATCGTCCCGATTTCGCACGTCCGCCGGCAGGACGAGGGCCCGATCAAGCAGATCCTGGGGTCCTTCCCGAATATCGACACCTCCGGTATAACGTCGTCGGCTGACCAGGGGGACGTGGTCGAGTTGCGTTATGTCGACCAGAATCGTCGCGTCGAGCGGCAGACGAGTTTCATGAACCCGGTCCTGCCGGCCGACATCGACAAGGTGCTCGATGCCGACATGTTCGTCTGTGTCCCGATCACGGACTATGAGGTGGGGCAGCCAACGCTGCGGCACATCAAGGAGCACAGCCGTGCACCCGTGGTGCTGGATGCCCACGGCCCTGCGACGACGCTCACCAGGAGCGGCGAGCGTTATCCCAGGGTGTGGGCTGACCAGGACGTCTGGCTTCCGTACGTCGACATCCTGAAGATGAACCTTGACGAGGCGAGCTCGACGTGGCTCGGCGAGTCAGCGCAGGTGACGGCTGATCCGCCGAGGCTGAGCGATGAACAGCTGCGCGACCTGGCGCGTCACTGCCTGGACCGTGGTGTCGGGGCGGTATGCGTGACCCTCGACGAGCGTGGCTGCGTAGCCTTCTTCCGGGACGGCTCGGGCGGGGTTGCCGGGGAGTTCGTCGATCGCATCGAGGTGGAGCACGTCGTGGACACAACCGGCGCCGGCGACTCGTTCGCCGGCGGACTGGCCTATGGCTACCTCGCGTACCGGGATTACGTCGTGGCCTGCCAGTACGGGAATGCGATGGGCGCTCAGCGCTGTACCGGCACGGATCTGAACGTCTACCTGTCACGAGAGGAAACGGAGCGGCAGATCCTCGCGGCGTACGGCCCTCGATCGTAGTAGGAAGTTCCCCGAGGCCAGATGCAGCAAGGAGCCGAAGATCGCGACGGCGACGCGGAATTCGCGGATCGCCACGGGCGATCCTCATGCTTCGCGCCCTTTCCCGCTTCGGGAACCCGATCCTTCGGCGCCTCCGTCCAGTACATGTAGGAGCCGGTGGAGTGGGTACACCTTCGAGCTCGCCTATGAAGGCTTCGATCCCGGGAGTGAGGGTCTGCGGGAGGCGCTGACCTCCACGGGCAACGGCTACCTGTGCACGCGTGGCGCGGCGGAGTGGGAAGACGCCGACGGCGTGCACTATCCGGGCACGTACGCGCACGGCGGCTACAACCGCGAGACCACGATCCTGGGCGGCCTGCCCGTGCTCAACGAGGACCTGGTCAACCTGCCGAACTGGCTGGTCCTCCAGCTACGTATCGAAGGCGAGGATGTGATCAGGCTCGCCGGTATCGAATTGGTCAGCTACCACCACGAGCTCGACATCCGGAACGCGACTCTCGTCCGCCAGCTCCGCTTCCGCGACAGCAGCGGCAGGGAGACAACTCTGAAAAGCCGCCGGTTCGTCAGCATGGCCGACGTTCACCACGCCGCGATCGAGTGGACCCTCGTCCCGGAGAACTGGTCGGGCCGGGTCGAGGTGATCTCGGCACTCGACGGCCGGGTGAGCAACGGCGGCGTGGCACGGTACCGGCAACTCGAAGGCCGCCATCTGAACCCCATCTCCCCGCGGACGCTCGGGCCCGAGGTCATCGCGCTGAAGGCCGAAACCCGGCAGTCGAATCTGTACATCAGCCAGGCGACCCGCACCCGGGTGTTCGGCGGCGGCCAGCTTCCGGTGAGCCGGACGCTGTACCAGATGGAGGACTACATCCAGCAGGTCCTGGCCTTCGACGTGCGCCAGGGTGCGGCCACGCGGGTCGAGAAGATGGTGGCGTTCTACACCTCCCGCGATCCGGCGGTCAGCGACACGCTGGTCAGGGCGGCCACGTCCGCGGCCCGGCACGACGAATTCGCCGCCTCGCTCCGGCGCCACAATGCGGCGTGGGATGAACTGTGGCGGATCTGTGACATGCGCGCGCCCGGAAACGACCAGGTGCAACTGCTGATCCGGCTGCACATCGCGCACCTCCTTCAGGTCTGCTCACGTCACACCGCCGACCTCGACGCCGGGCTGCCGGCCCGCGGGCTCAACGGCGAAGCCTACCGCGGGCACGTGTTCTGGGACGAGATCTATGCGTTCCCGTTCTTCAACGTCCGCTTGCCGGAGGTTACGCGCGGGCTGCTGATGTACCGCTATCGCCGGATGGGGGAGGCGCGGGCCGCGGCGCGGCAGGCAGGATTCCGGGGCGCGATGTTCCCCTGGCAGAGCGGCAGCGAGGGCACCGAGGAAACCCAGCGCGTCCACCTCAACCCGCTGTCGGGCCGCTGGGAGCCTGACCTCAGCCATAACCAGCGGCACGTCAACGCCGCCATCTTCTACAACATCTGGAACTACTTCCAGTCCACCAATGACCTGGAGTTCCTCGACCGCTACGGCGCGGAGATGATGCTCGAGATCACGCGCTTCTGGGCGTCGATCGCCCACTTCAACCCCCAGCGGGAGCGCTACGAAATCCGCGGCGTGATGGGCCCCGACGAGTTCCACGAGAAGTACCCGGATGAGCCGGAGGGCGGGCTGCGCAACAACGCCTACACCAACGTCATGGTGGCGTGGCTGTGCGACATCGCCGGGAAGCTGTCGTCGCTGCTCCCGGCGAGCAGCACGGAAGGATTGCGTGCACGGCTAGGTATCCGTGATGACGAGCTGGCGCTGTGGCAGGACATGAGCCGCCGAATGTTTGTCCCCTTCCACGGCGACGGAATCATCAGCCAGTTCGAGGGCTATGGCGACCTGGAAGAACTCGATTGGGACGCCTACCGCGCGAAGTACGAGAACATCCAGCGGCTCGACCGGATCCTGCGCGCGGAAGGCGACGACCCGAACCGGTACAAGGTCACCAAGCAGGCCGACACGGTAATGCTCTTCTTCCTCTTCTCGGGTGAGGAACTGCACGAGATCTTCAGGCGGCTGGGGTACGACTACCGTCCCGACACGGCCGCGCGGAACGTCGCGTACTACGATCGGCGGACGTCGCACGGTTCAACTCTGAGCTTTGTCACCCATGCAGGAGTGCTCGCCGCCCTCGACCCGGAGAGCTCGTGGGACCGGTTCCTCGTCGCGCTCCGCAGCGATGTCGACGACATCCAGGGCGGCACGACAAAAGAAGGGATCCACCTCGGTGTCATGGCCGGGACACTTGACGTCCTGCAGCGGTATTACGCGGGCACCCATATCCGGGACGAGGTTCTGTACTTCGACCCCCGGCTCCCGAGCGGGCTCGGTGGCCTGTCATTCCCTATGCAGTTCCGCGAGACCCCGATCCTGGTCACGCTCAGCGGCGACCGGCTGACGCTAGCCGTTCATCCCGAGGGTTCGAGCCACCCGATACGGGCCGGCGTACCCGGCGACGTCCGCGAGCTGTGCCCGGGAGACCAGGCCGTGTTCGAGCTCACCTGGGGCGTCACGGCCAGCAGGCCTGCGGCCGATGACCGAGAGAGCTGAGAGGAAGACGCAGCCAACGGTCAGGCGGGTCCGGTGTACGGAGGACTCGTCAGATTCGTTGTCAGAACAGGGAAACGAGACGAGTTCCTGGAGTTGTTGCGGTGGGACGCCCGAGTGGCCAACGATTGTGAGCCCGGCACTTTGCGATTGGACGTGTGGGAGGTCGAAGGGAACCTGACGTGGTGTGTCTC
>Ga0310914_10003914_pt1 | contig 10353 bp, 9 predicted proteins | sample GREbulkMGAN108_FD_203450 | JGI IMG/M metagenome (GOLD analysis project Ga0310914, IMG submission 203450) | Lab enrichment of tropical soil microbial communities from Luquillo Experimental Forest, Puerto Rico - GRE.bulkMG.AN108 | ecosystem: Environmental > Terrestrial > Soil > Tropical forest >...
TTGGCGAGATCAACGCCAATGGTGCTAATCTGCATGTGGACGACCCCCTTAGGTGATTCCCTCAAACGATCACCTTATGGCACTCCGATGCCGGAGCGGGCGTCGTCCACCCCATCATCTGCCGACCGCCGAGATCGTGCAACCGTGAGATCGGAAAGCGCCAGCAGCACCGCCAAAATGGCGGCAACACGTACAAAAACCACCATTGCAATGGTCTCAACTGAAAATTGTCAAACACGCTACGCGGGCAGACTATTCTGCGCCCCAAAATCATCCGAGTATACACGATTTTCGTTCTAGGGCTCGTTCCGCAATTTGGATTCCCTGGCGAAATCGACAAGGACGGAACATTCTTCGAGTCGCTGCGCGATCATTCCGACGCGTACGCTGCCAGCATTGCCGGGAACAAATGAGAGATGCCCGCCGCGGAGACGGCCTTATTGGAACGCCACTCCCATCTCCGCGTCCCTCTGCCATACGAGGCGGCAACGATGACTGGTCCCTTCCAACGGGAGCGCCAACGTAAAACGGTGCGGAACTGCGCAAGGGCTGACGACGTCCAATGCGGCGCCGGTCTCGGAAAGATTACGGACCAGGCATGAGATGGTCCGTCCGTAAAATTCGATCACTCCGGGTTCCAGCGCAAGATCGCGCGCTATTGTCTCTTGCTCGTTTACCTCGGTAGCCTGCCTGAGATCAGCTTCCATTTCTAAAATGATGTCGTGAAGCAGACTCGCCGCGAGTGGGTCGGTGGTTTCCTCCTCCAGCACTCGGTAGCGAGCGACCTGATCCCGGCGCTCTTTCCACTCTCCGATTTCAGTCATGATGGCGTCCCCCCACGCTCTGACCCCCCAGCGCGGTAACTCATTGGCTGCTCGAACTGTGGAATTATTGCGGCGCGATAAAATGGTGTTTTGGGCTTTATTTGGAATAACCCGGCTAGCGCGCGTGTCGTAGCGGGGTTCGGCCGACGCGCGGCCGGTCGCGAACCGATCCTTAGAAGTCGCGAAACCTGTCGCGACTTCCGAGTTTGATCGGCACGCCTGCAAGACGGTCATTGGGCGGATTCATCATCAGACGGTGGGTTCCGCTGACGTGCGTCGTGGAACTGAGGGCACATCGAGCGACGCATTTTGCGCAGCCGCTACCGCCTTCACAAACGGCGGTGTCAGGATTGCCAACGACTTCGGTTCGAAAAGTTCGCGATGTTCACCAGGAATACGCACGACATTTAGATTTGGGCAGACTGACGGCCAGGCCAGCAAAGAACCTGAATCGATAAATGATTCAGTTGTCGCGAGCAGGCCTGGCACATCGAGACGCAGCGGCTGCCATTGCTGCAACGCCGACATCCTTAAACGCTCGAGAAGTGCCTGTCTTCTCCGAACGAAAGCTCTCAGACTCAGCCAACGCTTCCCGAGGAGAACCTGGCGGCGCGCGGAACCGAACGCCTTCAATTGAACGAGGACAACAAACAAGAGCCAATCGATGTAGCTGATAAACGTCTCTCCCTTTCGCGGCAACAAAGCTGAAAGGCGAACCGACAAACGATTCAACGCCTGAAACGAACCTGTCGTTTGCTCCTTTCGCCAAGGGCGGTTGCCACCAAGCCAAGGGTGGGGCGGGACCGGGTCCAGAAGGCCGAGGAAACCCACCTGCCGACCTTGTGATCGTAAGCATGCGGCCGCTTCATAGGCGACACACCCTCCAAAGCTATAGCCGGCGAGCAGAACGGGTCCTTGCGGAAGACTTCTTGAAATCTCCGCTGCAACGAAATGGCCCGTCGCAGCCATGTCGGAAAGCAAGGAAATCGGACAGCCTAAATCCGGAAGTTCTACCGTCTGTATCAAGACCTCCTCGGATAGCGAACGGCGGAAGTCCGACAACGCGGGTTCATCTCCAAAGATGGCAGGTACCAGAAAAACAGGCGGGCTTTGAGATCGCTCATTTTGGCGAGATTTTTCCAGGATCGACTGAGCAAGCTGCAGAGGCGTTGTGCTCGGCGTGACAAGATCGATCGATATCTTGCGGCCCAGATAGCTTTCGAGCCGAAGGACCAGATGCAGGGTATCGAGCGAATCCGCGCCTCCCTCCGCCCATTCGATTTCGGGACCGAAGGCGACCGAAGGCAAGGTCTCTTTCCATGCTCTCTCAACCGCCGCGTAAACCGCCTCCTCGGTTGGAGTGCTCCCTCTACTCATCTGGTGTCCAGAATTTTGCGGAGGGCCACCATGTCGACCTTGCCCCCGGGAAGGCGTGGGATGGAATCGAGCAGGATGATGCGAGTAGGGACCATGAATTGCGGTAACGAGGCGGCCAACTCGCCGCGAAGAAGCTGGGGCAAACCGGATGTGTCAATATTATTTGGGACTACGAATGCGACGAGTTTCGTGTTGCCGTCTTGTTCGTGAACGACGACTTCCGCGGAGGCGACGGAGTCTTGCCTTCGCAGTGCTGTTTCCACTTCCGACAGTTCAACGCGTTGGCCGTTGATCTTGGCCATCCGGTCCTTGCGGCCGAGAACGACGAAAACCCCATCCGGAAAATATCGCGCCACATCGCCAGTGCGGAAGATACGTATGCGCGGATCAGTCGAGTCGGGCTCCAAACGTCCCGGGACAAGACGTCCCTTTGTCCATTCTCCCAACGCGTTATATCGGCTTGCAATCAACAGTTCGCCCGGCTGATCCGAATTGCACGAGCGGCCGGCGTCGTCGATGATCAACGCCTTGGTATCGGGCATCAACGTTCCGGTCGCCACCCGCACCGAGTCGTATTCGTCGGGTTCGCCTGCAAACCAGCTCATGCCGCTTGCTTCGGTAGATCCGTACGTGGTTCTGATCATGCAGGATGGCGGTAGAATTTCCCGTAGAGCCGCTACGTCCGACTTGAGCAACGGCTCCCCATAGGTTTGAGCAATTCGCAGGCGTGCCATCGCGGGCTCGGCCCGATGGCGATGCTGACAAAGCGCGCGCAATAAAGACGGCGCAGCTCGAAGAATGGTGACCGGCCGAGTTTCGAGGACGTTCAGCAGGCCGTCAAACCCGCCGTGCTTGATCTCCATCATTTGGGATGATGCGCCGGCCAACGGAAAAGTCAGGAGCGACGTAAATCCGCCCAGCGAAGACGGTGAAGAAATCGAAAGCACCCTGTCATCCGGCTTGATGTGCATTGCGTCGTGAAGCGTGCGCACCCAGTGAAGCATGGTACGCTGACTATGCGCCAGCGCCTTGGGTCGCCCTTCGCTTCCGGAGGTCGTGAGTATGAAAGCTGGAGCGTCGAGGTCCAAAGTAGCCGCGTTATTTTCGGGCACCGGCGAATCGTCGGTGAGTGCGGCTGCCACATCCTCAACAATGAATTGGCGCCAGCATCCTTGCGACTGTTCGCCCGATACCAAAAGCAGGCCAACTCGCGCCTGGTCGGCGATTTCTGCATTTCGCTCTTCCGGATAATTTTCATCGAGCAAAACGCTGATCCGCCGTGCTGCGAGACAGGCGAATACGGCGACCGCGTACAGTGTGCCGATGGGAAGCAAAATTCCGACGGCACCGGATGCCGGCGTGCGCTCAATCCTCGCTGCCAACCGATTTACAGCCCGCCAGAACGCTGCAAACGTGATGTTACAGCCTCCTTCATCGTCGAACGCAGTTTGATCAGGTTGACGCTCGGCAACCGCTTTCAGAATTTCTATTATCGGCGGAGCGATGGCGGGGTCTATGAATCGGCCGAAGGAATCGTCCTTCGGACCCCGAAAATCCGGGGCTATGTGGGGTGTGCTGATCCACCCATTTGAGCCCACGTGGGCGTCATGCATTAGAACACTATGGCAATTTTTCATGCCCCCTGTCGAGAGGTGACCGGCGGCCGCGAACGGCGCGGGCATCGAATTGCGCCGACGAAGTTATCAAATAGCTACCTCCTGTTGCGCTGCGTGCGCGGGATCGCTTCGTCACCGCAGGCCCGAGCGCGCCAATCAAGGCATTCCGAGCATTGCCTCGACACTGCGCACCATCGAGACGAGCCGTGGTCCGATATCGCCTGTCAATTGACCCTCGCTGAGCAGGAACGCGGAGACGCCGCAATTGAAAACCAGGATCGTTCCGTCGGCCATTGAACGCATCGGCACCGCAACGGCATGAACTTCACGCCGCAGATCGCCGTATGAAACGCAGAATCCATGTCTCTGATAGTCGCGGATGCTTTCGGTGATTTGCCCCTGGAAGGACTTCCAGTCTTCCGGCGTCTTCACCTTGATTTCGTTGATCAGGGCATCGCGATCTTCACGCGAATAGGCTGCCAGAAGCGCGCGCCCCATCGCGGTCCGTGCCACGGGATAACTCAGGCCAACGTCGGGGGGCTGGATTCTCGGCGGATCGCCGCGGCTACTCTCCACATAAACGACGCTAAGACGGTCACGCATCCCTAGCGACACTGAACCGCGGACGGAGTCCGCCAGCTCCTTCATGAACGGCCGCGCTATTTGCCGAATGTTGAGGCTGGACAAAAGCGGATAGCCAAGCGACAGCACTGCTGGTCCCAACTGGTACTTGCCGCTGACGCGATTGATCCGCAGAAAACCCAAACGGACAAGCGTGTAGGTGAAGCGCGAGACGGTCGCTTTGGCCATGCCGGTTCGCGCGGCTAGTTCGGCATTGCCAAGCTGGGTGTCTCGTGGCGTGAAGCAGTGCAGCACCTCAAGGCCACGCGCCAAGGTCGCTGCAAATTGTCTGTCGTCGGCAAAGTCGTCCGGCAGGTAGTGCGCAGCCGGCGGACGCCAATCCACAGGCGCGCCGCGGTCGGCGGGATTTTCCTGGCCCTGGAGCCCCGATCCGTATCGCCTCGTTTTTTCCTTGGTCTTCATCAGGTTGTCCCGAAATTCCAAATATTCATACGCCGTTCCGCATATCCGAACGATGGTAGCGATATGGTCGGATATGTGCGACACAAATGTCAAGGCGATAAAAATTGATTGAGAACCGATCATGGTCAGAGACGAGGCATCGTTCGGTGTTTTCCTGGACGCCATCCGTCGATTTGTGCGCGACAAGGCGATTCCGAGAGAGGCCGAGATCGAACAATCCGATGAGGTTCCTGCCGATCTCGTTCAGAGCATGCGTCAGGGCGGCTTTTTCGGCTGGAGTATTCCGGAGACCTATGGCGGAGCGGGCCTGACCACGGAAGAACTGGTGCTCGCTGCATTCGAGCTTTCGCAATGCGCGGTCGCTTTTCGCGCGCGCGTCGGCACCAACACCGGCATCGGGTCCGAGGGTATCGTAGTCGACGGCACCGAAGACCAGAAGAAGCGCTATCTGCCGCGCCTCGCCAGTGGCGAGTGGACTTCCTGTCTTGCGATCACCGAACCGGAGGCGGGCTCGGAAGCGTCGAACGTCCGCACCATCGCGCGGCGCGAGGGCGACAGCTTCGTTCTCGACGGCGAAAAGCGTTACATCACCAACGCGCCGATCGCCGATGTGTTCACAATAACTGCCAGAACCGAGCCGGGGACCAAGGGCGCCAATGGTGTTTCTGCGTTCATCGTCGAACGCGGTGCGCCGGGACTGTCGACCGGGAAGCCCTATCGCAAGATGGGCCAGTCGGGCTCTCCTGTCGGCAGCGTGTTTCTCGACGGTTGCCGGGTGCCCGCGACCAACATCATTGGTGGGCTCGAAGGCGCTGGTTTCAGAACCGTCATGAAGGCGTTGAACAAGCAACGCATCCATCTGGCCGCACTGTCGACCGGCCCCGCGATACGCATGCTGGAGCTGGCTGTGGAGCATGCGCGGACGCGCAGTCAATTCGGACAGCCCATCGCCAATCACCAGTTGGTTCAGGCGTTGATTGCGGATTGCCAGACCGAATTGTTTGCGGCGCGCTCGATGATCCTGGAAACCGCACGCAAGCGGGACCGCGGCGAGGACGTCGTGCTCGAAGCTTCGATATGCAAATATTTCGCGACGGAAATGTGCGGACGCGTCGCCGATCGCTGCGTTCAGATCTTCGGCGGCGCCGGATACGTCGCCGACTACTCGTCGATCGAGCGTTGGTACAGGGACGTCAGACTTTTCCGGCTCTACGAGGGCACGAGCCAGATCCATCAGCTTAACATCGCGCGACTGACGTTGAACCAGGCGCGCTAGCGTTCGCCGTGCAACGACCGAAGTTGCGCATTTGACGATGCAATAACGAAGGAAATCCGGATGAGTGGACCTCTGACAGGCCTCAAAGTGCTAGATATCTCGACGATCATCGCTGCGCCGCTGGCAGCCACCCTGCTTGCCGACTATGGCGCCGACGTATGGAAGATCGAAATGCCCGGCCAGGGTGACGGCATCCGGTTGTTCCCGCCGTTAAAGGACGGCAAGCCGCTGTGGTGGAAGACGGCCAACCGCAACAAGAAGTTCGCAACACTCGATCTACGTAAACCCGAAGGCGTCGAATTGTTCAAGCGTCTGCTTTCAGGCTTCGACGTGCTGATCGAAAATTTCCGTCCCGGTACGCTCGACCGCTGGGGGCTGTCGAAGGAAGTGTTGTGGTCGATCCAGCCGCGCCTGGTGATCCTGCGGGCGACGGGTTTCGGACAGGACGGGCCTTACCGCAACCGGCCGGGCTTTGCGCGCATATTCGAAGCGATGGGCGGGCTGACCTACATCACGGGAGAGGCAGACGGGCAGCCGATGCATCCGGGATATCCGATCGGCGACTCGATCGGCGGGCTCTTTGGAGCGTTGGGCATATTGGCTGCGCTGTGGAAACGTGCGCGCGATCCCAATGCGCCAGGCGAAGAAATCGATCTCGCACTGACGGAGGCGACGTTCCGGCTTCTCGACATTCTGCCGATCGAATTCGACCAGTCAGGCGTCGTCCGAGGCAGAATTGGAAATGCCAACGCCTATTCGGCGCCCGCCGCCGTTTATCGGACGAAAGACGATCGATGGGTGACTCTTGCGGGTTCCACCAATCCGCTCTTCGCCCGTAATTGCCGGGCTATCGGCCGACCTGACCTCATCGATGATCCCCGCTTCATCAACAATGCAAAGCGCGTCGAACATACAGACGAGTTGAACAATATCTTTTCGGCCTGGTGCGCCGAGCATACGCTGGAGCAGGTTCTCGCTACATTCGAGGCGGCGCAAGGCACGATCGCCCCGATCTATTCGATCGACCAAATCGCAGCCGACCCGCAGGTCAGGGCACGCGAAGTCATCACGCGGATCCCCGACAAGGATTTCGGTTCGATCGCGACGCCCTGTGTCGTACCGCGCTTTGCCATCGATCCGACGTCGCAGCGCAACGCCGCCGGCGACATCGGTCAGGACAACAAGGAATTCTACGTGGACGGGCTTGGCCTTGCACACGAGGATCTCGAGCGCCTCGCACGCGACAAGGTCATCTAAACGAACGCCGCGGGCTCCGCAAAACAGTGGCAGCGCTGCGCGTGAAAAAACAACAGATGAAGGGAAGGGAAGCATGAGCATTTCAGAGTCAATCGCGCCCCCGGGCGACACCGTGCTCTCGGGCGAGACCGAGGCGACCTACCGAAAGATCACGATGCGGCTGATGCCGTTCCTGGTTCTCTGCTACGTCATCTCGTATCTTGACCGGGCCAACATCGCCTTTGCCAAACTCCAGTTCATGGGTGATCTGGGTTTCTCCGAAGCCGCCTACGGCCTGGGCGCCGGCCTGTTCTTCGTGGGCTATGTCCTCTTCGAAGTACCCAGCAACATCATGTTGCGACGCATCGGAGCGCGGAAAACCCTGCTGAGAATCATGGGGCTCTGGGGACTGATTTCATGTGTGATGATGTTTGTCTCGACGCCGTTCCAGTTTTATGTGATGCGCTTTCTGCTGGGAGCTGCCGAAGCCGGATTTTTCCCGGGCGTCATCTTTTATCTGACCTACTGGTTCCCGGCGAGTCGCCGAGGCCGCGTGACCGGCTATTTCATGATGGGCGCCGCCTTTGCCGGCATAATCGGCGGGCCGGTCGCGACCTGGATCATGGTTCATATGGCGGACGTGCTGGGATTGAAGGGATGGCAATGGCTGTTCCTCGTCGAAGGCATTCCTGCCGTCGTCCTTGGCGTCGTCGCCTATTTCTATCTGAGCGATGGTCCAAAGCAGGCTGACTGGATGTCCGACAAGGAAAAGCGCATTGTCCTTGATGATCTTGCCGTTGAAGACGATGGACATTCGAGCAACCAGGGTCATGGATTGCGCGACGCGCTCGCCAATCCGAAACTGTATATCGGCATCCTGGCCTACTTCACGGTTGTGGTTTCCTTCAACGCAATCGCATTCTGGACGCCGACGATCTTCAAGGATGTGGGCGTCAAGGACTTGTCCGAAGTCGGGCTCTTTTCGAGTCTCGTCTTTTTTTCGGGCGCGCTCGGCAACTATTTCATCGGATACAGTTCTGACCGTTACCTGGAGCGACGTTGGCATTTCGCAGCCTGCGCCGTCGTTATCGCGGCCTGCTTTGCCTTGTTGCCATTGGCAGCGCACAACATCGCTTTCGCTGTTGTGCTGATGATGATCGCCGCGGCCGCATCGTACGGCGGCTTCGTGGTCTTCTGGACGATGCCCCCCAGCTTTCTCAGCCAAGCCTCCAAGGCCGGCGGAATAGCGCTGATCACGGCGTTCGGCGGATTTGGCCAATTCGTGAGCCCGACCGTCATTGGCTGGACGAAATCCATGACGGGTAGCATCTACCTCGGCTTCTCCATTCTCGGAATCATCTCCGTCATCGGCGCCGCAATCATCCTTCTTGGGATTGCGCCGCTGGCTGCAGGCGAAAACAAGAAGCGTTGAATGGCGCCTCGCGCTTCAGAATGAAAACGGAGCCGGTCATGCAATCCATGAATATTTTCGGCCACAGCGAAGCTTTGATGCAGATGCAGGCTCGCATGCGCGGCTTCGTCGATCGCGAAGCCATCCCGCGCGAACATGCCGATCTGGCGCATGATATCGAAAAGCTGGACCAGGTCGCGCGCCTGCTTCGCGAGAAAGCCAAGGAAGCCGGGCTCTATGCGCCGCAATTGCCGGCAGCATACGGCGGACTCGGTTTGTCCTGGTGCGAGCGTGCGGTCATTCTCGAAGAAGCCGGCCGCAGCTTTCTCGGACCGCTTGCCATCAATTGCGCGCCTCCCGATCAGCCCAACATGATCAATCTGATCCTGAACGGAACGCACGATCAGCGCGCCAGATATCTCGAGCCGTTGATCCGCGGCGATATCCGGTCCTGCTTTGCCATGACGGAGCCCGCACCGGGCGCCGGGTCGGACCCCTCAATGTTGAAGACACGGGCGAGACGCAAGCCGGGGGGCTGGATCATCGATGGCCGCAAATGGTTCATAAGCGGCGCGGTCGGAGCGGCTTTTGCGATCGTGCTGGCGCAAACCGACGAGGGCGCGACCATGTTCATCGTCGAGGCAGCCAATCCCGGCTATCGGGTGATCAGAAATATAGCAAGCATTGACGCTTTTCAGATCGGTGGCCATGGCGAGATCGAGCTTGTCGATTGCGAAGTGAGCGACGACGCCGTTCTCGGCGAGATCGGCAAGGGCCTGGCCTACGCGCAACAGCGGCTGGAGCCGGCGCGCATTTCGCATTGCATGCGCTTCATCGGACGCGCCTCGCGGGCGATGAGTATTGCGCAGGAATACGCCAACACGCGCTACTCTTTCGGAACGCGGCTTTCCGAATTGCAGCAAATCCAGGCCATGGTGGCCGACTCGCATATCGATCTGCATGCTTGCCGACTCATGACCTGGCACGCTGCGGCGAAGATGGACGCCGGTGAATCCGTCAAACACGAATCGGCGATGACCAAAGTGTTCGTCTCGGAGGCGGTTTGCAGGGTGGCTGACCGCGCCGCCCAAATCATGGGTGCGCTCGGCATGTCGGAAGACACGCCCGTTTCGCTGATACTTCGCGAGCTGCGGCCATTTCGGATTTACGACGGTGCGTCCGAGCTGCACCGCGCCACGCTGGCGCGGCGTATCCTGAAGGGAGGCCTTCGACCCTGAATCGAGTTTGGCGAAAATTCCCGGACGCCGTGCCCGTTAGCAGATCGGCCGCGAACCCTTACAGCATCGCAAACGCGCTTGAGACCATCGCCACCGGCTTGTTGTCGGATGCGCTCAAGAGCGTGACGCGGCCGAAGCTCATGGTGCGCCCAAGCCGCACGATGCGCGCATCCGCCAGCACGTCGGAGGACGCGACCGCGCGCATGAAATGCGTGGTCTGGTCCACCGTCGTCATCGGGCGGTAGCCGCGGTTCGCGGCAAGGTTGGCGATCACCATCGCGGTGTCGGCAAAGGCCATCAGGGCCTGGCCGCAAACGACGCCGCCGTGCCG
>Ga0310914_10003915_pt1 | contig 10353 bp, 9 predicted proteins | sample GREbulkMGAN108_FD_203450 | JGI IMG/M metagenome (GOLD analysis project Ga0310914, IMG submission 203450) | Lab enrichment of tropical soil microbial communities from Luquillo Experimental Forest, Puerto Rico - GRE.bulkMG.AN108 | ecosystem: Environmental > Terrestrial > Soil > Tropical forest >...
CATTCTGCGGCGTTTCATTGGGAGGGGAATGGCGATGAAGACGAGCCAAGACCGCATTCTGACGACCCATGTCGGCAGCCTGCCGCGGCCGCCCGAGCTAAAGGAGCTCTTGGTGCGCAAGGACCAGAGCCAATCCTATGACAAGGAGGCGCTAGACCGTTTGACCCGGCAAGCGGTCGTCGACATCGTCCGGCGCCAGGCGCAAACCGGCATCGACATCGTCAATGACGGCGAGATGTCGAAGCCCGGATATTCGACCTATGTCGCCGATCGCCTGTCGGGATTTGCCGGGCACGAGCCGGCCAAGCCGCGGCTCGACACGCGGGACCATCCAAATTTTCTCGCCGCTTATGAGCGGATGACGGGCGCCAACGTCGCCCGGCGCTCGGTATGCGTCGGTCCGGTCGTGGTGCGCGACCGCGAGCCGCTCGAGCACGATCTTGCCAATCTCAAGGACGCGCTCGCCCAGGTCCAGGTCGCCGAAGGGTTCATGACCGCTGCCTCGCCGGGGCTCGTTCCAGTGTTCCAAACCAACCGGCATTATCCGTCCCACGAGGCCTATGTCGAAGCCATTGCTGCGGCGATGCAGGACGAATACGAAGCGATCGTCAAGGCCGGCTTTGTATTGCAGCTCGATTGCCCCGATCTCGCAATGGCACGCCACACGAGCTTTCAGGAGCTCGGCGAGACGGAATTTCTCAAGCGTGCGGCGTTCCACGTCGACGTACTGAACCATGCATTGCGCAACATCCCGGCTGACCGGTCGCGTATCCACATCTGCTGGGGCAATTACGAGGGGCCGCACGACCACGATATTCCTTTCGCAAAGGTCGCCCCGATCCTGGTCAAGGCGAAACCGATGGCGTTGGTCGTCGAGGCCGCCAATCCACGCCACGCGCATGAATGGACGGTATGGCAGGACGTAAAATTGCCTGATGACAAGATCCTGATACCCGGCGTGCTCGACACCTCGACCAACTATGTCGAGCACCCCGAGCTCGTTGCCCAGCGCATCTGCCAATTCGCCGACATCGTCGGCCGCGAGCGGGTGATCGCCGGCACTGATTGCGGCTTCGGAACGTTCGCCGGCTACGGCAAAGTCGATCCGGACATCTCGTTCAAGAAACTCGGCGCAATGGTGGAGGGGGCAGCCATCGCGTCGAAGCGGCTTTGGGGACGCGCGTAGAGGCAGCCTTCACCCCCTCGCCTTGCGGGTTGGGTCCCCCTACCGAGAAAACTTCCGAACGCTCGTCGCGCGCTGCCCCTTTCCCTCCCGCATCGCAGGTCCTTCGTTCTCCTAACTCGCGGGGAAAGGGCTGGTGTGGGGCAGCAGGCGACGGGAGATCGCTTGCTTTTGCAGAGAGGCGATGATGTGGAGGACTGCCGCAGCAGTGTTGGGCCTCACCCTGCTCGCCGCGCGATCCGGCCGGGCGTTGGAGGCGCCTCAAGCTGCGCGAGGCCGAGCGTCAGAACCAATCGCGGCGAGCCTCACGGTCTTGGGCAGCAGGTGCGTCGCTGCTTCGTAATACCGCTATATGCGGAACGATTTGGCCGCGTCCGCGGCATCGCGAAACACAGGCCAATAGACGACCCGATATCCTGTTTTGATCCCTAACCTCTGTCATATGGCCAAGTCGATCGTACATCGTCATCGGACGACGACAATTTTCGGGACTGAGCGCGTCAGCGACCTGGACTATCTTTTTTGACGCTCGGGCATTTTTGACTGCTCGGGCATTTTTGAATCTCGAGCCATTCATTTGAGGGGCTTCGGCCCGGTCAGCCACGAGACCAGGGTCCAACGGGTACCGCTTTGCACCGGCAATGCCCGGTGCATGATGAAGGACGGAAAGATTAGTGCGTCTCCTTGGCCGAGGGCGATCCGGTTGCTTGTCCCAGCGCCATAGAAGACCTCGATCCCGCCGCCGTCATATCCGCCGGCTGCCAGTTCGACGACCAAGGATAGTTTGCGCAGGCTCATTGCACCGGCACCGAGATCCATGTGCCAGTTGTAGAGCTGATCCTTGGCATAGCGGGTCAGCTGCAGCTGGCCCATTTCTTCGCTAAGCTCAAACCCGTATCGCGAGTTATAGAGAGTGGCGACCTCCCAGACACGCGTGAATATCCAATCGGTCTCCAGCGTTCGCGGAACCCAGAACAGATCACTGTCTCGGATGAAACCTCCGCCGCCGCGCGGCATCCTGCTCTGCAACGCAGCTGTTTTCTGATGCAGTGCAGTGATGCGCTCGCATTCGTCGGCACTGAACCAGCCTGCGAAGGTCTCGCAGTAGTGAAAGGCATCCCACATATCGATCGCAACCTCGTAGGCACCACTGCGGGTCCTGGGGCTCGACCCGGTGAGCCTGACCCTGTCCCGCAGAACCGATGCCGGACAACTTTGGCCGATACATGGTTAATTGTCAATATAAAAATTGCTAATATGCGAAACGGGCGGAGCGAAAGATGGGCCGCGGGTGCGGCGACCGCTCATGACTTCCAATAGAGCTACAGGTCTCTGGCAGGCTGGAGTCGGACGCATCGAAAAACCCAATTCCGAACGTCCCCGTTGAGGTACGTCTCGACGAGAGGCGGCGCCAAATACAGATTTACCGCATCTCACTGTGTGATTTTAGGATATTTACGGTCTCAGCATGTGGTTCCCGCCTGCGGACGAAAGATCTCAAAGACTTGACCGGCAGGAATATCCGGTCAGCGACGTTGGTTGGTCCACGCTTGCTTAGGGGCGCGTGTTTCGGTCGCGGGCGACAGCGGGTTATACCTATAGGCGCCGTCACTCTTCGACCCGGAAAAATTGGCGAGGTGGGGTGGGACGCTCTCATTCGTTCCCTGCCATTGGCAGAGGTGTGCCCATGTAGTCTTAGCAGTCGCTCGCGCAAAGACAGTGCACCTAACATTCGTCGGCATCGGTTGTTAACACAGGTTCTCGCCAATCGGTCGTGACAACGCGGACATAGAGTAATGCAGCGAGCTTAATGCAATCCTCGGTGTCGATCTGGTACTTGCCGCCGGCTTGAGCAGCGATCAGCGTGGCCGCGGCCTGCATGCAGGCGGCTTTCATAGCGCGTTTTTCGTCGATGGTCATGGAGCCCAATCTCCGTTTGGTATTTTGCGACGGCTGTGGTCGCCAACATCAGTCGACCGCTTCTCTTCTGGTTCGTTCAACACGCGACCCCAATAAAAGAACGATGACTGGTGGATCCGGTTCCGACGCTTGATGCTGTCCCAACCCCGCCAATTCGGTGATGTTCGCCCGAGACAGGGCTCGGGTGGAGATGAGATCCTAAATGGCCGTCGATTGAGGCTGCAGGCGTGGCCCGCTGATTTTATCGCAGGAGGCCGATCAGGCAGCCTCCCGAGGCTTGAATTTTTCTTCTTCTGGGTTAGAGCCCATTCTATTTCGACCCGGATCTGGGGCCTTCGACGAGCGTCGCGTTGTTCGGCGTATCGGTCGATTAGCAAGTCCTAAATTTCCTGATCTTTGCTTTGCTCCAGTCCGATCTCTTTCGAAACTGCCCTGATAATCGAACAGCTCCTTGACATCACAATTGGGAGCGTTTGGTTCCTTGTCGGTTCGTGCCGGGTTACTGATGTCGCTCGAACTGTTCGAATTGCGCGGTCACCATCCGTAACGCGGGATCAATGAGTGCGAAATCGTGACTCGCGCAAGACATCTCGGCGAACCGCCTATGGGCTCCGGCTTCCTCATACCGAAACCCAGTCCAGCGCCGAATGCAGTTTCTCCGCCCTCCAGTGTGTCATTTTTTGGACATTCCGAGAAACACAGGTCGGTGTCCCAGCCTTCAGGTGCGCGAGGGGCGCCGCTCATGATTCCGCCGTGCGCTCATAGACTTTGGGTACCCGGCTGAAATTGTGCAGCAGATGTTCACCCCATATCCGCTCATATTTAAACTCCAGGAATGATTCCGTACCACTAGCGTTATCGGACACATGGCTGATTACCTCAATGCGTCCCAGCTCTATAATTGGGTAATTGACTGGATCCGATCAAACCTCCTGATCGCGACCAACGCTGAGCAGCTAGCTACGGTTGCAGTTATATTCGTGTGTTTTCTCTTTTTTCTTCGTCCTTTAAACAGGTTCTTTGTCAGTCTGGCCGACCGGTTTTCCCTCCGCACCGCTCGGCAAGTCCTGTTTCCGCTAGCCCTAACGGGGCCGTGGCTCCTCCTCCTCTTGGCCTTCTGGTTTTCGACCCTCGTGTTTGCCGAGCGGCACTTGGCCACGACAATTTTAAGGCTCGCCGAAAGCCTCACGCTAGCCTGGGTCATCATCAAGCTGAGCTCACGTCTGGTCCACAGTGACCGATTGGCGCGCGCTCTTGCGGTTCTGGCTTTTGTAATTGCCGCGCTGAATATCGCGGGTCTGCTCGACACCGTAACCGGCTTACTCGACTCGATGGCGGTGTCCGTTGGCTCGCTGCGCATCAGCGTGCTTCTGCTCGTTAAAGGCGCCGTGGCTCTCGCGTTGTTCCTGTGGCTTGCGAGCACGTTCGCGCGAGTGCTGGAAACGCACCTTAGGCGGTTGAGCGAATTGACCCCTGCGATGCAGGTGCTCACATCAAAGCTCGTTCGCTTCGCGTTGATCACCCTCGCGGTAGTGCTCGCACTCGGGTCGGTTGGCATAGACCTGACCGCCTTGGCGGTATTCTCCGGGGCGGTCGCTGTCGGCATCGGTCTCGGTTTACAAAAAGTGGTGTCCAACCTCGTTAGCGGCGTAATCCTTTTGGTCGACCGCTCCATCAAGCCTGGCGACGTGATCGAGATGGAAAGTTCGTATGGTTGGATAACGAGCCTCAATGCACGCTATGTCTCGCTTGCTACGCGCGATGGAAAGGAGCTCCTGATACCGAACGAGGATCTGATCACCGGCCGCGTGACGAATTGGTCGTACTCGAGCGATTTGATCCGTCAGAGCGTGCGCGTCGGCATTTCATACGAGTCCGACCTGCACCTCGCGATGCGCCTCGCGGTCGACGCTGCGGGTGCCGTGTCTCGGATTCTCGAAGTTCCCAAACCGACCTGCTTGCTCAAGGAGTTTGGCGAAAGCGCTGTCAACCTCGAACTGCGTTTCTGGATTCAGGATCCAGCAAACGGCACGGCGAACGTGCGCAGCGAGGTCATGCTGTGTATCTGGGATTTGTTTCGCGAACACAGAATCGAATTCCCGTTCCCGCAGCGCGATCTAACGCTGCGCAACCCGGAAGCTGTGGCTGAGGCATTTCTCGATCGTTCCCGAGCGACCCAAGAAAGCTTGCGATCGGCCAATGGATCAGAGCAGAGTGCGCGCAGCGTCTGAGTACCAAGGGCATCGCCGAGAAAATTCACGCGGTCCACGACGATGCTCGCGCCCGATAAAATTGTTTTCCTCTACGGAACAAAAACATCAATTCCATTGTTGTGCGCCACAAAGGAAATTGGGGAAAGAGAATATTCAATGAAGATCACGGTGGCCACATTCTCCGCGATCCTGTTTGTTAGCGGTTTCTCGCCGCTAGCTCACGCTCAAGCTCAGATTGCAGTACCGGGAGTTGGTGAGGTCACAATTGGTCAGCCTCCGCCCGCACCTCCTCCGCCCGGGTATGGCCGAGCCCCCCAATCCGAGTACGCGGAGCATTGCGACCACCTCAGGCACAGAGAGCACGAGCTTCGCGAACGGGTAGCGTACTTGCCCTACGGCCCAGAGCGCGCACGACTCGAGCACCAACTCCAGGAAGTGCAAGACGAACGGGATCAGTGCTGGAGGCGCTGAGTCCAACTGAGGCGCCGGCCAAAGTCTTCATCGCCGGCGAATGAGTGTTGTCGGGGGGACGCGGCACTTATATCCCGTTCGGGCTTTGTCGAATCGGGGCACAGGCTTTCGCAGAAGTGTGGACCGCTTTTTGCGACAGGGCTGCGCGGAACGGTGCTGCCGGCAGCAATGTTGACCGTTTGCTGATGTCTGAGTCGCTGACAATAACCAGAGCGAACCTGATGCACCGCTGGAAAGTTGGCCTCCCTCCGGCGACCCCTGCTTACCGCAAGCGACGCAGACGGGCGCTCGTTGCCGAACGTAAAGCTCGTCGCCGTCACCGCGGCACCACTGCAGCGTTGTCGCGATCAGCGCGATTGCTACATACGGCTATTGTTCCGCTGACAGTCGGACCGGCGCTTATCGTGATTATGCTGCTGTCGCTAGGGTTATGGGCAATGATCTGGGCTGCGGTTGCGTTAGGCTTGTCGGCGCTCGGCTAAAAACAGGTGTCTCTACTTTACGTTTTGCGGCGAACAAAACTTCGCTAGTGCTGCCCGGTCTAGGGATTGCCTTCAACCAGCGATCCAATCAGCCGCAAGAGCGCTTGATGCTCGGGATTTCGCCCTCCGCTCAAAAATGCGCCAATCACGATCTCGGTCAGGTAACCTCCGGATGAGCCGCTTGCGCGAAACCCGGGAATGCCGTGCCGAACTTACCTTCCGGGCGGCGGACCGCTCGAATGGCCGATGATCTCAGACGAGGAGGCGCTTCGTGCTCTCAGCGTTACTCCGGGCGCGAGAGCTCTGGGCCTCGGTTCGCCCCTATAGGACCGGCGATGGCAGCTTCGTAGGGTGCAATAAATCGAGCGACTTCCTTGGACCCGGTGAGCAGGCGCGCAACGCTGCGGCGCCGGATGTGCGCGTTGCCCCCCTTGATGACAAGAGCGCCTACGTCGCTCGGGATGGGCTGAATCGGGTCAGGGTCGATCGCGCGGTCTAGTTAGCTTAGGACCGGATCCGATGGCGGACGCCCCGATCCGATGATTGCGGACCTTGCATGCGGCTCAGGATTGCCGGTAGTGCAGCAGGCCGCCAGGCACCTTTGGCGGATGCGCGCGGACCGCCTTCTCTAAGGGCTCGGTTCCCCAGCCCGGCGTATCGGGGACGACCAGATGGCCGTTCTCGAATTGCGGCACTGCGGTGAACACTTCCTCGTCCCAAGGCAGACGATCGATATCCACCTCCATGATCCGCAAATTGGGCGCCGCGGCGGCGAAATGCGCATTCATCATCGTCGCCAGATGTCCGTAGAAATTGTGCGGCGCGATATTGACCTCGAATGCATCGGCGGCGGCTGCGATCTTCATCGCCTGCCATACCCCGTTCCACACCGCATCGATGATCGCCACATCCATCGCCTGTTCATGGAAGTAGGCCAGGAACTCGCGCAATCCGAGCAGGGTCTCGCACGAACTGATCGGATGTGGGCTCTGCCGCCGGATATAGCCGAGGGCTTCGTGGCTGTAGCTGTCGATCTCGACCCAGAACATGTCGAAATCAGCAATCGCTTTTAGGATCTTGAGATACCCTTCAGTCTTGGCGTTGAAATTGAGGTCGCGCAGCAGGTCGACATCCGGCCCCGCACCATCGCGCATCGCCGCGAGATGGGTCCGCAGGTTGCTCAGCACGTGCTTGTCGACATTGAGCTCGGGGAGGAACGGCACGCCGAAACCCGGTCGCCAGCCGCGCGGCCTCCCGTCGTCATAAAGAAAGATGTTGGTCTTGAGGGCGGTGAAGCCCTTCTTGCGCACTTCGGCGCCGAGTGCCTTGACACCGTCGAGACTGGCGATCGCCGGCTTGTAGAGGGTCGGATGGTTGATCCGCCAGGTAGCGCAATGCGACCAATAGACCCGCACACGGTCGCGCACCTTACCGCCGAGCAGCACGTAACACGGCACCCCGAGTGCCTTTGCCTTTGCGTCGGGCAATGCGTTTTCGATCGCACCGAGCCCCTCGCCGACCACACCCCCGGCGGCCGGCCTGGTGAAGCAGTAGAGCTCGGTATGGATCCGCTCGTGGTCGAAGACCTCCTGCCCAACGACCCGCTCAGTCAGCCGCTCGATGACTGCGCTAACCCCGGGGGAACCGAAACCTTCATCGAACTCGCTCCAGCCGATGATGCCGTCGTCGGTGGTCAGCTTCAGGAAATGATAATTCCGCCAGCCGGCGTCGCAGCGAAGGATTTCAAGGCCCGCCACCTTCATCGGCGCTCTCCTGTTGCTCGAGGGTGTCGGCCGAGCATAGCTATTCCCGGTGTCCCGCGCATCGGCAGTGCACCGTCCACTTCGCCATCACGGCGTCCCCTCTCATTCCGCTGCCGAATGGCTTTTTGCGGATTTTTAGCGTCAAAGCCCGTCAAAATTCCCCTGACGAGGCGTCATAGAGGCGTCTTTCCTCCAGCTTAAGTATCTGATCTTTCGTATATTTCGAAGTATAGTCAGGATCCGATGCGATTTTTCCCCAGTCGGCAGCGGAATCTTGTCAGGGGCGCACTGCCGGTGTTTCGATCCGCATGCCGCGGGCGCGCGCCATCAGGTAGAGCTCGAGCGCCACGGCTTCCGGCGCGCTGTACTCGTAGGGCTCGGCGCGCACGCCGACCATGCAGTTGCGCGGCCGCCGTTGCAGCGTACCCAAACTCTGCCATTCGAGGCGATAGACCGGGTAGCCGGTCGGGTGGCCCTGCGGGATGACGGCACCGGCGAGAAGCTTTCCCCAATTGTCGTCGTGACACTGGCTGCAGGACAGGTTTAGCTGACCCTGGCGGCGATGAAACAGCTCGCCGCCCAAAATCAAAAAACGGCCAAAGCGCGGCATTGCTCGGCACAGTGATCGGCGGTCCGCGCGACTGGTAGGCAACAAAGGCGGTCAGCGCGAGCAGATCCTCGCTTTCCCAGGCGAATGGTGCCGCACCCTGGTGCTCTACGCGGCACCGGTTGATCCGCCCTTCGAGATCGAGCGGCTGAGCGAGCTCCGGCTCGAATGTGGGATAGCACGCCGCCACGCCCTTCATGCTGGTTCGCGGGTCGCATGGCAGTCGGCGCACGACCAGTTGGTCGCCCCGGCCTTGCTCGCCCACAATGTCTCTCCTTGCAGTACCCCAGCATCCCGGGATTTGCCGTATCGTCGTCCTGCATCGCCCGCGTATGCGGGCCGGCGAAATCGTAGCCCGAGCACCGGTCCTCGGGTGCGATCTGCGCGGCCGCAGCCGCCACCACGGTGGCAGTGACGACCGCCAACACCAAGACCTCATTCGACGGTGATTTGGCTGACCTCGGTCAGCGTCTGGTCGTGGTCGTCGGTCCAGCTGAAGACGATCTCGCCGCTCTCCGTCGCGACAGTCGAGAAGGCGATGAATGGGTTCGCGGCGATCGCCGGGAACAGCTCGGCGCGGAACACTACCTCGCCGTTATAGGTGCAGACGAAGCGTTTGATGATGTCGCGCGGGATCGCGGCACCGGTCTGACCTAGGCGATAGCCGGTCTCCATCGCGTGGGCGATCAGCGTCTTGATCTCGATGATCTCGCCCGGCTTGGCCTTTGCCGAAAGGTTGATCAAGACCCGCGCCATCGGCCTCTCACCCTTCGGCGCAGGCCGCCAAGGTCGCGATGACATCGGCGCCGTCGGACCAGAAGCTGCAATCGCTGAGCCGGGCGATCGCCACGACCTGCTGCGAGTCGGCAAGGCGAATGCGCGTCGACACCGCCGCCTTGCAGGCGCGTGGTCCGAAATGAAAAGCCGCAACATAGGGCTGCGGGTTCTTCTCGTTGAAGATGTGAATGCCCTCGACGTGATCGGCCTCGGTCATCGGGCTCTCGACCGAGACGTTCAGCGGCACCGTATTGCCGTTCTCTACGATCGGCGGCAACTCAAGCTTTACCTTGCCACGCTGAACCATCGCCGCGCCACGAGAGTACCGGTCGCCTCTGCCATCGCCGCTGGTGCAGCGGCGGCGGGTGGCGAAAATGGTGCAAGCCCGAAGCCGGCTGCCGCCAGCAGAACAAGGCGGCGCGTTGGCAGCCCCGGCGGTCGTTTGCCAAACCCCCCTCGCTAATCGCGCAACGTCGACAAGAAGGCTACCACATCCTCAATCTGTTCGGCGGTCAGGATCGGCCTGCCGGCCCAGTTGCTGCCGACGCAGGTGAGGCCGTCTACCCGATAGTAGGGCGGCATGATGGTGTCGGGGTTGAGGCGGATCGCATCGACAAGTCGCAGCCTGAGTTGGCCCGCCGACCAACGCGAGCCCGCCCCGGCAGATCGGGTGCCAGCGTCCCTTGGAACCTTTCTTCGGCGAAGGGGCCGGTATGGCACAGAAGACATGCGCCGAGCCGGCGATCCACCACGATCGCGCGTCCACGGGCGGGATCGCCAGCCGGCCCCGTTAGAGAACCCGGAATGGAGTCGCCGACGACTTTGCGGGTCGACCGAACTCGCCCGGTCGTGCACCACAGCAATGCCTGCGGCGCGCAGCGTCTCATACCCGAAGCGCTGCGCCGCGATATCACGCAGCCCGGCGATGACCGAGTTG
>Ga0310914_10003918_pt1 | contig 10347 bp, 8 predicted proteins | sample GREbulkMGAN108_FD_203450 | JGI IMG/M metagenome (GOLD analysis project Ga0310914, IMG submission 203450) | Lab enrichment of tropical soil microbial communities from Luquillo Experimental Forest, Puerto Rico - GRE.bulkMG.AN108 | ecosystem: Environmental > Terrestrial > Soil > Tropical forest >...
CAGCCGTGACGGCTGCTTTTGTTTGGTTTTGGCAGCGGCTGCGAGTATCACTTGCACACCGATTATGCCCGAGGATGAGAGAGGCCGGAGTGCGATGAGCGTCCTGGTTCGGCGCGAGAAGCGCCCGGAAGGCGGCCACCTCGCGCGGCTGACGATCGATAACGCGGCCAAGATGAACAGCCTCAATCGAGCGCTGATGACCGAAATCATCGAGACAACGGCCGCGCTGGCCTCGGATGAAGAACTCCGGCTCGTGATCGTGACCGGCGCCGGCGAGCGCGCCTTTGTTGGCGGCGCCGATATCGGCGAGATCGCAGCACTCGATCGGGACAGTGCCCGCAGCTTTATTACCTCGGTGCATCGGTGCTGCGATGCATTCCGCCGCTTACCGGTGCCGGTCATCGCCCGGATCGATGGTTACGCGCTCGGCGCTGGCCTCGAGCTCGCCTGCGCCTGCGACCTGCGTATCGCGAGTGAGCGGTCGGTCTTTGGCATGCCCGAGGTCAAAATCGGCATCCCCTCGGTCGTCGAGGCGGCGTTATTGCCGAAACTAATCGGACAAGGCCGCGCCCGCCGGCTGTTGTTGACTGGCGAGACGATTGGCGCGGCCGAGGCGCTCGACTGGGGGCTGGTCGATGTGGCGGTGCCCCATCTCGAGCTGGATCAGGCCGCCGAGGCATTGCTTCGCCCAATTCTCGCGGCCGGTCCTAACGCGATCCGGCTGCAAAAGGCGCTGATTCTCGACTGGGAGGAACTGCCGATTGCAGCGGCGATACAGCACGGCATCGATTGCTTTGTGGACGCCTTCGATACCGATGAGCCGGCGCGAATGGCGGGCGCAATGCTCGCCGAGTTGCATGCGCGGCGCCAGCCGAAATACTGATCGCTCGATGACCGCACAGCGCCGCGCGAAGCAGTTGCGTCTCTCAGAAGTCTCCGACGACGCACCGCATTACGTTGGACACCGCGAACGGTTGCGGCAACGGCTGATCACCGCCGGCGCGGACAACCTGCCGGACTATGAGCTGCTCGAAGTGATCCTCTTTGCCAGCAATCCCCGGGCCGATGTGAAGCCGTTGGCCAAAAATCTGATGGAGCAGTTCGGCGGCTTAGCCGAAGTCTTGAGCGCCGACGTCGAGACGCTCGCCGGCGCGGGTCTTGGCCTTGCTGGAATTGCCGCCCTCAAATCGGTCCGCGAGGCGGCACTGCGGCTGATGCGGGCGGCACTGCACGAGCGGCCGGTAGTCAATTCGTGGGACAAGCTGATCGATTATTGCACTGCACAGGTCGCGCACGGCAAAGTCGAGGAATTCCATATCCTTTTCCTCGACCGCAAGAATGTGCTGATCAAGCATGAACGCCAGCAGCGCGGGACCGTCGATCACACACCAGTCTATACGCGTGAAGTGGTCAAACGCGCGCTCGAGCTCGGAGCCTCAGCCTTGATCCTGGTGCACAACCACCCTTCGGGTGACCCGACCCCCTCCAAGGCGGACATCGCCGTAACACGGGATATCGTGGCGGCGGCTCGACCGCTCGGCGTGAGCGTGCACGATCACCTGATCATCGGCCGCGGTCGCCACGCCAGCCTGCGCGATCTGGGTCTACTTTGATGCTTTGCAATTAGTTGCAGTAAGCACTTACGCGACGCGGTCAAGCGCTTCGCGCGCGACGCTGGCGAGCTCCTCTTTGCGATAGGGTTTACTGAGCAGGGGTACCCGTGAGGATAGCGCGTCGGCCTCACCGCTCAATCGTGCACCCGAAAAGCCCGAGGTGAAAACGACCTTGATCTCCGGCCAGCGCCGGCGCGCCCGCTGTGCCAATTCACGGCCATTGATGCCGCCGGGCATTACGATATCGGTCAACAAGAGGTCGACGTTCTGCTGCTCGAGCAGCCGGAGACCTGCCTTGGCGTTCTCGGCCGCCAGCACGCGATAGCCCAACTCGCCGAGCTGGCGAACGACGACGCGGCGCAAGGCCGAATTATCTTCTACCACCAGCACCGTCTCACCTCTGCCATGCACCAGAGGCACGACCAAACCCGCTTCGGCAGTCAACACGTCCCCCATCACGCGCGGCAGGAAGAGGCGAAAGGTCGTGCCGATTCCCGGCTCACTGTAGACACTGATGTGGCCGCCCGATTGTTTGATAAATCCAAAGACCATGCTAAGCCCGAGGCCCGTGCCCTTGTCTCGGCTCTTGGTTGTGAAGAACGGTTCGAAAATTCGATCCATCACTGCGCGCGTCATACCGATCCCGGTGTCGCTCACCTCGATCACGACATAGCTGCCTGGGGTGACGTCGGTTTGCTGCGCGGTGTAATCGGCGTCGAGGTAGCGATTGCCGGTGACGACCATAAGCCGTCCGCCGTCGGGCATGGCATCGCGTGCGTTGTTGGCAAGATTGGTAAGAGTGGCCTCAAGCTGGGCCGGATCAACAACCACCGGCCACAACTGAGGTGACAGATCGAGCGTGAATTCGATGTCCTCGCCGATAGTTCGGCTTAGTAACCGAGTGATCCCCGATACCAGTTCATTGACGTCGACGGGCTGGGGTCTCAGCGGCTGCTGCCGGGCAAAAGCGAGCAATCGCCGTGTCAGATCGGCGCCGCGGAACGCGGCGTTGAGTGCCTCGCGCGATAATTCGTCAACGTCGTCATCATCCTTTCTGAGATCGCGCAGCAGGTCGATATTACCGATGATCACTCCGAGCAGGTTGTTGAAATCGTGCGCCATGCCGCCCGTCAGATTGCCGATCGCTTCCATTTTTTGCGCGTGATGCAATTGCGCTTCCAGCTTGGTGCGTTCGAGCTGCTCCCGCTTTTGCTCAGTGAGATCGCGCAGGATGCCGGTGAAGTGGCGGCGGCCGCCGGCCCACCAATCAGCGAGCGACAGATGCGCCGGGAAGACGGTTCCGTCCTTGCGGCAGACCTCCAGCTCACACACGGTCCACAGGTAACGTGCTGTATAGCGTTCCTGCTCCTGCCGCAGGTTTGGCGGTAACAAGACCTTCATATTTTGGCCAATGACCTCCGCCGACGAATAGCCGGTCATCTTCTCGGCAGCCCTATTGAACTCTCGGATGATCCGATGCTGGTCAGCCACAATAATGGCGTCGACCGCTGTCTCGAAGATCGCCCGATATCGGCTCTCGCTTTCCCTCAGCTCCTGTTCGGCGTCCGAGCGTTTCCTGCGTTCCTGGCGAAGGTAAGCAAGGACGAGCCCGGCGAGCCCCAGCCATGCGACTGCAGCCACCCAAGGCAGGCCAGCTAGGATTTCGGGTGGTATCTCGGGCATCGTGCTCGATCCGGTTTTCAGGTGCGTCAGCGGATCACATCATTAACCTTTTTCACCTTGCGCATAGAACGTCAGAGAACCGTCAGAAATCCAGATCAAAGCCGTCTCTACGAAGATCTATCTGTTAAAATTCCGTAAACATTTTACGAATTGTGTACACTCTTTCTATATAGCGGTCTAACAACATCGTCATTGTCGGTCTTTATATTCCACGTGCGGAGCCATATTAGGTTATAAGTGAAATAAACTCGATAATTATTTGTCCGCCTGTACGACAAGATTACCATGCATCTAGCAAAAAAGCGGTTGAGCTCGGGCCTGTTATCGCAGCTAATGGGGCGATCGTGAGCCATGGTGCAGGAGCTAGAGCGTGTTTCCAACCCTGTCCGAGGAGCAGCGTCATTTCGTCCAGACCGTCCGCGATCTAGCCCAAGCTAAATTCCGCCCGCGAGCGCTCCAATACATGAACGGGAGCTTCCCGTGGGAGAACATGCGGCAGCTTGCCGAATTGGGTGTCCTGGGGATGGCGGTCCCAGAGGAGTATGGCGGTTTAGGGCTGCCGGTCTTCGACACAGCGCTCGTCCTCGAGGAGATCGCCAAGGTCTGCTATGTGACGGCGATGGCGGTGCTCGGCGAAGTCGGGGTACAGACCCGGATCATCGCGACCTACGCGCCAGTGCCGATCAAATCGCGCATTCTGCCGGCCGTTTGCAGTGGCGAGTGTATCCTCGCGATCTGTATGACCGAGCCCGACGCGGGCACGGACGTCGCCAGTTACAAGACCAATGTCGACACCGGCGGCAATTCGCTCAGGCTCAACGGCGTCAAGACGCTGATCAGCCGGGCCGAGGAGGCCCAGATGTTTGTTGTCTTCACCCGGGTCGATCGCAGGCCCGGCCGCGAGGGCATCGGCTGCGTCTTGGTCGAGAAGAATACTCCCGGTTTCACGGTCACCGGCACCTATCACACGATGGGGGGCGAAAACCTGCACGAGATCCGGTTCGAGGATTGCGTGTTGCCGCCGGAGAATTTGGTATTGCGCGAGGACGGGTTCCGCAAATTGCTCTCGGCCTTCAACACCCAACGTTGCCTCAACCCCAGCATCTCACTGGGCCTCGCCGAGGGCGCGATCGAGGAGGCTGTGCGCTACGTCAAGGAGCGCAAAGCATTCGGCCGCGCGATCGGCGAGTTCCAGGGCATGCGTTGGAAGATCGCCGATATGTATAAAGACATCGAAGTCGGTCGCAGCATGCTCTACCGCGCCTGCGCCAGCGCCGACCCGTTCCCCGACCCTCTGTTGGCGGCGGTCGCCAAAGTCTATTGCAACGAGATGGCGCTGCGCGTCACCAGTGAGGCGATCCAGGTGCATGGCGGCTACGGCTTCACCGACGAATTCCCGGTCTCGCGCTTCTATCGCGGCGCCCGCTATGGCACACTCGGCGGTGGCACGACCGAGACACTCCGTGATCTGATCGGTAAGCGCGTGCTGGCCGGTGTCGACCCGGTCGATGGCGTGCTCGGCCTCGGCATGTTCTGAGCCGCCTTTGAAACACCGAGACCGAGGGAGCGCCAGGACAAGGTAAATTACCGCCCGAACGGCTTGAAGGCGGGAATTGATGTAGATTATGGCGGCTCTGATGATCCCCCCACCATAGTGATCATCGGAATGGGAGGACGAGGAGACCGGGTTATCGAAGCGGATCTGATGGTGACATCATCCCCCTGACAGGCGTTTCCCTGTTACGGGTTGCAGGTCCGCGCAAGATCAGTGGAGCGCGCAGAAGGCTCGTAGTACTTTACGGGAGGCGCAATATGAAATTCGCAGACCGTAGCGATGCAGGCCGCCGCCTTGCCGCAGCACTGTCACACCTCAAGGAACGGCAGCCGGTGATCCTGGCGCTGCCGCGCGGCGGGGTCGCGATCGGCTTCGAGATCGCCCACGCGCTGGGGGCGCCGCTCGATATCGTACTCGTGCGCAAAATCGGGGTCCCCTGGCAACCCGAACTCGCCATCGGCGCCGTCACCGACGGCGGCAGGCCGGATGCGTTCATCGACGGGGATTTAGTCAAGGCTTTGGATATCGGAGAGGGATACATCCGGGAAGAAACAGCACGCCAGCTCGAGGAGATCGAGCGCCGCCGAAAAATCTATTGCGCAGATCGGCCGTCATCGGAGATCACCGGGCGCACAGCGATCGTCGTCGATGACGGCATTGCAACCGGTGCGACGATGCGGGTCGCATTACCGGCGGTGCGGCATCGCAACCCGGCTCACCTCGTCCTTGCGGTCCCGGTGGGGCCACCGGAGACGATCGAGGCTTTGGGTATGCAGGCCGACGAAGTCGTCTGCTTGGAAATGCCGGGCGCGCTGACAGCGATCGGCCTCCATTACTGGGATTTCCACCAGATGAGCGACGTTGAGGTGACGGACCTGCTCGCCCGCGCAGCTCACGCACAGGAGCCGCTGTTCCCACCAGGGGCGGGCGGCGCCAGCATTGGAAGGGTTGAGTGATCGGCATCACCGAAGGCATCGCCATCGGAGCGGACGAGATCGAGGAGATCTTCGTTCGCTCCAGTGGCCCCGGTGGACAAAACGTCAATAAAGTTGCAACGGCGGTCCAGCTTCGTTTCGATGCGGCACGCTCGCCCAGTCTCGACGAACGGATGCTGGCGCGACTGCGCGTGATTGCCGGGCAACGAATGACGGCCGCGGGCGTGCTCGTCATCGCCGCACGGCGTTTTCGAACACAAGAGCGCAATCGCCGCGACGCCTATGAGCGACTCATCGATCTGCTCAAACGAGCCGCGCAGCCCGGCAAGCGGCGTGTACCGACACGCCCGACTGCGTCATCGCGCGAACGCCGCCACGGGGCAAAGCTCATTCGCAGCCGCACAAAGCGTCTGCGTCAGCCGGTTGAGCAGCCCCTGGAATGACTCTGCCAAAGACGCCAGAGGCTCAGAAGCAGCAAAAAAAGATCGAGATCAGGTCCGACTGATCGGCACGCTCGCAAGCGGCAGGTTCTCCCGCCGCCCCTCCCCCCGTGCGAGGAGCTTTAGCCGCCAAGTCACGGGTTCCGAAGGAAAGCGGGCATGATATAGTAATCGAGGAGGAAACGAACCTTGACCGCCACGCAAGCATCGGTGAGTCATCGCGAACAGTCCGATGACGGAGACGTCAGGACGACCGCCGTACCCGGAATTCCGCTACCCGTTGGCTTTCTCTATCGCCGCTGCGATCCGGCCGAATTGCCGTTCGAATTGGTCAACGAACTTGACGACCCTTTGGGGCCGATCGGCCAGGACCGCGCGGTCGAGGCGGTGGAGTTCGCTGTCACGATGCGGCGCAAGGGCTACAATATCTATGCACTGGGCGCGAGCGGCACCGGCAAGCACACCGTCATCGAGAATTTGTTGCGGCGCCATGCCGAGAGTGCGCCGACGCCGCCCGACTGGTGCTATGTCAACAACTTTGTCGATCCGCAAAAACCCCGCCGATTGCAATTGCCGCCCGGGCGGGGCAACGGACTGCGGGAGGGGATGAGACGGCTTGTCGAGGAATTGCGTGTCGCTCTGCCGGCCGCCTTCGAGCGCGACGAGTATCGGGCGCGACTCGACGTTATCGAGCAGCAGTTCAAACAGCGCAATGAGCAAGCTTTTGGCGGATTGCAGCGGCGAGCTGAGCAAAAAGGCATCACGATGATGCGTACGCCAATGGGACTGGCGCTCGCGCCGCGGCGGGATGGCAAGGTCCTGACCCCGGAGATGTTCGAAGCGCTGCCTGAGGCGGAGCGCACGCGGATACAAGGCGACCTCGAAGATGTGCAAGGCGAACTCGAGGTGGTCATGCAGAAAGTCCCGCAATGGGAGCGCGAGCATCGCGAGGCAATCCGAGAGCTGAGCCGCGAGACGACCGGCACCGCAATCGCGCTGATGATGAACGAGCTGCGTGCTGGCTATCACGATCTGCCCGATGTCGCGCAATACCTCGACGCTGTCGAGCGCGACATCAAGGAGAACGCCGACGATTTTCTGCCGCAGGCGCAGCCGCCCGCAGGACTGCCGGCGCCGGCACCGGTCGATGCAACTGCCGGCGAGGCGCCTTTTCGCCGCTACCGGGTCAATGTTATAGTCGACAATAGCGGCCTCCGCGGTGCTCGGGTCGTTTATGAGGACAATCCGACCCACCAGACCCTGGTCGGGCGCGTCGAGCACCTAGCCCGCTTTGGAGCTCTCGTCACCGATTTCAATCTATTGGTTCCAGGTGCATTGCATTGTGCCAATGGCGGTTACCTTCTGCTCGATGCGCAGCGGCTTCTTGCCGGGAATTTCGGTTGGGCGTCGCTGAAGCGGGCGCTCAATGCCGGAGAAATTCGGATCGAGACATTGGAACAGGCACTGAGTATGGCGAGCACGATCTCGCTCCAGCCCGAACCGATCCCTCTCGATGTCAAGGTTGTACTGCTCGGCCCACCCCTGCTCTATTATTTGCTGACCGGAGCCGATGACGACTTCAAGGAGCTGTTCAAGATCGCGGCCGATTTTGACGACCGCATCGAGCGCACTTCAGAAACTACAATGCTGTACGCTCGCTTCATTGCTGGGGTGGTGCGCCGCGAGAAGCTCCTTCCCTTTGACCGCGACGCCGCGGCGCGTGTCATCGAACAGGCGTCACGAATCGTCGGCGACGCTGATCGGCTGTCGACTGGTCTTCGAGAGATAGTTGATCTGCTTCAGGAAGCCGACCAGCTGGCCGCTGGCGCTGGGAAGGATGCGGTTACTGCGGCGGAAGTACAGCGGGCAATCGACGCCCGGTTTCGTCGCGGCGACCGCATTTACCGCCGCTTGCAAGATGAAATCGGCCGACGGACGATCTGCATCGAGACCGACGGCGAGGTCTCTGGCCAAGTAAATGGTCTTTCTGTGATGACGCTCGGCGGTCTAACCTTCGGCAGTCCGAGTCGAATTACTGCTCAGATCAGGCTTGGCCGCGGCGAGGTTGTCGACATTGAACGCGAGGTAGAGCTGGGCGGGCCGCTGCATTCAAAGGGAGTGTTGATCTTGAGCGGGTTTCTCGGCGGCCGCTTTGGCAAGATACGCCCGCTTTCACTCAACGCCAGTCTTGTCTTCGAACAATCCTATGGCGGGGTCGATGGCGATAGCGCCTCGGCAGCCGAACTGTTCGCGCTGTTGTCGGCACTCGCCGAGGTGCCGATCAAGCAGTCCTTCGCTGTCACCGGATCCGTCGACCAGCTCGGCCGGATCCAGGCGATCGGCGGGGTCAACGAGAAGATTGAAGGCTTCTTCGATGCCTGCCAAGTTACCGGTTTCACCGGGCGCCAGGGCGTCATCATTCCTGCCAGCAATGTCAAGCACTTGATGTTGCGCCAAGATGTCGTCGCCGCGGCAGCGCAGGAGCAGTTTCGAATCTTCCAAATTGAGACTGTGGATCAGGGCTTATCCCTGCTGACTGGCGTTGCCGCGGGCGAGAGGGACTGCGACGGCAATTACCCTGTCGGCACACTCAATCATCGCATTGCAGCGCGGCTCGACGCGCTCACTGCCAAAGCGGTCGCGCTGGCAACAAACGCCTCCCTGACGCACGCCCATATATGACGCAGCTGATCAAACGAGTCGTTGTCTCGCTCGATGCCGCATCGGAAACTGGCACAGCAATCGACACCGCAGCGCGACTAGCAGCGCACTGGCACGTTCCGCTGTGCGGGGTTTTCGTGGAAGACGAAGAGCTCGTTTGTCTGGCCGGCTTGCCCTTCGCTTGCCAGTTTACTGTGACGGCTGGACGCGAGCCGTTGACCGAAGATCATATCGAGGATCACTTTCGCGCTTTCGCCGGACGGGCGCGGCGCGAGCTCGACGTGGCGGCGCGCCGGCACGGCGCGGATTCGTCGTTCGAAGTGGTGCGTGGACCGCTCGCTGCGGACGCGTTCGGCCGTGCCGACCAAGACCTCATTGTGGCCGGCGCGGCAAGCCGGCCGATCGGCGGCTATTTTCGGGTCGCCTCACACTGGTGGTCGTCGATAGCAATCATCGCACGCCCCTTCTTACTGGCGCAGCGCGAATGGGAAACCGGTGGATCGGTCCTCGCCATCCTTGGCAGTCACGGTCCGGTGTCGGTGCGCACGCTCGATATCGCTGCGCAAATCGCGAACTTCTGCAGCGCCACTTTAACAGTCGCCGGCCCACCCGACCTCGGGTCAGATGATTTCGAGAACTGGGTCTCGCAGCACCTCGAAGGGCGCAGGCTGACCTTTCAGACCGAGCTTGCCAGGACTGTGGCGGCGGGCCTGAGACACCGGATCATCGAACTCGATTGCCGGCTCTTGGTAGTCGAGGCTGGTACCGCCGGGACATGGCAAGACGCGCTTCGCGAGCACCTCCCACATCTGTCGTGCGACCTTCTGGTCGTTAGCTGAGGCCTAGAGAAAACCCCGGCGTGGGAAAGCCGGGGTTTCAGTAGAGGCGACCCGGTTGAGGGGGGTCGGTGTTCTCGGCGAACAGATCGAACGGATTTTTTCCCTGAGTCCGGCCGGCGCGTCGACGGGGCTCGAATCTTCTTGCCAGGCTGGCGTCGATGCCCAATCGTGACATTGATCAGCGGACCTTAGGTCGGCTGGCCGGGGATCTCGGCGCGTACCGGCCCAGGTCGAGCTAATTCCTGCACATAGGGGGACGGTCCTGTGAGAATTGGCCTGTTTTATCAGATCCAAGTGCCCAAACCCTGGACCGCGTCCAGTGAATCCCAACGCATCTATGAAGCCTTGGAGCAAATTCCCTACGCGGAACAGCAAGGCTTTGAGAGCGTATGGTTCTCCGAGCACCACTTTCGCCCCGTGTGGTCGCACAACAGCGCCCCGGACCTCACCCTTGCGGCGGTCAGTCAACACACGAACCGCATCCGCCTCGGCATCGGTGTCGTCCTGGCCCCGATTCATCACCCGTTGCACGTCGCCGCCCGCATGGCGACGCTCGATATTCTGAGTCATGGGCGGGTCGATGTGGGTCTCGGGCGCACTGGCTACCCCTACCAGCTAACC
>Ga0310914_10003919_pt1 | contig 10347 bp, 7 predicted proteins | sample GREbulkMGAN108_FD_203450 | JGI IMG/M metagenome (GOLD analysis project Ga0310914, IMG submission 203450) | Lab enrichment of tropical soil microbial communities from Luquillo Experimental Forest, Puerto Rico - GRE.bulkMG.AN108 | ecosystem: Environmental > Terrestrial > Soil > Tropical forest >...
GCTGATCACAGCCGAAGGCACGGTTTTCATGGACGTGCTGGTCGAAAATACCCAGATCGACAACGGTATCGCCCGCGTGCAGGGTATCCCGGCACTCGATACTCAGTCGGCTGAAACCAAAGTTCTGGTTCCGGACGGCGGGACCGTGGTGATCGGCGGCATCATCGTGACCCAACAGCAGGTCACCATCACGCAGACCCCGGTGGTTGGCAGCTTTCCTCTGATCGGAAACCTCTTCAAGCGCACGCAGACTACCGTGACGTCGCAGGAACTGCTGTTCTTCCTGACCCCGCGGATTATTCCGAGCTGACCGGCAGCACAACAACGCTTTCCACTTGAGCTGAAATCGAGGAGACTACGGTCTCCTCGATTTTTTATGCCGACACCATACAAAGAACGCGTCACACGGTTGCAAAGCCTGCTGCGCAAGCAGGGTTTGAACTCGCTGCTGGTGACGAACCCGGTGAACTGGTTTTATCTCACCGGATTTAGCGGTGAATCGGGACTGCTGGTAGTCGGTCCGAACCGACTCACGCTCATTACGGACGGACGATTTACGGTACAGGCGGCGCAGGAAGCGCCGTCACTATCTGTCGTCCTGCAGAAGGACGGACTCTACAGGACTTGCGGAGAACTGCTGAAAGGGCGAAAGCGGCGCAAAGTAGGATTCGATTCCGCACAGATGACCGTGGCGCAGCTTGGCGCGTTGCGCAAGGCTACTGGTGGCGGCGTAAGGCTTCAGGAAGCGCCCGGGTTGGTCGAAGCGCTGCGCGGAGTCAAAGACGCCCGAGAACTGGCGCAGATGCGCAAGGCTGCCATTCTGGCGAGCGAAGTCGCGGAAGCGGCAACCCGGCTCTTGAAGCCGGGAATACGAGAATTTGAGGTCGCCGCCGAAATTGAATACCAGATGAGACGGCGGGGCGCTTCAGCCCCCGCCTTTGAAACCATCGTTGCTTTCGGCCAGCGGTCAGCGCTGCCACACGCGCGTCCCACCGCTAAACGCTTGAAGAGAGGGCAATTGGTCGTGTTGGACCTGGGTGCTATACTGGAAAAATATTGCAGCGACATCACGCGAACTGTTTTTGTGGGGAAGGCGCCCGAGAAGGTGAAAGTGTGGTATCGGGCGGTAGCGGAATCGCAGGCGGCGGCGATCGAGAAAGTGGCCGCCGGCAGCTCCTGCGGGGAAGTGGACGCGGCAGCCAGGGGGGTACTGGCAGCACACCGCCTCGATCGGTATTTCGTGCACAGTACGGGGCATGGGCTCGGCTTGGAGGTCCATGAGGATCCCCGCGTGGCCAAGGGGCAAAAAACACTGCTTGCCTCGGGAAACGTGGTTACGATAGAACCGGGGGTGTATGTACCGGGCGTTGGGGGTATCCGGATTGAGGACGACGTGGTGGTAGGCAAGGGTGGGAACGAAGTGTTGACCCGCGCCGCGCGGGATTTCATAGAGCTCTAATACAACTCGGAAAAAATGAAACGAAAAAAGCCTTCGAAGTCCAGCGGGCGCAAAGCGGTTGCGAACCCGGAAGTGGAACAGATTGAGCACCTGCTGAAGACCATGGCGGAGCACAATCTGGAGGAGTTTGAGTACTCGCGCGGGAACTTGCGCATCCGTCTGAAAAAACCGTCGGCCGGAATGACCTATGTACCGGCAGCGGTGCCTATTCCGACACCCGACGGCAGGCGCGGCCAACTCGGCCCCGGCTGCTGCGCCCGCGGCGGAGGCCCGGGCCTCAGAAGACCTGCACCTGGTGAAGTCGCCGATCGTAGGCACATTCTATGGCTCGCCAAGTCCGGGCGCCGAACCGTTTGTGGAAGTGGGCGGCTACATCGAGGCGGGCCAGACGCTGTGTATTGTGGAAGCGATGAAGCTGATGAACGAGATTGAGTCCGACATGAGCGGGGAAGTGCTGCGAATTTTTGCCGAGAATGGCCAGCCGGTGGAATATGGCCAGCCCCTGTTTGGAATCCGGCCGAGCCGCAAGAAGTAGGCGGCTACCTCTATGTTCAACAAAATTCTGGTAGCCAATCGCGGGGAGATCGCCCTGCGAGTCATCTGCGCCTGCAAAGAGCTGGGAATCTCGACCGTCGCCGTTTATTCAGAGGCTGACCGCAATTCCTTGCACGTGCGATTTGCGGACGAAGCGGTGTGCATCGGGCCTCCGCGAAGCAGCGAAAGCTACCTGAACATCCCGCAAGTCATCAGCGCCGCGGAAATCACCAATGTGGATGCGATCCATCCGGGCTACGGGTTCTTGTCGGAGAGCGCGAACTTCGCGAAGGTGTGCGAGGCCTCGGAAATCACCTTCATCGGGCCGCGGCCGGAACTCATCGAAATGATGGGGGAAAAGGACCGCGCGCGGCGGGAAGTGAAGCACGCCGGGCTGCCCACGATTCCGGGGAGCGATGGCGCGATTGAAGGCGAAGAGCAGCTGGCGAAGGAGGCGGCGAAGATCGGCTATCCGCTGATTTTGAAAGCGGTCGCGGGCGGCGGCGGGCGCGGGATGCGCGTGGTGCGCAAGCAGGAAGAGCTGCTGGCCGCCTATGAGACGGCGCGCAGCGAGGCGCAACAGGCTTTCGGCACCCCGGACGTTTATGCGGAGCGCTTCATCGAGCACCCGCGGCACATTGAATTTCAGGTTCTCGGTGATCAGCATGGAAAGGTGATTCACCTGGGTGAGCGCGAGTGCTCCATCCAGCGGCGGCACCAGAAATTGATCGAGGAATCGCCCTCGCCGGTGCTCGCTCTTAAGCTCCGCAAGGAAATGGGCGCGAAGGTGGTGAAGGCGCTAGAGAAGATCGGCTACACCAATGCGGGAACCGTGGAATTCCTGCTGGATACGAGCGACGGCTCGATCTACTTCATCGAGATGAACACGCGCATCCAGGTGGAGCACCCGGTGACGGAATTTGTGACCGGCGCAGACCTGATCAAGGCGCAAATCCGCATCGCGGCGGGCGAAAAGCTGGAAGATGCAACCGGGGAGATTCACTTCAGCGGGCACGCGATTGAGTGCCGCATCAATGCCGAGGATCCGGAGACGTTCGTGCCGTCGGCGGGCCGCATCACGACGTTCCAAGCGCCGGGCGGGACCGGCGTGCGCGTGGACTCGGCGGCGTACGCGGATGCGGTGATTCCGCCCTACTACGACTCCATGATCGCCAAATTGATCGTGAAGGGCCGCGACCGCGCGGAAGCGATCGGGCGCATGAAACGCGCGCTCGAGATGTTTGTGATTGAAGGCATCAAGACCTCCATCCCGCTGCATCGGCGGATTCTGGCCGACCCGGACTTCGCGGCCGGGAAGTTCGACACCCACTTCATCGAACGCCTCTTAAGGAGCAACGGAAAGCACTGATGGCCAGTCGGCTTGCGCTGTCGCCGCTTTACGTGATACTAGACGCAGCGTTGCTGCCTTCGGACCCAATCGAATTCCTGAAGAGACTGATGGGCGCGGGAGCCCGTCTCTTCCAATATCGCAACAAGACCGCACCGGCTCGCGAGCTACTGCAGGCCGCACAAGCCCTCAACGTCACCGTGCGCCAGGAGGGCGGAACGTTCCTGGTGAACGACCGCCCGGACATCGCCCGCCTCGCCGGGGCCAGCGGGGTTCACGTGGGCCAGGAGGATCTGGACCTAGACGCGGCGCGGAAAATCGTGGGCCCGGACGCCCTTGCCGGAATCTCCACTCACAATCTCGAACAGTTTTCCATAGCCGCTCGCAGCGACGCCGACTACATCGCGGTCGGGCCGGTTTTCGAGACGCATAGCAAGGCCAATCCCGATCCCGTAGTCGGCCTGGAGTTAATCCGTGAGGCACGCAAGCTGACGACGAAGCCCATCGTGGCGATCGGCGGTATTACGCTAGAACGAGCAACGGACGTGATCCGGGCCGGGGCCGACAGCGTCGCCATTATCAGCGACATTCTGGCGGCCAGGCATCCCGCGGTCCGCGTCAAACAATACCTGGAGATTCTCCCCACTGCGGCGCAGCCCGCGGCGAACTGAGGCAACCTGCTTATGGCCGAAACCGCTCTTCCAGTGACCGCCCAGAACAAGAAGGAGGAGGCTGGATTCGTTCGCGCCATCGGCTTGTTCGACGGCACCATGATTGTCGTCGGCTCGATGGTCGGGTCGGGTATTTTCATTGTCGCAGCCGACATCACCAAGCAGACCGGTTCCCCGGGCGGGCTCCTGCTGACCTGGATTCTGACCGGGCTGCTGACCATCGCCGCGGCGTTGACCTACGGAGAACTGGCGGCGCTGTTTCCTCACGCGGGCGGACAGTATGTCTACCTGCGGGAAGCCTATTCGCCGCTGTGGGGATTTTTGTACGGGTGGACACTGTTCCTGGTGATTCAGACCGGAACGATCGCGGCGGTCGCCGTCGGATTCGCGCGCTTCCTGGGGGTGTTGTTCCCGGCCATTTCACCCACGGCCTGGATCATCAAACCGATCGCGCTCGGCTCCAAGATTGCCGTGAGTCTCTCGGCGCAGCAGTTGGTCGGCATCGTGATGATCGTGTTTATCACCTTTCTCAACACGCGCGGCGTGCGCCTGGGCAAACTGATACAAAATATTTTCACCTCCGCCAAGACTCTTTCGCTGGTCGGGCTTATTTTGCTCGGCGTGTTTGTGGGCCGAAATCACGCCGCCATTGCCGACAATTTTTCCAATTTCTGGGCCGTGCGCGGAGCCGCGCCATTGGAGCCGGCGAATCTTTTCAAGGGTTTCTTCCCGACGGTAACGGCGGCCAGCGGATTTTTTGGGCTGCTGGTGGCTTTTGGAGTGGCGCAGGTCGGTTCGCTGTTTTCAGCCGATGCCTGGAACAACATCGGTTTCACGGCGGCGGAAGTAAAGAACCCGAAACGCGACGTGGCCCTTTCGATGGCTCTGGGCACGACCATCGTCATCACCTTGTACTGTCTGGCGAACCTGGCCTACCTCTTCGCGTTGCCGCTGGCGCAAATTCAGAACGCCCCGGACGATCGCGTGGCGACCGCGGCGCTCAATGCGATTTTTGGCCCGATTGGCGCGGTGATCATGGCGTGCGCCATCATTATCTCTACCTTCGGCTGCAATAACGGACTGATTCTAGCGGGTTCGCGCGTGGCCTACGCCATGGCCAAGGACGGGCTCTTTTTCCGTGCGACGGGTACGCTCAACAATAAGGGCGTGCCCGGAACCGCACTGGTCTATCAGGGAATCTGGATCAGCGCGCTGATCCTGCTGCGTACGAGGAAGGTGGACGCGGCGGGCGCCGTGACGTACGGCAATTTGTACAGCAACTTGCTGGACTACGTGGTGTTTGCCGCGCTTATTTTTTATGTGCTGACCATTCTGGGCGTGTTTGTGCTGCGCAAAAAGCGCCCGGATGCGGAGCGCCTGTACCGGGCATTTGGGTATCCGGTGTTGCCACTGCTCTACGTTCTGCTGGCACTGACGATTTTGTTGGTACTGCTGTTTTACAGGACGGAAACCGCGGGCTGGAGTCTGGTGATTGTGCTCCTGGGACTGCCGGTGTATTGGCTATGGTCGCGGCAGAGGGAAAAAGCAGCCTAGGATGTTGAAAGTTTTTGTAGGAAGCGGGCGGGGCCGCCCCTACAATTTGTGGATCCAAGTGGCATTGGCAGTGGATCGAAAAAGGCCGGCCTAACGGACGGCGCTACATTTCCTTGACTTGAACTGACGAAGGAGGAGTTGCATGGGCAACCCCTTGTTTGCGAAGAAGCCGATGAGTCTGCTGCTTGCGGAAGCGCAAGAACAGGGCGGCCACAGCTTGAAGCGAACGCTGGGGCCCTTTCAGCTGACCGCGCTGGGAGTGGGCGCGGTGATCGGCGCGGGCATCTTTGTGCTCTCCGGGCTGGGCGCGCACTATGCCGGACCGGGGCTGATGCTGTCGTTCGTACTCTCCGGGCTAGGATGCGCGTTCGCGGCCCTCTGCTACGCCGAGTTCGCGGCCATGATTCCGCTGGCCGGCAGCGCCTACACCTACGCGTATGCCACGCTTGGCGAACTCTTTGCATGGATCATCGGATGGGACCTGACGCTTGAATATGCGATGGGCGCCAGCACGGTGTCGTCAGGCTGGTCGAATCACTTCATCGAGCTGCTGGATATTTTCCACCTGAAGATGCCGCTGTGGCTCGCCTACGACCATTGGACAGCGCTGCACACGGCGGAAAAGCTGGTGGCGCGGCAGATGGCGCAAGCCTCCGACCCGTCGCTGATGCCCGGGACGCAGGCGTTTTTGGACAAGGTGACAGCGATCGTGTCTGCGCACTCGCCGGAACTCATCCAGCGGGCGCACGATCTGGTGAATGCGCCGAAGATTTTTGGAGTGGAAATCGGCTTCAACCTGCCGGCGTTTCTGATTGCGCTGGTCATTACCGCGGTTCTGGCCGTGGGAATCAAGGAAAGCGCGCGCTTTAACACGACCATCGTGGTGATCAAGGTCTCGGTGGTGCTTTTCGTCCTGGCCCTGGGCAGCCGGTTCGTTTCTACCGCGAACTGGGGCAGCGACTGGCACAGCTTCGCGCCTTACGGCTTCAGCGGAATCGGAGCGGGCGCGGCATACATCTTTTTTGCGTATATCGGGTTTGATGCGGTTTCGACCACGGCGCAGGAAGCGAAGAATCCGCAGCGGGATTTGCCGGTCGGAATCATTCTGTCGCTGCTCGTCTGTACCCTGCTGTACATCGGAGTGGCGGGCGTGCTGACCGGCATGGTGCACTGGCAGGACGTGAACATCGAGGCGCCGATCGCCCGGGCCTTTCTCGACCGCGGGCAGAGCACCGCCTCGCACGTGATTACGCTGGGGGCCCTGGCAGGTCTGACCAGCGTGATGCTGGTGATGCTGCTCGGCCAGACGCGCGTGCTCTATTCGATGGCCAACGACGGGTTGCTGCCGAAGAAGTTTTTCGCCGACATTCATCCGAAGTTCCGCACGCCGTGGAAGAACACGATCGCGGTGGGGCTGCTGGCGGCGATTGTCGGCAGCGTCACGCCGATCGACGACATCGGAAAGATGGTGAACATCGGAACCCTGCTGGCGTTCGTAATCGTGTGCATCGCGGTGATGGTGCTGCGGAATACGAATCCCGGACAAGAGCGGCCGTTTCGCACGCCGCTGGTCCCGTTCGTGCCGATTCTGGGGATCATCTTCAACGGATACATGATGTACAAGCTCGGGTGGGTGAACTGGGCGCGGCTGATTATCTGGCTGGTGCTTGGGCTCTTCGTGTATTTTGCCTACAGCGCGAAGCACAGCCGGGTACGCGCGGGAGCCGGGCAGTAGGGCCAGCCCGCGTTCAATTTGCGATTTTCCCAAGGGGTTTTGAAAAGTTGCGCAAGGTAACCGCGACAAAGCGCAAGACTACAGACCTGAAATCTTCGGGGTTCGGAGTTGAACATACAGTTACCTGAAACCGCCGCAGTTCGCAGAAAATCGCTACGGCGTCCATAGAATCACCGCAGACTGACCGCTAACTGTTTCGTGAACGAGATTGTCTCTAGTCTTTCATTTCTTCGCAAATCCTTAAAATACGGGAATGCGCGGACTGAGTAGCAGATGTCGTAACTTGGATCGATGACCGGGTTTCGAGCACACCCGCATTGCAAACAGACCATTCCAATGACCGATGGGAGCGAGCGATTGCCCCCAGGTCCGGTCGCTGCCAGCGTCAAAGGGTCTATGTCGATGGCCCGGATACTTATCAACTCAAGTCAATGTCAATTGCTACCGGGCAGTAGATTGGATGTTGGCTAGGGACTATTCGGTGACTCGTCACGGTGCTGTCCATCAGGTAAAGTAGTCGTTCTTGGAGTTGGCGTCAATTTTTCTCCGCACATGAAACTCTCAGCCCTAGAGATAGGAAATCTGTGGCGGCGGCTGTCGTGGCCGGATCTCGCAGCGATGGTCCTGGTGTCGCTCGGCGGCACGGCGATGCTGATGAGGCTAAGCGGCGGGGGCTACAGCTTCTTGAGGTTTCTGGCGCTGCTGAGCGCAGGGTATCTGGCATTTCGGCTGATCGCGTGGGGGCGGAGCCGGCTGTTGTGGAGTCTCCGCAACCGCTTGATCGTCGCGGGGCTGTTCCTGGCCCTCATGCCGGTGCTGTTGTTGGTGACGCTGGCGGCTCTCGCGGGACAAATCCTGTATGCGCAATTGGGCGGCTACATCCTGTATGAAGACATCCACAGCCGTTTGGCCCGGATGGCGGATTCGGCGGCAAGCCTGGCGGCAGCAGAAAAGACGCTTCCCGCCTCCATTCCCGACAACGTGGTCGAGCAGGCGCTGGATGCGCAGACTCGCGTGGCGTACTCCAAGGACCTGCCCGGGCTGAAGGTTGACTTTCATGCCGACTCCAAGCGTCTGGCGCGGATTGCAGGATCGAATCATAGGGAGTTTACAGGCATCGTACAGTCCGGCGGGGTGATGCACCTGATCTCCATGCGGGACGTGGAGTCTCCGCGCGGGCGGAACGTGATCGAGCTGAGCCTGCAGGTGACGCCGGATTTTCTCGAAACCGTATCGCCGGATCTCGGTCCGATTCAGGTAACCGCCCTGCAAAAAGCGACGGAGAGCGACACGAGCAATACCGTGCCCCTGGCCGGATCCAGGTACCGGTTCATCGAGAGAATTTCGACGAGGCATCGCAAGCTGCAGGCGTCGAATTATTGGTTCGATCCGGTGATCGAGGGTTTTTCGAAGCTGGACGCAACCTATCTCGAACAAGGAGAAAAAGCGGGGGAAAGACAGCCGGTGTTTGCGGCGTTTACGGCGCGGCCGTCGGTCCTGAACGAGAGGATTTTCAGCTCGCTCGGTGAGTTCAGCGGCAGCACCGTTTTGGGGTTTGAGTTGATCGCGGTCCTGCTGTTGTTGGCGCAAGTCGTGGCGGTAGTGACCGGGATCGTCCTGATGCGGGCGATTACCGGAACCGTCGACCAGCTCTACGGCGCGACGCAGCAGGTGCGCGAAGGCGATCTGACGCACACCGTCAAGATCGAACGGCGAGACCAGTTGGGTATCCTGGGCGAGTCGTTCAACCTGATGACCGGTTCGATCCGGAGCCTGATCGAAGAACAAAAGCAGCGGCAAAGGCTCGAGAACGAGATTTCCATCGCACGCGAAGTGCAAAACCAACTCTTTCCGCAGCGCGTGCCGCTGGTGCCGGGGCTCGAGATTGAAGCAATTTGCAAAGCGGCCCGCATGGTCAGCGGAGACTACTACGACTTTATCGAGCTGAGCCCGACCAAGGTGGCCATCGCGATTGCGGATATTTCCGGCAAGGGAATCTCCGCGGCTTTGCTGATGGCAAGCCTGCAAGCCGCGCTGCGCAGCCAGCTGCTGGCTCCGGGGAGCGACACCTTGAGTACGGCCGAGCTGGTGGCCAGGCTAAACCGCCACCTGGTCAGGAATACCGCCGATGACCGCTTTGCCACGTTCTTCATCGGCGTGTATGACAGCGAGACGCGGCTGCTTCGCTACACCAACGCCGGCCACTTGCCGTCTTTTTGCCTGTGTGGAGATCAAGCGTTTTACCTGGATAAGGGCGGCATGGTACTGGGAGTGTTTGAGGACTACGAGTTTGTCGAGGGAACGGAGACGGTTCCGCCCAATGCGGTCTTGATCGGATACAGCGACGGATTGGTGGAGCCGGAGAATGTGTACGGCGAAGAGTTCGGAATAACGCGGTTGAAAGACGCGGCCATGCGGCTGAATGGCTCGACTCCACGGACTATAGCGCTCGGAATGATGCAGGCGGTCGAAGACTGGGCCGGTACGCCAGAGCAAGCGGACGACATGACGGTGATTGTGGCGCGGATGAGGTGAGGTGGTGAGATATAATTTGCGGACGCGATGGGTGCAACAGAAGCTGAGGAGATGACAAGAGAATGGCGCTACGCAACCGGGTTGCGTTGATTACAGGAGGGACACGCGGAATCGGACGCGGGATCGCGCTGAAGTTGGCGAAGGACGGGGCGCGCGTGGCGCTGGGATATCGCGCCAACAAGATGGCGGCGCAAAATACCCTGCGCCAGTTGCAGGCCGCGGGGGCTGATTGCGTGGCGGTAGAGGCGGACATTACGAGCGCAGCGAGCTGCGAACAGTTCGTCAAAACGGTGACCGATCGATTCGGGCGCCTCGATGTGCTGGTGAACAATGTCGGCGATTTTCGTTGGGGAACATTGGCCGAAGGTTCTCTCGAAGATTGGCAGGACATTTTCGCCTCCAATCTGATGTCGGTGGTGTTCATGAGCCGTGCGGCGCTGCCGCATATGAGGAAAGGGCGCTGGGGACGGATTGTGAATCTGGGCGCGGTCGGAGCGGAGCGCGCTTTTGG